>Ga0209320_10001030_pt1 | contig 14436 bp, 7 predicted proteins | sample Rifsed13ft4_FD_184008 | JGI IMG/M metagenome (GOLD analysis project Ga0209320, IMG submission 184008) | Soil microbial communities from Rifle, Colorado, USA - sediment 13ft 4 (version 2) | ecosystem: Environmental > Terrestrial > Deep subsurface > Rock core/Sediment | place: Rifle, Colorado... | reverse complement strand
TTTTTTTTATTTTTTAATTGTGTTTTTCTATATTTAATACTGCCACATGAATGTTTGATAAACTTTCTTGCTTCGCATTGAATTCGTTTACTTTTTCGATAAGTGTATCTACATTTCCATTGTCTACAAAGGCATAATACAGTATGGATTCGTTTTCGCTCATTTCGCTTCCAAACCAATTTCCTTCCATTGACACTTCAGAAATATCCTTAAATCCTGTTACCTCTTTGTAGCTAAAGGTTTTTACGGCTGCCTGGTTCAGCATTTTTTTGATGTCTTTGTCAAATGCTTTTATTGCGGTTATAATAAGTAGTTTCATTTGTTTTTTTGTTTAAGGTTTGAAGTTTCAAGTTTAAGGTTCTGGTTTTTCAACTTTCAACTATTTTTTATTTTTCCCATTTCTTTCTCTCCGTGATATAGTATATCAAAGGCACCACAATTAAGGTAAGTATAGTTGAAACAATCGCTCCAAACACTAACGAAATGACCAATCCTTGAAACAACGGATCAAATAATATGATGGAAGCGCCAATTACAACAGCACCAGTCGTCAATAGAATAGGGGAGGTTCTTACCGCTCCAGCCTCGATAATCGCTTGTTTTATAGGGATACCGTCATTCAGTCGAATTTCTATGAAGTCAATCAGCAAGACTGAATTTCTAACCATAACCCCTGCCAACGCTATCATACCGATGAAAGAAGTTGCAGTAAAATAAGCACCCAGTAACCAGTGACCAAATACAATCCCGATTAATGAAAGCGGAATGGCAAGCATCATCACGATAGGCGTTTTAAAGTTCTGGAACCAACCCACAATCAACATATAGATGATCACGATGGCAACCATAAAGGCAACACCTAAATCACGGAACACTTCCAATGTAATCTGCCATTCACCATCCCATTTTACGGTAAAATCACTTTCATCCGTTGGTTGGTTCATGTACAATTCATTGACTTTGTACCCTTTTGGGATATTCATTTTATCCAATTTCTCGGTCATCCCCAAAATGGCGTAGACAGGGCTTTCCAGTGCTCCGGCCATATCAGCCGTCACGTAAACCACGCGTTTCTGGTCTTTTCTATAAATAGTTTTTTGTAAAGTATCCGTTTTTACTTTTACCAAATCACTTACCGGAATCATATTCCCCTGGCTTCCTTTTATTTTCAAGTTCTGGATGTCTTTCAAGCTCGTTTTGTCTTTATCGTCGAGCGAAAGGACAATGCCTATATTGTCATTCGAATTTTCGTCATACAAATTAGATATTGGATATTCCTTCAATAAATAAGTCAGATTCCCTACTATTTGTTGTGGCGCAATCCCGTTAAGCATTGCTTTTTCTTTATCCACTTCCAGTTTGTATTCCGTTTGCTTGTCCTCTACAGTCCAGTCAATATCTACGATACCATCCGTTTTATGGAGAATGTCTTTTACCTGCTGCGCCACTTTAATCTGGTCTTTGTAATTTGGACCGTAAACCTCGGCTACCAATGTGGACAAAACAGGAGGTCCTGGCGGAACTTCGATAATCTTTACGTTGGCGCCATATTTTTTGGCGATTTTCTGAATTTGCGGACGCACATCTTTCGCAATGTCGTGACTTTGTAATTTTCGATCTTCTTTGTGCAATAAATTCACTTGAATATCGGCCATGTTGCTTCCGCCACGTAAATCATAATGACGAACTAATCCGTTAAAGGTGATTGGTGCTGATGTACCAATATAGTTTTGATAATCTACCACCTCCGGTATTGTTGTTAAGTATTGCGCAATTTCTTTCGTAACTGCTGATGTTCTTTCCAGAGTCGCTCCTTCAGGCATATCGATTACCACTTGAAATTCATTTTTATTGTCGAAAGGCAACATTTTTACCAAAACTGATTTGGTGAAAAACATACCAACAGAACCGAACAATAACAACGCCGTCACTCCCACGAGCACTCTTCTCTTCATGCTGCTTTCCAGTAAAGGACGCTCCAGCTTGTTGTATATTCTATAGATGAAACTGGTTTCTAGGCCTTCATTTTCTTTATGCTCTTGCGCATCTTTTTCCTGCAATAAATGGTATCCTAAATAAGGCGTAACGGTCAATGCAACAAACAGTGACAATATCATGGCAATCGAAGCGCCTATAGGCATCGGGCTCATGTACGGCCCCATCATTCCTGATACGAATGCCATCGGTAGAATGGCTGCAATTACCGTAAATGTTGCCAAAATCGTTGGGTTTCCCACTTCATTTATCGCATAAATAGCTGCTTGCTTAAACGGCAATCGCTTCATCTTGAAGTGCCTGTGCATGTTCTCCGCGATAATAATACTGTCGTCGACGACAATCCCCACCACGAATACCAGGGCGAAAAGTGTAATTCGGTTCAAAGTATAATCCAGCATATAATAACTGAATAAAGTCAATGCAAAAGTCAATGGAACCGAGAAGAAAACGACCAATCCACCTCTCCAGCCCATGGCTAGCATCACCAAGAAAGTAACAGCCAAAATGGCGATACCCAAGTGAAGCAATAATTCACCCACCTTGTCAGAAGCCGTTTCACCATAATTTCTGGTTACTTTAACATGAACATCGTTCGGAATTATTGTAGCCTTTAAATGCTCTACTTTATCAATGATTTTCTCCGAAATTTTCATCGCATCCGCTCCCTTTACTTTTCCAACGGATATGGTAACCGCGGGATATTCGGATTGCGCACTTTTATAGTTGTCATTTGTTTTTCCGTATCCGAAAGACACATAACTTTTGGCCGTCGAAGGCCCGTCTTGAATGCTGGCAACTTGTTTCAAATAGACAGGCATGTTTTTATTCACACCAACCACCAAATTTTCTACGTCATCTGCTGAGGTTAAGAACTTCCCTGTTGTAATCAAATATTCTTGGTCCTGATTTACAAAACTTCCCGATTGGGAACTGCTGTTATTGGCTTGGATCATTTGCATGATGCCCATAGGGTCGATACCGTTCTCCGCCATTTTATCTTTGTCCAAAATCACTTTTAGAACTCGGCTTCTACCTCCAATTTCTTTTGTAATGGCAACATCCTTTACTTTCTCAACTTCCGAAGTTACTTCCTCAGCGATTTGGCGCAATTGGAAATCGTCCATTTTGTCGCTCCACAGCGTGATGCCAAGCATTGGGACATCGTCAATAGACCGCGTTTTTACCATCGGTTTATACACCCCTTTTGGGAACATATCTTCGTGTTTTGCTAATTCGTCATACAGTTTCACATATGAGCGCTCCACATCCTGGCCTACATAAAACTGTACGATAAGCATAGCCTGACCGTTCATGGCCATAGTATGCACATGTTCCACACCTTTAATGTTGGAAATGATTTTTTCCAAAGGTTTCGCCACACGACTTTCCACTTCCGTTGGGCTCGCTCCTGGATAACCCACCATTACGTCGGCCATCGGAACATTAATTTGTGGTTCTTCTTCTCTAGGAATGAGAAAAGAACTGTAGACACCAATGATCATCAAGCCCACCATCATCAAAATGGTTAGTTTGGAGTTAATGAAAAAATGGGCAATTTTACCTGAAATTCCTTCTTGCATAATTTTTTATTTATTTGGGCGTGACCCTCTCAAAAAGTCGGGTCGGGCTATTCGCTTCAATCTTTTTCTTGTTCTCGATACTTCCGCTATAAAGCGGAAACTCGAACTGACGAAAAAGGATTTCCACTGCTATCCCTCACGCAGAATTAAGGACTGTTTTTTAAATCGAATGGGCATTAAATGCGATAGCTTTTCTGGCTCGCAATGGCACTGAACACTAAAAAAGCCGATTACTGAACACTTACTTTGGCTCCGTTAAACAATTTTCCGTCGGCGGATACGATGTATTTTTCATCGGCTGATAATCCGGAAAGCACTTCTACTTGGTTGCCAAAAGTTTTCCCGGTACGCAACCATCTTAGGATAGCCACATTTTCATTTCCGATGGTGTAGATTCCTGTAAGTTGCCCTTGTCTTACCAAAGCGCTTTCGGGAACCAAAATAACATTGCTTTGGGAGGCGTTGGCCTTGTTTTCAACAGGAAACTGTACATTGACGAACATTCCTGGCAAGACTGAACTGTCCGTTTTGTCCAAATTTATTTTTACCAGATACTGTCCACCTGTGTTTTTTGCCGACAAACTTACCTCGCTTACTTTACCCGTAAGTTTTTCGTTGGATGATTTCACCAAAATGCTAACAGGCATTCCTTTTTTTATGCTGGTAATATCACTTTCAGAAACCATTGCAGCCGCTTGAAGTTTTGAAGCTCCTTCAACGCTGACCAACGGCATGCCGGGATTGGCCATATCGCCTTCTTTTACGAAAGTGTTGGTCACCACACCAGAAAATGGAGCCGTGATGTTGGAATAATTGAACTGTGCCAAAACTTCGTTTCGCATTTGTTTTGCCCCTTCAAGTCCCGCTTTGGCCATTTCATAACGGGCTGTCATGTCGTCCAGTTCTTTCTGTGAAGCGCTTTGTTGTTTGAATAAGTTCACGAAACGATCGTAATCTTTTTTGGCACTGTTGTAACCCGCAGTTGCCTGAAGAATATTGGCATCTGCTTGTGCTTTCTTGGCCTTCAAATCAGAGTTGTTGATACTTACCAGCGTTTGGCCTGCGCGCACTTTTTGTCCTATCTGAACGTATACTTTGGTTACGTAACCCATCATTCGGGTGCTCAAATCAGCGCTGTTTTCGGCTTCAATTTTTCCGCTGGCGCTTACAAATGGACTGCTGTCTTTTTCGGAAACTCCGCTTACTTTTACTGCAATTGCAGGAGATTCAGCTACCGCTTCTTTTTTCTCTCCGTTGCAGGATGTTAAAATAAAAAAGGAAATTGAAATTAGTGTTATTATTTTTTTCATGGTTTTTCGTTTGATTATTTTTGTCTTTATTCGTTGCTCTTTCTACTTTCTACTTTCTTTTTCTAACTCTTACTTCGTTAAAAATTCTAAATACTGCTGTGTGTAATTGTACTCGAACACGGACTGTAAGTATTCCAATTCTTTTTTGGACATTTGGGTCTCAGACAGCAATAGATCGGTCGTTTTTTCTAATCCTTGCGTAAAACGATTGCTCCTGATTCTGTAGGCTTCACGAGATTGTTCCAAGTCTAACTTGGCAAGGTTTACCTTGTTCTCGGCATCTTTTATCTGGCGAGTGGCTTTGTTTAGTTCCAGTTGGCTTTTGGCCTTGTATTGTTGCGTTTCAATTTCCGCTTTTTGAAAATCAGCTTTAGCTTTTTCCATTTTTCCAATTGATTTATAACCGTCAAATACATTCCATGACAATTGCGCCCCCACGACATATCCTTTCGCTTTTGTTCCAAAAAGGGTATCGTCATATAATTCATAACTTCCAAAAGCATTCAATCGGGGTAAGAAGTTCATTTTGCTCGAAAGGAACATTTTTTGGTAGGCCCGTGTCGATTGGTCCATTGCCTGAATGTCTTTCCTGCTTTCGGAAAGGTTTGTGTCGATGCTTTGAATTGCTATTGTGTTTTCTAATGCTTCAGTTGGTTTGTATACCTTGTCCCCGATATCTTCATTCAATAAAAAAGCCAAATAATCGGATGCGTTTTGGACATTACTTACGGCATATTGCAATTGGTTTTTGATTTCATTTACGCGAACCTGTACCGAAAGCAAATCCGTTTTTTGAAGAATTCCCTGTTTGAAATAATTTTCTATCAATTTCAAATTGGCATCGGCAGTCGTATTTGCTTTTTCCAAAACGGCCACTGCTTTATAAGCGAGTTGCAATTCCATAAAAGATTTATTGACCTCCAGTTCCAGATATTCTTTAGTGCGTTCGGTTTGCAATTCGAATGCATTCATTTTTGCCCTAGCAGCTTGTCTGCCGTAGATTCCATTCACATTAATCAGCGGTTGTGAAACCTCAATTTTAGTGGCGAAATTTTGCGTGCGGTTCGGATTGTTCAATGAATTGGGGTCAAAATCGGAAGCCGTCAGAATCTCCTGGTTTAGTTTGGAACCAAAAGCCATCAAAGGATTTGTGGTAGAAATGGCTGTATGGGAAGCGGTAATATTGGGTAAGAAAACGGCATTGGATTGTCTATAATCTGCCTGTGCGGATTTAAATTCCTGGTTGGCAATCTTAATTTGTAAATTTTTGTCCGATACTTTCTGCCAAAGTTCACTTTTGGAAATTGCCAAAGTATCTTGACCGTAACTAAAGGCAGAAATGGAAATTATCCCTAATAGTGCTATTAAATGTATTTTTTTCATAATTTTTATTTCTAATTATTGGACAAAGGTAGCTTCGCAATAAAGCCTACGCAGTAACAAATGTCACAATGGGGTAATAAAAAACATCCTAGATTAAATTCTAAAATCCTCCCGGTTAAACACTTTAGATTTATTTGATTTTTTAGGATTAGTTCGATCTAATATCAATTTGTGCCTTAACCAGCCATATTCAAAAATTTCGTTCTTGCAGTGGTTTTTGTTTGTTCCGCCCTTTTCGAGAGGGTTCATTTAACAACGACTCCATTAGCCAGATTGAGTTTTTGCTGCAATCTGTTTTATTCTTGGTCCTTAATCTGGTACTGATTGCCATTTATCTCGGTTTTAATTGCGTCCCATCATTTGGTTTTGCTTTAGATTTATGTTTTCTTGTTTTGCTCTGGATCCGTATCGGCAACCCTTAGAAAAAACAGTTGCTGTTTAAAAATTAACATTGAGAATAATAGTAAGTATGTTTCGGTAAATCAAAGTGTTGTGTTCGTTTTTTAGTTGCGGTATCGCAATCCGTCAGTTAAAGTTAGTAATAAAATTATCGCACAACAAATTGATTGTTAGTGTATTAGTGTTTTTTAGACAAAAGACAATTTTTATGCATGAAATGAACTGAATTAGGCTGTTTATCTAAGGTTTTTCTTTTGGTAAAATGGATGTCTATTGTCATAATAACTCCTGATATTTTTACACCCTATTATGTATTTCATTAATTAAATTTATATCTGTTGATTTATAAAGAATTAAATTGTAGTTTTCGTTAGATTTTTTGAAGTGCCATTTTTATTAATTAATGTTAACTTTATAATTGTGTTTTCGTTTAATTTACATTTCTCCTATGTAAGTGAGTTCATAAAAAAGTTTGTGCATTAATACTTTAAGCCGCACAAAAAGTTTATTAATAATTAGTTTGTTTTTATGAGTACGAATTTTGCCAAACCCACCTACGAAGAGCTTCTCAAGATTGTAAAAGACCAAGAGTCAGAAATTCATCGTTTACTTAAAAAAGAACTATCAGCAACTAATTTAGAGTTCTACTTCAAAGAATCTTCGGATCTGTTATGTATAGCCGGAACTGATGGTTTTTTTAAAGAAATAAATCCTGCTTTTATAAAAATATTGGGTTATACTAAACAAGAATTGTTGGGTATGCCTTTCATAGAATTAGTTCATCCCGCTGATGTTGCAAAGTCGAATGATGAACTCAAACAATTAGGCCAAGGAATTTCATCGTTACATTTTGAAAACAGATTTCTCAAAAAAAACGGGGAAAATGTTTGTATACAATGGACGACAAGCGTCGATTCCTCGAGAGAAATTATTTATGCGATTGGACGCGATATCACCGGAATAAAAAAAGCGCAGAATGATTTGCTGGAAAGCGAAGTACTACTCGAAAATGCGCAAAAAATATCAAAGATAGGAAGTTGGGAATTCAATTATAGCAGTCAGAAAATGATTTGGTCTAACGAATTGTATTCGATTTATGAATTGGAGAAAAAGGACAATCAAGATTTATTTCAGGAATATGTAAATCGCTTTTCAAAAACTGATGTTAATTTATTTCTGGATAGAATCAAACAATCTGAAATTGACAGGCAACCATTTGAGCTGGAACAGTGCGCCATGATAGGTGAAAACAAGACAAAATGGCTTTATGGCATTGTTTATCCCATTGTCGACGAAAAAGGCACTGTAGTAAGTTTACGAGGGAATACGCAAGATATCACTGAAAAAAGACAAATTAAAGAGGAATTCAATTCGAGAAGACAGACAGAAACGGAATTGAAACTAAAGTTAATACAGGAAGAAAGTAATTCTAAGTTTAAAAATTATATTGAAAATGCACCTGACGGAATTTTTGTTGCTGATGAAAACGGGAACTTTATTGAAGTGAATCATGCCGTAACTTCGATATCGGGTTACACCAAGGAAGAGCTTTTAACCATTTCGATGATGGATTTAACATACACTGAATCGATTGGCGATTTGGCGATGTGTTTCAACAGGGTGAAAACTGTAGGTGGGTCAAAGGGTGAATTTAAAACAATTCACAAATCCGGAGAAATCAGGTGGTCCTGTGTCGATTCGGTAAAACTTTCTGAAACCCGATTTATGGGTTTTATTAAAGACATAACCGAAATCAAACGCGCCAATGAATTACTGGTCAATACTTTTGAGCGCATAACCGATGCGTTTGTGGCGCTGGATAATAATTGGTGTTATACCTATATGAATAAAAAAGCCGGGGAAATATTCGGTTGCAACCCAAAAGAAATAATAGGCAAACATATTTGGACTGAGTTTCCTGAAGGAATCGGGAAGCCTTTTTATGACGCTTATCATCAGGCAATAAATGAACAAAAATATATTTATTTAGAAGAACATTATGAACCATATGATTTGTGGTTTGAAAATCACATTTACCCTTCCTCTGATGGATTATCTGTTTTTTTTAGAGATATAACTACAGAAAAAATAGCGAAAAACACTATTGAAAATAACGAGAGATATTTTCGGGCCTTGGTTGAAAACAACGAGGACATTATTACTGTTCTTGATGAAAATTTAAGAACCATATTTCGCAGTCCCGCTTCGCAGCGGATAACCGGATATACAAATGAGGAGTTTACAAAAATTTCCGATATAGATTATTATCATCCGGATTACCTGAAATACATGCAGGAAATGGTCCAAAAAACTTTGGACAATCCCGGCATACAAAATCCGGTTTTGTTCCAGGTGAAACATAAAAACGGAAATTATATTTGGTTGAAAGGGGTCTTGAATAATTTGCCCAATGATAGCAGTATGAAAGGTATGATAGCCAACCTGCGTGATGTCACCGAGAGTAAAATGGCACAGGAATTAATTGAACATAGTGAGAAACGTTTTCGTGCCTTGGTTGAAAATAACGAAGGCATAATCACGGTAATTGATGCTGAACTAAAAGTTCTATTCCGCAGTTCCTCATCATTCCGCGTTACGGGATACACAGATGAAGAGTTTGATGCCATTGATTATGATGAGTATTTCCATCCTGACTTCGTAGAATACATCCAGCGAATGATGCGAATAATATTGGACAATCCCGGGAAGCCGATTCCCGTATTGTTTCAGGTGAAACACAAGGAAGGAAATTATATTTGGCTTGAGGGGGTTTTGAATAATCTCCTTCATGATAATAGTGTCAATGGCATTATAGTCAACTTAAGGGATGTCACTGCCAGTAAAAAGGCGCAAGATATCATAGAACAAAGAGAGAAGCGATTTTATGCATTAATAGAAAATTCAGACAGTATCATTTCGTTAGTGGATAGAGACAAAAAGAGTTTGTTCAGAAGCACTTCATCAGAAAGATTAACAGGATGGACAGACCAAGAATTCGATCAACTTTCTGAAAGTGAATTTTTCCATCCCGATAGTTTTGATTATGTCCAAGAGCTTAAACGAGAAGCATTTGCTTCTCCAGGAGTTTTGCTTCCAGCTCTTTTTCAGGTGAAATGCAAAAACGGAAATTATGTTTGGCTTGAAGGCGGAGTGAAGAACATGTTCCATGAGGAAAACCTGAATGGTTTGATTTCTAATCTAAGAGACGTTACCGAAAGTAAATTAGCCAATGAGCTATTGATAAATGAGAGAGACAAGTTTGCCAAGATTGCCGCCACTTCACCAGGTTTGATTTATTCCATGAGGCAAAATGTCGACGGTTCATTATGTTTTCCATACGTCAGTGAATCTGTCGATGATATTTATGGATTACGTTTTGAAGAGATTGAGAACAGTGCTGATAAGATGTTTGCCCTGATTCACCCAGACGATATTGACCTTTTGAGGCAAAAAATAGATGAGACCAAATCGAAATTAGTTCCACTCAAAGGCGAGTATCGCTATCAGCATCCAACAAAAGGACTAGTTTGGCATGAAGTAAACTCTTTGCCAGTTCTGGAGCCTGAAGGAACGGTGATATGTCATGGAATTATTACTGATATTACACATCGAATTGAAGCCGAACAAAAACTCAACAAAGTCAATAGGCTCTATTTATTTATCAGTCAGATCAACCAGATGATTGTTCGGGCAATAGATCAGGAAACTCTTTTTAGGGAAGCCTGTACCATTGCCGTTGAAATAGGTAAATTTAGAATGGCTTGGATCGGTCTGTTGGACGAAAATACCAACAAAGTTATTCCGGCTATGATTGCAGGGGAAGATAATGGGTACTTGTCCATCATCAAAAGCATTTCGAAAGATGATATTCCGGGAGGCAGAGGCCCCGCAGGAAATGCGCTTCGCGAAGGAAAATATGTAGTTTGCAACGATATTGAAAATGACCTGCAGATGAGTACATGGAAAGAACAAGCCTTAGCCCGGAATTTTAATTCCTTAATTAGTTTGCCAATCAAAAAATTGGGAAAGACAATCGGGCTTTTCACTTTTTATGCTAGTGAAAAAGACTTTTTTGATGAGGAAGAAATTGCATTGCTGGAAGAAGCGACGGGTGACGTGTCTTTTGCACTGGCGGTTATGGAGAAAGAAATCCTACGCAAAAAAGCCGAGGAAGCCATGTATCAAAGTGAACAACGATACCATACACTTACAGAGGTATCCCCCGTGGGAATATTCCGTACCGATGCCGAGGGTTTAACCACTTATGTCAACCCGAGCTGGTGTAAGATAGCAGGCTTGTCTTTTGATGATGCATTAGGAAACGGCTGGCTAAAGGCGGTTCATAAAGAGGACTTAGTTACTTTATCAATAGAATGGGAGAACGCCGCAGCAAAAAAGGAAAAAAACTTTTCGGAATACCGTTTCGTTCACAAAGATGGAAGTATTTCGTGGGTTATGGGACAAGCAATACCGGAGAAAAATACCGAAGGGAAAATTGTTGGCTATGTGGGTACTATAACCGATATAACCGAACGTAAAAATGCCGAAAATGTAATCATAAAGGAAAAACAGCTTTCTGAGACCGTAATAAATAATCTTCCTGGGATATTTTATCTGTACGATAAATCTGGAAAATTTATAAAATGGAATAAAAATTTCGAGCAGGTCACGGGTTATGAAAGTGACGAAATTGAAAAAATGCATCCATTGGATCTTTTTGATGTAGGTGAAAAAGAAAGGATTAGGACTAGGATAAAAACTGTATTTGAAAACAATTTACTGGATATCGAAACGAAGCTTCCAGGCATTGAAGTTGAGTTTTACTCAAAAAACAAAAATAAAACGCCTTATTTTATCAATTCACTTGCAATTGAATATGAGGGGGAAAGTTGCATATTCGGAATGGGCCTAGATCTTACTGAAAGGAAAAAGGCAGAGGAAGAATTCAATGAAATTCACGAAAAAATGGAAGCCATCCTTGACGCAATCCCTGATTTATTATTCGAAGTTGGAATTGACGGTCATATTTATAATTTTCATTCGCGCCTTAAAGATTTGCCTGAAATATATTCAAACAATATAATAGGCAAAACATTTTTCGATATTTTGCCTTTTGACGCAGCAAATTTGGCGCTATCAGCGATACGCGAATCGCATGAAAATGGATTTTCAACCGGAAGACAATATACCATCGAATTGCCGACGGGTAAACACTGGTTTGAACTCTCAATTGCCCCTATGCAAGAAAGCGAAGATCATGATACACATTTCATCTGCCTGTCGAGGGAAATCACCGACGCCAAAAAGGGAGATGAAGCATTACTAAAAAGTGAGGAAAGATATCGTGGTTTACTAAATAACTTGGATGCCGGAGTTGTTGTACACTCCTCAGACACCTCTGTCATCATGAGTAATCAGAAGGCTTCTGAATTGTTAGGGCTAAAAGTGGAACAAATGCTGGGGAAAGAAGCAATTGATCCGGAATGGAAATTTTTAAATGAAGATGGTTCTTCGATGCAACTTGAGTGGTTTCCGGTAAATCAAATCGCAAACACAAAACAATCGATAAAAAACTTTACGGTTGGAATAAATCGCCCATTTAGTAATGATATTGTTTGGCTCTTGGTAAATGGATATCCACTATTTGACACCAAAGGGGAATTAGCCGAAATTGTCATCAGTTTTCTTAACATCACGGAACGGAAATTAATGGAAATTGAAATTATTGAGGGAAGAAAGCAAGCTGAATCAGCGAATAAAGCCAAAACTGATTTTCTGGCCAACATGAGCCATGAGATTAGAACTCCATTAAACGGAATCATCGGGTTTACTCATCTGTTGATGAAATCAAATTTAGAAAAAAATCAGTCTGAATACATGTCAACCATTAATGAATCGGCAACTTCATTATTGGAAATCGTAAATGATGTTTTGGACTTTTCCAAGATTGAATCGGGCAAATTGGAGTTAAATATTGATGAACTGGACTTATTTAAATTGACTCATCAGGTGATCGATTTATTTAAGTACCAAGCGCAGCAAAAAAACATTGATCTTATTCTTCAAATAGACAAAGAAGTTCCACAATTCATCCTTGCTGATTCTGTTAGATTAAAACAAATACTGGTAAACCTTTTAAGCAACGCTTTAAAATTCACGAATGTCGGAAAAATAAGTATGGATATCAATGCGATAACTGGCTTAAATGAAAAATCGTCAACAATAAAATTTTCTGTAAAAGACACTGGAATTGGAATTAAAGGAAACAATAACGCAAAAATATTTCAATCTTTTGTGCAAGAAGATAATTCCACCAACCGAAAATTTGGCGGTACCGGATTGGGTTTAGCCATTTCAAATCAACTCTTGGCATTAATGAACAGCAAGTTGAACTTGATCAGCAAATACGGTGAGGGTAGCGATTTTTTCTTTGAAATCGATTTTAAAAAGACAGATGTCAACAAAAAATTAAATGCAGAAGTAGACAACGTAAATACTGGTGATGCCATTATCGCTTTGCAAATTATTGGCCATAAAAAGGTCTTAATTGTTGAAGATAACAAGATAAATATGCTTTTAGCAAAAACACTTGTCAAAAGATTAATTTCTGATTGTATTATCTGTGAAGCAAAGGACGGTAACGAGGCGGTAGAGCTGTATAAAAAGGAGAAACCGGATATTATTTTAATGGACATTCAAATGCCCAATAAAAATGGATATGAAGCGACTATGGAGATTAGGCAATTGCAAGATTCGGGCGAAATTCCGATAATCGCGATTACGGCCGGAATAATGGCGGACGATAAAGAAAAATGTTTGGAAGCGGGATTGAATGACTATTTATCCAAACCGATTATTGAATCTGACTTGCAAAAAATGCTGTTTAAATGGTTTGATAAATAAGGATTTTTCAGAAGGTCAAGACCCCGTTCTAATGGTAATAGCAGTCAATTCAGTGATAATAAGCCAAGAGTATTTTGCATCCTTCATTATCCCGAATATTTATTTGCCGATAAAATTATGATGGGAACTCTTGTTAAGAAAAAAAATGCTAATATTGTGATTTAGCGGCTATAATAATTTTAAAAAAAAAGCTTATATTTATATGTTTTTTATAAAAACTAAAATTAATAAACGCCTAATAATCAATAAGTTTAAGTACAGTTATAAAGCAAAATTGCAGTATGAAATTAATTACAAAAGATAGTACAAACAATAAAACTGTTCAAATCTCTAAAAAACGTTCAAAAAGTGGCGTTCCTAATTTTGAGGGCGAAAAATTTCCTATTGTGGGTATAGGTGCTTCTGCCGGTGGATTGGAATCATTCGAATTGTTTTTTAAAAATTTGCCAGTTGATACTGGGATGGCTTTTGTAATTATCCAGCATCTTGATCCCACTCATGAGGGCATCTTGCCCGAATTGATTCAAAGAAAAACGGGCATGACCGTTTTACAGGCAAAAGACCGGTTAAAAGTGAAACCAAATCACGTGTACGTGATACCGCCTAATAAGAGTATGTCAATATTAAACGGTACCTTGCATCTGTTTGCACCCCTAGAAACCAGAGGACTGCGATTGCCAATTGATATTTTCTTCCGTTCTCTCGCGGCAGACAACAAAGAAAACAGCATAGGAATAGTCCTTTCAGGCATGGGGTCTGACGGCTGCCTTGGTGTAAGAGCCATTAAAGAGCAAAATGGCTTAGTGATGGTGCAAGAGCCCTCTTCTGCCAAATTTGACAGTATGCCTTCAAACGCAATCCGG
>Ga0209320_10001021_pt1 | contig 14477 bp, 10 predicted proteins | sample Rifsed13ft4_FD_184008 | JGI IMG/M metagenome (GOLD analysis project Ga0209320, IMG submission 184008) | Soil microbial communities from Rifle, Colorado, USA - sediment 13ft 4 (version 2) | ecosystem: Environmental > Terrestrial > Deep subsurface > Rock core/Sediment | place: Rifle, Colorado... | reverse complement strand
GCCCGAGCCGCGGGAATCGCCGTGTCCGGCAAGAAGGACAGCACCGGCATTTGCTTCATCGGCGAGCGGCCGTTCGCGGAATTCCTGAGTCGTTACCTGCCGCCCGCGCCGGGCCCGATCCGCACGCCCGACGGCGAGCTGCTCGGCACCCATCGCGGTCTCGCGTTCTATACGCTCGGACAGCGTCACGGCTTGCATCTCGGCGGCCGGAAAAACTTCGGCGACGCCCCGTGGTATGTCGCCGCCAAACGCGCCGACGACAATACGCTCGTCGTCGTGCAACGTTGCGATCATCCGCTGCTCATGCAGAACTGGTTGCACGCCACCGCCATGCACTGGATCGAAACGCCGTCGCAGTGGCATGCGCGTGGCACGCTCTCCTGTACGGCGAAGACGCGCTATCGCCAACCCGACGTAGCGTGCACGGTCCGGCGCACCGGCAGCACCGGGATCGAAGTCGAGTTCGCCGTCCCGCAGCGCGCGATCACTCCGGGGCAATACGTCGTGCTCTACGACGGCGACCACTGTCTCGGCGGCGCGACTATCGCGCACGCCGCGCTCCGCGAGACCGTGCCCGCGCGAGCCGTTCAGACGGGGTGATGCGCTTGCTATACTTCGCTCGCGGCTCCTGATTCCCCCGAGGTCTCCTATGAGCAATTCGTTCGGCGCCCGCCAGCAACTGAAGGTGGGCGATGCGGCATATCGCATTTATCGCTTGGACGCGGTAGGCGGCGGCGCGGACGAATTGCCGTATACGCTCAAGATCCTGCTCGAGAACCTGCTCCGCCATGAGGACGGCGCCAACATCATACGCGACGATATCGAGGCGCTCGCGCGCTGGAATCCAGAGGCCGAACCCGACCGGGAGATCGCGTTTACGCCGGCCCGGGTGATTCTGCAGGATTTCACCGGCGTGCCCGCCGTCGTCGATCTGGCCGCGATGCGCGACGCGGTCGTCCGGCTCGGCGGCAACGCAGCGGCGATCAATCCGCTCTCCCCCGCCGAGCTCGTGATCGATCACTCCGTGCAGGTCGACAGTTTCGGCACGCGGGGCTCGCTCGCCGCCAACAATGCAATCGAATTCGAGCGCAATCGGGAGCGCTACGCGTTCCTGCGTTGGGGCCAAAACGCGTTTCGGAATTTTCGCGTCGTGCCGCCGAACACGGGGATAGTCCATCAGGTCAACCTCGAGTATTTGAGCCGCGTGGTGTTCGACGTCGAACGCGATGGACAGCGCTTGGCTTATCCCGACACGCTGGTCGGCACCGACTCGCACACGACGATGATCAACGGCTTAGGCATACTCGGCTGGGGCGTCGGCGGAATCGAGGCCGAAGCGGCCATGCTCGGCCAGCCGATCACGATGTTGATCCCCCACGTCGTCGGCTTCGAGCTCACGGGCCGCCTCGCCGAGGGCGCGACTGCGACCGATCTCGTGCTGACGGTGACGGAAATGCTGCGCAAGCACGGTGTCGTCGGTAAGTTCGTCGAGTTCTTCGGCGACGGTCTCGATCATCTGCCGCTGGCCGACCGCGCGACGATCGGCAACATGTCTCCCGAGTTCGGCAGCACTTGCGCGGTATTCCCCATCGATGCGGAAACGCTGCGCTATCTCGAGCTGTCGGGACGACCGCGCGAGCTCATCGATCTCGTCGAGCACTATGCGAAGACCCAGGGCTTGTGGCGCGGCGCTCGGGCCCGCTACACGAGCACGCTCAAGCTCGATCTCGCAACTGTCGAGCCGAGTATCGCCGGGCCACGCCGTCCGCAGGAGCGCATCGCGCTCAGCGCCGCCGCGGTGACGGCGAGAAAGCTCTTGGCGCCGACGCCTGCGAACGTGCCGGTCCGCTCGAACGGCGCGACCTACTCGCTCGAGGACGGCGCCGTGGTCATCGCCGCGATCACGAGCTGCACGAACACGTCGAACCCCGCGGTCATGGTCGGCGCCGGGCTGCTCGCCCGCAATGCTGCCGCGATGGGGTTGCGCCAAAAGCCCTGGGTCAAGACGAGCCTCGCGCCGGGCTCGAGAGTCGTGACGGACTACCTCGTCAAGTGCGGCTTGCTCGACGATCTCGAGGAGCTCGGCTTCAACGTGGTCGGGTACGGGTGCACGACGTGCATCGCCGCGGGAACCCCCGTGTTACTCGCGAATGGCACTTCGCGGCGCATCGAAGAGTTGCCGAGCGCAGGCGCGAGAGTGTTCGGGCCGACGGCGAACGGCAAGCTCGCCACCGGCGTGCAGCGCGAACTGATCCCGCAGGGCGAGCGAGAATGCGTCACGTTGGTCCTCCAGGACGGCCGCAAGCTGACCTGCACCCCGGACCATGAAATTCTCCGCGCCGACGGACGATGGGTACGGGCTGACCGGCTCGTCTTCGGCAAGGATCGCGTGCTCATGGGCCTCGAAGCGCCGCTCGACGACGTCGGCGCCGACGAGGCCGGGTACGTGCTCGGGGCGGGCGACTTCGAGTTTTCGATGGACGACGGTCGGGAGCGCCTGCGCACCCTCGCATTCGCTCGCTTGCTGGGGCACCTGTTGAGCGACGGATCCATCAGTGTCGCGGGGCAAGGCCGGATGAACGTGGGACAGGCAATCGACCGCGAGGCCGTTCTCGACGACATCGAGCTCCTGACCGGGAAACGCCCCGTGGGCTCGCGCTACGACGAGCGTAAGTGGTCGGTCGTCCTGCCGAAGGAGTTGACCCGAGCGGTGATGACGCTCCCCGGTGTGCGTGTCGGCAAGCGGATCGAGCAGCCATCGACGCTGCCTATGTTCGTGCTCGAAGACCATTGTCCCGTCGCGATCGTCCGTGAGTTTCTCGGCGGCGTGTTCGGGGCCGACGGCCATGCCCCGAGCCTGCAGCGCTGGGGCAAGAACGAGGACGAGGCCTCGCTCGGACCTCCGGCGTACTCGCAAAGTACGCGATCCGAGCATGTATCAGCTCTCACGCAAATGATGCGCGATTTGATTCGGCTCTTGTCGCGCTGCGGCGTCAAAATGAGCGGCGCCAAGCTTTACGAGTATCCTACGCGCCGGTCGTCGTCTAGCTATCCGGCCGCACGGGACGGCGTTCCTCGCGTCGAAGTCCGTCTCGAGCTGCCCGACGGTCTCTCGTTCGTCGAGCGTGTGGGATTCCGTTATTGCATCGACAAGACCATGCGTGCGAGCGCTGCAGCCGTTTATTGGCGGACCATCGATACGATCAACCGACAGCGTCTGCAGATGGCTGATCTGCTTGGGGAGCTTCGCCAAACGCGATCGGAGGTGTCATTCTCGGCGGCTCGCGAGCTCGCGGCGGCCGAGCTCGCGTCCTCCGAAACGCCGGTCTTCCCGCACTATTCATTGCTCGAGGGCCATGACCGCTTCTCAAGCTTGCCCGTGGCCGCGGCACGCAAATTCCAACCGCTACATCGGCGAAGCTGCGAGTTCCCGTCCCCGGCGCAGTTGTTCGCCCAGCTCGGAGTTCGCGACTGGTTCGCTCCGTTGAAGACGCGCGACGCGGCGAAGGGCTCCAAACGCTACTGCGTCGAAAAAGACTCGCTCGAGCTGCCGACTTTTGCGCTCATGGTCGTCGACCGGCGTCCTGCGGGAACGCAGACGGTTTTCGATATCGCAGTGAATGATCTCAGTGCATACGTCGCGGGCACGGTCTGCGTGCACAATTGCATCGGCAACTCGGGCCCGCTGCCGAGCGAGATCGCCGATGCCGTGCAGAAGAGCGACATGGTGGTGTGCTCGGTTTTGTCCGGCAATCGCAACTTCGAAGGCCGCATTCATCCGTTGGTAAAGATGAATTTTCTGGCGTCACCGCCGCTCGTCGTCGCGTACGCACTTGCGGGCAACCTCAAGATCGACCTTTACAAGGATCCCTTGGGGCACGACAAGAACGGCAATGCGGTGTATCTCAAGGACATCTGGCCGAGCACCCGGGAGATCCACGATTTGATCGCCGCCAACGTTAGCTCGGCGATGTTCAAGAAGAGCTACGCGAGCGTTTTCGACGGCGACGAGAACTGGAACGGGTTGAAAATAGCGACGGGCGAAACGTACACGTGGGACGACGATTCGACTTACGTCAAGAACCCGCCCTATTTCGACGGCATGTCGCGCGAGCCCAAGCCCCCGAGCGATATTCGCGGCGCACGCGTGCTCGCCATGCTCGGCGATATGGTGACGACCGATCACATTTCCCCGGCCGGCAGCATCGCGCTCAACAGTCCGGCCGGGCAGTATCTGCTCGGCCTCGGCGTAGAGCAGAAGGATTTCAATTCATACGGCTCGCGGCGCGGCAATCACGAAGTCATGGTGCGTGGCACCTTCGCGAACATCCGCCTGCGCAACCAACTCGCGCCCGGCACCGAAGGCGGCGTGACGATCCACCTGCCGAGCGGCGAGCTGACCTCGATCTATGACGCCGCGATGCGCTATCAAGGCGAAGGCGTGCCGCTCGTGATCATCGCCGGCAAGGAATACGGCGCCGGGTCGTCGCGCGACTGGGCAGCCAAGGGCACTGCGCTGCTCGGCGTGCGTGCCGTGCTTGCCGAAAGTTACGAGCGTATCCACCGCTCGAATCTGATCGGCATGGGCGTCGTCCCGCTGCAATTCAACGACGGCGAGAACGCTGCATCGCTCGGGCTCACAGGGAAGGAAGTGTTCGCGGTCCAGGGCCTCAGCTCAGCGAGGGCTCCCGAGGTACGCGTTACGGCAAGCTCTGACGACGGCCGCACGCGGCAGTTCACGGCGCGCGTGCGCATCGACACACCGAAGGAGCAAGAGTACTTTATCCACGGAGGCATTCTGCACTATGTCCTGCGGCAGCTCGCCGCGCCCGCGCGCTGAAGGCGGCGGTCTCTAACCTCCGTCTGGACGATACGTATGTTCGGAATCCAGTCTAGAAAGCGCGCCGTCGCCGTACCCAGGTCTCGCGGCCGTTGGTGGGCCGCGCTCGGCGCTTCGGTGCTCTTACTCCTGCTGGTTTCGATCGTGGGCTGGTATTGGTCCCGCGAGCCGGATCGCTACCTGTTGGCCGCTGATACGACGACGCAGCCGGTCGTCACGGGTTATGCGACCGTCGATACGTTGATCAGGACGATCGAATGGATGCTCGGCAAGCCCGGGGGCTATTTGAGCAACGACATCACCCCGCCGAGCGTATGGCTCGACAACATGCCGAGCTTCGAGTTCGGAGTGCTCGTGCAGTCCCGGGACCTCGCGCGCGTTCTGCGCAACGACTACAGCCGTTCGCAATCGCAATCGACGGAAGACCGGGACCTTGCGATCGCCGAGCCGGCGCTCAATTTCGATAACGACTCGTGGATATTTCCCACTACGGAGAGCAGGTACCGCGAAGCCGCAGAGGCGCTGCGCGGTTATCGCACGCGCCTCACCGACGCCAATCGCACCGACGGCCAATTTTTCGCGCGCGCCGACAATCTGCGCGAATGGCTCGCCGTCGTCGAACGGCGTCTCGGCAGCCTTTCGCAGCGCTTGTCGGCCAGTGTCGGACAAGCGCGCATCAACACGGATCTTGCCGGCGATCGGGCCGCTCAGGCGTCACGTCCGCAGGCGAGCATCGTCGAAATCAAAACACCGTGGCTCGAAATCGACGACGTGTTCTACGAGGCACGCGGCACAGCGTGGGCGCTGCTGCAATTCATGGCGGCGGCCGAAGTCGATTTCGAGGCGGTGCTCACCGACAAGAATGCGGTCGTGAGCGTGCGACAGATCATGCGCGAGCTCGAAGAGGCCCTCACCGAAATCTCGAGCCCGATCATATTGAACGGCGAGGGATACGGGTTTTTCCCGAATCACTCGCTGGTGCTCGCGTCCTATCTGTCGCGCGCGCATTCGGCGGTCATCGATCTGCGCGAGCTGCTGGCACAGGGTTAGTTCAAGAATCGCGAGCGGAGCTCGCTCCTACATCGTGGATTTGTAGGAGCGAGCTCTGCTCGCGATCATGGTCTGCTTGTGGGAGCGAGCTTTGCTCGCGATGCTTCATTCGCGGTGCGCCGCCGCCTCGACGAGCTCGAGCAGCCGGCGCACCGCCGCGTCGGGCTCGGCAGGCGGCGCGACCCCCGCCCCGTAAATCCCGCGCACTTCGGCGAGATCGAGATAATCGGGGTGATGAACCTCGGCGATCGCGGCATATTGGTACCGCGCTCCGTCTTTCACGATGTCGAGCTCGTAGACGTGCATCGCCAGCCGCGACTCCGTGACGCCGCCCATGAGCGCGGCGAGCCGGGGCGTGGTATCGACCTCGCCGAAGTAGCGATGTGTCTTGACGACTGTCCAGCCGCCGGCGGCGAACGTGGCGCCGATCGACTGCCCCGCCACGATGGCCGCATGCTCCGCGGCGAACTCGGGATCGACGACTGCGGGGTATCGAACCACGGCAAACGTGCGGCAAACCCGCTCCCCGTGCTCGAGGCTGTAGAGATTCGATACGCGAATCGTCGCATCGCTTTCGAGAACCTCGATCCCGTAACTGCCGAAAGTGCGCTCGATTCGCTCGCTATTGAGGAGCTCCCTCGCGGATACGTCGGCTACCGACGCCGGGAGCGCCGCTTGCGCATACGCGCGGTCGGTCACGCCCAACGCGAGCGTCGCGAGAACCGATAGAAACGCGAACGTACTGCGCCCCGCGCTGATCCGTCCGCCGGCAGACCGCGTCAACACGGGCTCTCGCTCCGCGCCTGCATGATCCACAGCGGCATCAGCGTCCAGGCCTCGGCGAGGCTGCTATCGAGCTCGCGGAAATCCGGCTCGAAACGCTCGACGAGCCGCCAGTAGCGTCGCGAGTGGCTCATGCAACGTAAATGACACAACTCGTGCACCATGAGGTAACGAACGAGCTTGGGCTCGAGCAGAAGCAGCGCTGCATTGACACTGATCGTGCGCTGCGCGGAGCAACTGCCCCAACGCGTACGCTGCAGGCGGACTTGCACGGCGCGGGGCCGTTCGCCGACGCGCTCCGCCTCGCTGAGCAGCCAAGGCTTCAAGTGCGCCCGAGCCTCGTGCATGAACCAATTTCTGAGCAACGCGCGGCTCGCGCGGGGCGCCCCGTGCATGCCAATCACACGCAAGGTCGTTCCGTCGTCCTCCCACCCCGGCCGCTGGCCCGGGCGAAAGTCGTACTCGATCGGGACCGCGCGGCCGACGGCCGCCAGGCTCACGCGGCGCGGCAGCTCTTCGCGATCGCCACGGAACCGCGTGGCGAGCTCGGCACGCGCGCGCTCGATCCAACCGCGGTTCTCGCGCACGAAGGCCTCGACGGCGCGCGGCCGGGTGCCGCGAGGCACAACGACTTCGAGCGTATGCGGCGGCACGAGCTGGAGAGATAGATGCCGCGCGCGCCGGCTTTCGCGGATTGCGAGGCCATCACGGAGCGGGTCGCGAAAATCCGTATCGTCCTCGTCGAGCAGTCCCAACTGTTCGGCCATGACCCGCCTGTCGCAATGCAAAGCCACCCGTATAATACCGCGCCCATGACCGCAAGCGCCCCCATCATCGAAGTGCGTAACCTCGTCATGCGCTACCCGAAGGTGCTCGCTGTCGACGGCGTGTCGCTCGAGATCGCGCATGGTGAGTGCTTCGGCCTGCTCGGGCCGAACGGCGCCGGCAAAACTACGACGATCGAGATCACGGTAGGAGCGAGCTTCGCTCGCGCTCTTGAGAAGAATCGCGAGCGAAGCTCGCTCCTACAGTGGAAGCTGCGGTTACAGGGCGCCGACGACGTGGTGCTCGAGGGTCCGCTCGAGCGCAAGCGCGCTCGTGTAGCCCGGCGCGACGAGTAATGCACGTTCGATGACGTCGCGTGCGGAACGGATGTCACCGCGGCGCAAATACAACTCGCCGAGCAGCACCAGGGCTTCGGCTTCCCCCCAGTCGGACGCGGCGTACGACCGCGCCCTTGCTTGAAACGTGGGAACGGCGCGTTCGAGGCTCGCGATGACCTCGGCTGCCGCTTCAGCATCGAGCTCCGCGGTGCCGCCATGCAAACGCCACGCTGCGACGAGCGCGAGGCGCGGATTCTCGGGATCCAAGGCCCGCACGCGGCCGAGGGCCTGATCGCAGCGCCGGCCGTGCAAGAGCGCCTTTACGGCCTCCTTGCGCGCGCCGAGCGCCGAGCAAGCGGCCACGATAACCCACGGCTCCGCCCATGTGGAGTCCTGCTCGGCGGCGCGTTCGGCCGATTCCACACAGGCCGCAATCGGGGCTCCGGCCGGTTTGCCGCGCTCGATTTCGAGCTGAGCCGCGCGCAGGGCCGCAAGCGCGCGATGGTAGCTCACGCGCGCGTCCGAATCGGAGAGTTGCTCGAGGCCCGCCCGCGCGCCCTCGATGACGTCGGGTTCTTGCGCATAGAACCCGTACGCGGCACGCTCGCTCAAGTCCTCGAGCGCCCTATCGAGATCGGCGTTCGCCGCAGCCGCACCGAGCAGGCCCGCCAGCGCTGCCAAGGAACGCAAGCGATGGTTAGACATGCTGCGGATTCTACGGGCGCCGATTGCACCGATCTCTGGCCGTCGTCACAATCCGGGCCAATGCTGGATCTCATCGATATCGGGGTTAACTTAACGCACGCGAGCTTCGATACCGATCGAGACGAGGTGATCCGTCACGCCGCGGCCCAAGGTGTCCGCCGTCTCGTCGTGACGGGAACCTCGATCACGGCCAGCGCTCGAGCCGTGGAGCTCTGCGATGCGCACCCGCAAACCCTGTTTGCGACCGTGGGCATTCATCCCCACCATGCCGACGAGCTCGACGATCACAGCATCGCGGCCCTGCGTGACCTCCTCGCGAGCCCGGCCGTCGTCGCCGTCGGCGAGTGCGGCCTCGATTATTACCGCGATTTTTCGCCGCGCGATCGCCAGCGCGAAGCATTCGCGGCGCAGCTCGAGCTTGCCGCGCAAGCGGGCCGGCCCGTGTTCTTGCATCAGCGCGATGCCCACGAGGATTTCGTAGCAATGCTGCGCGACAGCCGCGCGAACGGCGTCGCGCATTGCTTCACGGGCGGTCGTCGAGAGCTGCGCGACTGCCTCGATCTCGGGCTCTATGTCGGCGTCACCGGGTGGGTCTGCGACGAACGCCGTGGTCGCGAGTTGCGCGACGCGCTCGACACGCTGCCTCTCGACCGGCTGCTCATCGAGACCGATGCACCTTATCTCTTGCCACGCGATTTACACCCCATTCCGAAAGGCCGCCGCAACGAGCCTCGGTTCCTGGTGCACATCGCGGAGCGCGTCGCAACGTTCATGAACAAGCCCGTAGAGGACGTTGCGCGCGCAACGACGGAGAACGCCGAGCGGCTTTTCGGTCTGCATGCGCAAGGACAGCACCGGCTGCTCCTTTAGCGGCGCTTCGGTGCCGCTAAAGGAGCAGGCTCGGCTGCCTTGCAAATGGTCTCCCAATGCTGCGCAAACGCGAGCCCCACTTTCTCGGTCGCGCTTCGATCGGGCTTTTTGTACCGCTCGGCGAGCTCGCGCGGCTGGATGATGTCCTTCGGACGCCCCTTGCTGAAATCGGCGACGTCCGGGAACAACACGTAACCCGTAACCTGCACGTCGCGGATCAGTTGCTTGACGGCGGCGACACGGTCGTAGAGCGTGCTCTGCGGGTTCGGAAAGCCGAAGCGCCCTTGCCTGCCCATGACGGTCCAGTCGTTCATGCGGTCGCTCGCGAAAACGATGCCCTCGAACGGCTTGACGTCGACGACGAGAATGCCGTACGCCGTAAGCACGAGGTGCTCGATCTGGATATGCCCGCCCATGCCGTTCGGTACGAGCACATTCTCGAGCCGCTCGACGGCGACCGCGCGCAGGGTGCCGAGCATGTCGGAACGGCGACGTCGCCAGCGCAGTACGACGAGCGCCGCCAGCAGGGCCGCGACGGCAACCGCAGCGGCCAGCAGAATCCAATATTCAGTTATCACGCGAGGTATTTTTTATAACTATATAATATACAATAGATTTAGAGTTCTCTGTCCCATTGAGCTAGTGCGTCTGCAAGCGCCTCGATCCGCGGGGCAAGCGATCTGCTCTGCGCCGGCCGTGCCAGCAACGCTGCGAGCGATGGCGGCACCGGCACGTGACGGCCGACGATACCTTCGACGATCGTATCGAACTTGGCCGGGTGCGCCGTTGCGCACACATACCACGGCCGGGCTGCTCGCCGATTTTCGGGAAGATGGTCGTACACCCAGAATCCAGTTGCCGTGTGCGGGCACCAAACGCGCCCGAAGCGCACGTCGTCCTTGACAATCTGGGCGCGAATCGCGGCGTCGTCAACGGGATAAGCCTCGACCGCGGCACGCAGCTCGGCGAACTCGGGGAACAGGTGCCGCAGCCGTTCCATATTGCCGGGAGCGCCGACGTCCATCGCCGAAGCGAGCGTTCGCACGCTGCCGCGCGGTTGCCATTCACCGGTCGCGAGAAATTCGGGCACGGTACGGTTTGCATTCACGGCAAACACGACGTCGCGGATCGGCATGCCCATGGCCCTTGCCCAAATGCACGCGAGCCCGTTGCCGAGGTTGCCCGTGGGGACGATCGCGCTGATCGGCGTAGCATGCTCACGCCAATACCATAAGCCCGCAGCCGCATGATAGGCGACTTGCGGGAGTAACCGGCCGATGTTGATGCTGTTTGCGGCGCTCAAGCGCTGCCGCCGGCTCAATGCCGGGTCGGCGAGCGCGCCTTTGAGCAACGCTTGGCAATCGTCGAACGTGCCTTCGACTTCGTAGGAACGCACGTTGTCGTCCCAACAATTGAGCTGGTGTTGCTGCCGCGGCGAGACTTGGCCGCGCGGATAGAGCACGGCCACGCGCATGCCGCGACGACGGTGAAACGCGGCTGCCACCGCGCCGCCCGTATCGCCCGAAGTCGCCACGAGGATTGTGAGCGGCCGAGTATCCCCACGCGCGAGCGGAAGGGCGCGTTCCATCGCCGCAGCGAGAAACCGCGCGCCGACATCCTTGAAGGCCGCTGTCGGACCATGAAACAGCTCGAGCACGGCGAGTGGGTCCGGTTCATCGCGCAGAGTCACAAGTGGAACCGGAAAGTCGAGCGCGTCGCGGCAGATCTCGGCGAGGACGGCGGCAAGCGGCGAGCCCACAAAGAACGGCGCCAGCAAATCGCCTGCGATCTCGGCGAGCGTCTCACCGCGGATTTCCGTCGGCTCGAAATGCGGCATCTCGTCGGGCACGAACAAACCGCCGTCGGTAGCCAGCCCCTGGAGGATGGTGCCGAGCAGGTCGGTCTCCTGCCTACCGCGCGTGCTCAAGTAACGCATGAGCGCAGCCGCCCTAGTCTTCGTTGCCGCTTAGCATGCTACACAAGCGCAAGAGGTCCGCGAAGATGCCCGCCGCCGTCACGTCGGGGCCGGCGCCCGGGCCGCGAACGATGAGTGGATTGGCGCTGTAACGCCGCGTGACGAATTGCACGATGTTGTCCGTAAGGCTGATGTTGGCGAACGGATGATCGGCGCCGAACGTATCGAGGCGCACGCGCGCCGAGCGTCCACGAACGTCGACGTCGGCGACGTAGCGCAGCACTTTGTGCTCCGCCCGCGCACGCGCGACACGCTCGGCCATGGGCGCATCGAAATCCGCCAGGCGCTCGAGAAACTCGTCGACCGACGCCTTGGCGAGCTTCTCCGGCACGAGGCTCTCGACGTCGAGCTGGTCGAGCTCGATATCGAGCCCCGCCTCGCGCGCGAGAATCACGGCTTTGCGGGCGACGTCCATGCCCGATAAATCGTCGCGCGGATCGGGCTCCGTGTAGCCGCGTGCACGCGCCTCGCGGACGATCTCCGAGAACGGCTGCGTGCCGTCGAACACGTTGAAGAGATACGCCAAGGTACCGGAAAAGATCCCGCTGATGCGTTCGATGTCGTCGCCTGTCACGACGAGATCTTTGAGTGTATTGATGACCGGCAAGCCGGCGCCGACCGTCGCCTCGTATAGAAAATGAGTGTTGCCGCTGCGGGCGATGCGCTTGAGCTCGTGATAATACGCGGCCGGTCCGCTGTGTGCGCGCTTGTTGGGCGTAATCACGTGAATACCACGCTCGAGCCACCCGGCGTAGCGGTTCGCAACGTCCTGACTCGCGGTGCAGTCGATCAGCACGGTATGCGGCAGGTAATCGGTCTGCACGTGTTCGACGAAACGTTCGATATCGGCCGGCTCGCCGCGCTCGAGCTCTTTGCGCCAGCCGGCGAGATCGATGCGCGACGGCCCCAGGCACATCTTGCGGGAGCTCGCTATGCCCCGCACGCGCAAATCGAGGTTGAATTGACTGCGCAGCCGTTCGCTCGCGGCGGCGATCTGCTCGATAAGCACGCTTCCCACCGACCCCGGTCCGATAATGCCGATCGATACGGTTTTGGCGGACAAGTAGAAGCTGCTGTGCACGGCGCGCAGCCCGCGCGTCATGTCTTTGCCGGCAATGACCGCAGAGATATTGCGCTCCGACGCGCCTTGGGCGATCGCGCGCACATTGATGCCGGCGTTGCCGAGCGTGCGGAAGAAACGACCCGCGCTGCCGGGCAGTCCCGCCATTCCGTCGCCGACCACGGCGAGGATAGCGCAGTCATGTGTGACCTCCACGCGTTGCACTTGACCTTGCTCGAGCTCGACGGCGAAGGCCCGCTCGACGACACGTCGTGCCGTATCGGCGGCGTCTTCGCGCACGGCGAAGCAGATCGAGTGCTCCGAGCTGCCTTGCGAAATGAGCATCACGGATACGGCAGCCTCGCGAAGGGCACCGAACAGGCGATCGGCCGTCCCCGGGACGCCGATCATGCCCGCGCCTTCGAGATTGATCACCGCAACGCCGTCGATTGCGCTCACACCCTTGACGATGGTTTCGCGAGCCGGCGCCGCGGCCGTGATCGTCGTACCGGGATGATCGGGATTGAAGGTGTTGCGAATGCGCAGCGGGATGTTCTGCGCCACGGCGGGGGCCATCGTTTGCGGGTGGATCACCTTGGCGCCGAAGTACGCAAGCTCCATGGCCTCGTTGTACGACATCGCGCCGATGACTTTCGCTTCGGGCACGCGGCGCGGATCGCCGCTCATGACGCCGTCGACATCGGTCCAGATCTCGACCTCTGCCGCGTCGAGCAACGCCCCGAATATCGATGCCGAGTAATCGCTGCCGTTGCGTCCCAAAGTCGACGGCAGCCCCTCGCGGCTCGAGGCTATGAATCCGGTGATGACGGCGATACCGGAGAACTTTTCACCGATGATCTGCCGGCAGCGCCGGCGCGATTCGTCCCAGACGACGATCGGTCCCATTTCGCCGGAATCGATGATCAAGATGTCCCGTGCATTGACGAATTGCACCGGCACGCGAACGCTGGCCATGGATTGCAGCAAGGCGGTCAGGAGCCGCGCCGACCAGATTTCGCCGAAACCCGAGACGAGATCGCGGCTGCGATGTGACGCCGAGCGCACAAGCGACAGCGCCTTGAGCACGCTTTCGATGCTTTCGATGTCCTTTTCGAATTGCTCACGCAGCACGGCGGCACTCGGAGCAGGCAGGAGCTCTATTACGGTACCGAGGTAACGTGTCCGCAGTTCTTCGATTTCGGCACCCAAAGCGACGCCCTGCGCCGCCCGCTCGACGAGGCCGAGCAACTGATCCGTGACGCCGCGCATGGCCGAAACGACGACTGCGAGGTTGTCGCCGGCACGCGCGGCGACGAGTTGCGCGACGCGGCGGAAACAGTCGGCGTCGGCGACGCTCGTGCCGCCGAATTTATGGACAACCCACGCCATCGAGGCCACTCTCCCTGCCGTTCAGCGGCCGCGAGCATACCAGAACGGCGCGCCACGGAAGAATCGCGCCGACGTCACGCGAAGTCGATCTCCCGGCGCAGCGCATCGATGGTTGCACGGTAGTTGGAGCTGCCGAAGATCGCGGAACCTGCAACGAACGTGTCGGCGCCGGCTTTCGCTATGCGACCGATGTTGTCCGCTTTCACGCCGCCGTCGACCTCGAGGCGTATGTCTCTGCCGGATGCATCGATGACGCGGCGCACAGCCGCGATCTTGTCGAGCGTCGACTCGATGAACGACTGGCCACCGAAGCCCGGATTGACGGACATGAGCAGAACCAGATCGACTTTGTCGATCACGTGATCGAGCCAATGGAGCGACGTGGCTGGATTGAATACGAGACCGGCCCGGCAGCCGACGCTGCGTATCAACTGCAGGCTTCGATCGAGATGCTCGGTGGCTTCCGGATGAATGCTGATGAAATGCGCGCCCGCCTCCGCAAAATCGGGAATGATGCGGTCGACAGGCCGTACCATGAGATGCACGTCGAGCGGGACATCGATGCCTGCGTTGCGAAGGTGGCGGCTCAGCGCCGCGCAAACCGGCGGTCCGATCGTGAGATTAGGGACGTAATGGTTGTCCATGACGTCGAAATGGATGAGATCGGCGCCCGCGGCGATGACCGCTTCGACCTCTTCTCCG
>Ga0209320_10001002_pt1 | contig 14598 bp, 13 predicted proteins | sample Rifsed13ft4_FD_184008 | JGI IMG/M metagenome (GOLD analysis project Ga0209320, IMG submission 184008) | Soil microbial communities from Rifle, Colorado, USA - sediment 13ft 4 (version 2) | ecosystem: Environmental > Terrestrial > Deep subsurface > Rock core/Sediment | place: Rifle, Colorado... | reverse complement strand
AGTCGCAGCCAGCGCCGCGAACGTCGGCACGGCGAGGTTGAACGCGATCTCCGGGACGATCCGCAGCGCTCGCATCGGTACCGCGAGCACGAACCACCCCATGTAGTAGTAGTTCATCGTCCCGCCGGCGAACCACGGGTCATAGGGCGGCATCTGGGTCGAACGCGCCACCGCCGTCAGGTACGCGAGTTCCATCGGCTTTTCGCCGCCCTGCGGGTGGTGCCACAGGTCCGGGTTCCACATCCGCAGCGCGAGAAACGCGAAGAACGCGACGAGGAAGATCCCTTCGATCACCACCCACGACCGCCATCGCTCCCTCGCCTCAGCCATGAGCGTGTGCCTCCGTCTGACGCCCGTTGCGATCCCGACCCCGGCCACCGCCGCGAAGACCCCCCACACCAGTCCGCCCGAGAAGTCGACCACACCCCACGCCACCAGCAGCCACGTGACCAGCGCCACGGTCGCAATCCCGAAGAACTTCGATAGCCCGTACCCCCGGTCCGGCAGCGCCCGCAACAGCCATGTCGCCCACGGCAGCGTCGCAAGCGCCGCAAGCTCGATCCACGCCAGCCACCACGCCCACGGAGCCCTGCTCGCCCACCCGTCCTCGTCGAAGATGTCCGAAAACGTCCCTCCCGACTGCTGCACTCGCGCCTCCTCCTCCGTGAGGTGCAGTGCATTCGCCGCGCCCTGCTTGGGCAGCATGTCGAAGGCGCGCTCCGGGTACGCCTCATTCAGCAGGCGCAACGCCCGCTCGGGGTCGAACGCCTCCGTCTTCCGGTAGAGGCGCACCTCCGGGTGGTCGTACACCGTGAACGACTCCTCAGCGCCCGCATCGTTGATCGTGATCCCGAGAAACGACGGGCGCACCGTGAACGTCTTCACCAGTTCGAATCCCAGTTCGCCGCTGTCGAGCAGTTTGTAGTAGCGGGTCGTTGCCGGGTACTCGCGCTCCAGCCGCGGCACCGACTCCCGCACCCGGTTCGAACTGATGCTGACGTAGTCGGCGCCGGCCAGCCCCCCATCCTCCGAACCCGGTGCGCCATAGACCAGCCGCCGCACCTTCTCCGGCGAATCCGGGTCGTACGGCGCGAGCTGGATGATCCGGTACTCCCCCCACTTCTCCCCCGGCAGCCCGTAGGGAAGCGAGTCGTCCCACAGTTCCGTCGTGAGGGAGGTTCCCGGCGGCAGGTTGCCGTAGATCCAGCGGCTCGCTTCCATCCGCGGGTGCTCGCTCCGGTAGACGTTCTGGAACGCCACCGCCCAGAACGCCGTCGCCAGGAACACTCCCACGACCACGACCCCGGCGACCCGCCGAACCGTCGTCCGTCGGGGACTCCATCCCCGCCCTCGCCACCGCACGCGGCGCGGCTCCCACCGCCAGGCCGCCCTCCACATCGCCACGAGCCCCCATCCCGCAAGTACGCAGAGCACCGGGTACATCGGCAGGAAGTACCGCATGAACGCCACGAACCGCGGCCCCTGGAAGGCAAATATCGCTGCTGCCAGCACAACCGGCAGGACGAACGACACTTCCCGCCGCTTGAAGATGAGCACCGCCCCCGCCGCGAGCGCCGCCCATCCGGCGATACCCAGCGCGGGCCCAAGCCCGAACAACACCATGTTTCGCAGCGGCGTCAGGAACGGCGTCCGGCTCGCGAACTGCACGAACGGCGGGAAATTCGCGTCGCCATTCTGCCGCTGCACTTCGGCCTCGATGTCCGCCCGCCACTGCGGATTGATGCTCAGGTCCCAGGCGTTCGGCCCCGTGAATGCGTACGGCTGCGCCATCCGGAACACCAGCACCGTGACGATCCCGATCAACGCAAGCGTGGCGATGTCGTAGGCGTTGTCTCCGCCGGGCCGGTAACGCTCGCCCTGCCAGCGAAGACCCAGCCGCTCGTTTCGCAGCCCCATCCGCGCGGCGATGGCGAACACCGGCCCGATCGCCAGCGGCCACGCCGTCACCTTGCTCGCGAGCCCGAGCCCAACCGCAAGGCCGAGGCCCAGCACCAGCCACGCCAGGCGCCGCCGCCCATTGGCCTTGACGAGCATGGCCGAAAACAGCAACGTCACCGCCCCGAAGAACGTCACGTACGGGTCCATCGTGAAGAAGTGCGCCAATTGCGTGGGGAGCACCGCCAGCGCATAGAACGCCGCGCCCAGGAGGCCCGGCCGCAACCCGAACAACGTCGCCCCGAGCGCGAACACGACCGCGATCGTCGCCACGTCCAGCGTTGCCGTGATTCGCCGCCCCCAGATAGCCATCGCGTCGTAGGAATTCTCCGGCCCCGCCGGGTCGTCACCCGCGAGCGTCGCCACCGCCTTCACGAGGAACAGCGGGAACGTCCCATACACGTAGGACGGGGTGTCGGCGTTGTAGGGATTGAGCGGGCTCTGCGCCGTGTCGAAATACCCGCCGATGCTGTCCGGCCAGTCCACCTTGTTCCCGGCAAACGACAGGGCTCGCTCGTCCGGGTGCATCTGCAGGGGAACCGGCGCTCCCTCGGGCTGGTCCCAGTCGAGCCCATGGAAACGAAGCCCCGCCCCCACCAGCACGATCAGGAGCAGCAGCAGCGGCCAGTTCCGCACCAGGGAGTCCAGCCACTCCGCGGTGGCCGCCCGGCGGCCCGGCGACACATCTTCTTCTATCGGCGCTTCCGCCAAGCATCCTCCACGCTGGCGGGCACGACGATCAAAACGCGCCTCCCCGCCGGCTTCTGCAGAGGATACGACCAGTAGCGCCTTTAGGCGTTACCGGGAGCTGCCCGAAATCAGATGCCTTTCTCCACGAGGAACGCGCAGAGGTCGCTGATCCGGCACGAATAGCCCCACTCGTTGTCGTACCAGGCAGCCACCTTCACCAGGTTGCCCCCCACCACGTTCGTCGATTGACCGTCGACGATGCTCGACCGCTCGTCACCCTTCATGTCCATCGAAACGACCGGGTCCATCGTGAACCCGAGGATGCCCTTCATCTGCTCGGCCGCCACTTCCTTCAGCAGCGCGTTCAGTTCGTCCTTCGATGTGTCCTTCTCTGTCAGCGCGACCACTTCCACGATCGAAACGGTCGGAGTCGGCACACGGTATGCAAGACCGTCCAGTTTGCCGTCCACCTCCGGGATCACGAGCCTCAGCGCCCGCGCCGCACCCGTCGAGGTCGGGACGATGTTCAGCGCCCCGGCGCGCATCTCGCGCATGTCGCCCCCGCCTGCCCGGTCGAGGATCTGCTGCGAATTGGTGTAGCTGTGGATCGTCGTCATCTGGCCCTTCACCAGCCCCAGGTTGTCCACCAGCACCTTCACCACCGGCGCGAGCCCGTTCGTCGTGCAACTGGCGTTCGAAATCACGTGGTGCTTCGCCGGGTCGTACTTCTCCGAGTTCACCCCCAGCACGATCGTGAAGTCCTCGTTCTTCGCCGGCGCGCTGATGATCACCTTCTTCACGCCGTCATGGCGGTGCGCCGCCGCCTTCGTCGCATCCGTGAAGAACCCCGTCGACTCCACGACGATCTCGACTCCCACGGACCCCCACGGGATCGCCCCGGGATCCCGCTCGCTGAACACCTTCACCACCCTGCCGTCGATGGCGATCCCGTCCTCAACGGCCCGGATGTCCTTGTCCCAGCGGCCATAGTTGCTGTCGTACTTCAACAGGTTCGCGTTCGTCTCAATCGGTACGAGGTCGTTGACGGCGACGACTTCCAGTTCGCCCCCGTGTCGGTCCGTGATGGCCTTGAGCACCTGGCGACCAATGCGCCCGAATCCGTTGATTCCGACCTTCGTAACCATGGCAACTCCAATAAACGTTCTTTCCCTCAGACTACCCATTTACTTCGTGCCCGGCCAGTTAAGGTAGACGTAAAGAGATATCCTCCTCCTCGTAGTATCCATACGTAACACCTATATCTCGGTGCCCGCCAATTCTTCTGAGGCCCTACCTGCTAACCCCCAGCCTTCCGATGCTTGTAGTTGGAATTCGTCCAGGGAGTGGAAAAGCAGTGATCCGACGAATCGTCGTTTGCCCCGAATGCGAGGTCCGTTTCCTCGCCAGCCATCCCAAGGCCGTCTGCCCGGCCTGCAACACCACCGTCGAGTCCCGCTGGGACGGCTAGCGGTTCTTGGTCTCCGGGGCGCCGGCGAGGCTCTCGACCAGCGCTCCGGGTGACGGCACGGCCGGGTATCCGGTCGGTTCCGTTGCCGTCCATTGCGCCTCGAACGGCCGGAGGCCCTGCGCCTCCGCGACCCTGAGGTCCTGCCCGTCGGCCCCGACGAACGCACACTGCCACGGTTCGTAGCGCAGGAAGGCCAGGCACTCGCGTAGCCTCTCCCCCACATCCCACGGCTCGCCCGCTGCCGTCGGTGAAAGCACTGCCAGGAACCGGTCCAGCCCCGTCGACTCGATCCGCCTGAGCGCAGGGCCATGCGGCGCCCGCGAAATCGCACCCATCTCGATCCGGCTGGCCCTGATGCGGTCCAGCCCCATCCCCACGCCCTCGTGGACCAGCAGCCGTTTCATCGCGCTCCGCTCGTACATCCGCAGGCAGAGCGCCTCGCACCGGTCCCGCTCCTCAATCTCCCGCACCAGGATGCCCAGGGCGTCCCGCCATGGCCGGCGCCAGTACTCCTCGACCAGGGGAGCCGCGCTCTCCCGTCGCCCGCAGACGCTCGCCACCGCCTCCTCGACCGTGTACTGCCAGGCCCGCCGCATGTCGAGCAGCACCTCGTCGAGGTCGAAGATCACCGCCTTCGCAACGACCGAACCCTGGCTCACCGGTCCTATGCTAGAGCCCGAACCGCCGCTTCGCTGCCTCGTAGTCGTCGGGCGTATTGATGTCCACTTCGCACAGGTCGTCGCAGGCCACGTCCGCCAGTTCGCCCTCGTGTGCCTGAAGGATGCCCTTCAGCCCCTGGTTCTCGTCCTTCGCCTCCAGCAGTTCCCCCCGCAACCGGCCCGACACCACAACCGGGTGTCCGTGATGCCCGTTCCAACTCGGCACCGTCGCCGCCGACTCCGGCTGGTGGGCCTCCAGCAACTGGCGCAGGAAGTCCGCCGGCCGTGGCTGATCGACGTTCATCACGAGGATCGCGTCCGCGTCCCGGTTCGAAGCCTTCGCGCCAATGCGCAGCGAACCGGCGCGGCCCGCGTGGTAGCGCGCATTCAGCATCACCCGGCAGTCCGCCCGCCGGATCTCGCGGTGGATCTCGTCGGCACGCGCCCCGAGCACCACGATGACTTCGTCCACCCCGGCCTCGCGCAACTGCCGCACTTCATAGCTCAGCAGCGGCTCTCCGCCCCAGTCGAGGAGCGCCTTCGCCCGCCCCATGCGCCTCGATTCGCCCGCCGCCAGGATGATGCTGGAAATCATGCTTCGTCGAAACCTCTCGTCGTCCCGAGTCTAGCGAAGCCGCCTCTTCCGGGCGATTGCCCGCTAGCACCGGAACGATCCCGCCCAACGAAAGCCGGCCGGATAGTTCCGGCCGGCTCTCGTTGAATTCTCGAACGCCTGAGCGTTAGGAAACGGGCTCGTGCGCCCGCGTCTCGAACGAATAACTGACCCCAAAATCGCTCGTCACCAAGCGCAGGAAGTCCCGCAGCGGGGGGGCCATGATCCGGTTCCTCAGGACGTGGACCCCCACCTCACGGTACGAAGGCTGCTCCATGTCTCGGATCTCCACCCGCACCAGTGAGCCGTTCTTCGCTTCCCGGTCGATCGACACCACCGGCAGGATGGCGATCCCTATCCCGGCCTCCACCATGTGCTTGGTCGTCTCCATCGAATCCAGTTCCATCACCGATTCGGGCACCACTCCCACTCTCAGGAACATGCTGTAAATCAGCGAGTGATAGCTCGAACTTCGCTCGAAGAACAGGAACGGCTCCCGCCCCGCTTCCGCGACCGTGACGCGGCCCCTGCTCGCAAACGGGTGGTCGGGCGCCACCACCAGCGAAAGGTCGTCGTTGTACAGGTGTACCGACTCGATTTCCGGGTGCTGCGTCAGCCGCACCATCGCCACGTGCAGTTCGCCCGCCAGCAATCGCTCGATGACGTCCTCGCTCGTCCCCGTGCTGATGTGCAGGTGAACGCGCGGCCGCGATTCCCGGAAGTGCTTCAAGATCCCCGGCAGAACATAGGTCGCGATGCTCGCGCTCGCACCAATCCGGATGCTCCCGATGTCACCATGCCGAACGGCCTCGATCGCCCCGGTGCCTTCCTGCACCGCCGTCAACGCCCGCTGCGCATGCGGCATGAACGCATGCCCCGCGTCAGTAAGCGAAACGCTCCGGCCAGTGCGCTCGAACAACCGCTCCCCAATCTCACGCTCCAGCGATTGAATCCGCGCCGTCACCGACGGCTGCGTTAGGAACAGTGCCTCCGCCGCCCGGCTGAACGAGCGGTGGTGAGCCACTTGCAGGAATGCCTCCAGTTGAGCGAGTTCCAAAATTCTCCTCCGGGCCGCTCCACGGCCCTCCTATGAGTTCGCGAAGAACTCGGCGTTGCTACTAATGTACGACTTCCACTCCGCCGGCACGTCGTCCTCGAACATGATCGCCGATACAGGGCACGCCATCTCGCAGGCCGCGCAGTCGATGCACTGTGCCGGGTTGATGTAGTACTGCGGCGCTTCCTCCGTGGTATGAATACAGTCCACCGGGCACACATCGACACATGAGGCGTCTTTCACCCCGATACAGGGCTCTGTGATGATGTACGGCATGCGCCCGGCTCCCTCTCCCTCTGCTTAATCCGGCATCACGCCGCGCTTGTACACGACGATGTCCCCTTCGATTCGGGCCTGGCAGGCGAGCCGCAGCCTCAGGTCCTCCAGCGACCGAAGTCCCCGCTGGCGGATGAGGTTCTGGCGCTCGTAACGCCCCATCCCGCTCACTCTGCCAACGCCCGAGATGACTTCCATCGCACAGTTCGTGCATTCGCCGTTCTTCGCGCACCCTACAGGCCAGTAGTATCCGTGCGCCGAAACAGCGTCCAGCACGGTCTCGCCCCGGGGCGCTTCTACCTCTATCCCGAGGGGCTCGACGCGAACTCGTGGCATGGACCGATCCTATCACACGGTCCTCCTATGCCTTATCCCGTCCCAGGTGCCTGGTCTACGCTACCCAGGCCGCCCCGGCCGGCAGGTTCGCGCGCTCCTCGCTCCAGAAGGCGCCGTTCGAAGCGGAGTTCCGCCCCGGCCTGCTCGGACCTCGTTCCAGGATCTCCACCACCTCGCTCCACTGGCTCGCGAAGGTCAGCGGCGCACCCAGTTTCGCCTCCACGTCCTCGATCGACATGCTGTCGAGGAACTGTCGCCCAAAGTAGTCGAGGCTCGCCCGGGGCAGGATGTAACACTCCGGCTCCATCCCCGCCAGTTCGCGGACGTAGTCTTCCCCGCACAGCAGGCCTCTCACGTTTACCCGCTCGCCGAACACCGTGTTCGAAACCGCCTTCACTTCGATCCGCGCGCCTGTCAGGCCCGATAGTTCCCCACCCATCTCCGTGAGCACTGGCGCGATCAGCGACCCGCAGCCAATCACCACTCGCTTCCCCGCGACACTGTGCACGTCGCGTCCCCGCGCCAGCCGTCGCCGGGTCGCGTGCCAGTCCTGCAACATCGTCCGCACCATCCCGATCCCGTTCTCATACTGCGGATACCCGTCGTAGTGCGCCGCCGACGGCACCCGCTCACCCGAGGTCACGTAGTACTCGTCGCTGCACTGCACGATCGTCCGGCCGAACTGTTCCCGGTTCTCTTTCTGCAGCCGCCGCACCTGCCGCACCACCTGCCTTGCATACTCCGGCGTCGGCCGCACCAGTTCGATGCCGTCTCGTGAAAGCGACCAGTCTTCCAGCTTCGGACTCGCCCCCACCGGAACCACCGACACCGTCTGCACCGTCGGATACAGCGCGGAGAGGTCCCGCACAGAGCGGTCGAGGTGCTCTCCATCGTTCACCCCGGGGCAGAGCACGATCTGCGTGTGCACCACCAGCCCCAGCGACCCCAGCCGCTGCAACTGCGCCAGCACGTCCGGCGCCCGGTCGTTCCCAAGCATCCGCCGCCGCAGGTCCAGTTCCGTCGCATGCACCGAGACGTTCAGCGGGCTCAGCCGCTGCTCCTCCAGCCGCTCCCAGTCCTCGTCCGTCAGGTTCGTCAGCGTGACGAAGTTCCCGTGGAGAAAGCTCAGCCGGTAGTCGTCGTCCTTCATGTACAGCGACTTCCGCATCCCCTTCGGCAGGCCCTTCAGGAAGCAGAAGAAGCAGTTGTTGTTGCAGAGCGTCACGTCGTCCCACGTCGCTCGCTCGAACTCCAGCCCGAGGTCCTCGTCGATCTCTTTCTCGAACACCACGACCTCATCGAGGCCGTTCGCCTTCCGGATGTGCACCTCGACTTCCGGCTCCGCCTGGTAGAACTGCAGGTCCACCACGTCGCGCATCGCCCGCCCGCCCACGGCCACGATCGCGTCGCCTGCCTCGATCCCGGCTTCCTCCGCTAGTGACCCCGGCCGCACGCCCGAAACGATGCCTGGTGCAGGCTTGCTCATCATCCCGGGAGCAGTTCCCGCAGCCGCGCCTCGACCTCGTCGATCGAATAGTCCGGCGTCGAGGCACCCGCGGTCAGACCGATCCGCTCGATGCCCTCGAACCACGAGGCCTGCAACTCGTCCGCTCCCTCGATGTGGTACGCCCGCGTCCCCTGCTCTTCACACACTTCCTTCAGGTGACGCGTGTTCGCGCTCTTCCGGCCCCCCACCACCACCATCACGTCGACTTCCCGTGCCAGCCTCGCAGCCGCCTCCTGCTGCCCGGTCGTCGCATGGCACAGCGTATTCACCACGTGGTACTCGAAGTTGTGATCCCGCTGGATCAACATCAGGTTCGCGACGAACTTCGCGAAGTCCTCCATCTTGTGCGTCGTCTGCGCCATCACGCCGATCTTCGAAGGAAATCCGCCGGGAAACTCCTCCACGAACCTCCGCAGGTACTCGATGTCCGAACGCTCGACGATCGTCGCGTTGCGGCCGTTGTTGACACCGAACGTCCAGCCGACAATCCCTCGCACTTCCTTGTGCCCCGGGTCGCCAAAGATGAGCACATGCCATCCATCCCGGACGAACTTCTGCCCGTAGCGCTGCGCCCTCGTCACGATGGGACACGTCGTGTCGACAATGTCCAGGCCGCTGCCTTCCAGTTCCCTCACCACCCGCTCGCCCACCCCGTGCGCGGTGATGGCCACCCGCCCCTGCTTCACGCGCTGGGCCGTCTCCACCCCGATGTCACCCTCGATCTCGTCTGGCCCCGGCAACTGGTGGACGCCGGCCGCCTCCAGCCTCCCCACCACATGGGGGTTATGCACGATTTCGCCCACGCTGAAGACCGGTCGGTCGGGAGTCGCTTCGCTTTCCATAATCTGCACGGCGCGCCTCACGCCCATGCAGAAGCCCATTTCACTGGCTCGGAGAATTTGCACCATCGGCTGTCGCTGCTTCCTCTGTTCCAGTATAGGCGGGGTGGTATTTCGCAGGTAACAGCGCTTTTATCTCTTCGTAGATCCGGTTGGTGAGTTCGCTCACCTGGTCCTCGGTCGGACGCCTGACCGCCTCCAGCGCAATCGGCTCCCCGATGGCCACCCTGATCGTCGGTCGCGTGAGCAGGCTCAGCGGGCCATGCAGGTTATCGGTCCCGATAATCGCGCAGGGCAGGATCGGCGCGCCCGCCCGCAGTGCGATGAGCGCCGTCCCCGGGTGTGGCCGCTGCAGCCATCCTGTCTTGCTTCGCGTCCCTTCCGGGAACATGCCGAGCACCTCGCCGCGCCGCAGCACCCGTTCGGCGTTCAACATCGCCGTCAGGTCCCCCTCGAATCGCCGGACCCCAAACGCGCCGTAGGCCGCCGGTATCCAGCCCCACGGCGGCCGGAATATCTCCGCCTTCGCCATGTAGCGGATCCGCCGCCCCTTGATCGCCGAGGCCAGCACGGGTGGGTCCGCCATGCTCATGTGATTGCACACCACCACCAGCGGCCCCGTCTGCGGCACTCGTTCTCGCCCCGTCACCTTCCACCGCGCAACCACGATCAGGATCAGCCGCAACTGGTAGTGGGCCCACCAGTAGACCGCCGGCTCCACCACATGCAGTTTCAGGAATCGTCGCACTCGAGTCTCCCAAGCGCGTACTCTACTACTGCCTCAAGCGAAAGATAGGTCGTATCGATCACGATCGCGTCCTCGGCCGGCCGTAGGGGACTCGCCGCCCGCGAACTGTCTATCAGGTCCCTTCCCGTGATGTCCCGATGGGCCTCGTGCGCTCGCTGTTCCGCTCCCCACGACCCTGCCTGCGCGCTTCGCCGGTGAGCGCGCGCCGTCTCCGATGCATCGAGGTAGAACTTCACCGGCGCATCCGGCAAAACCACCGTCCCGATGTCCCGCCCGGCGAGCACCGCCCGCCCCGAGCCCGCCACCTCCCGCTGCATCGCGACCATTCGTTCCCGCACCGCCGGGATGGCGCTGTACGCGCTCACGTTCGCTTCCACCTCCGCCGAGCGCATCAGGCCGGTCACGTCCTCATCCCCGAGGAACACCCGTGTGTCCCTGTCGGCCTCCACTCGCAGGTCGACCGAACGGGCCAGTTCGGCGCACGCCGCCGTGTCCTCCGCGCCGACTCCCGCGCGAAGCGCCGCCAGCGTGAACGCCCGGTACATCAACCCCGTGTCGAGGAACTGGTAGCCGAGCCGGTCGGCAAGTGCCCGCCCCAGCGTCGACTTTCCCGACGCCGCTGGTCCGTCGATGGCGATCGGAGAAGGAAGCGGCTGGCTACGACTCATTGCGGCCCGCGGATTGTATGTCATTCGGCGTCGTGCGCAATCAAACCTCCGCTGTCCGCTCGCTTCGTTCCTCGGCCTGTTTCCCCGCCGCGTAGAGCACCTCAACTTCGTCCGCCGTGAGTTCCCGGAACGCGCCGGAGCCGAGATTGCCCAGGTGCAGCGGGCCTATCCGCACTCGCCGCAGGAACAGCACTTTTCTCCCCACCGCTTCCATCATGCGCCGGATCTCCCGGTTCCTCCCCTGCCTGAGCACGACCAGCAGCCACGCCCCGGCCTCCGGCGCATCCTCACCCGGGGCCACCGGCGGCGCCATCGCCGCCTTCACCGATGCCGCCCGCAAACGCTCTCCGTCCGATTCCACCCCCCGCACCAGCCGCTGCAGGTCGCGGTCGGCAGGTGGCCTGTCGATCCCTATGAGGTACTCCTTCTCCACTTCGTACTTCGGGTGCGTCAGCAGGTCCGTCAGGTGCCCGTCGTTCGTCAGGATCAGCAGCCCTTCGCTGTCCATGTCCAGCCGCCCCACGGGGTGCAACTGGATGCCGCCGATGGGCACGAGGTCCAGCACCGTCTCCCGGCCCTGCTCGTCGCTCGCCGTGGTCACGAACCCCGCCGGCTTGTTCACCATGAAGTAGCGATACCGCCCCTTGATCACCGGTACCCCGTCGACCGTCACCTCGTCGGTGTCCGTCTCGGCCCTTGCCCCGAGGTTCCGCTGCACTTCGCCGTTCACGGCTACCCGCCCGGCGAGGATCATCTCCTCGGCTACCCGCCGCGATGCTACCCCCGCGTTCGAAATGATCTTCTGGAGCCGTTCAACGGCCACGTCTCAACCTTCTCCGGACCTCGCCTGCAACGCGAGGCCCGATGGCCCATGTCGTTGCGAGGGCGCCGGCCACCACTGCGCCTCCGAGCATCATCCACGGTATCTCACCGGGGCCGTTCCCGCCCTCCTCGATTTCAACCACCTGCACCGCTCGCGGAGTACTCGCTGGTCCGCCAGGCGCGGGCTCCGTCGCCGTGGGACTCACTGGCACCGGGAAAGTGTTCGCACTCCCCGGCGACGGCCCAATCGTGCTCGCCCAGGACCGCGATGACGCCTCGCTCGTTACTTCCCGCAGCCCGAGAGTCTCGCCCGCTCCCGGCGGCGCCGGTGGTGCATCGAAGACCGTCCGGTCGTCTCCGTATGAGATCGCGTCCACCACCGTGCCGTCCGGCGCCAGCAGACGAATGACATCGCCCGTGTTGTTCAGCCCGCGTCCGATTTCCCCGTCGTCCACCGCCACCCTGGCGACGCCATCCGGCAGCAAGGCCTCGCGGCCGGCGATCACCACGTACGCGCCGGGCGCCACGACCGTAGCGGGCAGCGAGTCGAGCGCCGTCGCATCTCCGATGGACCACCCTTGCAGGTCGACCGGCTGGTCCCCCGCGTTCACCAATTCCACCCACTCGAACGGGCTGTCCCGCCCGCTCTCCTCCGGGTCGCTCAAAAACTCCGAAATCCGCAGGGTCTTCGGGCCGCCCTCCGTACCCGCGACAGTCGTCGCCGTTGGCGCAGCGGGCGTCGTCCCGGCGCTCCCTGGCTTCGGAGTACGTGTTGCCGTCGCCGTGGGCTCCTTCCCCGGCGTCGGCGTCTTCGTCGCCGTCGCAACCTTCGTCGGCGTGGGAGTCTTTGTTGACGCCGGCGTCTCCGTGGGTGTCGGTATCGGAGTGGGTATCTCCGTCGCCGCTTCCGTCGGTGTCGGCGTCGGCGACGCACCCGGCGTCATGGTCAGCGACGCCCAGTCGAGGTACGCGTCGATCGGCGCGTTGGAAAAGACGAGGTGGAGTTCCAGCCACGCGGATCCCTCTGGCGCTGTGACGGTGTAGGTGAGTTGCCCGGGCCCCGCGGGGAAGTACCGAACAGGTGGTGGGCTCGCGAAGAGCGTCAATAGCTCATACCCGCTACCCCGGAAGACGAACTCTATGCGAAAACTGCCACTTTGACCTTCCGTGGCAGCCGTGGCCGTGTAGTTGCCGTATGGCTCGGCCCCCACCAATTGCTTGATCAGCCCGTGATCGCCAGTCACATGGACTCGTCCGCCATCTGCGACAACCGAACCGTTGGTCGTCCAGCCGGCCAGCCCGCTGTCGAACCCGGCATTCGTCAGCAGTTCCCCCGACCCCACCACCCGCCCCGGTAGCAGCGCCACCGCGGCCACGGCTACGCCAAGGGCAAAGAGAACACCGGGTACAAGACCGCGGCCCATCGCGCTGCATCCTACGGGCAGGCGGAATATCAGGCTATAAGAAGGTCGTTAGTCCGTTATCGCGCGATCAGCGGCGCCGCCCCCAGGTGCGACCCCGCGTCCACGATCAGGATCTCCCCCGTCACCAGGTCCGCCCCCTCGATGAACCACACCGCCGCCTGCGCCATGTCCTCCGGCGTCCCAGCCTTCCGCAAAGGCGTCGTCCGCTCCTGGTGCAGCTTCGCCGCCTCATAATTCTCGTCGCCCATGCCGCCCCGCAGCCACCGCCCCTGGATGAACCCCGGGCAGATCGTGTTCACCCGGATCTCCGGCCCCAGCACCCGCGCCAGCGACAGCGTCATCGTGTTCAAGGCGCCCTTGGAAGCCGTGTACGCGATCGAACTCCCAACCCCCATCACCCCCGCAATCGACGACACATTGACAACCGCCCCTCTCCCCGCCGCCTTCATGTGCGGCGCCACGGCGCGTGTCATCTGGAACGGCCCCACCACGTTCACCGCGTAGATGCGCTGGAAGTCGTCCGCGCTTAGCCCTTCGAGGTCGGCATGGTTCACGAACTGCGTCGTCCCCGCGTTATTGATCAGCCCGTCGATCCGTCCCCACTTCTCCATCGTCGCCGCTGCCATCCGCCGGCAGTCCGCGTCCTTCGAGACATCTGCCTGGCACAACAGCGCCTCCACCCCGAGTGCCTCGCAGGCTGCCTGCGTCTCCTTCGCCTCCGCTTCGCTCTTCGTGTAGTTGATGACGACGTTGCAGCCCTTGCCTGCCAGCATCTTTGCGGCCGCCGCGCCGACCCCCGTCGCCGATCCCGTCACGATGACGGCTCCCCCCTTGATGTCCATCGCATGCCTCCTCGAAACGTATCCGCGAAGTCTACCGGCTATCTCACGCCGGCTCGACTGGCATTTCGAGGCGCTCGTCTGCCGTGCTAGACTTCGCGCCCCATGAACACTCACCACATCCCCTCCTGGGAAACCGAACTCAAAGAACTGGCCGATGGAGTGTTTGCCTACACCCAGGCCACGGGTGCGTTCTGCATCGCCAACGCCGGCTACGTCGTCGCGGATGGCGGCGGCATCGCCGTCGATGCTCTCTTCTCCCCTCCCATGACCCGCCAGTTCCAGGCGTGCCTCGATAACGCCGGGGCAGGCCCCGTCACGAAGCTCATCAACACCCACCACCACGTCGACCACACCCTCGGAAACTTCATGTTCGAAGGCGCCACTATCATCGCCCAGGCCCGCGCCCGTGAAATGATCGTTGCCAACGGCTTCCCGCGGGAACGCCTGATCGGCATGGCGCCCTGGTTCGATAAAGATTTGCAGGGCGACATCCGCGTCTGCCCGCCCGATGTCACCTTCGAACGCACCCTCACCCTCTTCGCCGGCAACCGCAAGATCGAACTGACCCACGTCGGCACCGCCCACACCGTCGGCGACATCCTCGTCCACCTCCCCGAGCAGAAGATTCTCTTCGCGGGCGACGTCTGCTTCTTCTACGTCACGCCCCTCGCATTCGAAGGGAACATCGCCGGC
>Ga0209320_10000999_pt1 | contig 14614 bp, 9 predicted proteins | sample Rifsed13ft4_FD_184008 | JGI IMG/M metagenome (GOLD analysis project Ga0209320, IMG submission 184008) | Soil microbial communities from Rifle, Colorado, USA - sediment 13ft 4 (version 2) | ecosystem: Environmental > Terrestrial > Deep subsurface > Rock core/Sediment | place: Rifle, Colorado... | reverse complement strand
GTCGGCGTGCGGGTGAGCCGGACAAGGACCTAGACGGCTTTAATCATGGTCCTGATTTCTTCTTCTGTGACACTGGTGCCAGGATGAGTATCGCTCAGGTGAATGAGGATGTGTTTTTTCACGTCCTCTGCTCCAACGGGTGAAATCACCGTCCATCCACAAGCGCAGGAGGCCAGGTTCGCCATGCCCCTACGCACAGGCGTTGCCTGATATATATGTTAGAGTTCGACCCTTCCGCTCGTCAGAGGTCTTGGGCCCGTTCGCCAAATCAATCGCACGGGACCGGCCCTCTAGACCTATGTGGTTCGGCGAATTTCTCTTGATGGTCGTGACCGATTCTGGCTATCGGTGGCTGGGGCGTCTGGTACGTGCATCGGTTTTGTTCAGTCAATCAATTAACTAACCGCAAATGCGCGCGAAGGAACCATTCTGTTTCCTGGAATCGCGATGGACCGCTTGCCGGTTTATTGGCCAAGAAAATCCAAGGTGGACGCGAGTGGTTAAGGTCCGGACGGACCCAACGCTTCCTTCCAAAGAGATCGGATCGAAACGTGATGCCACGAGTCGAGAACCCTTTTATAGACTCACTCCCAATCCTTCCCTGTGGGCCCGGACGTCGCCTCGTTTGGAGGAGGCCGCTACGTCGTAACGAAGAAGCTTGGGGAAGGCGGAAAGGGGGTCGTCTTCCAGGCGCGCGATGCCGCCCTGGACCGCGTAGTCGCAATCAAGCTCCTCAAGCACGACGCTCTCGATGAGGAGAGCCTCAAGCGTTTTCTCACGGAAGCGAAGACAATCGCGGGCCTCACCCATCCGAATATCACGACGATCTACGACATCGTGGAGGAAAGCGGCCACCACTTCATCGTATTGGAGTACGTCGATGGGGGCGACCTGGCGCATCTGCTCGCGAAGCAGCCGGGTCGCCGGCTGCCGTTCCCAGAGCTGCTCCGGATCGCGGCGTCCGTCGCGAAGGCGCTGGACCATGCTCATCGCGCAGGGATCGTGCATCGGGACCTGAAGCCCGAGAATATCCTGCTTACTTCTTCGGGAGAGGTGAAGCTGAGCGACTTCGGCCTCGCCGCGAAAGTGGCCGCTCGCATTCCGGAGGCTGAGGTCATCGTCGGCACCGTTGCGTACATCTCGCCCGAGGCCGCTTTGGGACGCCCTGCCACGTCCAGATCAGATCTGTACTCCCTTGGCGCTGTTCTCTACGAGATGGCGGTCGGGCGGCCGCCATTCACTGGCGACGACGTCCAGGTCCTCTACTCGCACCTACGAACTCCCGTGACGCCTCCGAATAGACTCAACTCCGATGTGCCACATGCGCTCACGGTGCTCGTCCTCCGCCTGCTGACGAAGGATTCCGAGGCGCGCCCCGCGACTGCCGCCGAGGTCCTCGAGGACCTCGAGGAGCTTCACGTTTCGGTCACGGCTCCCGCCAGCGCCCCGCACAACGTCGTGCCTGTCTCCGCTGCGCCGGTCCTCGTGGGCCGTCAAAAGGAGATGGCGCGGCTACGCCAGGCCGTCGGTGAGCTAAAGAATGGTCACGGCAGCGTGCTCGTGCTCGCTGGAGAAGCGGGGATCGGAAAAACCCGGATGGCCGCCGAACTCGCGAAGCTTGCCGCGGTCGAGGGTCTGATCGTGCTCTCGGGTCACGCAACCGAAGGACAGGGCACTCCCGCCCTCGCCCCGTGGATGGAAGCCTTGCGCGGGTTCGCTTCCGGGATCCCGCCTCAACTCTTGTACAAGGTCGTGGGCACGCACGCCGGCCTATTGACGCGCGTCATCCCGGATCTGCCCGCGCGATTAGGCCCCGCCCTTCCGACGACGCCGGTTCCGGAAGAACTGGAACGGTTCCAGCTCTTCGACGCGGTGACACACTTTCTCGCGAACGCATCCCACGAGTCTCCCTTGCTCGTGTCTCTCGACGACCTGCATTGGGCCGACGAGGCGAGCCTCCAGCTCTTGGAGTACGTATGTCGCAATACCGCCGAGGAGCGTATCTTGTTCCTCGGAACGTATCGACCCGAGGACCTCGCCCGCGGCGGGCCGTTGGAAAGGACCCTGTACGAGCTGCGACGAACGCGCCATCTCGAGGAACTGCCGTTGGGCCGGCTGTCGGAAGAGGACGTTCGTGTGCTCGCGGCACGCGCAGCGGGTGCGGACACTGTTGAACCCAATCTCTCGAAGCTGCTTTTCGACCGAGGCGGCGGCAACCCGTTCTTCACGGAGGAACTTGTCGCATCCCTTCGGGAAGAGGCTTGCATTGCCGTCGAGGGAGGCACCGCGACGTGGTGCGGCGGGGCAGTCCGGCTCCCGAAGACCGTCCGACATGTGGTCCAGCGGCGATTCGCCCGGCTCTCAAAGGCCACCCAGGACCTCATGCTAAGGGCGTCGGTCCTCGGTCGGGAGATTCGTCCCGAGGCCCTCGCGGGTATGGCGGGCCTCGATCGCGGCGTGATGGTCGATCTCGTCGAGGAAGCGCTCCGGATTGGCCTCCTCCGCGAAGAGTCTGACGGGAGCGAGACCCGTCTCGTGTTCAGCGACCCTCAGGTCCTTGATTGCTTGTACCAGGAAATCAGCCAGATGCGGAGGCAACAGTACCATGAGCGCGCGGCGGAAGTCCTTGAGTCCATGTCCGGGACGACCTCCGATGAGCTCGCCCACCATTACTCGATGGGGGGTCTGTCCGAGCCCGCCCGACGCTTCCTCGAGGCCGCGGGTGACAGTGCCTCGGGTCTGGGGTCCTACGAGCGGGCCGCGGAGCGGTACGAGCGGGCACTGTCGTTCTGGCCCCGGGAGGAGCGCGAGGCGCGGAGGCGTCTCCGCGTGAAGCTGGGCGACGCTTACTTCAACGCGGGCAGGTGGTCGTGGGCGCAGGAGTCCTTCCTCGAAGCGCGTCGTCTCGGAGAGCGTCCGGAGGAAGACGTGGCCGTCTCGATCCGCCTCGGCCCAACCTTCTGGTACATGGGCGATGTCGCGGGTGCGCGCCGTGAGCTCGAGAAAGCGCTCCAGACGCTCGGCTCACTGGAGACCGACGATGCCGCGGCTGCACTCAACTGGCTCGCGACGATCCGGCTCGATGAGGGCGATCCGGACGGTTCGTTCCAGGCTGCCGAGAGAGCCCTTGACATTGCGAAGCGGACCGGGAATCGCACGGAACTCGAATTTGCTCTCAACAACCTCGGATGGACGGAGGCCGTCCGCGGTCGCTGGGAAATTGGTGTTGTATACATTCTGCAGCAACTCGAACTGCATCAGGGCGGCGGCTCCCCCTACGACTACGGCAATGCGTTGGACGATGCCAGCGCCCACTACACACTGTTCCTCCCGGATTACCCCAAGGCACTTCGATACGGCGAAAAGGCGATAGAGATCGCGCAGCGAATCGGCAATCGCCCCGCTGAAATTCGTTGGAGGCTGCACCGTGGCTGGACACTCCGCGACATGGGCCGCTGGGACGAGGCCGAGCGCGAAGCAAATGCGATTCTGTCCCTCGCAGAGGAAGAGTCTTACGACACAATGATTCCTTGGATTCGTCTCCTCCGCGGGCAGATCGCTGGGTTCCGCGGCGACACGGCCGAGGCCGAAAGATACATCCGCGAAGCTCAGGAGTCTTCCGATCGGGAGGTCTGGTGGCGGCTTCACTTCGCGGGCAATGCGTATGCTGCTCTCGCGTGGATTTGCGCGGAGGGTGGGGATCGGCAAGGAGCTCGAGTCGCAATTGCCGACGGTTTCGCGGCGTCAAGCCTGCACAATTGCCGCTGGTGCGGTGATTTGATTTCCGTGGCTGGAGCGTGGGTTGAGGCCATGGCGCCCGGCGGGGACGAGCTTCGGTTTGAGGAGGCGATTGGTAAAGTGCGCCAGTGGGGCACGTCAACAGCGAAGGCCCTCGCCGCCGTGGCGGAGGCTCGATGGTCCCGCTTCCATGACAGACCATCTGAAGGGCGGCTGGAGGGCGCGCGAAGTTACTTTCAGCGAATCAAGAAGCCCTTTGATCTGGCCGCTGTCGTTCACGAGCATGGCCTCACGTTGATTGCGCTCGGCAAGACCGCCGAAGGGAGCGCGCTAATCGAAGAGGCCCTTCAGATCTACGTTGAATTAGGCGCGAAACGACGGGCCGAAGATATCTTGCGAGGCAAGAAACTCCTAAAGGCGTAGCTCAACAGTACGGAGCCCGCGCGCGATCCCGACGCGGCGGAACCACGAGCTCAGAGTTTTTCCCTGACGGGCATGAGATCGGGCAAAACTCGCAGAGCCATAAAACAAATGACACCGCCCGGCAACCCGTGAGGATTGACAAGCCCGAGCGGTGTATTGTGGAGGGATGCTTGCCCTGTACCTTACGCCGTCCTGCATGAAATATCTTTGCCAGGGTTCTCGCGCTACGTCCCGGGTCCGCCGAGCTCCCCTGCCACGGAGTGCACAATGTCGACCATCGTGAGCGTGCTCTCGATCGCGCGCTCCGACGGATCCGCTGCCACGATCGTGAGGCGGCCCCCACGGACGGTGACGGAGCGGATGCGGGAGCTCGGTCCGAGGCCCGCGAGTTCGACCCGCGACGCGATGCGGGTCACGAGGCCGGAATCGCTGCCCGCGCGGGGGACGAGCCATGGCGGGAGGCCCGGATGGCGGCTCGACCGCGTCGTCCTCCTTGGCCTCACGACGAACCGGAAGTTCGGAATCGGATGCGTAAGCGTCGAGGTCGCGACGAGGAGGTATCGGCCGTACGCGGCGAGCGTGAGGATCTGCGCGACCTGGAACATGAGGGTCCAGAAGTCCGTCGCCGTGGCGGGGGACACGTTCGCCGCGGAACGCGGCCCGATCGTGACGGACTCGAGCGGCCCGCCCGCGTATCGGGCCTCGAGCTTCGGGCGACCGAGGAAAGGACGCCTCGCCTCGATCGACACGAACCGGTGGCGGCCCCGCGCGTGCATGTCGCTCGCGACCGCCGCCATCCGCGGCTCAACGGCGCGGCGCATCGAGATTTCCGAGAAGAGTGGCGTCGCTGCGCCGATCACGATGAACCAATACAGCGCGTACTGCCAAGCGGAGAGTGGCGCGTAGTCGTTCGCCGTCGCGTACGCGAGGACCGCGGTGTAGGCGGCGAGGCCCACCCATCCAACTGCCAGGATTCGCCGCCAGCGCTCCATTTAGCCACGATGGAAAGGTCACCTTAACGTCAATCTTCCCGCGGCAACCCTGCACGCTTACGCCCAGAGGCCCATCATGCTCTTCTCGAACGTGACATCCTCGAACCGGAGCCCAAGCTCGCGGGCGTACTCGTAGGCGCGTTGGATTTCTTCCGCGTACGGGATTCGAGAGAGCTCCTTGTACCGCGGGTCGTACGCCGGCGAGTAGCGGTCGCATGCGTAGTCCGGATGGTACTGGTCCATCACGTTCACGAGGACCTGCGGCATGTGGTCCGCGATCCACTCAAGGACGGGCCGCGTGCAGCACTCCACGTGATTGGGCATCACGAGGTGCCGGATGACGACGTCCTCGCCCCAGTCGTACACGAGCTGGTGGTTCCGCGCAACGGTCTCGAAGTACCACGGCGTGCGGGCGAGGAAGATTGAGCACTTGTCGTTCCCGAACTTGAAGTCCGGGAGCCACACGTCGATGAGCGGCCGCAGGATCCGAATCGTCTCCGCGCTCATGAAGAAGTTCGAGTTCCAGAGCATGGGGGCGTTGAACTCGCCCGCGTACAACGCGTCTCCGGACTCCTGGCGGGACTGGAGGTACCCATCCGCCTTCGCGGCCTGCGCGTACGCGAGGTCTTCCGCGCGGGGCGGTCGGTCGAGGAGGGAGATCGCTTCGATGATGGAGTGGAGATGGATCGTCGGCTCCCCGCCGACCCAGTTGATGTTGTGACAGCCTTCGGAGCGAAGCTGCCAGGCCATGGCAGCGAGCTGCCGGGGTGTGATGGGAATCCCTCGGTCCTTGTCGTGGCTGATGTCGCTGTTCTGGCAGAAGCCGCACCTCAAATTACATGACGTGAAGAACACGGTCCCGGACCCGCGCGTCCCGCGGAACACGAGCTCCTCACCACGGTGATGGAAGTAGCTCCCGACGCGGGACGTCGACTCGAGCTGACACGTCCCGTGCTTCGTACCCTTCGTCCGGTCGACGCGGCAGTTCCAGCGGCAGAAATTGCAGTGCGACAGCATTCGCGTCGCGAGCTCCACACTTAGGTCCATGAGCGACAGACTCCCGCGCGCGAGGTCCGTGAGATGGATTTCCTGGCGACGAATCGCCCGCCACGAATCGAGGAAATCCTCCGTCAGCCGGGCGTGCTCCGCCCAAAGGTCCTCCTCGGGCGATCGAAGGTCCACCTCGCACCGGAGCCTGCGGGCGATTAGGTACTTCGCGGGCATTGCGTTCCGGGCCACCGCGAGGTACCACGGCAGGCGGTCCCCGACCCGTTCCCAGATCCACAGGTTCCCAAATGCCTCCGACGCCGCGGTCACCTTCGTACCCGATCCCGCGCAGCCTCGACGTAGCGCGAAACTTCAGTGAATGATGGGAACACGGTCCGATAAAGCCTCTCAATTTGCGACAGCACGCGGAAACCTTTTGTGGGCACCCTCGCATCTCCGGTTCGGAGGGTGACTTGGCACTTCTCCGGTATGCGATCGTCGACACCTTGCGGAGCAGGCGGCGCACGTTCTCGTCGATCCTCGGGGTCCTCCTTTCGATTTCGTTCGTTGCGGGCACGTTCATCGCAATCGATTCGTCCACGCGCGCGACGCTCGAGGCGGTCCTTGCGGGACTCCCGGGAGATTTCACCGTGTATGCGGAGGGGAACCTTACCTCCCTCCGGGAGACGCTCATCGCCGTGTCGGGAGTCAAGGATGTCGCCTTCCTCCGCAATGTGCCCGTGTTCGAGATCCAATCGACGGCCGTTCCGCTCCGGACGTACGTGAACGTCATGGGAGTGGAGCCCGAACATCCGATAGGATTGTTGAAGAGAGCTACCGTCGAAGGCTCCCTCGACTTCCCTCGCGGGACGATCGGACTGTCCCGGGATCTGGCGATGCAGCTCGAGGCCGAACGGGGCCAGAACGTGTCCCTCCGATATGTCGAATACGACTATGTCAACCAAACGGAGAACGTGCGGCTTCTGAACCTCACCGTCTCCGCAATCATCACGATCCCCCCGCAGACAACGGGATTCTCCTTCCCCCCTGGGTTTTTCCAGAACGCCGTGGTGCACATTCGCGACGTGGATTGGATCGAGGACCAGCTCCAGATTCCAGGAGGGACGGATCAGCTCGTGGGCGAGGTCTACATCGACCGCCTTCGCCTCGTCGACCCCTACGACACGGTGGCGACGGACCGAAACTTGGGGCGGCTTGAGCGGCAGCTTTCCATCGCGGTCGCCCCATTCCGTGGGTCCGTCCAGAACAACATCTCGAACGCGCTCATGTTTTTCTTGCTGTCGATTACATTCCAGCGCCTCCAGTATCTCTTCCTCTCGTTGCCGGTGCTCCTCCTCGGTCTGTACCTCGGCGTCGTGGGCATGGACCTCGGACATGCGGAGCGCCGACGCGAGCTCGCGGTTTTCAAGGCCCGCGGAGCGGGTCCGCGGCAGGTCGTCGGCCTCCTTCTCCTCGAGGCCGCGATTGGTGGCGTCCTCGCCGCCGTACTTGGGCTCGTCGTCGGCCTCGGGCTCAGTCGCCTTCTCCTCGAGACCGTGAACCCGTATGCGATTGGCTCTGCCCCGGAGTATGCGGGAATCATCCTCTCCTCCGACACAGTCATCGCCGTCGCCGCGATGAGCGTCCTCCTCATGGCGACCGTAAGTTTCCGCTCTGCCCGCAGAACCGGCGCCCTGCCGATCGTCGAGACGCTCCGGTACTATGCGCCGGGAGAAACGAAGATTCCCTACAAACCTACGGCGGACGCAGTAATGCTCGCTCTCGCCGTCGCGTCGTACGGAGGAATCCTGTACACGCGGTATGCGGAACCTGGCTTCCTCACCTTCATCCTCGGGGCGATCTTCTTCGTCCTGTTCCCCCTCGCACCGGTCTTCCTGATCGTTGGGACGACGCGGCTACTCACGCGGTTCACGGGCCGGGTTTACGAGTGGTCCTCGCGCGCCTTCAAGCCGTTCGCGAAGGACCTGTACCACGTGATCAGTCGGAACATCGCGAGAAACCCGCGTCGATGCGCGAATATCGCCGTCATCATTGCTCTCGGGCTCGGATTCGGGATGTTCGTGTTCTCGTTCTATGGCTCCCAACAGGCGTACAGCGTCCGGAACGTTTGGGACGGGCTTGGTGCTGACGTCGTCGCAACGTGGTCCGCGCCCTCGAACGAGACAATGACTCTCACGAACCTCACCGCTCTCCCCGAAATCGAGCGGGTCGCCCGAGTCGCGCAGATTGGCGCGGAGATCCGACCCTGTTGCGCGTCCGCGATCGCCCTCGATCCCACGGAATACTTTTCCGTTGCGCATCCGGAGTGGTTCTACTTCGAGGGCACCGGCCCGGAACAGTCGGCAAGCATCCTCGCAACACCGGGCAATGTCCTTGTCACGCGATCGTATTTCGATCAGGCGTTCCTCGAGATCGGCGATCGCCTCACCCTGGCGTCTTGGGTGTACGACGAAGCGAATCAGTCGCAGACGGAGACCCTCGTCAATGCGACCGTGTCGGGGGTCGTCAAGGGACTTCCCGGGACGGGATATGGCGCGCAGCCCCTCGTCTTCGGGAGTTTCGAGACATTGGAGATGCTCCGCCCGCCCGCGGCCGACCCCTTCCGCATCTCGAACACGCGGTTCCTCATGGCCCTCCGCGCGAGCGAGGATTGGCCCGCGGTCAAGAACGCTATCCTCGCGATGGGCGCCACTTCCGTCGTCGTCTTTCAGGAGCAGAAGGTGCTCGAACTCGAGAACCCGTTCCAGCGGGCCTTCATCGGGTTTATCTCGATGGAGATTGCATTCGTCCTCGTGATCCTCACGGCGGGTCTCGGCCTCATCTTGGTCGCCGCCACTTTGGAACGGGACGTCGAGTTCGCGGCGATTACTGCAAGGGGGTCGAGCGGATGGCAGACCGCGAGCCTTCTCGTCGGGGAGGCGTTCTCGATCATGCTGATCGGGCTCCTTATCGGCGCGGGGGTCGGCCTTGGGTCCGCGTTCGCGACGCTTAGCCTGATCTCTTCACTCGGGTCAACGGGCGTCGTCCCCCTTCTGTTCGAGCTGTCGCCGCAGGGATTTCTCCTCCTCGCCGTCGCGCCCGCCACGATGCTGCTTGCGGCCGCGCTCGTCTCGTGGCGGATCGCCCGGATGAATGTCGCCCGCGTCCTCAAGCTCCGAGGTGGCTGACGTGCCGAACGTCTCGACGAAGGATCTCATCAAGGTGTACCGTGCCGGGAAGTCCGAAGTGATCGCGCTCCGCGGGCTCGACATGCGGGCCCCCGACGGCGAGTTCGTCGCGGTCCGCGGCCCGTCCGGGTGCGGGAAGACGACGCTCCTGAACCTCATCGGCGGAATCGACCGTCCGACCGCCGGCAGGATCGAAGTGGACGGGACGAACATCGTGGACATGAGCGAGGGAGACCTCGTGCGGTACCGTCGAAACAGCGTCGGCTTCGTGTTCCAGTTCTTCAACCTCGTGCCGACCCTCACCGCGGAGGAGAACATCCAGCTTCCGATGCGTCTTGCGGCGAAGCCCTCGGACCAGCGCGAGGAGCGGACGCGGCATCTTCTCGAACTCGTGGGCCTCGAGAAGCGGGCGGTCCACCGTCCCGATGAGCTCAGCGGCGGCGAGCAGCAGCGGATCGCGATCGCCGTCGCGCTCGCGAACGACCCGCCCCTCATTCTCGCGGACGAGCCGACCGGAGAGCTCGACACGAAGACGGGCGCGGAGGTCCTCGACCTGTTCCGCCGCCTGAACCAGGACCTCAAGAAGACGATCATCGTCGTCACACACGACGAACGGGTCGCGAAGATCGCTCACAGCATCCTTCACATCGAGGACGGGAAGATTATCGGGGAGACCGCCACGAGCTGACGCTGCGGGTCCTGCCGTGGCGGGTGACGAATCACCCCTTCGGGCGGCGCGTCGGCCCGAGGCAGGACACGCACATTCGCGAGAATCGCTCCACGTGGTCCTCGCAGGTCGGCCGACCGCACATCGAGCAGGACATGGTGGTTGGGGACTGGCACACGTGGCACATCGCAGCGAGCATCCCCCCTCCGAAATACGGCGTCCGCGAAGAGGTTGTCGCTACACCCCTCCGCGCGGGGGGTCGCCGGTGCCCGCCTGTCCCGGTTCGGGCTGGAGTGCGAGGAGGGTGTCTATCCGCCATGATAACGAAGGGAAAGCCTTTTTTCCCGTGGCTCCCACGTCTTAAGGGGTGTGCGCCGTCCGGCGAGGTACGTCGCTGTCCTAGCACTGCTGCTATTCACCGGCGGGCTCTCCGCCTCTCCCCTCGCGAGCGGTCACCCAACCCATCTTCTGATCGCGAACGACATCGTCGGCTCGAACGAGCAGGTAAATCTGAATCGCTGGGTCGCCCAATCCTTCGTCACCGGATCGAGCTTCTTCATCACGCGCGTCGCGATGTGGGTCGCGGACACCGGGACGAGCGATTCGCTGAACGTGTCGATCCGCTCCGACGCCGGCGGCTCTCCGGGCTCGACGAACCTAACCTGGGGCCTCGCGGACGGTCCCGGCGGCCCGGGCTGGGTGGACTTCGACCTGAATCCGTACGTCGAGCTCGTCGCCAGCACGACGTACTGGATCGTCGCGCACAGCGACCGGACCGGCAGCGGTGGGTACGATTGGTGGAACTCCAACGACGACCTCGCGTACGGTCCAGGAACCGCGGCCACCTCGTCGGATGGCATCGCATGGTCGGGTGCAGGGAAGGACTACTCCTTCCGCGTCTATGGGTTGGTCCAACCGAGCTTCTCGTTCTCCGTCGGCGTCTCGGACCCGGTCCTCCGTACGGGTCGGAACGATGTCTTCACCGTGAACTTCACGAACTCGGGCTCCGGCTCCTCCGCCGACCTCTGGGTGAACGTGTCCTTCCCCGCGTCCCTATCGTACGTTTCAGACGACGCGGCGGCGATTGGTGGGACGCGGACCGGGACCTCCTTCCGGTTCACGGACATCGCACCGGGGGTCTACACGTTCAACGTGACGATCACGCCCACGGGCGGGACGCTCGACGGGACGGTCGCGGTCACGACGTTTACGTTCGACGCGAAGGATCACCTGGGGGCGTTCCTCCTCCAGCCCCAGCTCGGGGTCACGACGACGATTCGGAGCGCGCTGCTCTCGATTGCGCTCGAACAATCGGCCTTGTCCGGCGATCCCGGAGACACGATCACGGTCAACGCCACAATCAGCAACGTGGGCGGGGAGACGGCGTCCGTCATCCTCTTCGAGGCGCCGATCGATCCGAACGCGACATACGTGTCCTCCTCCCTGCCGGCGACGTACGACGTTGGGACCCGCACCGTGTTGCGCGCGGTCCCGGACCTGGATCCAGGCAACTCTGTTGCCGTGAACTGGACGATCCGCCTGAACGTCGGAGCGCCGGACCTCGCGCGGATCGTGTCGGATACGATTGCGACGTATCTCGATCCGACGGGAACGCCCCTCCCTCGGGAACTCGCGTCCCTCGTCGCGTACGCGCAGGCGCCCGTCTTCAATCCGGTGTTGTTGCTCGACAGGATCGCGGCAGAACGAGCCGAAGAGGTCGTCGCGACCCTATACTACAACAACACGGGCTCCATGGCGGCCCCCGTGGCCCAAGCGACTTGGGGTCTCGGTGGGCACTACGAACTCCTCGGGCTCGCTCCCGCCTTCTCGATGGTTCCGAGGCCGGGCGGCTTCGTCGTCGAGTTCACGGACGTCTCGCCAGGGGCCCATGTCCTATTCGCGCGGCTCAAGGTTCTCCGTAGCCTTGATGACGGTCTTCTCATGCCACTCCATGTCGTCTGGAACGCAACAGACGGGAACCTGAATCCCTTCCTCTCGCAGCCCATCCAGGACATCGTAGCGCTCGACGCACCCCAGGTCGTCGTCACGATCGTTGCCCCGGAGCGGGTGCCAACGGAAGCCATTTTCGTCCTCACGGCCACGCTTCGGAACATGGGCAACGCGCCCGCCGTGGCGTGGTTGAACCTGACGGTCCCGAACACCGTGGACCTCGTCGGCGACAACGGGACGCAGGAACCGAATATCACGGGCAGCCGCGTATCGTGGATGTTCCGGTCGATCCCCGGCGGAGGCGTTGTCTTCTTCGGGATCTCCTTGCGCGGGAAGGCGACATCGAGCGTCGAGTCCTTCCGGCTATCCCTGGACTACACGGACGGTGCGGGAAGCGTGCCGCTCACGGTCTTCTCGAACGCATTGCCCGTCGAGTTCACCACTCCTGTCGTCGTGCCGCCGACGGTGTACATCGGATGGATCCTATTGGCGGCGTTGGGGATCGCCGACGCAGCGGTCCTCGTCGCGTGGAGGCGTCGTGGTCCCGCCGCGATTGTCAACGAGGTGTTCGTAGCAGACCTGAGCGGAGTTCTCCTCGCGCACCGGAGCGCAGGGGCCGTCGCCCGCCAGGACGAGGACGTGCTGATCGCGATGTTCAAGGTTGTCCAGGATTTCGTGCGGGACGCATTCTCCGAGGCCGCGGACGAAGTGATGAGCGCGCTCGAGTTCGGCGAGCGCAAGATCCTCCTCGAACGTGGGAAGCATCACTTCATCGCGGTGATTTACCGGGGGCTGGACCGTCACGGCAATCTTTCGGCCCGCGTGAAACACGTTTCGCAGGAGATCGACGAGAAGTTCGGCCCGATCCTCGAGACATGGAGCGGGGAGCTCGAGACGGTCCGAGGGATCGCACTCCTCCTTCCGCAGATTTGGCGCCGGCGGCGGTTCCCGATAAGCACGCGGGGGCGGGCTAAGCCCCGCGCGGACCACGCGTCCGAGGCCTCGTCTCCGAGTCCACCCAATTCAGGTAGTCCTTGAGCCCGCCCACCACCGGCAGCGCAATGATCTCGGGGAGCTCGTAGGGGTGCAACGCCCGAATCCGTCGCACGCAAGTCGCGACGAGAGTTCGCCGTGTCTTCAAGACGAGCAGGGCCTCGGCGTCCCTCTGGACCTTCCCCTTCCACCGGTACACGCTCGTGACGGGCGTCGTCACGTTTCCGCACGCCGCGAGGCGCTTCTCCACGAGGACCCGGGCGATCCGCTCGCCAACCTCGGGATTCGGACAGGTCACGAGAAGCACGCAGTACGCCATCCGTCCTCCCTGGACGGGAATCCGCCGTCGCCATAAGACCCTTCGGTAACTGCAAGTTATCCGCACCGGCGGCCGCCTGCACTGCACGGTCAGGTCTGGAGCGTCCGGCTCGCGGGCTCACCCTGCCGCCGCACATATGAGAGCTTCAGCTCGGCGCGGTCAATTTCATCTTCGATAGCCCTCACCACGAAGTCTGCCGTGTCGCAGTACCCGAGTTCCTCCTGTGCGGCCAGAAAACGGACCTTCGCCGCCAGGGGCTTCGGGATTCAGGCCATGCGATCGGGCGGTAACCCAAATGTCGCACTCGTCTCGTTCATACGCGTCTCGCGTCACCGTTGCGTCATCGCGGAAGGTCACAATTTCGATCACTTGACTTTCCGCGATCCGAGACGTCCCGTCTCGCCGGGTGACTACGGCAAAGGGACCATCGAATGTAACAACGCCCCGAAGGGCGCGAACCGTCCGGCCGTCATTGTACACTAGGTTGGACTCCGTCATTTTTCCTCAGGTCGCGAAAGGTTTGGTTCATATAGGCATCGCGAATATAATATAAGTGCATCTGCACTTCCAAAAGTGAAAGTGCAAAGTCGGCCCGCCTGGCACTAGCAATCGGGGACGGAGGATACCCGAGACGCCATTCGGGCCTTTCATCGTAATTATCCACGCGGCCCCCGTTTGCCGCGCTCGCGACGCGCGCGCGCCTTGGCTTGGCGTTCTTTCCGCAGTACACGCCGGAGCTGCTTTCCAGACGGAGGACCGCTCATTGCACCATGCTCCAGTCATCTCCTTCGCCGAGATCTCCGCTACCTTCTTTCGAGATTCGCAAGCGTCCCTTGGAAACGTAAGCCTCGACGACACCGCCGCCCGGGAATGCATCGAGGTAATCCACGAGCTCCTGCGCGTCGCGCTCCTTGCAGGGCGGAAGATCATAGGCGCTCATCAGTCGGGCGTCCGCTTCTTGGGCCTGTCTCTCCAGTTCGCCCCATGATCTGAGACGCGTCTCCTCAATGGGGAAACTTTTCCCGAAATAGTGCACTAGTGCTTTCGCCATCCGTTTCTACTCCTGTCGTTCCATAGACATCGTTTTCAATCCTGTGGGGATCAAGTGTTCGATCTTCCGCGTTAGCGCCATGTTCCGCGGCGGTGCGGCCCGAAGTTTCTTCACGAGTTCAGGCCGCAATCGAAAAGCGTAGACGCGCTTCGGCGTCGTACGCGAGTCGTCGTGCACGTAATACCAAGTTCTCTGACTATAAAAGCCTAAGCCACGAGGCGCCGTTTCCTCCCTATGGAGGCCGTTCGAGGAGTTAGAGTTAGCGCTTGAGACCTAGCCGTTAAGTAGCGGGGACGCTTGGACCCG
>Ga0209320_10000995_pt1 | contig 14629 bp, 20 predicted proteins | sample Rifsed13ft4_FD_184008 | JGI IMG/M metagenome (GOLD analysis project Ga0209320, IMG submission 184008) | Soil microbial communities from Rifle, Colorado, USA - sediment 13ft 4 (version 2) | ecosystem: Environmental > Terrestrial > Deep subsurface > Rock core/Sediment | place: Rifle, Colorado... | reverse complement strand
GTTCTCTGGCTGCGTTTAAGATTCTGTTGATTTCGTCTTGTAAAACTGCTATAGCCTTTCTTTTTGCTTGAACTTCAAGCTCTCCGCTATACATTTCTAAATTTCAAAATATGCTCAGGTAATTTAAATCCTTTATGATTAATTGAATTTTTTGCGCATAAATTACATTAAATTTTTGTCATGAGCTACTTTTTTCTGCCCTTTGAATAGTGTCATTATCTCTTCATTAGTTGATGCATCCTCTGCATCTTTTTCCAGTCTTATCTTTCCAGTAAACTTTGGAAATCTCAATGCCAATCCAGTATCTTTTCTAATTTCATTTCTTGCTGCCTTGTGAATCGGACTGAGAGTTATTTCAGATGCAACCACTTCAATTACTAGTTCTGGCTCAAACCATACATCAGCTTCCATATCGCTGTCTATTCTTGGATTTTTCTTTATTGTTACTTTGTCCGATAGGATCTGATAGAGCTGATCCAAGTCTTCATCTGTAAATCCTGTTCCGACTTTGCATATGCTTGTAAATATATCAGTGTCATAATCATACGAAGCCAAAAGCAAGGTTCCATATTTTCCAGTTCGTCTGCCCTTTCCAAAAAATGCGCCAATTACTACAAGGTCAAGACTGTCTCCAAGTTCATTTCTGTATTCTCGTTTTAGTTTTAACCAATAACTTCCTCTGGAGCCAGCTTGATATGGTTTGTCTAGCATCTTTAGCATCACTCCTTCACAACCAGAGTTGATACTATTTTCCAAAAATTCTTCAATATCGTCTTGATTGTTTATGATAGTCATGGGTATGTGCTTTGCATAGTCATCTTCTTTTACAATTTTTTCCAAAATACTTCTTCTTTCTTTGTACCCTAATTCCAAACAGCTTTTTCCATCATGATACAATACATCAAAGAAGTTTACAGTAATTGGATACTGTGCAACTGCTTTTTCTACTTGGTATTTTCTTCTTCGATGCATTAGTTCTTGGAATGGCAAAAACTCGCCAGTGTTTTCATTGATTGCAACTGCCTCTGCTTCTAAAATTACTTTTTGTGCTTGAATTGCTTTAGGAATTTTTTCTACAATATCTGGGTAATAGCTTGTAATGTTTTCCAAGCTTCTTGAAAATAATACTACCTTTTCTCCTTCAATGTGTAATTGAACTCTTTCTCCGTCTAGTTTGTATTCTGCAGCAAAATTATTTCCTAGTTTTTCAACTGCTTCTTCTTCGCTTTTTACTCTGTCTGCCAACATTGGTCGTATGGGATTAAATAAATTAATTTCAAATTCTTCTACTCCTTTCAATCCTTTGCTTGCAATGGTATGTGCAACCTTTCCTAGATCACTTGATACATTGTATGCATGTTCCAAAACCTTTCTGTTTTCTTTATTGTTTGTAAACGCAATGGCAAGTGCATCCATTACTGTATTTTCTGCAATGCCTAATCGTAATGTTCCAAGTAAAATCTTTAGGATGAATTTAGCTTCAACTGGACTTGCATCGTTGAGTAGTCCTGAAATGTATTTCATCTTTCTGTCCTGAGTCTTTGAGCCTTCTAATTTTGCAATTGTAAACAAATTCTCATAGACTCGCTCAACTGTAATATCTTGAACCATAAACGTGGTCTGTTCCTTTTGCTCTAAAATTTTGGATGCTGCATGTCCCAAGTCTCCACTTTTTCTGTATTCATCTTCAATTTTCTTTTCAGCATTGTCAGACCCTGCTGATTTTGCTATTGCTCTTATTGCTAGCTTTTCTGCTACTCCCAATTCAACTCCCTCAAAATCTGGTCTTAATTTTCCTTGTAAAAGATAAACAATCCTTGAAATTACATCTTGTGGGGTCTTTTCAAATAATTCTACAAGATGCTGCGTTAGCTCTAATCTCTTTGTAGTTGATTCCATTTTACTAAATGCATCAGCTAGAATAGAAAACTCCACTCTAGTTCTATTGTATTATCCTGAATAAAAGTCTGAATCTAGATGTATCTGAAAATAGTTGGCTTGTCTGATTTTGAAAGTTTTGACACCATGGCAAAATTATACAATGGATATGATTTTTTGTACTGTTTCATAAAACTCCAAGCTACATCATGAGTCTTAAATTCAGTGCGGATATCGCTTATCTCGCTTTTTCTTCCATACACATCAAAGATTACTACTGAATAGCTCTTTGGGCGATTGTGTGGCCTTGCCTTTAACAACCATGACAGTGCAAACAAAAAGACTGCACCTAAAATTATTGTCTCCCCAGCATATCTAAAAAATGTCATAAATGTTGCTGGTATGGTTTGTCCAAATAATACCACCATAAAATTTGAAAATGAAATTACTGCAATGGCTGTAAATATGTATGTCTTCCAATCAAAAACCTTCAAGATTCGCTGCAAGGGTGATTTTGGTATGTTGTAATTTCTTTTAACTTTTTCTCAATTTTGTTCTGTTTTCTTTAATCTGGATCTTCGTAATTTTCTTTCTTTTGTGACTTTGCAGCCGATTCCTCTATTGGCTTCATCTTGGCTTCTAGTATTTCTATTCTAGCTCTGTATCCTTCAGCATATTCTAATTCTGATGGAACAAGTGTAGCTGGGTGAATAAACCCCTGACTTCTCATTGCAAGTGCTTTTTTTGTTGCGATCTCTCGTATGTAATCCCAATCTGGAGTTGAAAATCCATCAAATGGACCTGTCAGTTTTCCATCATGCATGCTAAAGATTAGTGCCTCTACAATTGGGATGCAAAAGTTGATCGATGCTGCAGAGTTTAGTTTTACTGGCATTAGTGGCATGTTGTGACTTCCTCTTGTGTTTCCTGCAACATAGTGTGGATTGTTAAATACACTACCTACTTCTTCTGTTGCTGGAAAATTCTTTTGTGTTCTGATTAGGCATATTGGATCATCTTTTCCTACATATGTTCCTGCAATGTTGTGCAGCCTATCTGTTGATGCTGCAAGAATTGGTTCTCCTTGTTTTGTTGTAACTGTTGCAACTACATATCTTCCTGGATACATTAAAGCTGCTTCAATTGTTGGCTTGTCTTCCCACAATGAAAGTTTTGCAATTTTGCCTTCTTCTACATCCATGACATTAATTATTACACCACTTGCAAGTGATTTGTTTACAATTAGTCCTGTGTTGCTTAAGCTGTCTACAAACATTCTGTAAATTGGATAGTTAAATGCACCTGGCTCTGTTTTGTCTGCAGCAAAAACTGTGAATGCTTCATTTGGTCTTTCTTCAAATTCCATCTCTGCAACACCGGGTCCCATTCCTTTTACATTTCCTGAAAAAGAATCCTTTAGAAGATCTTGACCTGCTCCGTAAAGTCCCTCTTGTTTTGCAACTTGTGTTCCTGCCATAAATGAGTCCCATGCTAATTTGTGAATTTTATCATTGTCCATTCCATGTGTATGTGACATGACAATGTGAACATCATCTCCACAATATCCGATATAATGATCAATCAATAAATTGCCAGAACTTTTGACAGTCTTTCTAACTGCTTCTATTAGTGCATCACTTGGTCTTGTATGTCCGCCGATTCCACCTACGTCAGCTTTAATGACTGAAACTGTAATCTTCATGACTTCTCTGATTTCCCCTTTGATTTATGTGTAATTTTTCAATTTTTTCTGATCTAAAAATTCTTGAAAAAATTTTAGATTTTTTTCAAAAATTCATAACAGTAATAAATCCCCTCGAATACCGATTTGATATGGCAGTTAAACCACACTTGAACCTGATTGTTACAGGTCATATTGATAATGGAAAATCAACAACTATGGGTCATTTCTTAATGGATCTGGGTGTTGTAGATGAGAGAACTATTGCAGCACACGGAGCCGAATCCGAGAAGACCGGAAAAGGTGATACTTTCAAGTACGCGTGGGTTATGGATAACATTAAAGATGAAAGAGAAAGAGGTATTACAATTGATCTTGCTTTCCAAAAGTTTGAGACACCAAAATACTTCTTTACATTAATTGATGCCCCCGGTCACAGAGACTTTATCAAAAACATGATTACTGGTGCTTCTGAAGCAGATGCAGCTATTTTGGTACTTTCAGCAAAAGAAGGTGAAACTGACACTGCAATTGCTGCAGGTGGTCAAGCAAGAGAACACGCATTTTTGCTAAAAACATTAGGTGTTGGCCAACTCATTGTTGCCATTAACAAAATGGATGCAGTTGAATACAAAGAGGCAGCATTCAAAGCCGCAAAAGAAAAAGGTGAAAAATTAGTAAGATCTGTAGGTTACAAATTAGAAAACGTACCATTCATTCCACTTTCTGGATGGAAAGGTGACAACTTGGTTAAAAAATCTGAGAACATGCCATGGTATACTGGAAAAACACTCCTCCAAGCATTTGATGACTTTACAGTATCTGAAAAACCAATTGGTAAACCATTACGTGTTCCAATTCAAGATGTTTACACCATTACTGGTGTAGGCACTGTACCTGTAGGTAGAGTTGAAACTGGAGTCATGAAAGCAGGACAAAAAATTATTGTAATGCCTTCTGGTGCTCTAGGTGAAATTAAATCAATTGAAACTCACCACACAGAAATGCCAACTGCAGAAGCAGGTGATAACATTGGATTCAACCTTAGAGGTATTGAAAAGAAAGATATCAAAAGAGGTGATGTACTTGGAACTCCTGACGCACCACCAAAGGTCGCCAAAGAATTCAAGGCACAAATCATAGTAATTCATCATCCAACAGCTATTGCACCTGGTTATACTCCAGTCATGCACTGCCACACTGCACAAGTTGCAGCAACTGTAACTGAATTCCTCCAAAAGATTAATCCAGCTACCGGTGCAGTTGAAGAAGAGAATCCAAAGTTCCTCAAAGTCGGCGATGCAGCAATTGTAAAAATCAGACCTGTAAGACCAACTTGTGTAGAAACTTTCCAAGAATTCCCTGAAATGGGTAGATTTGCACTCAGAGATATGGGCGCAACTATTGCAGCGGGAATTATTAAGGAAATCACTGAAGAGTTCAAACCATAGGTTGAGTTGAAATGACTCAAACTGCTCGTGTCAAACTAACTAGCACCAGTCTTCCTAAATTAGATGGTGTATGTGGTGAGATTATGGGCATTGGTAAAAAAACTGGTGTTAAAGTTAAAGGACCCACTCCACTTCCTGTTAAGAAACTACATGTTGCGACAAGAAAATCACCATGTGGTAATGGAACTGAAACATATGAAAAATGGGAGATGAAGATGCATAGAAGAATCATCAATATCAGTGCAGATGATAAAGCAATCAGACAATTAATGAGACTAAAGATTCCTGATGACGTTTACATTGAATTATCCCTCACATAATCTGGTATCCTTAAATTATAGAAATTTTGATGATAAACATGGCTGAAGAAAATTTTGAAACTGAAAGTGTTGCAGAAACTACTGAGACATTTGATGTAATTTACTCTTGTCTAAGATGTGGAACTAATGTTTCAAACACTGAATTATCCCGACTGCCTGAAATCAAATGCATCTGTGGATTTAGAGTGTTTACAAAAGCAAGACCTCCTGTAGTTAAAACAGTCAAGGCAATTTAGTTACCTGTCTTTTTTGTAACTGTGCTCTCTTTGCAAATGCGTTCTCATATCTTCCATGTTTGAAAAGTATTTCTTACACTCTTTACAATCATACTGCAAATCTTTTCCATGTACTATTTGCTTGTGGTTCATCAGTTCTTCTTGATGTGAAAATTTACTGGTACAAACATCGCAAGTAAATTTCTTAAAAAATCCAATCATTACCCCCACTCTGCCTTCTTTTCATCCCAACATTTTCTGCAGAGTTGCCCCTCTATCTTCCATTTACTTTTTGGGTTATGTCTGATGAATCCCATCTCTGTACCACATAACGCACAAAATTTTTTCTTTACTTCGAAAGATTCTTCTTTTTTATCAAAACATTCTTTGCACAACAAACCTTCCATGTCCCATTGCCATCTTGGCTCCCACAACTCCGAGATGATCTTTGTTGTTCCACATGACACACATGCCTGTCTTACTTTTCCCTCATAGTATTCCTTTGATTTGTCAAAATGACAATCTCCGCAAAGTGTTCCTTTGATATTCCATTCTTTTTTCGGTTTGTGTTTATGTGTTAGTTCTTTGTTACAAATAGTACAATATGTTGGCTTTTTGCTAAATAATCCCATATGTTATGTCGTAATTGAAATAATTTAAGTCAATACAAAATTAGAAAAAACAAATTCTAATCTCTTTTTGTCAATTATGATAGAGTGATAGTTCCTAGTTGGATTATTTTAGGCTATTTCTACTTGGTATTATTGCCAAATTTAAAAATTAACTCTATTGTTATTAGCCCGATAAAAAACATGATATCTATATCTTGAAAGACAATCTGAAGATAAAGGACCAGATCACAAAAGAAATTCTAACCATTAATCCGGAAAATAATGTTGGTTACATAAAAGAAATTTTGACCAAAAAAGCTAGACAGTTTGAGATTATTGGATATGTGTATGTGGTAGATCATGCCCAAAAATTAGTAGGTGTAATATCACTAAAGGAAATACTGCAAGAAAACAACGAAACTCTCGCTGAAAAATTAATGATAAAAGACGTCATCTCCATTAGAGAAGATGCTCACCAAGAAAAAGTAGTTCATCTTGCTCTAAAACATGGTTTTTGGTCTATCCCGGTGGTGGACAAGGAAAAACACTTGCTCGGTGTAATTCCCCACAAAACAATTCTTTCCATATTTCATCATGAAGTAAGAGAAGATGTTTTGAGATCTGGTGGTATACATCATAAAATTAAAGAAATTGAGTCCCTTGAAACCCCCGTCTCTAGATTAGTAAGAGCACGTTTGCCCTCTCTGTTTATCGGACTTCTTGGTGGATTGGTGGCGGCTGCAATTATTTCTAACTTTGAATCATTTCTCAATGAATACATTATACTTGCTTCGTTTATTCCTGTCATTGTTTATCTTAGTGATGCTATAGGAACTCAATCTCAAACATTGGTAATTAGGATGATTGCACTCGAACCAAATTTTTCTTTAAGACGTTATTTATCTAGAGAAATAAAAATTGGATCTTTTCTGGGATTTATTTTTGCATTATCTCTTTTTGCAGCCGTATTCTTTGGTTGGGGAAAACTAGATCTTGGAATTGTAATCGGATCCTCAATTTTTCTAAGTATGATATTCCAAACATTTTTTTCTACGTACATTTCAATTATTTTTGAAAAATTTGGAATAGACCCTGCAACAGCTACGGGTCCAATTGCAACTATTATTAGCGATATCACTACAATTGTTGCATATTTTGTCATCGCTGTATTGCTATTGCATTTTTTTGCAACCATTTCAGTATGAGATTCAAGAGTAACACCACAGAACCTGCTGATTCAATTCTGTTCTTTTTCTAAAATGCTGCATTTGGAGGTGTTAAGATATGATTTACTGAATTGCTTTATGTGATTTTCGCTTGTTACTTTTTTTCACAAGTTCTGGTTGTTTTTGAATTCCTTTTGAAGGTGGAAATTCCTCATCTGTTTTCTTTTCTGTTCTGGCTTTTTTCAATTTATCGCTAACCGTTTTTTTATTGGCCGTCTTCATAAAGACACTAGTTACAGAGTCATAAATAAACAAAACGATAATCAATTTCATAAACACGGCACTGCCCAACTTTGAAATCTTGATCTCTTTTTATCCTAAATTTCTGAATAGTCAGAAATAACAAAGAATCTCACTTTTAATCTATGAAAAATAAAAACAAAAATAACAAAAAACGCTTAACTGTTTAAGATCTTTTCAAGAGCTTGGCTTGCATTTAGCATGCCTTTTCTCTTGGCAAACTCTTCGATCATTTTGTATTGCTTTTCTGTAAAACAAACTGGCATTGAACGATTTTCCATGATTGTATCATATTTTATTATCTAATATCCTTTGCGTTAGGAAAGATATTAGATGGTAAATTATTATCTATACTATTGACAAAAAGAGTCCAGATTCTGGTAATAGGGCATAATGATAATGGTTGCACTCCAGATCATGAAAAAATTGCATATGAGATAGGTTACGAAGTGGCAAAGTCCGACTGTGTTCTTCTCACTGGCGGATTGGGAGGTGTGATGAAAGCCGCATCTCATGGAGCGCATGACGCAAACGGATTAACTGTAGGAATCATTCCTCAGGATGATGTATCTTTCGCAAATGAGTTTTGTGACATTGTAATTCCAAGTGGAATGGGACTAGCAAGGGATTTTCTAAACGCTCTGTCTGCTGATGGTATCATCATAGTTGGTGGTGGTTCTGGAACATTATCTGAAATATGTGCTGGATATATGTACAAAAAACCGATGGTTGCAATCAGAAACACTGGTGGAGCAGCAGATAGATTCATCGATGGATATGTGGATCATAGAAAAAATGTCAAAATCATTGGAGTTGATTCTCCAAAAGATGCTGTAACGAAAATTCTTGAGTTAATCACTGCATAGAAACTAGCAGTGGGTCTGGCTCGTAAAACTTACCATGTTTTGAAGCTAATTGGTTTAACTCATTTACAATATTTTTGATTCCTATTTCTCTTGCTGTCTGAAATAACGGCTTTTTTAATCCAAGCCCCAACCGCGCAGCCTTTTCAATCTCTTCAATGTCACTGGCTTTGTTTGTGACAAGCCAAGCTGCATTGTTTAAAATATTTGCAACCAATTGGATTGGATTGCATTTGCCTGCCAATTCTTCTGATAATGGCACACGTTCATATTTCTCATCTGAATACTTGTAAAACCCCTCACCTGATTTTTGACCCAATTTTTTTGCATCAAACATCTTTTCAATTGTTGGGTGTGGCAAAATTACTTTTTTGTCACGTAAATACATCTCTACTGTTGCCTTGTGTATTACATCCATTCCTGTAAAATCAGCCAACTCAAAAATCCCCATTGGAAAACCGAGTTTGAATTTCACTGCCGAATCAATTTCAGTCATCGTAACACCTGTTCTGTCCATCATGTAACATGCTTCATGGACCATGGGGATGAATAATCTGTTAATGATAAATCCTGGAACATCTCTTCTGCATAGGACGGATTCTTTTTTTACAGATTTTACATATTCCTGAGTTAAATCAACTATCTCTTGCGATGTTTTTTCTCCAGGAATCACTTCAACTAATTTCATTAGTTGTGGTGGATTGAAAAAATGGATCCCGATGAATTTTTCTGGGCGTGATGTTGTATTTGCAATTTCTGTAATTGGTAACGTGCTTGTATTTGATGCAAAAATAATATCTTTGCCTGCAACTGCATCTAATTCCGCATATACTTTTTTCTTTAATTCCATAATTTCTGGAACCACTTCGATTACAAGTTGTGCATCTTTTACGGCCTCTGCAAGATTGACCACTGGTTTAATTCTTGAATAAATTGAGTCTGCTTCTTGCTGTGAAATTTTTTCTTTAGTCACTAATTTATCTAAACTCCATCTTATTTTCTCCATTGCTTTATCTAAAAACCCCTGTTCGATATCTCTGAGAACTACATTGTATCCTGCAGTAGCTGAAACTTGTGCAATACCGTGTCCCATTATGCCAGAACCTAACACTGTGATGTTTTTTAGATTCATCAGATTTTCAAAAACCAAGTATCCTTTATAATGTATTTCAAAAATTTACTAAATCATGGGTCTATTCAAACGAAATAAAGACAAAGATAATGAAACCAAATGTGATGTATGTGGTTTAGAATTGCATGATCCGGAACGTCTCAAAAGACACACAAAAAAGGCACATGGGAACATCCCTGAAAAGAAACTTGACCCCAATTCTGGCTCCGGCGGCACGTGGTAATCGTGAAATTAACTTATGGTCAGAAGATGGGCCTGGTTTTCGGAAGTGCCTTTGCAGTGATAGCTATTGTGCTGTCTACAATGGTTTTTCCATTTTGGAATTTAATACGAGAAGATGTTTTTGAGGTTGTAGTAATTTTGACTAATGATAAAGGCACGTGTTATGTAGAAACAAAAGATTCCATACCAAAAATAATTGAAAACTGTAATTTACAATCCGGTGATAAAGCAACAATAAAATTTGGCAGAGGACTTGCTTGGGCTACAATAATTGAACCGTAGCAGTTAATATTTTGATTATGTGTTAAAGTGGTATGGATTGTATCTTTTGTAAAATAATTTCTGGTCAAATTCCAACTAAGATAATTGAAGAAACCCCACACTCCATGGCATTTTTAGATGCATTTCCACTGGCAAAAGGCCATACCCTGGTAATTCCAAAAAAACATCATGCAAAAATTCAAGATATGAGTGACGAAGAAAACTCTGACTTGTTTTTACTTGTTCACAAAGTTCTTCCAAAAGTAGACAAACTAACCGGCGCAACACTTGTTGCAATTCATAATGGAAAAGAAGCAGGACAAGAAATCCCACATGTTCATGTGCATCTGGTTCCTCGTACTGCTGGCGATTCTGCAGGAGCAATTCATAGCATGTTTAATCCTATGAAATTTTCTGACTCGGAGATTGAGGAAGTTTATAATAAATTAAAATAAAAAAAACACACAGTGAAAATCATATCTCCACACAGTGAACACTATGTATCTGTCAATGATGGAATAGTTGATTTTCAACTGAACACTAAACAAGATATCATAAAACAAAAAATATTGATAGAAAATCAATCAAAGATTTAAAAAACACAAATCGTCATAAATTAAGTTCTAAAAAATACAATCACGACAAAACCCCTCTCCAGTTTATGAATAATATGTTTATATTGATAACAATTCGAAAAAATATTCTGACAGATATAAATTTTTTAAGAGTGTATTTCCCATATAGAAGAATTTTTGCAACATTATAAAGTTGAGATGATTCAATGGATATTTTAGAACTAGTTCAAGCAAATATTTTGACACCTGTGGTGCTGTTTTTTATTTTTGGAATTGTTGCTGCAAGAATAAAGTCAGACTTGAAAATGCCTGAAGCAATTTCCGAGTTTTTGCCAATCTATCTACTAGCTGCAATCGGTCTTCATGGGGGATTGGAAATGAGAAAGACTGGCTTTGAGAGCATGCTTATTCCATTATTTATTGCAGTTGGTTTGTCAATACTTATGACGCTTTATCACTATCAGATTTTACGAAGACTGGGAAAATTCAACATCTTTGATTCGTATGCATTGGCATCAACATATGGTGCAGTGGGTGCTGTGACTTTTTCTGTTGGATTATCGTTTCTCAAAAATCAAGGTATCGCATCAGAGGGATATATCACTGCAATACTTGCAACATTGGAACCTGTTGCATTTATTGTTGCCATATTTTTGACAAACATGGCAGTATCAAAGCAGACACAGATTAAAAAACAGACTTTTGCAAAAAGCAAAGATAGTACAGATGATCTTGACATCATACACACAGAACAAAAGACAAAATTGTTTCAGGTTTTGCGAGAATCAATCACTGGAAAAGCAATTGTCATTTTACTTGGAAGTATCTTGATTGGTTATGCCATAGACACAGACGGGTTTGCACCGATAAAAATTGTATTTGAGGATCTCTTCATTGGTGCAATTGTCATATTTTTAATTGAGATGGGAATAATTGCAGGACACAGATTGGATGACATAAAAAAAGGAGGAGTATTTCTGATAGGATTTGCACTGGCAATACCGACAATAAATGGAATCATTGGGGTCTTGATATCTACATATCTTGGACTGAGCATAGGAGGTGCAGTAATGTACGGATTGTTGTTTGCAAGTGCATCATTTATTGCAGCACCGGCAGTTCTAAGACATGCCATTCCGCAGGCAAAACCTAGTCTATACATAACATCTGCACTAGGAATAACATTTCCATATATTATCATGATACTGCTACCAGTAATGTTGATACTATCTACAACGTTTCATAATATAGAATCAATGAATCTTAGTTATTTTGTGGAGAATTTGAAATGAGGCTATACAATATGAAATTATTGACAATTACTTGCGAGATTCTTGCACAACAAAATGTCATAGATCTTCTTCACAAACATAGTATTTCTGGATATACACTTTATGAAGTCAGTGGAAGTGGTGCCAAAGGGATTCGTGGACAAGGATTTCAAAATGAAAAAAATGTCAAAATCGAAGTGGTATTACAAGAAGAAAAACTATCTGATATATTAGAAGAGATTGCAAGAACACTGTTTTCTGATTATGCCATAATTACATATGTTAGCGATATTGGCGTGATTCGCATGGAAAAATTTTCCTAGACTCTTTTGTTTTTATTTATGATGGTTTTTGATCATCTATTTCTAGAATTTAGTCTAAAATTACTCCAATTATGAGACATGTATCTATAAAATCTGGAATTAAATTATCTTAGTTTTTTATCTTTTATTTCAGGTGCTTTCATGAATCCAGATGGGACATTAGCTCCTGCATTATTTTCAGGAGTATTAGATGATTTATGGCTCTATTGGGCTGCTCCCTATGTAGGAACCATAGTGACTGCATTTCTATTTAGAAAAAAGTTTCGTTCAAAAAATTAGATTTTCTCACTAAGAGATTATTCATTTACATAGTTAACATAGCTCAACAGAATCTAAAGTCAACTTCCTTATTGTTCTGATTGTGTTCTCTCATAATGTCTTGATGCATACTTCAAATCTCAAGCAAAGTTTGGAACTAACAAGATTATGTCAAGATATTCTAGCCTCAAATGATCGAATTTATTTTGTATCGACCATTAACAAAAACGGTAAATACACAGAATCCAAATTTCGCAATGACAGAATCATTAGAAATCTAACCCCCCAGGAAATAGAAATGTTATACATGCAACGAACATTACAGTCCTCATTGATCAAAGAATTTGATGATGTCTTGGGGCCTCTTGACTTTATTACAATTCAAAGAGAAACGTTACTAGAGTTTATTTTTCCATTTTCAAATGGAATTGTTCTTGTTATGGCTGATTTAGACGTAGTCTCAAGATATCTTGCCAAAACCATCTCATTTTTAATTCGAGACTTTGAATATAGAATCACTGATTCATTATATGTATAGATGTAATCCAATAGAAACACCTTTTTCTATTTATGTCGATGCAAATTCTTTATCCTAATTTTGACAATGTGCTAATTTTTAATTAAGTTACATAGAGGACATAGTTTCATTTTGATTTACTATTATTCCATAAAATACTTAGTATGTTTTTTTAGATCTGTGTTGATAACATACCACATGCAAAAAACTAAATGCAATAAATGTGGAAGCACAAACACTGAAATTTTGAGACGTGGAAAATTCTCTCAAGATGTCTTATTTTGTCCTTTCTGTGATGATATTTGCAATAAACTGGGTTAGATTCATAGAATTATCCTATATAGAATATGATATTTTATAGATATACTGAAAATAATTACGATTTTGTTTTAAAATATTATGGTATTGTATGATTAATGAATGCCACTAACTCCCTTGAGCATGACAAGTTATCATTTTCAAAAATTTTATTATCAAAAGAAGTGGCAGACATTATTAAACAAGTAGTAAAAGAATCAACCACGACTGTTCGTTCTAGATGTGATGATAGGGAGAAACATAAAAAATTTGGAAGATAATGCCATGTCAAAAATCATCCAATTACAATGCAGTCCAAAGTGTTGGTGTAAACAAGAAAAATCCGACAGATATTCATATAATGATTCATCCCATGCCTAGAAATCTATTCTAATTATGTCATATTACGAATAATAATGACCCAAATCACAGTTGATTATTGTCTAATTCTCAAAAATTATTCAATGATGCAAAAAAAGTAATTCCATCAGGGGTAAACAGTCCTGTTAGGTATTTTGAACCATATCCGTTCTTTGCCAAAAAATCTAATGGCGCTTACATCTGGGATGAAGACAAAAACAGGTACATTGATTTCTGTAATGGTTACGGTGCATTACTGTTAGGACATCGACGAAAAGAAATTCTCAATGCAGTATCAAAACAATTAACGCAAGGAACTCTATTTTGTACTCCAACAGAATCTGAAATAGAACTCTCAAAATTAATTATTGAAAATTTCCCTTCAATTGACAAAGTTAGACTAGTAAATACTGGTGGTGAAGCTACAATGACTGCTATAAGATTAGCTCGTGGATTTACAAAAAAGAAGAAAATAATAAAATTTGAAGGCTGTTATCATGGAGCACATGACTCTGTTTTGGTAAAAGCAGGATCTGGTTCTGCACATAATGGAATTTCTATATCTGATGGTGGATTAGATGAGGTTTCAAAAAATACTCTTGTTGTACCATATAACAATTCTGAAGAACTTGAAAAAATCATAATAAAAAACAAAGATATTGCTGGAGTTATAATTGAGCCAATCTTAGCTAATATGGGATTAATTTTACCTGAAAATAATTTCCTTTCTGAAGTTAGAAAAATTACAAAAGATAACGATATTCCTTTAATTTTTGATGAAGTTGTAACTGGATTTAGAGTATCGCCAGGTGGTGCCCAACAACATTTTGGGATCAAACCAGACATTACAACGTTGGCTAAAGCATTAGGAAATGGATTTGCCGTTGCAGCAGTTGGCGGAAAAAAAGAAATAATGGATTTACTTTCC
>Ga0209320_10000993_pt1 | contig 14641 bp, 12 predicted proteins | sample Rifsed13ft4_FD_184008 | JGI IMG/M metagenome (GOLD analysis project Ga0209320, IMG submission 184008) | Soil microbial communities from Rifle, Colorado, USA - sediment 13ft 4 (version 2) | ecosystem: Environmental > Terrestrial > Deep subsurface > Rock core/Sediment | place: Rifle, Colorado... | reverse complement strand
CGGCACCACCAGATCCGCCGGCGCTGGGTGCTCGCGCGCTAGGATGCGTCCCATTCTCCGGCGGGCCTGATGGACGTTCCGATGGAACAGCACCGTGTCCGGCCGGGCGAAGTAGATGTACTCGAAGACGCAGTGGGCGCGGCGGGGCGCCTCGAGGACGGGAACGGCGCGGACACCCTCCGCCGTGCAGACGACCAGCTCGCCGGGTTCGACCTCACCCAGCGGCTCGCCGCCGACGTGGTCGAAGGCGCATGTCTCCGAGGCCAGCATCCAGAAGTTCGGTCCTCCGCCGAGGATGAGCGGACGGATGCCGTGCCGGTCGCGAAACCCCAGCACCATGTCCTCGACGAGCACCGTCACCGTGAACGCGCCCTCCAGCCGCGGCATGCAGTATCGCGCCGCCTCCTCTGCCGTGGAGACGGGGGCCCGCGCCAGCAGATGGGCGATGACCTCGGTATCCGTACTGGACGTGAACACACACCCGTCCGCCTCCAGGGCGCGGCGCAGGGCGGGTGCGTTAATCAGGTTGCCGTTGTGGGCCACAGCCAGCGGGCCCCACGGCGAGGAGACGACGATGGGCTGGGCGTTGGCCAGCGTGGCCGACCCCATCGTCGCGTACCGGACGTGCCCGACGGCGAGCCACCCGTCCAGCGCCAGGATGATCTCCGGCGTAAACACCTGGGCGACCAGGCCGAGGTCCCGGTGCGCTGTCAGCCGGCGTCCGTCGGATGCGGCGATCCCCGCGCTCTCCTGGCCGCGATGCTGTAGCGCGTAGAGCGCCAGGTGAATCAACGGCGCCGCGGGCGTCCGGCGGTCGCGGCAGAGTACCGCGGCAACGCCGCATTCTTCTTTCCAGACCCGCTCGATCGTGGCGTCCATCAGCCGGCCTCGCACCCCAGACTCATCCACGCCCGCCGCAGACGACCGAGCGAAAGGTCGACCGCCACACGCTCGTCTGGGCCGGCGATTCGAAACCGGTCTCCCTCGAGGTGGCCGAGCACGCTGAGAGGAACGTCGTGTGTGGCGGCGAGCGACTGCAGTTCTGTCAGATCATCGGGCGAGACCACACACACCACGCGCGTCCCCTCCTCGCCAAAGAGCGCTCCGGTGTCGACGGGGCCCGGCAGCGTGACGGAGGCGCCGCGATCCAGAATCAGGCAGCACTCCACCAAAGCCGCAGCGAGACCACCGTCCGAGACGTCGTGCGCCAGGGCCACCGCGCGGCGCTGGACCGCCTCCCGCACGCAGGACAGGGTGCGCCCCGCAGTATGGAGATTGGGGCGGTGAAAGCCGGGAGCGAGAGAACTGCAGAATTCGCGCGCGTAGAGCGATCCACCCAGGCCGCTGTCGGCCGCACCGAGGAGGACCAGGAGGTTGTCATCCTGCGGGACCGTCGGCGCCGTCGTCACATCGGGGACGAGCCCGACCATGGCCACCACGGGGGTAGGCAGGATGGGCCCGGCCGGGCCCTCGTTATAGAAGGAAACATTACCTCCCACCACCGGGACCCCCAGCGCCCGGCAGGCGTCGGCGATCCCCTCCACCGCCCGCGCGAAGGTCCAGAAGACCTGGGGGTCTTCGGGGCTGGCGAAGTTGAGGCAGTCGGTCACGGCCAGGGGCACCGCGCCGGCGCAGGCCAGATTCGCTGCCGCTTCCAGGACGGTTGCCAGCGCGCCGCCGTAAGGATCGACGGCGCACCAACGGCCGTTGCCGTCCACAGTGAGCGCCAGTCCCGCGGGCGCGACCTCGGGCAGTCGCAGGACGGCGGCGTCCCGACCCGGGCGCACGACGGTCCGGACTTGGACCATGTGATCGTACTGCTCGTAGATCGGCGCCTTCCCGGCCAGCTCCGCCGTCGCCAGCAGTCGCAGCAGCGCGTGCTCCGCGGCGATCCCGCGCGCGGCCAGAGGCGCGGGGTCAGGGACGGGAACCGGATCGACATGCCGCGCTGGCGCGTGGGTCAGAAGGTCCGCCGGCAGATCGACCACGAGGGCGTCGTCAAACTGGGCGCGGAAGTGCCCGTCGTCGGTCACGCGGCCGACGACCTCCGCCTCCAGACCCCAGCGCCGGTAGACCGCGGCGAGGATCTCCACATCTTCCGTGCTTGTGACCAGGAGCATCCGCTCCTGCGATTCCGACAACAGGACCTCGTGCGGCGCCATGTCCCGTTCCCGGAGCGGCACCCGGTACAGGTCGAGGACCACACCGGTGTCCGCCCGGGCCGCCATCTCCGCGGCGGCGCAGGCCAGACCGCCCGCGCCCATGTCCTGCACTCCTCTAACGCGCCCGGTCTCCAGCGCCTGCAGGGTCGCCTCGATCAGACACTTCCCGGCGAACGGATCGCCGATCTGCACGGCGGCCCGGTCTTCGTACTCTGCGCGCTCGTCGAGGACAGCGGACGCGAAAGCTGCGCCGCCGATGCCGTCGCGCCCGGTGCGCGCGCCAGCGTAGAGCAGGACGGCTCCCGGCGGATCGGCCCGGCCGCGGACCACACGGTCGGTCCGCACCAACCCCAGACAGGCAACGTTCACCAGCGGGTTGTCCCGGTAGCCGGGATCGACGGCCAGTTCGCCACCGACTGTGGGCACCCCGATGCTGTTGCCGTAGCCGGCGATCCCGCCGACGATCCCAGCGAGCAGCCGGCGAGAACGTGCATCGTCGAGCGGCCCGCAGCGCAGCGAATCCAGCAGCGCGATGGGACGGGCGCCCATCGCGAGGACGTCGCGGATGATGCCACCCACTCCGGTCGCCGCGCCGTTGTACGGATCGACCGCGCTGGGGTGGTTGTGGCTCTCCATCTTCCAGACCAGCGCCCACCCCCCGCCGATCTCCACGACCCCGGCGTTCTCGCCCGGCCCCTGCAGCACCCCGGCCCCGCGCGTGGGCAGCCGGCGCAGCACCTCGCGGGAGTGTTTGTACGCGCAGTGCTCCGACCACATCACGGCGAAACAGCGCAGTTCCACCGTGTTCGGCGCCCGTCGGAGCGCGGCGCCGACCGCAGCGTACTCCTCCGGCGAAAGGCCGGACGCACCGGCCGGCGCGCCCTCCGGGGCAACCTCGACACCGACGCGGGGTGGAGCGTGTGCTATTCCCGTCACCGCACCCCCGCTATCGCCAGCAGCACGGACTCGAAGATCTGCCGCCCGTCGGTCGATCCCAGCGGCCCCTCGGCGGAGCGTTCCGGGTGCGGCATCAATCCCACGACATTACCGGCCCGGTTGCACACGCCGGCGATGGCCCGGGCGGCACCGTTCGGGTTGGCCGCCGGCAGCACCTGGCCGTCAGGATCGCAGTAGCGGAAGACGACCTGCCGCTTACTCTCCAGCAACCGGAGCACGTCAGGGGAGGCAGTATAGCGTCCTTCCGCATGCGCGATCGGCATCCGCAGCACCGCGCCGTTGTCCAGTCTCTGTGTGAACGGCGTGCGCGCGCTCTCGACGCGGACCGACACATCGCGGCAGATGAAGCGGAGGTGACGGTTGCGCAGCAGCGTCCCCGGGAGCAGCCCCGCCTCCGTCAGGATCTGGAACCCGTTGCAGATGCCCAGCACCGGCACGCCGCGTCCGGCTACGGTCCGGACGGCATCCATCACCGGTGTGGTCGCGGCGATCGCGCCGGCCCGCAGGTAGTCGCCGTAGGAGAACCCGCCGGGGAGCACCACCGCGTCGAGCCCGGATAGCGACCGCTCCTCGTGCCAGACCTCCCGCACGTCCTGGGCGAGCACGTGCCGCAGGACGTGGACGCAGTCCCGATCGCAGTTGGAACCGGGAAAGGTAATGACGCCCCAGATCACTCCGCCGTTCCCCCGGCCGTTGCCATCTGTCGCTCCCCTTCCTCAATCCGCCACGTCTCGATCAGCGGGTTGGCCAGGAAGCGCGCGCACATCTCCTCCACGTCGCCGGCGCCGTGGGGCAGAGCGAGCTCGAGGTACTTGCCCGCCCGCACCTCATCGACGGCGAAGCCGAGCGCCCGCAGCCCCTGCCGGATGGCCTGCCCCGGTGCATCCAGCACGCCGGGTTTCAGCGTGATCACCACGCGCACCGTCCTCATCGCTCCTCCTCGTCCTCCAGCGGCTCGCCGACCAGCCGGCGGTAGGCCTCCCGGTACCGCGCCGCCGTGGCCGCCACCACATCGGGCGGCAGGGAGGGCGCGGGCGGCTCGCGGTTCCAGCGGATGCGGGTAAGATAGTCGCGCACGAACTGCTTGTCGAAGGGCTCGAGCTGGCCGTGCCGGTAGGCCGCGGCATCCCAGTAGCGTGAGGAATCCGGCGTCAGCGCCTCGTCGATGAGTAGCAGCGTGCCGCCGGGCAGCAGACCGAACTCGTATTTGGTATCGGCGAGGACCAGCCCGCACGCCACCGTGTGCGCGTGGGCGAAGCGGTAGAGTGCAACCGATACCTCCCGCAGGCGCCGCGCCATGTCTGGGCCGACCGCGGCTTCGAGTTGGGTGAACGTGATGCTCTCGTCGTGGCCGGTCGCGGCTTTGGTGGCCGGGGTGAAGAGGGGTTCCGGGAGCGCCGCGCCGGGCCGCAGGCCGGCGGGCAACTGCACGCCGGCCACGCTGCCGGCGGTGCGGTATTCTTCCCATGCCGACCCCGCCATGTAGCCCCGCACGACGCACTCCACGTCGATTCGGCGCGCGCGCCGCACGACCATCGCCCGCCCGCGCAGCACCGCCGGGATCGGTTCGGCAGGAGGCAGCAGCCCGTCGAGGTCCAGGGACAGGCAATGGTTGGGGATCAGATGGGCCGTCCGGGCGAACCAAAACGCGGAGAGCCTGGTGAGGACGCGCCCCTTATCAGGGATCGCCGTGGGGAGGACGTGGTCAAAGGCGGAGAGCCGGTCGGTGGCCACCAGCAGCAGCCGGTCGTCGGGCAGCACGTAGATGTCGCGCACCTTGCCGCGCGCCTGGAGCGGGAAGGGCAGATCCGTCGCGGCGATGACCGCCACATCGCGGTTCATCGGCCACCCACCGGTTGATGATCCGGTGCCGCTTCGCCGACAAGAACCCGGTCGATGATCATCGGCACGTGGCGCAGGTACGGCGTCAGGTCGAAGCACTGCTCCAGCTGCGCTGGATCGAGCCATCCCCGCGCGGCAATCAGCGCCCGGAAGTCCCCGTCGGCATCGAGCGCCTCCAGCGCTACGGACTGCACCGCGGCGTAGGCCTCGTCCCGCGGGAGACCCTTCTCCAGCAGCGCCAGCAGGACGGCGTGGCTGAAGACGATGCCGCCGTAGCGCCACAGGTTGCGTCGCATCGCCTCCGGGTAGACGCGCAGGCCGCGGATGACGCCGGCAAGCAGGCGCGTCATGTAGTGGATGAGCGTGGTCGCCTGAGGGAAAGCGATGCGCTCGGCGGAGGAATGGGAGATGTCCCTCTCGCCCCAGAGCGCCTGATTCTCCATCGCGGCGAGGGCGTGCCCCCGCACGATCCGAGCCAGACCGCAGATCCGCTCGCAGAGGATGGGGTTGCGCTTGTGCGGCATCGCCGACGATCCGGTCTGGCCGCCGCGGAAGGGTTCCTCCGCCTCCCGAATTTCGGTCCGCTGCAGCGTCCGGATGTCCGTGGCGATGCGTTCCAGCGTTCCGCCGAGGACCGCCAGCGCGCAAAGCAACTCTGCGTGCCGGTCGCGCTGCAGGATCTGCGAGCTGACCGGCACGGGGACGAGCCCCAGCGCCGCGCAGACGTGCGCCTCCACACGGGGATCGAGATGCGCATAGTTGCCCACCTCGCCGGAGAGCTTGCCGACGCGCACCCCCTCGCGCGCCCGCCGCAGCCGCTCCTGCCCCCGCCGCGCCTCGCTGTACCAGAGCGCCGCCTTCAGACCGAACGTGATGGGCTCGGCCAGGACGCCGTGCGTGCGGCCGGCCATCGCGGTGTCCCGGTGCCGCAGCGCCAGGTCCCGCAGCGCGGCCCGCAGGTCGTCCAGCGCCGCGTCGATCAGATCGGCCGCCCGGACCAGCAGTATCGACTGCGCCGTATCCACCACGTCGGACGATCCCAGCCCGCGGTGCAGGAAGCGGGCGACCGCGCCGGTCTCCTCGGCGACGGAGCGGAGGAAAGCCACGACGTCGTGCTGCGTCTCGGTGCGTTCAATCTCCGCGATCCGGTCCGGCGTGCCCACGCGCGCTTCCCGGCGCAGTTGTTCCGCCGCGGCCGCGGGGATGATCTCTAGATTGGCCTGCGCCTCCGCGGCGAGGAGTTCGATCTCCAGCCAGAGGCCAAAGCGGGTCTGGGGCGCCCAGAGCGCCCGCATCTCCGGGGTGGCGTAGCGGTCAAACACCGCCGGTCACCCGCGGTGCGGTCCGCCGCAGCAGCGTGCCGCGGCCGCGTCCGACGCCGACGTAGGTCACGGGGACACCGACGAGCGTCTCCAGCCGCTCGACGAAATGCCGCGCCGCCGCGGGGAGATCGGCGAACGACCGGATCCCACCGTTGAGCGCCCACCCGGGCCATTCCTCGTAGCTGGGCTGGACGCGCGCCATCACGGCCGTGTGCGGCACCGTGGTCAGGAAGCGGTCGCCGTCACGATAGGCCACGCAGACCTTGACCCGGTCGAACCCGGTAAGAACGTCGAGTTTCATCACCGCGAGTTCGGTAAACCCGGCCACCTCCGCGGCGAAGCGCGCCGCCACCGCGTCAAACCACCCGCACCGGCGCGGCCGTCCCGTCCGGGCACCGTACTCCTGTCCGGCCTCGCGGAGGCGGTCGCCGGTTTGATCGGGCAGCTCTGTGGGGAAGGGCCCGGCGCCCACCGCGGTCGTGTACGCCTTCACCACGCCGATCACGCGGGTGATCTCCGCCGCGGGGATCCCTGCGCCCCCGGCCGCGCCGCCGGGTAGACACGTGGAAGACGTGACGTAAGGGTAGAGCCCCCAGTCGAGATCTCGCATCACGCCCAGGTGTCCCTCCAACAGCAGGCGCCGCCCTTCGCGCCGCGCGCCCGCAAGGAACGCGTGCGAGTCCACCACGTAGGGCGCGAGCTGGTCCCGCCAGGCGAGACAGCGGCGGAGCAGGTCACCCGGCTCCAGGTCGGTGTAGCCGTAGACACCCTGCAGCACCGCCCGTTTCCGCGAGCCCACGTGCCGCACGACCTCTCGGAGGTAGTCGTCTTCAAAAAGATCGCCCACGCGCACACCGATGCGGGCGACCTTGTCGGCGTAGACTGGCCAGATCCCCTGCCGGGTGGTGCCGTGGGCGGCGGCGCCGCGGACCTCCTCCTCCAGTTCGTCCTGCACCACGTGGTGCGGGAAGACGAGGTGCGCGCGGTCGGAGATGCGCAGCCCCGAGACGTCCACGCCGCGGGCCCGCAGGTCGCCCACCTCCTGCAGCAGGATATCGGGATTGACGACCACCCCTGGCCCGAGCAGGCAGATCAGACCGGGATGGAAGATCCCCGACGGGACGAGGTGGAGGCGGAAGGCGCCGCGGTCGTTGACGATGGTGTGCCCGGCGTTGCTGCCTCCGTTGAAACGGATGACGACGTCGGCTTCCGCAGCCAGGGCGTCGACCACGCGCCCCTTGCCCTCATCGCCCCAGTGTCCGCCCACGACGGCCGTGGCGCTCATGGTTGGCGTTCGGCGAGCGGATCCAGCGCCGCGGCTTTCTCCTCCACCACCCCCGCCAGACGGGCCTTCTCCTCGTGGAGCCGGCGGCGAAGGTCATCGTCGACCGTGGCCAGGATCTGCACCGCCAATAGCGCCGCGTTGTGCATGCCCCACGACCCCACGGCCATCGTGGCCACGGGGACGCCGGGAGGCATCTGCACGGTGGCGAGCAACGCATCCAGGCCGCGCAGCGGGGTCGCGTCCAGCGGCACGCCGATCACCGGCAGGACCGTGTGGGCGGCCAGGGCCCCGGCCAGGTGCGCCGCGCCCCCCGCCGCCGCGATGATCACCCGCCACCCGCGCTCCTCCGATTCCTGCGCGATCCGGCGGGCGCGCTCCGGTGAGCGGTGCGCGGAGGCGATCGTCATCTCGAAGGGGATCCCGAACTGCCGCAGGACCCGCGCGGCCTTCTCCACTACGGGGAGGTCCGAATCGCTGCCCACGACAATCCCGACCCGCGGCCGCGCGTCGCCGTCGCGCGCCGGTCCCGACGGGCGGTCATCCGCGGCGGGCGCGCCCCCCGTCACGGGGAGAGGTGTGCGGACGCGGCCGATGTCTCGCCGGTACTGCTTTCCGGCGAAGCGAATGCGCTCCGCCGCCGCCAGGGCGCGCTCGCGTGCCCCATCGATCGAATCCCCGCGCGCGACCACGGTGCACACCCGCCCGCCCGCCGTCACCAGACGACCGTCTTCGATCGCCGTCCCGCTGTGGAAGACCAGGACGTCGGGGTCGACCTGGTCCAAGCCTTCTATAGGAACGCCGCGCTCCGCCGCTTCCGGATAGCGGCCGCCGGCGAGGACGATGCCCACGGCTGCGCCCGGGTGCCAGCGTAGATTCAGGTGGTGGACGTTCCCGGCCACGGTGGCCAACAGCATCTCGAGCGGGTCACTGGCGAGCAGAGGCAGGATCACCTGCGCTTCTGGATCCCCGAAGCGGCAGTTGAACTCCAGCACCTGCGGCCCGTCCGCGGTGAGCATCAGGCCGGCGTAGAGGATACCAGTGAACGGCGTGCCCCGGCGGGCAAGTTCCGCGACGGCGCGTTCCAGAATGCGGGTGACCTCGCGCTCGACGGCGGCATCCAGCGGCACCGGTGCCACCGCCCCCATGCCGCCGGTGTTCGGTCCCCGGCCGCCCTCCAGCAGCCGTTTGTGATCGCGCGCGGGGAGCAGGAGCCGCACCGTGTGACCGTCGGTCACGGCGAGGGCGCTGAGTTCCTCGCCGACGAACCGTTCCTCGATCACCACCCGCCGGCCCGCCGCGCCGAACTGCTCCTCCACCATGAAGCGGAGGACCACCGCCTCTGCTTCATCGCGGTCGCGACAGACCGCCACGCCTTTGCCTCCGGCCAGTCCGTCGGCCTTGACGACGAGCGGCCGGCCGGCGGCGCGAACGTACGCGAGAGCGGCGGCCGCGTCATCGAAAGCCTGCCAATCAGCCGTGGGAATGCCGGCCGCGGTCATCACCTGCTTGGCGAAGATCTTGCTCGACTCGATGCGGGCTGCGGCGCGGGTCGGTCCGACGACGGCCAAGCCGGCCGCCCGGAACTGATCGACAATCCCCGCGGCCAGGGACGCCTCAGGACCCACGACGGTGAGGTCGGCGCCGATGGCCTTGGCGGCGTCGACGAGGGCGGGGCCGTCCGAGAGGTCGAGCGGTATAGAGGAACCCAGAGGAGGCGTGCCGGCGTTTCCCGGCGCGAACCACAGGCGGGGCCGCTGCGGGGATCCGGCGACCGCCCACCCCAGAGCGTGCTCCCGCCCTCCACTGCCAACAATCAGGATCCGGATGGCGCGCCGCCCCCAGACTGAATGTTCGCCTTTCGGGCCAAACAACGGGCAAATTGGTAAGTTTTCGATAAGATTATGCTGTGAATGGAAGTAATCCCGCAAGAAGGAAAACGTTAAAGTTCGGAATTCCCGGACCATTTCCGTAGAGAACTCGGCGGGAAAGGAAACGGGAGGCCCGGCAATGGGCCTCCCGTGAACAGACCGGTTCCGATGGCGTATTACATGGGCGGCATGGACGGCATCCCCCCGCCCTCCTTCTCCTCCTCCGGCTTCTCCACGACCATCGCCTCGGTCGTTAGCAGGAGGCTGGAGATGCTCGCCGCGTTCTGCAGGGCCGAGCGCACGACCTTACCCGGGTCGACGATGCCGGCCTTCATCATCTCCACGAACTTCCCGGACAGCACGTCATAACCCCAGCCGGCCGCCTGCTGCCGCATCTGCTCGACAATGATCGAGCCCTCCTGCCCGGCGTTCAACGCCAGCTGGCGGGCGGGTTCCTCCAGGGCGCGGCGCACGATGCCCACGCCCATGGCCTCGTCGCCCTGGGTGTCCACCTTCTCCAGGGTCTTGGCCGCGGTGACCAGGACCGTTCCGCCGCCGGGGACGATCCCCTCCTCCACCGCGGAGCGGGTGGCCCGCAGCGCATCCTCAGTGCGGGTCTTGCGGTACTTCAGCTCCGCCTCGCTGGGGGCGCCCACCTTGATCACGGCCACGCCGCCGGAGAGCTTGCCCAGCCGCTCCTGCAACTTCTCCCGGTCGTAGTCCGATTCGGTCTCGTCGATCTGCTTGCGCAGCTGCTGGATCCGCTTCTGGATCTCCTCCGGGCCGCCGGCGCCGCCGACGATGATCGTCTCCTCCTTGCGCACCTTCACCTGACGCGCCCGGCCGAGCATCTTGATGTCGGCGTTCTCCAGCTTCATCCCCACGTCTTCACTGATCACCTGGCCGCCGATGAGGGTGGCGATGTCCTGCAGGATGGCCTTGCGCCGGTCGCCGAAGGCGGGCGCCTTCACCGCCACCGCGACCAGCGTGCCGCGCAGCTTGTTCACGACCAGCGTGGCCAGGGCCTCGCCCTCCACGTCCTCCGCAATAAGCAGCACCGGCCGGCCGACCTGCACGATCTTCTCCAGGAGGGGCAGCAGGTCTTTGACCGCGCTGATCTTCTTGTCGGTGATCAGGATGAGCGGCTCTTCCAGGATCGCTTCCATCTTCTCGGGGTCGGTGATGAAGTACGGAGAGATGTAGCCCTTGTCGAACATCATCCCTTCGACGACTTCCACCGTGGTCTCGATCCCCTTGGACTCCTCCACGGTGATGACGCCGTCCTTGCCGACTTTGTCCATGGCGTCGGCGATGAGCTTGCCGATGTCAGGGTCGTTGGCGGAGATGCTGGCGACGTAGGCGATCTCATCCTTGGTCTCCAGCGGCTTGGCCACCGACTTGATGTGCTCGACGACGGCCTCCACCGCCTTGTCGATGCCCCGCTTCAGCGCCATCGGGTTGGCGCCGGCGGCGACCATCTTCAGACCGTTGTGGATCATCGCCTGCGCCAGAATGGTGGCCGTCGTGGTGCCGTCGCCGGCCACGTCCTCTGTCTTGGTGGCCACCTCGCGGACGAGCTGCGCGCCCGCGTTCTCAAAGGGATCTTCCAGTTCGATTTCTTTGGCCACGGTCACGCCGTCGTGCGTGATCGTGGGGGAGCCGAACTTCTTTTCCAGCACGACGTTGCGGCCCTTGGGGCCGAGCGTGATGCGCACCGCGTCGGCGAGCTTGTTCACGCCGCGCTCCATGGCGCGTCGCGCCTCTTCCTGATACAAGAGAATCTTCGACACTACCGTCACCTCCGTCGGTCACAACCCTTCGTTGCGAGAGGACCGGGGTTAAACCTTGGCCGGGGTCTTCTCCACCACGGCGAGGATGTCACTCTGCCGCAAGATCAGGTACTCCTGGTCCTCGATCTTGATCTCGCTGCCGGCGTACTTGGCGAAGAGCACCCGGTCGCCGGCCTGGACGTCGAGGGGGATGCGCCGCTTCCCGTCCTCGTCCCACTCCCCGGGACCGACGGCGACAACCTCACCGTGCTGGGGCTTCTCCTTCGCGGTGTCGGGCAGCACGATCCCGCCCTTGGTCCGCTCTTCTTCCTCCAACGGCTTGACGACGACACGGTCGCCCAGTGGTCGAAGCTGCATTCCCTGCTCCCTCCTTTATTGCCCCGGCCGCCTTTGCGGCCGCGGAATTGGGGTCGCCCGGCCCCGCTGGGGCCGGGGTCCAAGGCCACGCCTGATTAGCACTCGGAATCGTCGAGTGCTAACACCCGTAATGGTAGGTAGGGGGGACGGACGATGCAAGCCCTTTTTCCCGCAAGGGTCCCCGGGGCGCCGAGTGCCCCCCGTCTCAGAGAGTGTGAACGATGGGAATCAGGGGTCCGAGGCTCTCCGGGACTGTAACAGCAGCGTAATCGGCCTTGCCCACAGGTTTGTGCACATTATCCACAGGCCCGTGCCTGCCGTCCAAGGCGAACATTCGCCCCCGGGTCGGTCGGTTAGATACCGGGGAACGGGAACAAGGCACTTCGATCGGGGGACGGGTCAGGCCAGGGGGAGGTCCGCGGCCACGGACAGGTCCCACCCGTCTGCTTCCCCGCGGAGCAGCCGGGCGGCGCCGGCAGCGGCGATCATGGCGGCGTTGTCGGTGCAGAGAATCGGCGGTGGGACCAGCAGCGGGAGACCGCGCCGCGCGGCCTCCGCCTCCGCGCGCTGCCGCAGCAGAGTGTTCGCGGCGACTCCGCCGGCCAGCATGGCGCTCTGCGGGCGGTGCTCGTCCACGGCGCGGAAGAACTTGGCCACCAGCACCTCGGCGACGGCGCGGCGGAAACTGGCCGCGAAGTCCCGCCCGAATGCCTCGTCCGCGGGACGGGCGCGCCAGACGCGCAGCGCCGCGGTCTTCAGTCCGCTGAACGAGAAGTCGTAGCCTCCGCCGGCGAAGGGGAACGGCAGCGGCACGCGGTCGGCGTGCCCGCTGGCGGCCAGGCGGTCCAGCGGCGGCCCGCCCGGGTAGCCCAGTCCCATCATCCGGCCCACCTTGTCGAACGCTTCGCCGGCCGCATCGTCCCGCGTCCGGCCGAGGATCTCGTAGCGGCCTTCGTCACGCATGAGGACCAGGTCGGTGTGCGCGCCGGAGACGATCAGCACGATGGCGGGCAGCGGCCAGGACGGCCGGTCCAGGCGGTTGGCGAAAATGTGCCCCTCGAGATGGTTCACGCCGACGAGCGGCAGGCCCCGAGTGTAGGCCAGCGCCTTGGCCGCGGCCATCCCCACCGTGAGGCTCCCCAGCAGGCCCGGGCCGCGGGTGACGGCGATCGCGCCGATGGCGTCGAGATCCACCGCGGCCTGCTCTAACGCCTCGTCCACAACCGGCAGCAGGCGCTCGATGTGACGGCGGGAGGCGAGTTCGGGCACCACGCCGCCGAAGCGGCGGTGCAGGTCGGCCTGGGAGGCGATGACGTTGCTGTGGATGCGGAAGTCCGTGCCGACGACGGCGGCGGCCGTCTCGTCGCAGGAGGTTTCGATCCCCAGGAGCAGCGTCAAGAGCGGATGGTCAGGAGCCGAGGAAGGCGGTGCGCAGCGCCTTGTAGCGCTGCTGGAACTCCTCCTCCAAAATGCTGCCGGTCCACATGACGAGGGCGTCCTCGGCATTGTCGCTGTAGTAGTGACGCCGCACCCCCACGTCGCGGAACCCGTACTTGCGGTAGAGATTCTGCGCCGCCACGTTGGAGCGGCGCACCTCCAGCTGGATCCAGCGCGCGCCCCGCTCGCTGGCCCGGTCGATCAGCGCGATGAGCAGCCGCTCGCCGATGCCCTGTCCTCGCGCCGGCGGATCGACGGCAATGGTCGTGATGTGCCCCTCGTCCATCACCACCCACATCCCGGCGAACCCGACGATGGCCTCCTCGCGGCGCGCCACCAGGTAGACCGCGGTGCGGTTGTGGTCGAGTTCGTGGGTGTACGCGTCCCGGGGCCAGGGCGTGGGGAAGGAACGGCGCTCGATCTCCAGCACCGTCGGAATATCCGCCGCGGTCATCGTGGCGACCTCAACGCGGGTGATCTCTTTGACCATGAAACGCTTCCCGTATAATACCGCATTGTGTCCACCCCGCAGCCACCGCCATCTTTCGTCCGAGAGGCGCCCTCGCGGTCCTAGGCGACGGCGGGGCGGCGGCCGTAGACCGGGACCAGCCTGTAGGGGTCGTCCCGCTGGCCCGCCAGCAGCCGTTCCCTGCCCAGTGCGGCGACCAGCGCGGCGCGCGGTGTCCACAACGCGGGTGGCGCGGGACGCCCCCCCGGGACGGCCCGCAGGATCACCTCCGGCCAGCGCGCCAGCCCGTCGCCGAGCAGCAGGATCGGTTCGCCTCCCGGGACGAGCTCGCCGAGCATCTCCGGCGGCAGCACCGTGTCCTCGCGCACGCGGGTGAGGTGCTGATCGTCCTCACGGCGGAAGAGCGCCGCCGCCACCTCGCCTCGCTTGGCATCGAGCACAGGCATAACTAGCCCGGGTGCGCCGGTCGTTGCCGCCAGCGCCTCCAGCGTGGAGATGCCGATGACCGGGACGCCGGTGGCGCGCGCCCAGGCGGCCGCTGTGGCGATGCCGATGCGCAGCCCGGTGAACCCGCCGGGTCCCTGGGAGACGGCCAGCCCCTCGATCTGGCCGCGGGTGATCCCGGCATCCGCCAGCACGCGCTCGACCGTCGGCACCAACCACTCCAGGTGACGCATCGGCACCAGAGCGGTCGATTCGGTAAGCAGGCCCGGCGGGCCGACGACGGCCACGCTGCCGTGGGGGGTTGCGGTCTCCAGACCGAGGACGAACATGACCTCTAGACGCCCGCGCGGGCCCCGGCCACCGCCGCTGCGGCCGCGGCCGGCCCGTCTCCTTCGGCGGAAAGGCGCAGGACGCGCTCATCCGGATCCTCGCCGTAGGCCATCTCCACGCGCAGCATCGGTGGGCGCAGCAGCCGCGGGACCTTCTCCGCCCACTCGATCACGGTGATCCCCCGTTCCATCAGTTCCTCCAGGCCCAGGTCGGCCGCCTCCGCCGGCTCAAGCCGGAAGAGGTCTACGTGATAGACGGGTGCGGGACCGGCGTACTCCCGGATGAGGGTGAACGTGGGACTGGCGATGTACCCCGTGGCGCCGGCCCCCGCGGCGATGCCGCGCGCCAGCACCGTCTTTCCCGTTCCCAGTTCCCCGG
>Ga0209320_10000991_pt1 | contig 14643 bp, 24 predicted proteins | sample Rifsed13ft4_FD_184008 | JGI IMG/M metagenome (GOLD analysis project Ga0209320, IMG submission 184008) | Soil microbial communities from Rifle, Colorado, USA - sediment 13ft 4 (version 2) | ecosystem: Environmental > Terrestrial > Deep subsurface > Rock core/Sediment | place: Rifle, Colorado... | reverse complement strand
ATACGTATTCATGACAAAAGGATAAAGGAAGAGGGGAATGTGTGAAGCCGTGCATCCATAAGTATGCCATAGAAAAGGAGAAGCTTCTATTCGGGTATGGTCTGAAATGCCTTAATCCGAAGTGCACAGAAGACTTCTTTTCGCCAAAGGAAAATTATCATTATATTGGCATGAAGACAAGAGAAGGAAGCATGATATATTCATTGACGAACAGGAATACCACATGACAATAAAAGGCGTTGGAAGGAGAAAGGGCGTGAAATACTTCGGAGTCCAGTTCAGGATAAACAACGAGCTCTTGGAAAAGCTTGAAAGTATTTATCCAAGACGCAGTGAAGCGATAAGGTATGCAGTCGAGAAGATGCTGAAGCGCAGCAATTCATTAAAAAGTTATGAATAAAGAAATGAAAGAGGAAAGGCATGACTGACAAGCTTAAAAGGTATTTATGCATATCATGCGGGCAGGTGCATCTGTACATGATATTGAGGTGTACGGTGTGTGAATCGGACAAGATAAGGAAAGAAGAAGACACGATTTACAAAAAAAAGAACAAGTGGATGTGACTCTTGTGCCGATAGGCATTGGAATATGTCGTTGTATGACAATGCGTATATTGCATGTCTTTAGGCATGGTGATATGCAATCAATATGTTCATGCGGATATTATTGTGTAGTATAAGTTTAAATAATTATAGTATATACTATTTCTATGCATATCAAGAAAATAAATGATCATGACTATCTCTACGAGTCATTCAGGGAAGGGAAAAAAATAAAAAGCAGGTATATTGGCCACTCTTCGGGATGCAAGTGCAAAAAGGGGATTAAGAAATGAAAGATAATCAGATGTCGTTATGTCCATGTGATTGTCACAAACCTTTCAAAGAAAAGGACGATAGTCAAACGCCCGTGGGCTCCGTTGAGTTATTGCGGCACGTAAGTGAACAGGAGAGTAAGGGCGGACTCAAATCGTCCCCTGAAACTGAAGATGTTTGCATTTGTGGAAAACCATACATGAAGATTTGCTGGGACGGAGAAATTATACAATCCATCCGAGCAGACGAAAGAGCTAAGATAGAAAATAAGTTCAGCAAAGTCCGTGATATGCTTGAAAAACAAGCAGAAAAAAAAGGCTATCAAAAAGCCCTGAACGATGTTATGAAAGATTTACAATTTTTAAGTGTTTCGGTTCTTGAAATGATAAAACCAAGAATCAAGTCCCTCAAGGAAAAGGACGATGAGAAGAAATGAATGACAAAATATCATTCAATGCCTGCTGGTCAAGAGAAAGAATCAGACAGGGAAAGAAACATTGCACAAGCCGACATAAAAAATATGTAGAAGAGCTTACAAAGTGTGTGTAGTGTGGTAAAACTATCAAAGAAGTTAGAAGGGATTTGAAATGAAAATAGAAATTTATCTGGATAAAAAATTGGTTGATAGGCATGATGTTGAACTCAAGCAATTTCAGGTTCGTGCAGTAGCAGAAAACTATAATGCGTTCCTGAAAGATATAGACCATTCCAAAGAGGCGACTAAGTATTATTTTGAAAGGAAAAAGTGATTGATACGTCAGATTGATGTGTCAAATAGGCATGGTTAAAGGAGATAATACATCCATGCGGATATTATGATGATACTGCCTTATCTGATAGTGATGGACTTTGCGTTCACGTTCGTGGGGATCAGTGCGTTTGGCCTCCGGTATGAAAGCAATCCGATGGTTCTGTGGATGTGGAACATAAGCCCGTTTTTGTATGCACTATTCATTCTTTTTGTGCTTAATGGGTTTGAAAGTATGAAACCTGTCATAGAGAGAAAGAATCTTTATCGAGTGTTTGTTACAGCCGTATTCATCATTGCGATAATGCTTCATGTGATCGGATGGATTGTGCTTATTACAGGCATGATAAAATTATAGGCATTGTAATATGTTGTTTACATAACAATGCGGATATTACATGCCTTTAGGCATGGTGAAACGCAGTCAATACGTTCATGCGGATATTACTTTATCTCCGGTATATTGTAAAAGCAGCTATTCCCATGAAGACAAGCATTATGCTGACTATGCCGATTGTTTGCATTGTTCCAGTTATCCATCCTGCAGTCATGATCCACAGTGCAAGAGCAAGAAAGCCTGCCATGAATAGCCATGCTATTATTGACTGAATGTTTCCTTTTGATGTCATTGTAAGACCTCGTTATGCCCATAGGCACTTCGATGAGTTGGTGACATGTCAGTGCAAATATTATTATTCATTGTGAAGACACTCCTTTAACCAGAACGACAATGCCGATCAGCATCATGCCGGCAGGCATGAAAAGCGATGCAAGGTCGTTGTTCGGATAGAAAGGCTGCAGAAAAGCGATAAGTGCAAAGCCTGTCAGCGTAGTCAGAAGACCTGCTGCGATGATCTTGCCGTTGGCCATGCAAGATTATTGCACTAACACAAATAAAAAGATGACTTTGGGGCTTGGATGCCTTTAGGCATATGCGGATATTATCTTATTATACACTTGTTTTGTTTTTTAGGAATGGCATGCCAATAGGCATGCAGAATATTATAAGAAAAAAGAAAAAGCGGGGCGTGGAAAAGCCCTAAGATTCTTTTTAGCCTGTAAGCTGCTTGTACGCATTATAGACCACAGCGAACACGAATACCAGCGGAACCAACGCCAATACTGTCGCCAGCGTTGCGGAAACGTTCGCACTGACGCTGAAAGTGTATATAATGGGTACGAGAACTAAGGCCAATATAACCTCTATGGCCGCTACGATTAGTTTCTCTGCCATGTTTTAGTCAACCTCCGTTTATTCTTTTGTTTTCATTTCATTTAAACGGGATGTATTATTTTTGAGTTCGTTTTCGTATTGGCGAAATGAATAGTATGTGAACTTCAATAAAGGAAGGGAAACGGCGAATAACTTGATGTCATTTTCGATCATGGGCGTGGGCATGGAGTAAAGATACAGCATGATAAGGCAGAGGCATGCGACAAAGAAGACACGCAGGTAAATCTTCATTTAAATATTTTGTAGTGAAGGTTTTTATGTGTTGACAAAAGCCGTTCTAAAGCGGTTTCTGCCGCGTTTTATGGAGTATGAGCCGGTAATACGTCTGTTCGTTGACTGCCTTTTTCTTGTTGTCATGGTGTTGATTGCCTTTCGTATGCAGCCGGAAGTCATTGAGGTATGTCATATAGGGCAATTCAACTACACGATGGCGAACTTCACAGGAAACATGACATACTTAAATGTTAGTGACATACCATGTATTTAAAAAACATGACAGGTGTATATAATTTGTGTTGACCAAGAACCAGCAGGAGTTTCTTCTGCTCTTGTTAAAGAAGAAACTTTCAAGGCATGACGTTAATTTGTTTGATACCAGAGCAGCCTTTTCAAGAATGGCGGGATATCTTCAGAAAAACCGTTTCATACAGTCGGAATACGACGGGAAGGGAATGAAATACTACACACTGACAATGAAAGGGGAAGCATTGGCACTCATGATAAACACGCTTTCGGACGTGAATATTGACAAGATAGAGAAGGAGGGATTATCATCACAGAGTTGATATTCGGAATCGATCCTATATTGTTCATAGGCATAGCAGTCATATCGGAGATGTTCTTCCTGTTCATCTTCATCATGGCTCTTGACATAAAGGACGCGAAGAAGTCCGTGTTTCTTTATTACAATTCAAACAAGCAGGCGCAGTTGAAGAATGCAGAGGTAAAGGATGGGCTTGCAAAGATAGGCAAAAAGTCTTTTCAGGTTGACGATGCATTTCCGACAACGATAATGCAGGGAATGTTTTTCAGGTCAAGAAGGCCGTTTCATGTCGTGAAGCATGACGTAGTGATAGAGCAAGAGTTTCATGATGATGGCATTCATCCAGTGACAACACCGGACAATCTGCCCAAGCTTCTTGAGAATGCAACACTTAAGCAGTTCTTGAGCCCTCCGACAAGCATGGGAATGGCAATAGCATTCATGATAATCGGTCTTGTCATAGGCGGGCTTGGGGGTTACGCAATAATCAATTCAGGAGTGTTGGGATGAAGACGAAAGAACAGATAGAAGGGACAGATGCGGAAAATGCATACCTGAATGACTTCGTGAAAGGAAAGGAAGAGAAGCGTCCAAGAGGACGGCCAAGAAGAGAAGCATCAGATTCAGACAAGGCGGAAACAATAGCAGACTCACTTGATGACGAAAAGATAGAGAAGCTGAAAGAGGCGCGCCAGATCATGAAGGAAAACAAGCCTCCTGTTACGATAAACTTGGGATCATTGTCTGATGAGGATTCAATCACGACAGAGGAAGCATTCGCCAAAGTCGCCATGATACTCGCGAAGTCACAAAACATAAAGCTCATGACGGAGCTTTCGGATTACCAGTTGAATTTATGCGCGATGCTTTATTCGATAGCGGAAAAAACGAAGAATAATATGCTTGAAACACTTTTGACAAATTATCTTCAGTTGAAGGTTTCAAACAAGAGAAAAGGGCGCGGAGAACTGTTGGAACTTGCAAAGCAGTCGAGGGCAGATCGTGAGAGCAGGTTTACAAGGCTGAAGCAGATGCTTGGAGGAGTATAGATATGCCGTTAGGAATTGAAAGACTTGATATGCCTTTAGGCATGGCAACACGCAGTCAATACGTCCATGCGAATATTACAGGAGGAATCCATTACGAAACTTAAAGATGAGCACAGGCCGTTGGTGGCATTCGCAGTCATGATCCTGCTGATGATAATATTCGTGGCGTTGTGGATATGGACGCATCAGCCTCCGAAACCGATAGAACCGGGATTTGTAATAACAAGGGGATAACATGGCAAAGACAAAACAACAGTACTGGCTGGAAAAGCAAAAACGAAAAGAATCTTTGCGTTTAAGGAAAAAGAGGCACAAAAAATGAAAGAAATAAACATCGGGACGATAAGCATTCCAATCAATGCGGCTACGAAAACATTTGCTATACTTGCAAAGCGCGGGGCAGGAAAAAGTTATACAGGGGCAGTCATGGCAGAAGAGTTTTACAAAAACAACATACCGTTCGTTGTCTTTGATCCGATAGATGTGTGGTGGGGGTTGCGTCTTGATAAAAATGAAAAAGATAACGGGCTTCCGATAGTCGTGTTCGGGATAGATCATGCTGATATTGCTTTGACGAGAGACATGGGAATACAAATTGCACAAGCAGTCGTAAAAGAAAATATTTCATGCATAATATCAACATTCGGGATGCCGAAAGTTGCACAGCGTCATCTTATAACAGAGTTCAGCGAGGAAATTATACGGATAAACAATACGCCACGTCATATATTCATTGAAGAGGCGCATGAATTTGTTCCGCAAAGAGTGATGTCAGGAAATGCAAAATGCTTTAATGCAGTGAGTAATCTTGTCGTGATGGGAAGGAACAGGGGGCTTGGCGTGACTCTCATAAACCAGCGTGCAGCAACAATAAACAAGGATGTTCTTACGCAACTTGATACTCTTCTTGCGTTCCAGAATGTGAGTCCGCAAGACAGAAAGGCGTTGAAGGATTGGGTTGAATATCATGCTGCAGAAGGTGACTTCGACGCATTCATGCAATCGCTTCCGCATCTTCCAAAAGGCGAAGGATGGATATGGTCTCCGGAGTTCATGAACATATTCAAGAAGATAAAGATACGGCAACGCGAGACGTTTCATCCTGACAGGGAAAAACTTGGAAATAAGTTCGAGATGCCTTCGTTGACGCAGACAGACGTTCAGAAATTCATAGAGAAGTTTACTACTGTCATGAGCGCAAAACAGTCATTTTCAAAGGGGAAAAAGATGCTTGCACATCAGGACATGCCTATAGTGCATGAAGAAATAAATTATAAGCAGGAAATAACAAATCTTCGGAATGACTATGAATCGAAACTTATAGGCAAAGATACCGAAATAAACAGGCTTAATGCGATCATACAACAAATAAAGAATGCACTCAATGTAGAAACATTTCAGGCAATGAATACATACATATCGGGAGAATCAAACATAATGCTTGAAAAACTTGGCGGTATGCCAAAAAAAACATACGAAATATTACTAAAACACTCAAATGGTCTGACGAAGAGGCAGATAGCTCTTATGTGTGGTTATTCGGTTAATAGCGGAAGCTTTTCCAATTCATTGAGCAAGCTTAATACGATGGGACTGATAAAAAGAAACGGCAATTTATACACAGCATTATTGAGGTGAAAACATTTATGCAAAAAATTTCAGACCAAATGAAGAACATTGTATGCACTTATCCCATTACGAATACGAACTGCATTTGCGACCAGCAGCATGACATCAAAGGCAAGACAAAGATAAAGGACATGCAGAAAGAAACGGAAGAATGGCTTACAAAGCCATGCAAGAAAGGATGTTATCTGTGTGGGAGCTGCCAGAAAGAAATAAAGGAAATTGTGAAAAAATGAAGCATTGCCACGAACAGAAGATAAAAAAAGAAACATGTTATGTAAGGTTTGGGAAAGGCGTGTATGAGAGTAGTGCTTCGACTCTGGTAACTGTGAGAAATGAGGATATCATCTTTGACTTTGACAAAGAAGGCAAAGTCATAGGCTTCGAGCTATTGGGAAGTGAAAAGAAATGTCAAAAATAAACAGAAAACAAAGATGCAGGGAAACAGTCGGGAAAAGAAAGACAGGATGCCTTAAGCCGTTGGGGCACAAAGGGCATCATGCATTCAGTTGATTGGCATGGGAAAGAAAAAGAAGAAGCGATGATGGCAACAGAAACGGAGTGACTGAAATGGGGACAATTCTTGAATGGATGGCGATATTTATTTTTCAGGGGATATGGACAAGCATAGTAATTGTTTTCAATGAAAGAATATTCCGGAGCCGTGTCGAGAAACTGTTTGACAAGATGGAGTCTGAATTGAATGGACGCAAAGAAAAATATAAGTCTTCCTGACCTGTTCATGTTCGGGTTTGTGTTTGCATGCACACTTGTCATAACGGGAGAACTTTTTCTTCTTGCAGCCGGACAGAACATACTGATAAGTCCCGATGCAGTAGTCTATATTGAGCTTCCGATAGGCGTATTCGCTGTCTTTTGGCTTTTAATTAACAGGAAGAAACTGATATATCATGAATGATTATGTCTTTTGGCAACATTCATGAAGGTTTGGAGAGTTGCGAATATTATGACATTGATGGCCTTTATAGGCACATTGGGATCAGGGAAGACATTGGGACTGACATATTGGGCGGCAAGAAACTATGCAAGGGGAAAGACTGTCTATGCGAATTACAGGCTCAACTTTCCTTTCATACCTGTCACGACACCGGAACAGATCGAGGACATGCAGGAAGGTTTCTTCGCGGCTGATGAGTTGTGGACATGGGCAGACTCAAGGAAAATATTTTCAAAGCAGAACAGGTTCGTTACCCCTATACTTTCAAAGTCAAGAAAGAGAGGAATAGAAATAGGATACACCGTGCAATACTTCAAGCAGATAGACAAACGCATAAGGCAAGTGACCGATATTGTGGTCATGCCACAGATGGACGGAAATGATCCTCCACAGCGGTGCAGCTTCTACATCTACGAGATGCCTGTCATGAAACTCATCAAGGTCATAAAGATAAAGACGTTTCCTATCTTCAATCTATACGACACAAACGAAGAAGTGTCAGAACTTGACTTCAAAGACAAGGAAAAGCCGGAGAAAGTTGCATGAAGGCATTTTAAAATGTATAAATACATGGCAATGCAATAGATAGTATATGGCAAAACTGACGGAAAAGAAGCTGAAGTATTTCATTGAAGACGAAAAGAAGGCGGCGAAGGAATACAGAAAATATAAACTGTACAGTCTGGCGAGGGATGAGTCAAGACACAGAAGAATATTGAGCAACAAACTCAAAAAGATGGGCTGATAGTCGTGCATGTCAGGAAGATGCAGATGTTCATGACATGGCCGACAAGAAAGATGCATGCAAAGAAACTGATACTTTCATCAAGAGGACAGATAAGACCGGTGTTAAAAATGAAAATGCCATCACTTCCGGAGAAGAAAGCGGAGTCATGGCAGAAAGAGAAGATACGGCTTGCAAGGACATTGATAGAACAGAATGACAGTATAATTGAATTGTTGTCGGAGATCAACAACAACATAAAGGAATTGAACATAAATGAAAAAAAAGAAGAAACAGAAAAAGAAACGCAATGAGTTCGTATCGGCATCATGATCATGCATCTGTGCTATATGTGCGGCGAGAGAATGGCGGAACATGACGGATTATGCATACAATGCTTATTCGATTCTACGTGATATTGTGAAAAAGAAAAAACGAAGCAGGTTCGATACGATGAGGTCTGAACGCAAGAAAGGAATAGTTTACTGACTGTTTAGCTTATCAACGCCCCGACAGGACTTATTATTTCGTGGACAAATCTTTCACGCCTTTCATTCTCCAAAAACAGTTTTAAAACAAAAAAATTAATGCTTTATCATTATTTCTTGCTCTTCTTTTTCTTGTCTTTCTTTGCCATGTTCTTGACCTCCTGTATTTCTATTGGCGGCAATCATGGTGCTTTCATGACCGCGAATATCATTACCTTCTGAAGTATTTTGTTATTGCCCATGCGGCGAACAGTATAAACACGAAAGTCCCTAACATCAGTATAAGGAATGTCTGTGACTGCGACTCTTTGCACTTGTTAGGGTAAGTCCCTGCATCACAGCCGAACTGGCATACGATAGTCGAGTTTGTGCTTATCTGAGTGCATGAAGCTCCGATGCATCTTTCTTTTGACGTTATGACTGTCAGATTGGCCGTATCGGCGCAGTATGTGTATGTGGGAGTTTCAGACGCGAATGCAATAGCTCCGACATCTGCAAAGTTCTGCGGAGCTGATATAAGTTGAGTTTCGTCTATTGCAGTTTCAAGAGGAGGGCGTACATGAACTTCTCCGCTTCCCCTATATTCTATCTCATTGGACAGATTCACTCCCCCAAGTTCACGCGTCATGTTTGACGGGTTTCCGTTTCCCCAGTGAAGTATTACCGTGAAAGCCCCTCCGCTTTTCTGTATGCATGGCTCTACTGCAAGTACTTCATTAGATGTAAGGTTTATCTGTGTGGTGAAGTCTGGATAAGTCCGAAGTTCCGCACTGGTAGTATTAAATGTAAAATTAAGTTCTGTAAACCCTACGGTTGTATGGACTCCAGTCATGAAATTATGGCGCAAGAAATATATTTTGCTTGTCACTGCTGATGTTGCAGACGCATCCCACCACATGCCTATTTTTGTTATGTTCTTTATGACTCGTATATCTCCGCCGAATGATGCAGGAGCATCTTCGAAATGCACGGCACAAACTTCATTTCCTCCTCCTATGCTTCCAAACGAAAGTTGAGAATGTGCGCCTGTAAAGTTTGAAAGAATATGGATGTCATTCGTTATGTTTGACAAGAACGTCCTTACGTTTGGTCTGTTCTCTATTGGCGTGACGCATAATGCCTCGACAGGATAGACACCAACAGGATCATTCACGTTGAAGTCATACGCATAGAGTCCGGTACTGTTTGGTATGTATGTCATTATTGTATTTACAGAAATTGTCTTGTTCGGATTGAACATTGTCAGTTCGCAAGATGCATTGTTTACTCCGCCGATTCCTGATACGACCTGAATGAACACAGTGCCATTGTCGCCAACAATGTATTCTGTTCCATGTACTGCTATACTGGATGATCTTGAATTGGAAGGAATGGTGACGCACACGCTTGATACTGTCGTAAATGCACGACCTATCATGTCAGACGCTTGCGGATATTCTGTGCGAAGTCTTGCAAGCATGGCAGGAGTAAGAGTTCCGCATATTCCGATGTCAACTTTTCCGAATTCTTCTGCAAACACGACAGAACTTATCAGAATAACAAGCATAAACACAGCAAGTTTCATGACTATCTTATGCAAACACAATTATTTATGTGTTAGTGCACAAATAGAAGCATGAAAATTGCATTCATGCTCGTCGCTTTACTTCTTGTCATGCCTGTTTTTGCTGAAACATACACAACACCGGCATATCAGGACACTTTCATATCAAATGACATAACCGGAGGTGACATACGATCAGTAGGCACATTCGGAAACGTAAACTTCTCGTCTGAAATGAACTACGGCAATCTGACGCGCCTAATATACACCTACATATACACCGCAGGAACACCGGCAGACTTACGGACATTCATGAAGTTCAACAACACAGGCTTTCAGACACGTATCATCGATTCAGCAAAACTCTACATGCAGGGAGTTGACAATTCATGCGGAGGAAATGCAAACAAGTCAATATACTTTTTCCGAAATGACGGATGGAGCAATGACACGCTCACATTTGACAATTCAGGGGCATTCGGGACTTTTCCGACATATTCGACAGCACTCGCAAAGATAAGCACACAGTCAGGGCTTAGAAACTCAACCGATATAATAGCCACTACATTTTCGAGTGCATTCGTCGAAACAATCGCCGATTTTTATAACAATACATTCACCACTCTCGTTTTTGACCTCAATGCAGAAGGAGGTTGCGGCGCATCAGTAGGAAACACAGCGAACGCACACTCAATAAGATTCGGGAATAACACGCCCTTCATGAGCTACGAACTTTCGGACTATTCAACCGCACAGATAACAGGAACAGGAGTTATACAGACATATTTTGACTTTGAAAGCGGAACAGCAAGCACGGCAAACTACGATCAGGCAGACTTTGTATATACAAACACTTCGAATGCAATGGATTCGCTTCATGGCATACCAAATGCGCTTGTAGGCACGTCACTAACGACAGACAATGATCTTGATGATGTTAACTGTGGAGCAGAAGGAATAACTTACTCAACCTCGTCAAAGACAAGCATAAACTCGCTTGTCGGAAGTTACCAGATATTTTGTTTCAACCTTTCAAGCCAACATAACGGGCATCAGTATTATGGTGCAGTGAAATGGCTGAACACATCAACGTCAGTGACAAAGTTCTTCTATGCCCTTTATTCTCCGGAACTTGCATCGTTCTCAAGTTTCCAACTCAATCCCCAGCCCCCGCAATCAAACAGAAACCTCACAGTGTCGTGGCAAACAAGTAGATCACTGACATCTATCTTATATCTGCATTATCTCACAGAAAGCGGATGGTCACCATTGATAACAGTGAGCAACACAACAAGCTTCAGAACAAGCCATTCATTGATAGTAGACAGCAGCTATATAGTGGCGAATGCGTACTATGAGTATTGGGTTGCAGGAACATCAGAAGCCAATGCTTCGTTTACATCCAATGTGTTGAGCTTCACTGCATCTCCCTTCCAGATACAACTTGCGGGAATCACGACAGGCATTCACATACTTGTAGAGAATGAAATCGGAACTCCAATCAAGGCTTATGTATCACTTGATAGCCTTCAGCCATTGCAGACGCAGACCATATTCGCCAATGAAACAAGGGAAGAAAAAGTTGAAATAGCATCATTCTACGGCATGAACGGAGGATCACACAATGTGACAGTGACAGCCCCGAATTACAGAACAAAGATGATAAACATAACAGTGACAAGCGAACCATTCTTTTACACTACAAGGCTGACACCGGCACGCGGCTGCTTACAATTCGATGTATTTGAAACAAATTCGATATGTGAAAGTAATGCTGCCTCAATAATATCACAGTATCCGAACTACAATATAACATCATGGTATTGCAGCTTTGAAGCTGGAAGATGTGCCGTAATACAAAACGGAGTATGCCAGCAGCAAGCATTAGGAGCATGGGCATTTAATGGATGTTTTGATGGCTTCCATCCTGCAAACTTCACTATAAACGGGACAGTGAATAAAGGACAACTTCCATCAGACATAACAGGTTTGAATTCCGCTCTTGGAACACCGATAGGCGCAATATTCGGAGTCAGTGCAGGATCAGCACTTGCAATGTTAGGACTTCTGTTAAGCACATTAGGGGCTGCCGCAGTAGGATTCGCAACAAGAGAAGGACTTGTTCCGTCAGTCGTGTTCATAGGACTTCTGTCTACATTCACGTTCTTGGGATGGATACCGTGGTTCATAATGTTAATCATGGGCATAGCAGTAGCCTTTTTGATAGCCAAGTTCGTAAGACAGGGGATGACTCCTCAATGAGAATGAAAGGACAGGCAGAAACGCCGTTCATACTGTCACTTCTTGTATTCGTTGCATTCGTAGGCGTGGTATTCATAGAGATAAGCGCATACGATCCGACTCTTGTAAGCTTCACCACTTTTGACATTCTCCTGTTTGCTACTTCAATAGTAGGCATAGCAGGATCATGTGCGATAGCGACAGGACTTCCATGTGCCGGGGCATTGGTATTCTTCAACGCAGCGACATTCCTCACGATAAGCAACACTGGAATTTATCTCCTGTTATTTCTCCCGCTTACAATTACGACAAGCTACGTGCTTTCACGACTTGCACGGGGAGGCGGCTGAAATGAATTTATTTAAACAATGGAACACAAATAGAAGCATGAAATGGCTTGTCATAGCAGCACTTATCATGTTAGTAACGCCTGTCTTTGCATACAGCCAGTATGCAAGCATCAACATAACAGAAACAGCAGGCATATCACGCTATCCCGATATACTGCGATTCAATATATCAAGCATAGCAGACTGCACTCACATAGACGTAAAAGATTCAGACAATGCGACATCGCTTCCGTTCAACAGCCGTCCATTCGGCAGTTCATGCACATTCTATGTCCAGAGAAACATAACAGGAAACTCCAACTTCCTTCTTCATGTCTATTACAATGACATATCAGCGCAAGGAAATAGAAAGAACTTGTCACAGCTTTTGCTTCTGAACGAAACATTCAATGACGGGAACTCACTTGACAACAGCACAGGCTATAACTGGACAAACATAAACGGTGCGGCTCTGCCAATAATAGAGAATGGAATAGCCAATTTTTCAGTCAGCACGAATGTTGTTACAATTGGTGACAATAATTCTGCGCCTGTAAAAGTATGGAACAATTATACCGTATCTGCAAAAATTAAAGGCGGGTGTAATATTTTTTATTTTGACGGAACACAGCCACCGGATACCCAAAACTGCGGCACACAAGGTGCGTTCATGTTTTCATCGCTTGACGAAGCCAATTTTTTATCTTCAGCGCAACCGAACAATAATGGTTATTGGATGGACACTTACATAAGCAATCCTGCTGACTACAGATTTTTTACGAGGATCAATAATGTAGACATCGATCAGGGTAATGTAGCCGGCAATCTTACTTATGAGCAGGACATAGAGCAGTTCTTTATCTGGGAGATATCCGTCAATGGATCAGTAGTCCATGCCAGATCATATAACGAAACGCAACAACAGGTTGAAAAATATTACACCAACATAACCAGAACATCAGGCACTATAGGATTTGAGGATTATGATGTCATGAATGTAAGTGACACATGGGATATACAAGGTATAAATGTTGATTTTGTGAACGTCTATCCCACTGAAAACTATGCGACAAATTTCATGACATTTCAAATTAATGCAGAAGCAGAAGCCCCGTCTGACACGACTGCCCCCAACATAACCATGCAATCGCCAACCAACACGACATACAGCGTCAGCAACACCACTCTCAATTACAGCGTAAACGAAACAGCAACATGCCAGTATGAACTAAACGGAGCAGCCAATGTCACGCTAACAGGATGCACCAACACGACATTCACGGCAATATCAGGCACTAACATAATAAAAGTATTCGCAATAGACGCATCAAACAATACTGCATCTGCACAAATATTCTTCACGTTCACTTTCCCGCCTGCAATAACCGGGCAGGTCACCGGCGCAACTGCAACAGTCATGTATTTAGTCCCGCTTGCATTCCTCATAGCAGGGATGATAGGTCTGGCTATCCTTCAGAAGAGAGGGACTGACCCTGTCACGGTAGGACTATACGCACTGTTCCTGATCATCTTCGTGGGCTTGATGTATAGCGTGATAGCAGCAGCAACGTAGTGATTGAATGGAAACAAAGCATAAAGAAAGAACAGTTAAATCAAAGTGTGGCCACAAAAGATGTGAATGTAATTATTGCGCTGAATGCCACTCTACATTTTATTAGTGACAACCATCAGTCACATCCTAAGGCGTGCGGGGATATTCTGTTCCATTGGAAGCATTCACCCTCCCCGCATGTCCTTTTTCTTAAATTCTTTTTCATCCCATTCACGCTCCGAACTTCTCTTTAGAAATTTCCTTTTCACATCTTGCACGTGCAGAATCGTAGGCATCTTCAAGACGCTTTTTCATGTTCATATATTTGCTTAATGCCTTTGAATATTCAGCTCCCCGTATTCCGCTTGCCAAAGATATTTTAAGGTTCTGAAAATCATGCCTCGTCTGTTCATTGAACCGTGCTTTCATGAGTTCTTCATACAGAATCTGCTTTTCTTCCTTTGAATCAAACTTCCATACATTCCCCATGTTATCACCTGAAATATCATATCCAAAACGCTTTAATAGTGATATGCCCGTGTTGTTGCCCATATTATCACTTAATAGGACAC
>Ga0209320_10000988_pt1 | contig 14682 bp, 25 predicted proteins | sample Rifsed13ft4_FD_184008 | JGI IMG/M metagenome (GOLD analysis project Ga0209320, IMG submission 184008) | Soil microbial communities from Rifle, Colorado, USA - sediment 13ft 4 (version 2) | ecosystem: Environmental > Terrestrial > Deep subsurface > Rock core/Sediment | place: Rifle, Colorado... | reverse complement strand
AAGGTCAACTGTGCAGCCTTAGTATTGCGCCCCTGATCTTCTAGAATGAGTTCATCACAGAGTTCAGACGCCCACGTTATGGGTTTGTTACTCATCTCTGTTCGGACGTGTTCTTCCGCACCCATTATCTTAAGGACATTAGCAACGCCTTCGAGGTGAAACGGCTTCACTTCGTTGGCAAGATGAGTCATGTATTTACTACCTGACTCATGGATAGATGGCGGAGCGACTATATACCCGCCTTCTTGTTTTATATGATGGAGGTTTCCACCAAGTCTAAATGTAGTCGTTCTTGCGTGAATATCTGGTTTGAAGTACACATGATATCCTTTTCCTGTCTTAACAGTAAACGTCTCAGTAAACTTGGGTTCTGCCTCAATCAGGGCTTGGTATGCATCGTGATTATCAAGGTCGATGACAGCAATGCCAGATATAGCACCTGTTACAATGCCGATATTCTTTGGCATATAGCCATCAAACCACTGCTCTATCTCCCATATGAACGGCTTCCTTGTCATGTATGCCATCCACTGTGATAGAGCAGGTCGCTTTCCGCGATGCATAATTGGGATTACAGAAAACCCCCGGTCAAGATACTCCTTTGCATGTTCCAGAAAGATGTTTGACTTACCGGTCAGATTTCCCCTCCTTTAATTCTCTAAGGAATTCCATTCCTGTTTGTGCTGCCTCTCCACGTCTTTCCTCTGGCGTAATAACTTCATTACACCTTTTACATAGCACAAACTCTGTTGGAGCATCGGTTAATACCCTCTCAACGTACATCGATGTTCCACATCTGGAACACATACGAAGTTCAAGAACCATTGTAATTGGCCTTTCATGTTTCAAGCAAAAACAAGATCTCTAAAGTCATCATCGTCATCAACCTCTGCGTGGACAGGCATAGGTTCTTCTTCGCTTACTCGCTTCCTGGATGGAATCTTTAAGAAAGAATCTATGTGGAACCCGAGGTCGTTAGTCTCACACATGATTGAACAATATGTCATCCTAAGACTTGAATGAGACTTTGTATCTGAGTATGATGTTTTGCATTGCTTACATACGTACAGGATATGCTCCTTTTTAGAAAGGCCGAGACCGTACGAACGGACTTTATCGATTACTGCTTTAAGCCGGCCTCGACCAAAATAAAAGTGTGTTCTTTTACGTCGCCTCACTGTGCTCACTTTCCGATGTGGCCACGACGAGAGGTGCCTTCTTAGTAGTTAGCTCCTCTATATACATCTTAACATACTCTGTACGAGAATTCAAGATTTTGTGCCTAACTTCTTCCGAAGAAGAGGATGATGCAACAAGGGTGTCAATCGCATGAACTTCATGCGGAAACAACGAAGTGTTACGCCTACGTATCAATGATTCAACCATTGATATTAGGACTTCACAGGCCTCACTATCTGTCACATGTATGCTCCTTCTGCATAAGCTGATTGGATAAATTCTTCGTCTGTCATTTCAACAATTCGCTTGTCTTCTACTTGAGCCTCCTTTTTAATTAGGCGCTTCCATTGCTTTTCGTGGTTATCAATAGCCCCCTTCCATAGCTTGGTAGCATCAACTTGGTAGATTGGTGCAGGGAATACCTTACACCACGCAACGATCTTCGCTTTGCAGTCATCGCATATTTCTGAGTTTGTGTTCCACTTTGCGTACGGAACCTCAGTTAGGCATGTTGAGCATTGTCGCTTTGCTACGTATTGTACGTGATTGTTATTCCAGTTGCCATTAGTCGGAGTATACAATCCTGCGTATTCACCTAGGACAGCAGGAGTATTAGCCTTTGTTCTCTTATATTTGTACGACGAATTAGAGAACCACCTTCCATCGTCAACCTCCCCAAGGGAGTCATTAAAGATTGTAAACAGCCCTTCTGAATTTAGGAAGACTAGTTTATTTGACGATCCGATAATGGCCTTAATTAACCTGTTGGCCCCTCTGTTTAGTAGGAAGTTCTGTGGCATGTGCCTAAGATACTCCTCAACAAACACCTTGGTATCAGACCGCGAATCCCTGGTGTCTCTAACACCAGAGATAGTACCATTGTGAGCCATCACTAGTCCGCGATGAACCTTAAATGGATGGTTGTTAGCTATCGATATGGTACCAGCAGACGCTATACGGAAGTGAACAAGGAAAGGAGAGTATTTGCCTTGGGCTGTGAAGTCTTTATCAAACTGATTTCTGAAGACATCAAAGTCCATTGACTTAAACGTTATCAGCTTTGCTTCTGGATTGATATAGGTGTATCCACCCCCGTGTGGATTGCCATCCCAGCAATTCTCAAATTCTGTTTGGGTAAACTTCTCTCCCTTGTTTATGGCACAAATAATACACATACTCTAGCTCTCCTTTTTATAATTCTTTATGAATGAGTAGAGATGTGGATATGTTTCCTTGTTCCTCCCTACCCATTTTATGAATGATTGTGCAGTCATACTGTAGAGGGCTCCACGAGCCTTGGCTGCATTCTCTCCATTTGAGTAACGAGGAAAAGATATCTTTCCTGTCGCCTCGACATCGTTACAGTATTCAAACAAAGCATAGCAAAACTCAATGTTTTTCAACACCCTTATTCGCTTAAGGTTTCCCTTAAATGATCTAAGCTCAATAGTGTGAGGTGGAACAAGGTTGATAAACGTATGCTTATCAAGATCCATTGACATGTTGTTGGCATAGTAAAAGATATTGCTCTCTATCTGTTCACTAAATGGAGCATGGCCACCAGCATATCTTTCAGACAAGAAAATCATGAAGTCCTTGTTCTGATAAATAAATGACAGGTACTTAGCCATAACTATCTTTGAGAATGGGGCCTTTGAAAAATGAACATGTGTCCCACAGTTCTCAGACCAAAACGAATCAGCCACCTTACTGAGTTGTCTTAACTCTTTGAATATAGCGTTGTCTGTATCTTGCCACCAATCAAGTGTCCCAGGATGAGAGACAACCTCGAACCCGTTGGGGACAGATGAGTCGAACTTACAGTACGCTATGTTCTTTAGCCTCTTTGTTAGAAGCTTGGCTACACTATCCCTCAATGGGACGAAGGATGGCCTAAGCTCAACCTCGATCTCAATGCCAGCGAACGATGTCTTTTGAAGATCAATCTCCTCAGTCTCACGATGAAGCCAAACGGGATCTGGTTTAAAGTTCCACGCTTGAATAGCTGAGTGCGGATCCATGACGGATTGCATATGGGGATTGTTACCTGGGTTGCCAAACATATCGGCAACTAATGATGACAGAGACGTGGTACACCTAATACAACGTTGATCGTAAAAGTCAATTGTTCTACCTAACAGTTCATAGGCATTTATACCATAGTATCTACCGCAGTTATTATGCCTAAATACCTGTTTTGCTAGAACACAATATATGCACCAGTTCGAGAAATTCTTTGGGTGCTCAAAATTCCCCTTCAGCATTCCAGTATTCATAGTGATATCGCACGAGCCACAGCGATGTATTCCTACTGAGTGCTTTCTACATATACTGGAATATCGCCTTCTGTACGGACCAATGAGAACACCACACGCACTGCATTGCGAAAGCACATCATCAGGCTCGTGATTGTGCGGTTCAGCATATTCCGCCGGAGGCGATGATGTGAATAAAAGTCTTTCGCTAAAACTAAGTGTCTTTACCCATAGAAGAACATCTTCTCCGGTTACTAGGATTGCAAGCACTTCAATCGGGTTCGCGGCATGATACTCAGCACCACCTAAATATCTTTTAAATACACACGCTGGATCATGGCAGGTTATCCCGCGATGACATAGCACGGTACGTTCATTATTTAGTTCTTCTCTTGTATAGAGACCAGATATGGCGTTGTATCCGGTATTAATACTAGACAACAACAGTGTCCTGTCCACAACGGACACTGGGGGGAGGAACTGATCAAGATCTTTGAGTGAAAAGGTATATGTATTTTCACCTTGATCAGATATGGATACATTAACTATTCCATGATCTTTGAATAACTTACCACTAATTATTCTTAAACTTGATTCGGTACTATAATTGTTGAATGCGCCTAATCCAGCCGGGTAGATTGGTTTTAATAGATACCTTTCTAGATGCTCAATATTAGGAATAAACACTCCGCAGTCATAGTCATTAGCGCGAACCTTAGTTTGGTTCCAACTATTAATAGCATCATTCATGTTGGTATTATCTACAATCTCGGTTGGGGTTAGGTATGCAGATAAACCAAAGTAATTCTCTAAATCAGCGTCCGCCTGGGCGACCTGATTACTCTGTGATAACTGATTAATAGTGGCAGTTAACTCTCCAAGTAGCTCAACGTCTACTGTGTCCTGATTATTATTGGGCATTTGCTGTTCCGCCTGCTACTCCGCCTGAATAAGTAACAACCCATTCTACTGTTTCTGACCCAGGGCCTACTGTTAATGTAGGGGGTGACGTGAACAGCCTGGATTTTCTTAAATCACGTATAAGTTCGCGTTCTTTATTTTTGTCATCTGGACTAAGCCAACCAGACTTTCTTAGATTGCTAAGAACGATATTGGCCCTTGTGTTTATCATTAAGTTCTTTGGATCAATCCTTCTAAGAATAAGTTTTTGGGCGTCATCAATATATGATTGATCAATAGCTACGATATCGTCCTTGTAAATACCAAGGAAATTTGCAGTAAAATCACCACGCTTATCGTGCAATTCCTTCCATACTTCAAGACCATCACGACTTGATACAGCTACATCGAAGATATATTTGTCGCCAGCGGTTAGCTTCCACCTACTATCAACCATACCAGGTGGGAACTGCTTGCTTGATGTTCTATTTACATACCACCCAGGAAGATCATCAATAGCTGATGGATCCTGAGATACTATCTCATTAATCAGCTTGTCCCACTCATTATCAGGCTCAGGTGAGTCTTTATCTTCTTCTTGATACCCTTCTGGCATTTTAGTTTCTAACGGAGTAAGATTTACGTTCCAGTTATTCTTGCCTTTTGCGCCAACTGCAACTTGGACGAAGTTGGGCATTGACAGAATGGTAGCCATCTCCAGAAGAACGCGATCGTTAGAGACAATAAAGTCTATATCGCTCCTGTTCTGGGTGATAACCCTTCCGTCATAACCCAATGCCTTGGGACTTGAGAACTTTGTGTCTGGAGCTACCATAGATCTTGGATGAGATCCAAAGAGAAGGACATCTCCATAGTATTTCTTATTCAGTTGGTTGATCAAAAGATCAACAGTGGCCTTAGTCGCAGGATCCAACTGCGTCACCTTTGCTTTCCTCCTTGTTAGGCTCAGGATATACTATGGGATACATGAACATACACTGAACATATATCTCCCTTTTGCAAGTTGCTGTACACTTAATGACATCTTGATATTCTATGTCATAGTAATCGACATCATCCCCTTCTTCCGCAATTAACGGCTGTAGGCAATCAGTCCATACCCAGGTGTGAGTACATGATACATATACAAGATGTTCTCTTAGAAGATCAACTGATTTGAGCAACCTCAATGCTCGCTTCATCTGTTCTTCATCACCATCAAGCAGGGCTTTATCAGCCATTTCGCTAGCCATCGGATGCAATTTAGCTAGCTTATCCTTGATAGCAGTCTCTAACTTAGTCTTTGCAGCGGCGTCTATAAATGTCAAACCTTACTGTCCTTCCACAGTTCTCTGTATTCTGCCCCAAGGGTATATCCAATATCTATCTCTTTGGAGTTACCTTGGAAGTATTTCTTAACGGAGTCATGGGCACCATCAAACGCTGCTGCAAATGCCCTAACAAAATCTGGATGAAACGATTTCATATCGAAATTGTTCTGCATCATTAAAGCGCCCATTGGACAACAGCGTCGTAGTTTAAGATCAACAAAAGCACAGGGATGAATACGAAACCCCCTGCGCTTTACGGTGATAATGGCGGTATTAATGTGTTCTCTGTATTCGTCTGTATTCACTTTTCCTTTAATTCTTTCCCACGCTAGATATGGCCGGGGTCATTCCGCGTGGAACTTTATCCGTGACCGTATATGTATGAAGGCAGTTAGGCGATCTATTGCCCCATGACCATGTTAATAGATCGGACTTTTCTGCATGTTCGCAAAAACCTGGATGTCCCGATGTTCGTTGACACAACCTTCCATTTGAATGACGACAAGGACATAGGCCGGAGGTGTTCTTTAAATCACCTGTTAACTGATCAATCCAACTAGGCTCTACTCTAGAGGTAGTTTCCTCCGCCTTAGGAGATTGTAATTGTTTAATTGGAGTGGCGTTTGCTCCTCCTGTTGGAACGACTGACACGTTGGTCTGCTTTCCTGTTGTAGAATGAGACTCCTTTGTTTCTGGTTCTTTTGGGGTGCTAACCACAACAACAGGAATAGACTCCTCAAGGCCAACTGGTATGGAGTAAAACTTTTTATCTGTTTTCATTATTTATCCTCAAATATGGATGTTCGTCAAGCAATACAATTACCATAGCTCCTTCGTGTAACTGGTTAACATGCCTAATATCGAGCAGGTGCCCGTCGTCTCTGGTATGATCCTCGATATACACCTTGCCATCCTGTGGCAGATTACTTAGCTTTTCTATTAATTCAGCCACTGTCATTTGTATTTCCTTGTGCGATTTAATATAGTTACATCGCAGCTAGTAGCTGCCGTGAGATCTACCCTCATACCGGACTTATCTCCTTATTGCTGTACCCATAAAGTGGTGATACTTGCTTCGTATTGCTTACATATAACAAGCAATAATAGTGATAGCAAGTACCCCGACGGGCCTTGGAATAGGCAGAACTTACCGTTCATGTGGTATACACGGCAGCTACTGGCCATGATGAAACATGGCTTTGGATAACTGATTTGGCCGAAAGACAGGGTGGATAGTTAACAGAAAGGGTATTAGTTCCTGGATGCCAGCAGTTTATATGCCAGCATTGCCCATCCGGGGAGCCCGCCTGCCTTAACCATTATTGGTATTGGCGGTGGATGGGCATCTTCACTAGCAAAAGAGTGAAGATACTTTATCCTCTCGTAGAGAGCTTGTTCTTCCGCCCACTCTATTGGGCAGTCATACCACTCGTTGTCTTTTGTTGCCATGTGCAACAGATACTCTTTAGGACACGCTAATAACTTGGCGTCTCCTGCCATTCTTCCGAGCGTGAGATGTCCATCTGTATACAACTCTTGCACTTAACCTCTCCAATGTTAAACTGCATGGAGTCAACATGTTCACACACGTCAACAATTTCTTCACCCAAGATCTCGCCCTCTTGTTCGGCAGTCCAATCGAAACGCTTATTTCGCCACATGACTTCTGATCCAGATAGCGTTGTTACAACTCGTCGGATTGAGAGAAATATCTTAGGTCCGGATGAAAAATGAATGTCTTGGATAAACTCCTGGTATACGTCATCTCCTATCTTGTGAGTATGTAATGGTAGTTCCCATCCATACCACACCTCAGGACGAGCGTACTCTTGTTGATCTACCGACCCCTTTAGAAAGGCATTGGCTTCTTCGGTAAATCCTATGATGTCACATGTCCTTGTGATGACCAGCCTCCTTAAAATACTGCCGCCAGTATATGCGCGACTACATACGCTATGTATAGCGTACATAGAATTATGATGAACACCCCGAAGAAATCTCTGTTGCTAGGCATCGACCGATTCTCCTTTTTGCTCTGGTGGAGGTAGCTGCGTGAATGCATACTTCATTGCACACAAGCCACATATAGTTGTCGCTGTTACCTGATACGCATATAGCCTACCTGCCTTTACTTCTACTCTACGGCACATGGTCATCTTGTCACCATGAGACATGATGTGCCACAGTATGCTTCCTAACGCACGGGTGTATACGTACTTGGGTTTCTTTGGCATAACTTCTAACCTTAAAGATGGAGTGAGGAAACAGGTTTGAACTGTTACTAACAGGGTCACAGCCTATCGTGCTACCATTACACCATCCCCACAATTGAAGGCTGTATACAGGATTCGGACCTGTCGTTGTTGCCGGGTTATATGCCGGTGCGTGTCCCCACCACGCCGCTACAGCCATGTGAATTAATAGGCTTGATGGCTGTAGGTAGGATTTGAACCTACTTGATAGTGAAACGCTTTCGCCGTTAAACGAGTAATTGTTACTCACATGCATTTAAAATAACAATCACTACGGCCACGCTCGGGTTTCAGATGCACGTCTGACACTATCACCTTCCGTGAGCCAATGTGTTCCCACCACATCGCTACAGCCACATGATTAATGGCGAGTGAGTAGGATTTACACCTACATCTCTGGCTTAAGATAACCAGGCTTTACTATTAAGCTATCACTCGATAGTTTGTTGGTGCCGAGAGAATAGAATCGAACTATCCTTCTGCATGGTTATGCGGGGCCACGCGCTCCTACCTGGACTCGGCATTAGTGATTAACCGTTTAGCACACCAAGATTAAAGCCAACAATGTAGGCATCGATGGCCCTATACATTACGGCTTCGTCTATATCTATATCATCCAGGCACTCACGCACTAGAGACCTACATGCTCCACAGTTGCGATCAAGTAATCCTCTGGTATGCCAGAGTTGACGATGTTCAAGAAGGTCATCAGTTTTCAATCACTAACCTCCCTATTGAAGTCAGTAACCCTATAGGAATAACCCTCGCTATTAATAAATAGCATAGCAGAATCTGGGTTAGACTTTCTCCATCTGCCAATTGCATCAACAGTATGAAGCTTACAAAGGTTCAATACAACTGGAGAACCAACATCCTTTTCCTTTTCTCTCCATGAGAATGTGGCTTGTCTTATGCAGGACACTCCGTCAGTGTTTATCTCCTGGCACATTGGTTGATGTAGTCTTGTAAGCTCAATCCTGGAGTTCCAACCGAATGCATGAATCGACACAATTAACCCCCGATCCTGTCCTTTAGGTTCTTTTTAACATGGTTTACTTGACTCATAAAGCTATTGTAGTTTTCAATAATATCTGAGCCAAAGCCAAACAACTGTGCGGCATCAATTTCTTTTCTTGATTTATTTAAGAAATCGTCAACTATTGATATAGCATGACATGAACAAAGATTCAAATCAACAATTACTCTTCCTGGGTGTTTAACAATTACCCAATGAACTGTTGATACTTCGCCGCATTTAGTGTTACTCTGTGGATTAACTATAAATCCACATGCTACATCAATAATCTCAAAGCTTACACGATCACCATAAAGCGTATGGATTACCGCGTGCTTATCAGTTGAGTAGCAGGACATAATTAATCTCCAAAAATAAATAGCACAAGATTATATGCTGCTCGTTGTAATGATGTTGGTGTGTTGTCGAATGGAACTATGTCGGCTAGGCTAATCGCAGGGTAGTTCTCTACCAACCATGCAATGTCAGCTAGAAAGCTGATGATTACATGTAACATCTTTTACCACCTTCTTGATGTAACAGTCTAGGTGAACCGATAACCTGATTGGTGGAAGATATGCTTTACTCCTTCCAAATCGAGAGATGTGATACTCGTTCTCATAAATGAGATTCCCACAGTCTTCACACTGTACGTCACTTTCCAATTGGGCATCCTTTCCAGCAGGCGAAGTAGTAATACTTCTGTGTCGATGGATCAACTAAGAGATGTGCGTGATTCGCAGGTTTATAAGAGTGTTTGAAGCCCTTCTTCTTACAACCACTACACTGCCTCTCTGCACCATCAGGATACGGATGGTGATAGAACTCATCTCTAATTATGTACTCTCTTGACATGTCGGTCAGGTTTGCTTAAGACTCCAGGCCAGAGAGGGCCAATAGTCTTTTATGTGGTGTTATACCGAACATGGTTAACATGTTGTTGGTGGTGAGTACGCGACACGATTCACAACACATCATTCTTGAGTAGAATGCTGCGAAGCAACTGTTACATACGAGGTATCCATACTCGGTTGCGTAGATGATGCGGAATACACCACACCAATGACAGAATCCTGTACCTGTGAGAGGTGACATACTATCAGGCAATTGGCGTCTCCAGATTGTCACAGTTACAAAGACTGGGCCAACATGTGCATACCTCTGGAGCAGCGAGAACTTCACTATTAAGGAGTTCCCATGCCTGTTGCAGACCTGGGTCAGTCCATGTTACGTTTGCTGATAGACCTTCCATTGCTGCTATCATGTCCATAAGAACAGCCTTTGGCACTATCAATTCAATCTTGTAGAGATGTATCATTCATCATTCTCCAAGAAGATTATTTGGTATGAAGCAGTCAGTTCAGCTTCGATTACATCATCTGGCATTTGAGCTAATGGCTCCTTTGCACCAGGGTACACACCACATACACTTGGTTTGTTACCAGTGTATTCACACTCTGGCTCTTCTAGATTTGGTGACTGTGCGTGAAATGCAAAGGTGCACCCATCATAAATTCCGTCATGGCTATCAACGGAAAATGTTACGGCACCTTCTTCACCACGAAGAACATATGTCTTGATGACTGTGTGTCCAATCTTTTCTTCGTGTACGCTGTGACCTGGCGGGTACTTCATGTTAGTCACGAGTGTTCATCCTTTGGTAAATGGGATCGAAACATGAATAGCAAATGATGTTACCAAAGCCAGAATTGTAGACTACCTTCACATGACCGCAGTAGTCACACTCCCTGGCTTCATTGAGCTTGCTCTTAGGGTTAGGAATGAATCGACCTGGCTTCATCTTCACAATGATTCTATCGGTCACTTAAGTCTCCTTAAGAGTTCAGCCTCAATCAAGTTGCGTCTCTTAAGATGAATGAGATATATCATGCTGTGTATATTGCATTCCTCAACACGAGATTGCCATTCACCTTTACAAACCTGGGTACAGCCAATGGACTCTCTAAGAGTCATTTCAGTTTGTATTTGAAGATCTTTAATGAGATTGTGGTTGCTCATTGATTGATAGTATTCAGGCCAGGATATATGTCCTTTCATTCCTCCACCATACCAATCTCAGTCATTAGTTCAGAGATTAGCCTTATGTAATCATTAAAGCTAGCCTCCATATCTTCGCGATGAACTGAGCAACCGCTTGGTATCTTCTTGTGAACAGACACACACTCAGATAGAATGTATGCCTCACGTTGAGTTGCTGATCGCATTGCAGCCAAAATGTTTCGCAGTTTGGTCTCTCGTGGTTGCATCTTAATCCTCCACCTGGTTGTTGAACTAAGGTTAGCTTTACCTTGTAAAGCTTCCTGCTAGTCAGTTATCAATGATGACTGACCAAGGTCTTGCATCAATACAGCATTCACTATTCAACACTCATTACAATGCTCCCGCTTTTGATTTGTATTGATACACGCAAAAGCGCCGGTCATAAGACCGACGCTATAAGTGACAGGACCTGGACTAGGGTTTTACTTAGGCATATTCGCTACATATTGTTGAGCTTGCCTCAATCGCATATGGTAGCGTAGAAACGACTTCCTATAGGTCTTGTTATCAGGTTGCGGAGTGTCCCACATATTGATATTAGTTGCGTCCTTATGGAATACGTACACTCTACGCTTTGACACTACCGGATGCCACCATGCAACGAACGGAAGATCGTTACGCTCAATGATGTTACGCAATGAACGGTAGAGCGCTTCACTATCTTGAAACATCCGATAGGGATCGGATACCGTGGCCATATTCTTTTCTAGCTTGATCCATTCGCGCAACCTACTCTCTAGTAGTGTGCGCCGTTCGGTACGGCCTACAGTACGATCGCCTATGAATACTAGGTTAGTAATGTCTGGCGAATCTGCCAACTCAAACTCTACTAGAGTCTTAGGTATTCGCGACGATTCACGGATTGAATACTCTAACCTCATGAACGCTTTCACCTTTACGATTATTGATTAATCGATCTGATCAGACATGATCACTAGGGATCAGGATCGATCAGGTTGATCAATGCTGGCGCATTGCCGATCAACTTTGCCGTGATAGTCGCGCGGTACGGGCCAGATCCGTAGACGGCTCGCCCGGTTGACTCCCTTGATCCTACGCTCCGCCGTAACGATAGCCTAGTCTCTTATTGTCAAGTTATCGGCCAGCTGGGGCCAGTCTGCCGGGCAGTCTATAGGGAAAGGGCCGGGGCCGGCCCTTCCGGGCCACCATGGGGCCTACGCGGGGCCTACGGGGCCGGGGCCGGGGCCTACCGTAGGGCCATATTTCGGAAAATCCCCTAACTGTCTGATCAATCTCGATCTATGTGTTGACAATGGGATCGCATTAGCCCATCATACCTGTATGGCCCTTCCAACACTCAACGGGCCATCGGAGGTTATTGTGGGATTCTCATTTGTAACGGAAGCGCGACAAACCCCGGCCGAAATGGCCGCGGCTGGCCGCGACTCCACCATCGATCCGGATTTGGTTGAGTTTTTCTCCGCCATCGATCCGATCATCGAAAAGGGTATGTCCTATGGCGTTACCCTCACACTGGCCGATATGTTGGCATATGCCGACAAAGAGGATCGGAGCGAACAAGACTGGCGCAAGCTGGCACAAAAGAATCTGCTAACGACCGTTAGCAAGGCCGCGAAGATCAGCGGGGTGCGGCTTGCCGCTAGGCCCGCGATCAAGGTTGACGGGGATACCGTCAAGATGGAAGTCTTCCCTTCCGGGAAGCTGGCAGAGGGTGAGCCTCACCTGTACGATCCCCGTCATTCCAAATGGGACAAGGAGCGCAAGGCCAACGCGGAAAAGGCCAACGGCAAGACCTAATCCCATCGCCCGGATCATCCCCTATAGGCCCGGAGTAATCCGGGCCTATTCCATTGTCTTGACATGCCATGATACGATGGCCCTAGCTTCACTAAAGGAAGGTTTGATATGGGATGGTTCGTGATCGTTCGGCAAGGTAGGGAAGTCTACCTGTATGGCCCGTTTGATACGGATGGATCTGCTAGGGAGTGGATTAGAGCCACGGGCCTATACGATAGTTTCCCGGATGATGTGATCGTGAAGCGGGCGATCATTCCGCGATAGGCCGATAGGCCCGGAGAGTCACGATAGGCCCGGAGCAATCCGGGCCTTTTCTATTGCCTAGCCTGTAGGCCCCCACAATCGCCAGCACGGGCCACTAGGCCCGGATCCCTACCCTATCCCCTTGCCTAGCCTACGTGATAACGCTAGGGCCAGCATGATGCATTGCATGAGGGGAGTATGACGGGAAGGTGAGACTAGTCCACCCCTACTCCATGTCCACTCCATTGCATTGCATGAGTGATGCGCGCCTGGTGGCCCTACCTGGACTAGATCCTAGGCCCATCCCATTGCATTTCATTGCATTGCCAGGGTAAGGCCGGCATATATCGGAATGTAATACGGAAAAGGCCCCTAGGGGATTAGCTTCGCCATTCACATTCGCCGGGGAAAAGACTAGTCTGTGATCTACCTTTTAACGGGGAAACATGGTACTGGTATATATTGGTAACATTGTCCATGGAATAAGTGCTTTACATAATGGCGTGGCCATTATTCACACCCCTAAGGGCTAAGGATTAAGGGGATAGGGGTTTCTCTTACAGAGAACTGTGTTGTGATAACTCTATGTGTCAATCTTTTAGGAAACTCTAGTGAGAGAAACCCCCCCTCCCCCCTTAGATGGGTTGCACCTAAGACAGCATGATCCTGCTGCTGGAGAGGAAAGGTCTGAATCAATCTTTTGAGGTATCCCCATTGTTCGATCAGCCCCCGATAGATGTCTGCCCTCGTCACCCCTATCGGTCTCCCCCTGGGTGTCTGTGACCTTTGCCTAAGCCCGTTTGTCTCGATTCGTCATCGGAGTCCAGGCTGAAAGGTACGAGTTGTCGTCACAGCTCTTTTGACTATTGGTACCCCTGTATTATACCACATTTCTCTGCACTGTCAATCCCAATATCGAGAGTGTTTACCTTTTCTTTTGTATCACCCTGTTTGTTACGGTGTATCACCGTCAACCGCCCGCCACGAGGCGGTAAAGCCCCTATGTCCCCTGATAATTATTTTCACGAGAAACGATCCAAGATCTAAACCCCTGAGTATAATAGAGAGATGGAAAATTATCCAATGGTTAGAGTTAAGTGGATTGACTCCACCTTACACGCTGGGTGGGTAAAAGAGGTAGACCTTGACCTGTCAGAGTGTGCGTCACTAGGTTTCCTCATCAACCTGAGCGAGGATACGGTGGCCATAGCCATGCAGCACAGCGAGGTTAGCATTGGCGAGGTTATGGTTATCCCTACGTCTTGCGTGAAGGAAATTATGTACCTACGGGGCCTGAGGAAGGCTTGAGGGCTATATCCCTATTCTCAGGGATAGGCGGTAGCATATAGGAAGGATCATTAATGCCAGCATTTACGATGTTCGGAAAGACTAAGATTGTTCCATTTAACATCATGATAAATGGATATAAGGCGGATGGAGAGGATTACGAAGAAACCCTTTGGGTGGATCGAGACGAAGATATGTACGCACTACTAAGCCCTAAGTATAGAGATAAACGGGTGCTCGTGGTGCGGCTACAAGACTGGATGCGTTCCAAGGAGGTTAGTAATGGTTGAGTGGACTATACGCACAAATCTAAACATTGACGACACAGGTATCAAAGAGGCTATTATGGAATGGATGCACAAGAATAGAACTTTTAAAGA
>Ga0209320_10000987_pt1 | contig 14696 bp, 12 predicted proteins | sample Rifsed13ft4_FD_184008 | JGI IMG/M metagenome (GOLD analysis project Ga0209320, IMG submission 184008) | Soil microbial communities from Rifle, Colorado, USA - sediment 13ft 4 (version 2) | ecosystem: Environmental > Terrestrial > Deep subsurface > Rock core/Sediment | place: Rifle, Colorado... | reverse complement strand
CGCGCGTTCAGGGCCGGCGTGACGTTGGTCGTGACGTAGACGGGCAGCCCGGTGATGCCGATGATGTGCTCGACGTTGCCGAGGGCGAAGTCCTCCAGGATCTTCTTGCGGACCTGAGGGTCCCCGGCGGGGAGGCCTGCGACACGGTGAGGGAGATCCGGTAGTTCCCCGGAATGTCCGGCACGAACGTGGTCGAGGCGGCGGCGGGGGAGGAGAGGGATGCGGCGGACCCCGTCGGACGCGAGGAAAAAACCCAATTGTAGGAAAGCGGGTTGCCAAAGGCGGCCGAACTCTTCTCGGAATTAAGCGTTACCTGGGTTCCCGGGGATGCGGTCGCGGGCGCGGAGATGGAGGCCACCGACGCCGAGACGGCGGCCAGGGCATTCGCCTTGCCGTACCCCCACGTGGTGTTGGGGGACGGAGGGACATGGGTGGCCGTTCTCCTCAATCGCTCCCGCATCTGGGCCGACGTGAGAGACATGTTGGATTGCCATGCCAGCGACGCGATCCCGGTTACGTGCGGGGCAGACATGCTGGTCCCCGCGAGAACGGCGTAGTTGTTGTCTCCGGGCACGGTCTGGGGCTCGGGGGGCGGGTCGAGGTACGGGTCGAGGGACTTCGCGGCATAGATGATGAACCCCGGTGCGGCGAGGTCCGGTTTGTCCCTGCCGTCCCGTGTGGGACCGAGGCTGCTGAAAGAGGTGATGTTCTGCGCGGCCGGGTTTCCCCCGGCGGTCTTCGTGTCGAAGGATCCCACGGCGATCACGTTGTCCGCGTTCGCCGGTTCGCTTATCGTCCCCGCCTCCGTGGCCGTCGTGAAGGAGCCGTCGGTTTGGTCGATGTAGGCATCCATCTTCCCGTTCCCTCCGTTCCGGGTCCGTTCGAGCAGGATGGTCGCGGGAGAAACGGCCGATGCGCGGAAGAACACCGTGATGTGGGTCGCCCCGTTCGGGGGATCGTCGGTCCGGTTGGAGACCGTGATCCTGCCGCTGGAAGTGGATGCCGAACTTCCGGAGCGCGCGGAGGCCGATTCCGACCCGAGGGTCGCGGTAACGGTGTACCGGTCCGCCCCGTCCGCCCAGACGTCGATGAAGGAGCCGTCGGTTTCCAGGGACAGCGGTGCGTTGACGGACCCGAACGGGGGAAGGGTGACCTGGAAATGCTCCTTGTCCGTCCTCTCGTTCCCCGCAGCGGCGGAGATGATCTGTTTCCCCCCGGAGGAGACGCCCTGGGTTGCGAGGAACCCGATGCCGTTTTCGAACCCGCTGGTGCCGTCATGCGGGCCGGTGACAAGGCCCAGGCTCAAGTTGATGGCCACGGGGGTCGTCGCCGCGAAAATGAGGAGATTGTTCACGGCGTTCTGTATGTCGACGGTCGTGAAATTCGTCTTCGCCACGAGGAGAGAAGCCCCCGGGGCAATCCCCGTGTAAAGTCCCCCGGAGAGGAACCCGTTACCGGCGGCGATCCCGGCGACGTGGGTCCCGTGCCATTCCGTGTCCGTGCCGGCTGCACCCGGGTTGGGATACCAGTGGACAACCCGCGGGGAGGGAGGGTTGCCGTTGACGAAGAAATCGAGGTGTCTCGAGGACAGTCCGCTATCCACCATCCCCACGTAGGTACCGCTTCCGGTGAAGGCGGCGGGGAGGCCCGTACCGTTTTGAACCACGTCCGCGAAAACCGCCGGGCGGCTCAGATTCAGCATCGGTCTGGCCCGTTTCCCCGCCTCGATGTACGCCACCTCCGGCCAGCGGGAGATATATCTTGCCGCGTCCCCGGGGATCTCTCCCGTGTAAAGCCGCGGATGGACTCTCGTCGCCCTCCCGCCGAGCGCCGTAACTTTCCCCGAAAAACGGCCTTCCTCGGACTTGAGGTGGAAAAAGACGGGGAACTCCGATGGATACCGTCCCTGCGCCCCCATGGCCTTACCCTGGGCCGCAACCATCGCCGGCTCGCCGGTGACCAGCGCAAGCGGCTCGATCTTCCGCAGGTCGGAAACGATCTCGACGCCGGAAAGGGAGACCACTCCCCAGAGGAGGAAGAGAAAAAGAGGGATATGGGAACGCGATATGGATTTCAATCCGCCTGCTCTCCGGGGCCTCACATCGTCCGTGCTTTAGATGCCCCTTCGTAGAAAAGTATTCGGTCGTCTTCGAGCAGGCGAGGCAGGGAGGTGAGGGGTCCGGAGACGGCCCAGACGACCCCCGCACGGGATGCGACGGTGAAGCCGGCCGCCTCCACGAATTTTTCCTCTTTCTCCTGCGGCGGATCGCGGAACCGGATGAGCAAGGGGTGGGGCTCCCTCTCCTTTCCTTCGCCGAACCGCTGCAGGACCTCCATCAGGAACGCGGGATGGAGCCGGGCGAGGGGCCCCTGCCGGCAGAGGAAATAGATTTTCCTCACGGATGTTTCCTTGAGGAGCGGCGGGATGTCCGGGGAGTTGAGCAGGATGACGGCGGCGTTTCCGAAGGAGTCCAGCACCGACAGCTCCCGCCGGGCAAGCATCTCCGACTGGGAGAGAAACACGTCGGACCGGAACACGACGATGCCGGCGAAGAGCGCGGGCAGGTTCTGCCGGATGATCAGGCCGACCTTTTCGTCCGCCTTCTCCGTGAGGATCGCCTCCTCCTGCTCGGTGAGCCGGGGAGTCGCGCGGTCCTCCTTGCACGCGGGAAGCAGCAGGACGAAAAGCGTCGCGAAAAGGAGGATCGGGCGCGTCATCGGTTTGCCGGAAGAAGGAATCCGATGCGCAGGGTCGCGTCGAGGTACTTGCTGTCGTCGTACCGGCTCTTCAGGTTGGCGGACCGAACGACGATGGGCAGCACCCCGGTCTCCAGCCGGTTGACGAGGCGGACCGCCTCCAGGTAGGTGAGATTCTCCATCTTCAGGTCGAACGACTCCTCGCCGACGTATTCCCCGGTCCGGGAGCCGGCGGACTTGAGGCTGAAGGCCGACTGGGGGAAACCCGTCTCCTGGATCGATGCGGTCAGGCGCGCCAGCGGGGACTGGCTGGCATTGGCGGCGGCGCTGACCTGGGTCAACCTGCGGCGCACCTCCCGGTCCAGCCGGGTAAGCTCCGGGCGCATCTTCCGCAGGTCCGCCAGGTCCTTTTCGGCGACGACCGACGCCCGCGACAGCGACCGCACGCGGGAGATCCCGGGGATCACCACGAAAGAGAGAAGCAGGATCAGGACCGCCGCGCACGCTCCCAGCGCGAGGATGACCTTCTCTCGGCTACGAAGCACGGCCGTTTCCCCCTTTCTCGATCAGGATCGAGTACCGGACGCTCCCCCCCCGCGCGCTGCCCTCGGCCTCCTGGACGGTCACGGTGGCTTCCGGTCCGAACGCGGCCACGAGGGAAGTACGGAACGTCTCGACGAGCTCCGCCGACCCCGCGTCGCCTTGAAGGCGGAGGCGGCCGGAATCGTACGATAGTTCCCGGACGGAAACATTCTGGTTCGCCGGAAGCGACCGGGATACTTTCTCCAGCATGGCGGTCGGCTCCGGGAAATCGGCCCCCAGCTCCTTTCTCTGGCGGGAAAGCGACTGGATCTTCTCCCGGATCTGCGCCGTTTCCTGGACGACGACCTTGACCCCCGGGACGGCCTCGGTGAATTCTTTCCGGATCTGGGCCCGGATCTGGGAGACCTTTTTCCCCACGGCCCATTGCGCGACCTGGATCGTCCCGAGGAGGGAAAGGACCGCAATGACGGCCACGGCGGCCGCGATGCGGACCCGGGACCGTTCCCGGGCCCTTTCCGATTCGGCCTCCGCCGAGGTCCGGAGAGAGAAGTTCCCGGTTTCCCTGCCGAAATGGGGAGCGAGCGCCGCGCCGTACGCAAGGGGCGAGGCGTTTCCTGATGCCCCCGGCAGAACGAAGGGGTCCGGTTGGGGGAGAAGTTCCGCCAGGGATGCGGGATGATCCCCGAACACGACGGACGCCCGGGGGGAAGCACCGTGCGCATCGGCGTCCAGGATCTCCCGGATACCGGCCCGAAGTTCCTCCGGGTTCGCGGCGATCGCCGCGGGGAACTGGCGGGCCGACATGACGGCGCCCCCGGACAGCCGCAGGGCGACGAGGTCGTTCAGGCCGGAGAAGACCAGGCCGGAAAACCCGTTTTTCGACGAGAGGACGGCGCACAGAAGCGACACGTGGTCGGTAATCGCCCGGTCCAGGAGAAATCCCCCCTCGGTAAACGCGGCCACGGCCTTCTCGACGGCGGACCGCCGGGCCGCGATGGCCAGGAACGCCCCCGGTTCCCCGGCGGGCAGGATGTCGGAAAGGATCTCCTCATCCTCGATCGGGAGATTTCCCTCCAGTTCCGCAAGGTGCATTTTTTTCGCCCGGGGGAGGTCGGAGACGGGCAGCCGGACCCGCCGCAGGAACGTCCACGCGGGGGGCAGGGAGAGAACCGCGGAGGGGAGGGGGCCGGGGCCCGCGATCTTGCGGACCTCCTCCGCGAGACGGGCGATATCCTCCGCCCTGCCATACGGCTCCGCGCAAGGGACTTCGCACGAACCCTCCATCCTCGAGGAAAAAAGGGTGTGCTCCCAAAGGACCGCGGAGAGGGAGTTGTGCGCTATGGAGATCCCGAGGCTTTTCAATGTGCCTTTCCTTCAGAAGATCTGGAACTCTCCCTTAGGCGACAGGAGAGGTCCCCTGATCCTCAGATTAGCATTCTTGGCATTTTTCGCCAGCAGGTCAAAGAGAGCGGCGGTCTTTCCCTCGAGGGGGTTCTCGATACGGAGGTGGAACATGATCGTCGACCGGGGGGGCGAAAAGATCTCCGCGATCTCCCCGGTTCCCTCGACCCGGGCCCCTTCGTAGGTACCGGTGACGGAGGATACGATGAGAGACCGGCCCCGTACCGCGAAGAGGATGGTCACATCCTGGAGCAGCGCCTCCCGGACGGGAGAGGAAGGTTGAAGGATCGGCACCCGCAGCCAGGCCAACCTTGCGTCTCCTTGCCCGGAAATGTCTCCCGACGCGGACCGGGTCCACCGGACCTGGGCGGAGGTAAGCGAAAATCCGGTCCCGGACGCAGGGAGGGGAAACAGGGGGGCAAGTTCCCCGCTGGCGATGTTTTCCAGGGAAAGGCGCCCTTTCCCGGGGTTCCAGAACCGCGGAGAGGTGCGTGCCTCCGCCTTCGCGCTCCCCTTAGAAACCGTTGCGTGAACCGGGAGCCACCGGAGCAGACCGGTCCACTCCCACCCGGCCCGGATCGTATCCAGCCGGAGTTCGGCTCCTCCCGGGCGGCCGATGGAGGCCTTGTCGAGCCGGACGCCAAGGGGAAACTCCGCCCGGGCCGATTCCGCGGCGATTTCGAAGCCCGCCCTCGCCAGAGCGGGGCGGACCAAGGAGAGAATCACGTCGTCCGGGAGCGTGCAGGAGACCGCGAAGAGAAAGACGAAAAGAAACAGCAAGACGCCCGGGACGAGCCACAGCCACCGCCCCCGGGGGAATCGCCTACCCCACAAGTGCTTTCCTTGCGAATCGGCGGAGTCCCAGAACGGCCACCGGCAGCAGGAGCACGAGAGCATCGGGGACCCTTCCGTGCCCGCCCGATCCGTGGCTGGTCACGACCCTGCACCCCGTTTCGTCGAACGGTACCGCATTCACCGTGGGCAGGGCGGTCACGTCCAGGTTTCTGTTTCCCGTGACCGGGTCCTGGCCGGACCAGAAGACGACGACCTTTCCGCTCAGGAAACCGAATGCGGCTCGGGTGTAGTCCCCGTCAGGGAGAGATACGGGGAACTCGGACGAATCGAGGCCCACCGGCAATGGGTTCGTCACGAATTGCGTGAAGGGGGACGAACTGATGAGCTTGAATGCGTAATAGGTGGACCTCGTCCCGCTGCTGCCGTACCCGGTCACGTGGATTTGCCCGAGGACGTCGAGAAACGCCTCGGGCCGGAAGAGGCTGAAACCCTCGGGCAGAATGGACTCCCCCGGCGGCGTAAGGATGAAGTTGGTGTTGGTCGGGACCTGAACCGGGCTTCCGTCCTGGTCGTCGGCGTCGGGGTTGATGTTCACCAGGCCCAGGTTCCCCGATGTCCCCGGAAGGGATTCGTCGGCCGCAAGGATGATGATCGAACTGGTGCTGGAGACAAGAACGTGCGGGTGCCCCCACTTCCGGGAGCGGCCGAGGACCTCGGTGGCCGCGATCACGACGCTGTCCGCCCCGCTTTGTTCCTTCACCAGCGCGTAGTACACCCCGTTCGGGGTGGAGGAACCGCTGTTCGCGGCCCAGGAGACGTGGGCACGGTTCAGTCCGTCGAGTTTGAGACTCGGCAATGGGCGGGAGCCGGTGCTACCCGGCACCGAGGAGAGGAGGAGCGGCGTTCCGGGGCTTCCCGTGACGGCGGCGATGTCCAGGGAGATCCTCGCGTAGGAGACGTCGAACGGGCCCGAGACCCCCTGCCTGCTCGCGTAGGCAACCCTGGCCGTGTTGTCCGCCGTGACCAGTCCGAACGAGATGTCCTCGCCGAAGCCGCTGATCCCGGTTACCCGCCGCACGGATTGTTTCACCACCGCCTTGTTCTCCAGCGTGAGACGGGCGAGGTAGAGCGCATACGTAGGGTCCGGGGAAGCACCCGGCTTGGCCTGGAAGAGGATCACCGCCTCGGTGGAGGAGCGCATGGCGATCCGGGGATGCCGCGCGTCGACGTAGGCGTCATTGCCGGCGGCCGTGTTGTCGATCGCCGTGGGCGGGGTGACCAGGAATCCGGTCGTGTCGCGGGTAAGGGAAAGGTTGCTGAAGTCCGCCCCCCCGTCGACCGCCGCGTAGAACAGACGGAAGGGGCCTGCCGTATTGTCCGCGCCGATATAGGCCACGTGGTTGATGGCTCCTTCCACCGCCACGGACGGCTGGTCGAAGACGCCGGGGGATGCGGGATCGTTCACCGGCACGGTCTTTTCCGCCGCCGCCGTCGCGGCCATCACGGCGGAGAGCGATATCCCGCAGATCGCTGTCAGGAAACGTCTCATGGTCCCCCCGCGGATCGTGAAATTCGGTGGATCATTCTACTCTCCAGTACCGCCATTGTATAGTTTTTCCGGACCGGATCCCGACGGAGTCGATCGTCCGGATCGTGCCGGCGACCTCTCCGGTGGAACGCACGTGGAACGCGGTTCCCCGGATGTCCATGAGGTCACGGATCCGCGTCTTCTTGTACAGGTCGGAAAGGAACATGCCCACGTTCCCGATCTGCTCGATCTTCTTGAAGGGCTTCTCCTTCCGGAACTCGATGATCTCGGAGGCAGTCGACTCGCCGATCTCCCCGGTGTCCGCCGCATCCTGGCCGGCGGAGAGGGCCATCAGGACCTGCTTCGGGGCCGTGTTGAGGTTGACTTTCCCCGAGGAGTAGACGGTGACGAACGGCCGAAGCTTCTCGAACACCTCCGGGGTCACGCCCCGGACGAGGCGGAGTTCGTCGACGGTGTCGAGGAAGTCGTTCTTCGCCTTGTAGGAAAACGGCAGGGAGCGGTAGTAGGAGCTCTCGGCGCCCCCCACGCGGGAGGTGTCGTCGTTGTCGAGCCAGTCGACGACGGCGTCGGCGAGCGACGGGTCGATCTCGAGGACCTCGAGAAGCCTCCGGAAGACGGCGAGCCTCTGGTCGTCGGGAGCGTTCCCGTTGGGAAGCACGAGCCGGTTCAGGTTGATCTTCCGCTCCTCGTCTTCCACGACGATGCGGATCGTCCCCTCGCCGAGGTCGATCGGGGGGACCGGTCTCGACCAGATCTCGTCGAGGGTGTCGTAGTCGTTGTCCCCTGCGTCCTCCCGCAGGGCGATCCGGGCCGCCGCCACGCCCGCCTCCGCCACGATCTCCGCGCGGATGGAATCGCGGCCGTACGCCCCCGTCTGCGCGGCTCTCGCTCCGACCCGGAAGACCTCCCACACCAGCGTCACGATCAGCACGAGGATCATCAGGGTGATCAGGAGTGCCACCCCCCTGTCGCCGGCCCGCCGCTCCCTCATGGCCTGGCCTCCGTTCGCCTTCCCGAAAAGGGGACCGCCGCTTCCGTGCCCGAGAGGGGGAGGGGAACGACCCGCCGGTACTCTTCCCCGGACGAGGAGGTGAGGACGAACGCCACCTTGCCGGGAAGAGCGCTCTTCTTCCGGCCGCCGGGGGGCCACTCCCTGGTCCACGTACCGCCGTCGAAGAACTCCACCCGGAAGCCGAGGAGCCGATCCGCCATCCGGACCTCCCGGGTGGGGATCTTGTTCTCGATCAGGGGGAGGGAGGACTCCTCGCGGTACAGCTCGAGGAACCTGCCCTCCCGGCCCAGTTTCGGGAAGTACCTGATCTTCACGATGCCGGACGCCGGACGAGGCCCCCCCGACTCCGGCAGCGCGAAGGCGGTGAAGATCAGGGTGGCGGCGGGCTTTTCGGAAAAGGTGTCCTCGTGGCAGGTAAGCGCCGTCGCCTCGATTCCGTCGGAGGAGAACGCCCCCTGGATGTCCGCCCCGAGCCGGTCGATGCTCATCCGCAGCTGCCGGAAGTCCCGGTACCGGTCCGAGAGGATCTCGCGGGCCCGCTCCACTCCGGTGAAGGAGGACAGGAGCAGCACGAGGACCACGGAGAAGATCGCGAGCGTGAGGAGGAGTTCCAGGAGAGTGAACCCGCGTCTGCCGGCCGTCCCGCTCATCGCACCGCCAGCCCCCCCAGGGTGATCGTCTCGCCGGCTCCGTCCGCCCCCCATGATACGGCGACGTACACCTCGCGGGCGTCGGAGTGGAGGGCCTGCTTGACGGCCAGCCGGAAGGAGTACTCCTCGTGGGGGGCTGGGAATTTCCCTCCCGTTTCCTGGACCTCCGGGAATGTTTCGGTGGCCTCCCGAAGCTTCGTCTCGCCCAGGAGGGATGCCGTCGTCCACGCTTCCGACCTCTCCCCGGCGGAAATGGCCGAGGAGGTGACCTGGTACGCCATGATGAGCGTGGCGGACAGGATCGCCAGGGAGACGAGGACCTCGAGGAGCGTGAAGCCGTCCCGGGCAACGGCTCTTCTGGTGCAGCGTATTGTAAATACGTTGACAATCGAGTCCGTCTCCGCGCACGGGCTCGCCGGCCTCCAGAGATCCATTCCCTCAGATCCCGGCATTCGAGGGCCGCTGCATCCGCTCCGGCTTCGTTGCCCGCCCTCACCGTACCGCGGCGGGTACGCCTCGCCCGGGCGCCTCGCCGGGCGCGGCGCATCGACCCTCTCGGTGCACGGCCTCTTCAGGAACGGATCTCTGGAGGCCGGGGGGTACCCAAAGGCTACGCTCGCGACCTTGCGCCCGCTCGCTGCCGGTTCCGCTCGACGCAATTTCTCCCTCGCTCCACAGGCCGCTCCGAGGAACCCCCCGCTGCGCCCTATGCGCGCAGACGGACTCGATTGTCAGCGTATTTGCGAGACGCTGCACCAGCGGCCGCCCCCGGGGGAAGACGGTGAAGGAGTTCGTCCACCTGCATCTGCATTCCCAGTACAGCCTCCTCGACGGGGCGATCAAGATCGAGGAGCTGGTGCGCAAAGTGGCCAGATTGGGGATGCCTGCCGTGGCGCTGACCGACCACGGTGGGATGATCGGCACGGTGGATTTCTACGAGAAGGCGAACCGGGAGGGGATCAAGCCGATCATCGGGGCCGAGGTCTACCTGACCCCCGGCTCCCGCCACGACCGCAAGGCGCTGCCGGGCGAGGACCGGTCGCATCACCTGATCCTGCTGGCCGAATCGAACGAGGGGTACCGCAACCTCATTCAGCTGGTGTCCCGGGCCCACGTCGAAGGGTTCTATTACAAGCCCCGCGTCGACAAGGAGATCCTGCGGGAACACGCGAAGGGGATCATCGCCACCTCCGCATGCCTGCAGGGGGAGATCCCGGTCCTGCTCGCGCAGGAAGGGAACACGCGGGCGGCGGAAGCCGTCGAGGAGTACAAGGAGATCTTCCCGGACGGTCGGTTCTTTCTGGAGATCCAGGACAACGGGTTGATGGAACAGAACCGGGCAAACCCCGCGATCATCGACCTCGCCCGGAAAACGGGAACGCCGCTCGTGGCCACGAACGATTGCCACTACCTCGATCGCAAGGACGCACGGGTGCACGACATCCTGCTCTGCCTGCAGACGGGGAAGGTGATCGGGGCGGAAGGACGGATGCGGTTCGAGACCGACCAGTTCTACGTGAAGGCGCCGGAGGAGTTCGAGCGCGCGTTCGGCCACGTCGCCCCGGACGCATTGACGAACACCCTCGCGATCGCGGAGCGATGTCTCGTGACACTCGACCTCGGTCACAACAAGATCCCGGAATTCCGGGTCCCCGAGGGGATGACCTCCGAGCAGTACCTGAGAAAGCTCGCCACCGAGGGGCTGCTCCGCCGCCTGCAGGAGAAGAAGAAGCGATCGGGGAGGATCGGGCCCGAGGAACAGGAGACCTACCGGAAGAGGCTCGAATACGAGCTTGTCGTCATTGAAAACACCGGTTTTTCCGGCTATTTCCTGATCGTCTGGGACTTCATCCGGTTTGCGAAGGAACAGGGGATACCGGTGGGGCCGGGCCGGGGAAGCGCGGCGGGGAGCCTCGTCGCGTACTGTTTGCGGATCACCGAGGTCGACCCCCTGTCCTACGGCCTGCTTTTCGAGCGGTTCCTCAACCCGGAACGGATCAGCCTTCCGGACATCGACTGCGACTTCTGCAAGGACCGGCGTGACGAAGTCCTCCGGTACGTGGAGGACCGGTACGGGAAGGAGAACGTCTCCCAGATCATCACCTTCGGGACGATGAAGGCCCGGGCCGCCGTGCGGGACGTCGGGCGGGTGCTCGAGATGCCCTACGCCGAAGTCGACAAGATCGCGAAGCTCATCCCGCCGGATCTCGGAATCACGATCGAGAGGGCGCTCGCGGTCGAGCCGAGGCTTGCGGAGATGATCCGGGGGAACCCGAAAGTGGCCGATCTCTTCGAGTACGCGAAGGGGATCGAGGGATTGTCCCGCCACGCCTCGACCCACGCCGCCGGCGTGGTCATCGCGAACCGGCCGATCACCGAGTACGTCCCGCTCTATCGGAACTCGAACGGCGACATCACGACCCAGTTTTCGATGCAGCACATCGAGAAGGTCGGGCTGGTCAAGTTCGACTTCCTGGGCCTGCGGACGCTTACCGCGATCCACAACACCCGGAAACTGATCCGCGAACAACGGGCGGAGGAGGTGGACCTGGATACGCTTTCGCTCTCCGACCCGGAAACCTATGCGATGCTCTCCCGGGGGGACACCGCCGGGGTGTTCCAGTGCGAAAGCCAGGGGTTCACGGACCTGCTCCTCCGCCTCAAGCCGGACCGGTTCACGCACCTGATCGACGCAGTCGCCCTCTACCGGCCGGGTCCCCTCCAGAGCGGCATGGTGGACGACTTCGTCGCACGGCGGCATGGGCAAAAAACGATCGAGTACCCGCTGCCGCAGCTCGAGGAGATCCTGCGGGAGACGTACGGCGTGATCGTCTACCAGGAGCAGGTGATGCAGATCGCGGTCGCGCTCGCCGGATTCTCCATGGGAGAGGCGGACATCCTCCGGAAGGCCATGGGGAAAAAGGACACGGCGCTCATGGAGACACAGAAGATCCGGTTCCTCGAGGGGGCGCGGGGGAAGGGGATCTCCGGCAAGAAGGCCGCGGCCATCTTCGACCTCATGGCGCAGTTCGGCGAATACGGCTTCAACAAGTCCCACAGCGCGGCGTACGCCCTTATCGCCTACCAGACCGCCTACCTGAAGACCCACTATCCCGTGGAGTTCTTCTGCGCCCTGATGACCTCCGAATCGGGCGACACCGCCAAGATCATCCGGTACATGGCGTACTGCAGGGAGCGCGGCATCCCGGTGCTTCCTCCGGACGTCAACGAGTCCCGCTTCGCCTTTCACCCATCGGGGCAGGCGATCCGGTTCGGACTCTCGGCGATCAAGGGGGTGGGAGCGTCCGCCATCGACGCCATCCGGGAGGCGAAGGGGGAGGAACCGTTCGGTTCGGCGGAGGACTTTCTCTCCCGCGTGGACCTCCGCAAGGTCAACAAGCGGGCGGTCGAGAGCCTGGTCAAGGCGGGGGCACTCGATTCCCTCGACCCCGACCGGGGGGGGTTGTTCGGAAGGCTTTCGCGCCTGATGGAGACCGCCCAGGAATCGGCGCGGAGGAGGGGTTCCGGCCAGTTTTCCCTCTTCGGGGAAACGATCGCGCCTCATCCTTCGCGCGGGCCGGACCGGAAGCCGCCCGTTTCCACCTGGAGCAGGCGGGAGAGGCTGGCCCATGAACGGGAGGCGCTCGGGTTCTACATCACCGGCCACCCGCTGGACGATTACTCCGCGGAGATGGAGCTTTTCGCGAACGTCACCTCGTCGCGAGTCCCCGCGCTGCAGTCGGGAACGGAGGTGAGAATCGGGGGGATCATCGGCTCCCTTCGCCAGAAGACGACCAAACAGGGCAAGAAGATGGCGTATCTCCAGTTCGAGGACCTCGAGGGGGTCCTCGAGGTGATCGTGTTCCCGGAAACGTTCCAGGAAAGCCAGGATGCCCTCTCCTGCGAGGGGCCGGTTTTCCTCGTCGGGCGCGTGGAGGCCGGAGAAAAGTCCGCCAAGGTCATCGCGACGGAGATCTTCCGGATGGAAAACATCCGGGAACGTCTTGCCCGGTCGGTCCATTTCCGGATCCTGACCGACCGAATGACGCCTGCGGATATCCTCGATCTGCGGAAGATCCTCGAGCGAAATACCGGGGAGAAGAAGGGATTCCTTCACCTCGTGCGGGAGGGGGAGTACGAGGCGGTCCTCTCCCTGCCGGACAGCCTGGATGTCACCCCGTCGCTCACGCTGGCCCGCGAATTGCGGATACGGTTCGGGTACGACGTGTTGCAACTCCATTGACGATCCCCGGAAGCAAGTCCGCCGAACGGGCCTGGCTCGTTTGGGCCCGGCGGAAAAAACGCCCCGTACCGGGAGTTCCGCCCCCCGCGGATCCTCTCGGGGAGTTGAAAAGCCTCGTGGAGGCAGCCGGCGGGATCGTGGCGGGAATCCACTCCCAGGCCCTTTCCTCGGAACATCCGGCCACCCTGATCGGGTCGGGGACGGTGGAACACCTGAAAGAAACGGTCCGGGAACATGGCGTGGACCTCGTCGTCTTCCAGAACCTCTTGCGGCCGAACCAGCAGGCCAACCTGGAGAGGGAACTGGGGGTCAAGGTGCTTGACCGGCGGGAGGTCATCCTGGACATCTTCGCCCGGAGGGCGCGCAGCCGGGAGGGAAAGCTGCAGATCGAGCTCGCCCAGCTCTCGTTCCGATTGGCGCGGCTGATCGGGGGCAGACGGGACCTGTCCCGGCTCGGCGGCGGCATCGGGACGCGCGGTCCGGGGGAAAAGAAGCTCGAGGAGGACCGCCGCCGGATCCGGACCCACATCCGGCAGATCGAGCGGGAGCTTGCCACGGTACGGCGGACGAGGACGCTTCACTACCGCAGGCGGAGGGAGGTGGGATTTCCCGTGGTGGCGCTGGTGGGATATACGAACGCCGGGAAATCCACCCTGTTCAACCGGATCACGGGCGCCGACGTCTTCGTGGCGGAACAGCTGTTCGCAACGCTTGACCCCACCGCGCGCAGGTTTTCGCTGCCCGGGGGGGGCGCGGCGATCCTGGTGGACACCGTGGGCTTCATCCAAGACCTCCCGGACGAACTCCGCGAGGCGTTCCTCGCAACGCTCGAGGGGATCGGGGAGGCCGACCTGCTCGTTCACGTCGCCGACGGGATCTCCGAGATGATGGAGGAGAACATCTCGTCCGTGGAGAAAATCCTCTCCGGGCTCGGTTTCTCCGGGAAGCCCCGCATTCTCGCCATCAACAAGTCGGACCTGACGGGAGAGGCGGGGCACTGCCCGCCGGGGGCAATCCGCATTTCGGCGGCAACGGGATCCGGGATACCGGGGCTGCTCAAGCAAGTGGAAGGAGGGTTATGGCTGCACCGTTCGGCCAACGGTTCGACCAGGCGCGGCTGATCAACATCGCCAACGGGCTCACCGCCACCCGCGTCCTTCTCGTGCCGCTTTTCGCCTACCTGCTGATCTCCGACAGGTTCCGGCTCGCCCTGCTGGTGTTCGCCGTCTGCGGAACCAGCGACATGCTGGACGGGCTGCTGGCAAGGTGGCTCCGCCAGAGGACGGTCGTCGGGTTTTACCTCGACCCGATTGCCGACAAGTTGCTGATGGCGACGTCGTTCGTAGTGCTCGCCATCGTGAAGGTCGTTCCCGTCTGGCTCGCCATCATGGTCATCAGCCGGGACATCTTCATCCTCATCGGGAGCCTGCTGATTCTGCTCCTGCTCGACTCCGGCCAGATTGCGGCCACGGGGATCAGCAAAGGGAACACCGCCATTCAGATCCTGACCGTGATCTACTTTCTGACCATACGGGCCTTCCCCGGGATCTGGAATCTATTCGCCGCGGGGGTCGAGGAGCGGGTGACGGAGGCCGTTGTCACCCTGTGCGCCCTGTCGACCGCCGCCTCCGGCATTCATTACCTCGTGATTGGAATCCGGAAACTCTCCCGTGCCTAAGACCAGGGATGTTCCTAAGAAGTGTCGCCCCCCGTACGCTTCATAGAGGCGCCCCGTTTCGAGGGCTCCCGTGTGAGGCTCCGCGGCCTCGGAGGGGGCTCCGTTCGTGGCTCGCCGTGCGATGGACC
>Ga0209320_10000980_pt1 | contig 14733 bp, 10 predicted proteins | sample Rifsed13ft4_FD_184008 | JGI IMG/M metagenome (GOLD analysis project Ga0209320, IMG submission 184008) | Soil microbial communities from Rifle, Colorado, USA - sediment 13ft 4 (version 2) | ecosystem: Environmental > Terrestrial > Deep subsurface > Rock core/Sediment | place: Rifle, Colorado... | reverse complement strand
GCTCCGCACGCGCTGCCGCAGGCTCTGCGCCTTGCCCACGTAGAGCACCGTGCCGCGCGCGTCGCGCATGAGATAGACGCCGGGCGCGTCGGGGAGCTTCCTGAGGGTCGCCTGGAGGTCGGGGGTCACGGGGTGATTGTCCGCCAAGCTGCCCGGCGGCGGGGTGTTGCGCACCAAACACCAAACGACGCTGCGGGGCGCCGTCGGAGCACGGGATGGTCGCTACTCAGGCGTGCCCGGGTCGGGACGGGGTGCCGGCCACGCTCGGCCGGCCGCCCCGGGTCGGGTGGATCGTGTGGTCCGGGCGGTCCGGAGCCTGCCGGGGACCCGTCTTCCGTCGTTTGGTGTTTCACGAACAACGCGGCCCGACAACAACCCCAGCCCTGGGTGCTCTGCGCGGTCAGGTCGAGACTCGACGTAGACCTTCGATGGTGTCGAGGTCCCGGTCGAGCGACGCGACGGCCGGCGGCCCGACCTGGAGCGCGACGGCGGCCAGGTAGGCGTCCGCGAAGTCGACCTTCGAGCGCGCGCCGTACAGTTCGAGGGCGTGAACGAGTGCGGCCCGCTCGGGGAGGACGAGCCCTTCGGCCTCGAGCAGGGACCCGAGCCGCTCGGCGCTGAACTTCTTCGTCCAGCCGAGGATCGAGCGGGCGACGTAGAGGAGCTCGGCGACCACGATCGGGGTCACGATGAGTCCGAGCTCGCCCCCGGCCACACGACGGAAGACGCCGAGCGCCGGCTCGTGCAGCGGATGCCCCGGGCCGGCGAGCAGGGCGACGAACAGGTTCGTGTCGGCGTAGGCGAGATCCGATCGTCCGCGTGGCCCGCGCCTCCCCGGCGCCCTCATCCGGGTCGACGCGATCCCCGCCGAGTCCGTCGCTCGCGAGCCAGCGACCCCTCGGCCATCCCCCGATCAACCAGTTCGTCGAGCTCCTCCGCGGTCCCCGGGACGAGCGGCGCTGCCTCCGCCGCGATCCCGGCGAAGTCCAGGACGCTCCGCCGGGGCCGAACTTCCACCAGAAGCTCCTCGCCTCGGGGCACGAACTCGATCTCGTCGCCGGGTCGCGCGCCAAGGGCGTCGCGCACGGCCTTGGGCACGGTGATCTGCCCCTGGCGGGTCAGCCGGGCGCGTTGACGAGTAGTCCGAGTCGCGTCAGTAACCATACTCAACAGAGTAATCGCCATCTGATTAATGCGCAACCCACCAACCAGCACCCGGTCCCGACCCGCGGACGCCGCCGGGCGCTCGCCCGGCGGCGGGGCGTTGCGCACCGAACACCAAACGGCGCTGCGCGGCGCCGTCGGGGCACGGGATGGACGCTGCTCGGGCGCGCCCGGGTCGGGACCGGGTGCTGGCCACGCTCGGCTGGCCGCCCTGGGTCGGGTGGATCGCGTGGTCCGGGCGGTCCGGAGCCTGCAGGCGGACCCGTTTGCACCGTTTGGTGTTCCACGAACAACGCGGCCCGGCGAGATCGGCCGTAGAGGACGGGGAGACCGCCCGATAAGCGCCCGGCACGAGACTCGGTGGATGACCGCCCATCCATCCGTCATCGAGCGCCTCGGACGCCTCTCGCCCGACCAGCACGCCGCGGCCACGGCGCCGCCGGGGCCCGTACTGTGCGTCGCCCCCGCCGGGTCGGGGAAGACGACGACCCTGGTGGCCCGCGTCGCCTGGCGGATCGACCATGGCACGCCTCCCGATCGGGTCTGCGTCCTGACGTTCAACCGCCGCGCGGCGGACGAGCTGCGGGTGCGGCTGGGCGAGGCGCTCGCGCCCTTGGGGATCGGCCCGGACGCCGTCCGCGTGCGGACGTTCCACGCCCTCGGTCGCGAGGTTCTGGCCGAGGCCGGCGAGCCGGTGGACCGCCTCCTGGACCGCGCGGCTCTCCTGGCCGAGCTGGCGGGCCATCCCCTGCCGGCCGCCGCGCTGCGCCGGCTCGACGACGCCTTCTCGCGCCTGAAGCTCGATGCCGGCGTGGACGCCGAGGTCGTCGAGCGTCAGCTCGAGGCCGACCGGACGATCGGCGCCCCAAGCTCCCCGACGCTGGGGGCCTTCGTCACCTACGAGCGGGCGCTGCACGCACGCGGCGCGCTCGACTTCGACGACCTCGTACGTCGAGCCCTCGACCGGCTGGAGCGCGACGCCGGCCTCCTCGCGCGATGGCGCGAGCGCTGCGCCGCCGTCTTCGTCGACGAGGCCCAGGACCTCGATCGGGCCCAGCTCCGGCTGGCGCTGCTGCTCGCGGAGCCGGCGCGCGACGTGTTCCTGGTGGGCGACGACGACCAGACCATCTACGCCTGGCGGCTGGCCGACGTGCGGCGGATCCTCGGCCTTGCGGCGGCGCTGCCCGGCCTGCGTCGCGTTGACCTGCTCGTCAATCGTCGCTGCCCGGGTCCGGTGGTGGCAAGGGCGTCCCGCCTCGTCGAGCACAACGCGGAGCGCTTCGCCAAACGGATCCTGCCGCGGCCCGACGCGGTCGGGGAACTGATCCTCGCACCCGATCCGGCGGACGATCCGGCCCGTGCCCGGCGCCTGCTGACCACCTGGGCGCCTGCCCTTCGTGCGCCCGACGCGAGCACCCACGCCGTCCTGGCGCGCACGAACGCCGAACTGGCGCCGTACGCGGCGGCGGCCCTGGAGCTGGGCCTCCAATACCGCGCGGAGATCGACGGCCTGGATCTGCTGGACGATCCGGCAGTGGACCGCGTCCTGGAGCAGGCGGAGGCCGGCACCGAGCCGCCCGTCGTCGCCCTCTGGCAGCTGCGGCGCACTTCGACACGTGCCGAGCGGGCGGTGCTCGGCGCGCTCCTCGGCTGGGCGCCCGCCTACGCGTCCATCCCCGCCCTGCGCGCCGCGATCGCTTGCGCGCGCGAGGCCAGGTCCCGCCTGCGGCGCGACGACGCCCCGCTCGTCCTGGCCACCGTGCATTCCACCAAGGGCCTCGAGTTCGACACGGTCGCGTGCGTCGGCCTCGACGAGGGCCGCTTCCCCAGCGCCCGCAGCCTCGCGGATGCCGACGACCCGGCTCGCGCACTCGAGGAAGAGCGCCGCCTTGCCTACGTGGCCTGGACGCGCGCCCGCCGGTCACTCACGCTGGTCTTCGATCCGGGCGCGCCGTCGCCCTTCCTGCACGAGGCATTCGACCCGTCGGAGCTCGCCCGTGCGTGGAGCGGCAGGCCCCGACCCGCTCGTCCCCCGTGACGTGGACCTTGCACCCTGGCGCATCATGACGCCGTGCGTCCCGAGCTCCCCTCCGGAACCGTCACCTTCCTCTTCACCGACGTAGAGGGCTCGACCAAGCTGTTGCACGAGCTGGGCGCCGAGGCCTATGCAAAGGCACTCGCGGAGCATCGGCACATCCTGCGCACGGCGTTCGGCGCCCACGGCGGCGTCGAGGTCGATACCCAGGGGGACGCCTTCTTCGTCGCCTTCCCGACGGCGCCCGGCGCGCTACAGGCGGCGCAGGAAGCACAGACGGCGCTCGCCTCCGGCCCGATCCGGGTGCGCATGGGCCTCCATACCGGCACGCCCCACCTGGCCGAGGAGGGCTACGTCGGCGTCGACGTGCACCAGGGAGCGCGCATCGCGGCGGCCGGACACGGGGGCCAGGTGCTGCTCTCGAAGGAGACACGCGAGCTCGCCCACGTTGACGCGACCGATCTGGGAGAGCACCGCCTGAAGGACTTCGAGGGACCCGTCTCGATCTACCAGCTCGGCGCGGAGCGCTTCCCGCCGCTCAAGACGATCTCGAACACGAACCTGCCGCGGCCGGCGAGCTCCTTCGTGGGCCGGGAGCGCGAGGTCGAAGAGGTCACCGCGCTGCTCCGGGACGGCGCCCGCCTCCTCACGCTGACCGGGCCCGGAGGCTCGGGCAAGACGCGCCTCGCGATCGAGGCCGCGGCGGAGCTCGTGCCGGAGTTCAAGGCGGGGGTCTTCTGGGTCGGCCTTGCGCCGCTGCGAGACCCGGCGCTCGTGACCGCGACGATCGCGCAGACGCTCGGGGCGAAGGACGGCCTGGCTGACCACATCGGGGAGCGCGAGCTCATGCTTCTGCTCGATAACCTCGAGCAGGTGGTCGAGGCGGCACCCGAGCTCGCCTCGCTCGTCGAGGCCTGCCCCAACCTGCGGCTCCTGGTCACGAGCCGGGAGCTGCTGCGCGTGCGAGGTGAAGTCGAGTACCCGGTGCTGCCGCTCGCCGAGCCCGAGGCGGTCGAGCTCTTCTGCGCCCGGGCACGAGTCGAGCCCGATCCGACCGTCCACGCGCTCTGCCAGGCGCTCGACAACCTGCCCCTCGCGCTGGAGCTGGCCGCCGCCAGGGCGAGCGTGCTCTCGCCGCGGCAGATCCTCGAACGGCTCTCAGGCCGCCTCGACCTGCTCAGGGGCGGCCGCGACGCCGACCCCCGCCAGCAGACCCTGCGCGCGACGATCGAATGGTCCTACGAGTTGCTCACGCCCGCCGAGCAACGCCTCTTCGCCCGGCTCGCCGTCTTCCGCGGCGGCTGCACGCTGGAGGCCGCCGAGGAGGTCGCCGAGGCCGACCTCGACACCCTCGGCTCGCTCGTCGACAAGAGCCTCCTGCGCCACCTCGACGAGCGCTTCCGCATGCTCGAGACGATCCGCGAGTACGCGGCCGAGCGGCTCGCGGCGTCAGGCGAGGCGGAGGGGCTGCGGCGGCGCCACGCGGAGCACTTCCTGGCGCTGGCCGAAGCGGCGTATCCGAACCTGCGTGGGAGCCCGAAGGCGTGGCTCGACCGGCTGGAGGCCGAGCACGACAACCTGCGGGCCGCGCTCGATCGGCTCGAGGCAGCAGGCGAGACACAGCTCGGCTTGCGGTTGGCGGGAGCCCTGTATCGCTATTGGTATATGAGGGGCCAATTGGCGGAAGGCCGACGTCGTCTCGAAGCAGCCCTCCGCGCGGACGAACGTCCAACGGCAGCCCGTGCCAGGGCTCTCAACGGAGCGGCCGTGATGGCGGCCGATGGCGGAGAGCTTGCGACGGGGAGACTTCGGGCCGAGGAGGCGCTCGCGCTCCATCGCCAGCTCGGCGATGCGTCGGGCGCCACGTACTCCATATACATGCTCGGCACGATCGCTACCGAGGAGAGCGATTGGGCGAGGGCGCAGCCGCTCTTCGAGGAGAGCCTACGAGCATTCCGTGAGCTCGGCGACGAGCACTACACCCTGCTGGCGACTGATGCCCTCGCGTGGACGTATGGCGAGCTCGGTGACCGCGAACGCCGCCGGGCACTGCACGAGGAGGTCCTCCATCGGGCACGCGCGCAGTCCAACGAGGTGGTGGTGGCTCTCCAGCTCGATCAACTTGCGAAGTTCGCGCTCGATCAGGGCCGGGCCCAGGACGCCCTCGGGATGCTGAAAGAGTCCCTTCGCATCTACCGCGACCTCGACATACGTGGCGGGATCGCGGAGAACCTGTGCCACTTCGCCGATGTCCTCGTCGCCGAGGGAAGGGCGGAGATGGCCGCCCGGCTCCTTTCCAGGGTCGAGGTTCTGGGCGAAGAGGTCGGCGGTGTGCCCTCGTGGGTGGGGGAGATGAACGAGAAGACGCTCACGACCATCCGCGCTCAGCTCGACGAAGCTGCCTTTGCCGAGGCATGGGAGCGAGGCCAGGCGCTGTCGGTCGACGAGGCCGTCGCCCTCGCCCTCGACTCCTAGACCGAGCGCGCCATGTCGCCGCCTTCCGACCGGGGCACGAGGTCGGCGCACGCGGCGCGCGGAACCCGGGGCGCGGCCCGGCGTCTTGGCGCCATGAAGACGCTGCATCGCACCCTTGCCCTCTCCGCCATCGTGCTTCTCCTCGTCGCCGCCTGCTCGGCCGGAGCCAGCCCCACGCCGATCTCCGCGGGCGATGCGGTCGCGGCCGTGCTGGCCCAGGACCCGCGCTTCGCCGGCCTGACGGCCCTCGACCCGAGCATGATCGGCCAGTCCGGCTACTACGACGTCCAGCCCGCCGCCGACGGCGGCTACGCGGTCCGCGTCTGGATCGGGTGGGGCGACTGCCCGGCTGGCTGCATCAACCACCACGAGTGGCAGTACGGCGTGAGCGCCGCCGGCGCGGTCACGCTGCTCGGCGAACTCGGCGACCCGCTTCCGGACGTCTCCACCGGCCTGCGCGGCACGGCCCTGGCCGGGCCCACCTGCCCCGTCGTCCAGAACCCGCCCGACCCGGCCTGTGCCGACCGACCGGTCGCCGGCGCGGTCATCGCGGTCACGAACGCGGCCGGGGACCTGGTCATGCGGATCACGACCGGCGCGGACGGCACCTACGACGTCCCGCTCGGCCCCGGCGTCTACACGCTGACGCCGCAGCCGGTGGAGGGGCTCATGGGCACCCCCGAGGCGCAGCTGGTCCGGCTCGAGGCCGGCGAGGGCGTCGTCACCATCGACTTCTCGTACGACACCGGCATGCGCTGAGGTCCGCTACAACCCCAGCTCCCCGCGCACGGTCTTGAGGCCCTCGACGACGTTGAGCACGTGCTCGTCGAAGGGGATGCCGAGCTCCTCGGCGCCCTTCGTGAGCTGGTCGCGCGGAACCTGCCGTGCGAAGCCCTTGTCGCGCATCTTCTTCTCGACCGAGCGCACGTCCACCTCGTCGAGGCTGCGGTTGGGGCGGACGTAGGCCACGGCGATGATGAAGCCGGTCAGCTCGTCGCAGGCGTACACCGTGCGCGCCAGCAGGCTCGTGCGCGGCACGCCGGTGTGGTCGCCGTGGCCGAGGACCGCCTCGACGAGGTCATCGGGGTAGCCCAAGCGGCGCAGCTCCTCGGCGCCGCGCAGGGGATGGGTCTCCGGGAAGCGCTCGTAGTCGAAGTCGTGCAGCAGCCCCGCCGCCCGCCAGGTCTCCAGCTCGGGCCCGGCGATCCCGAAGCACCGCTCGCCGTACCAGCCGACGGCCGCCTCGACGGCCAGCGCGTGACGGCGCAGCGGTTCGGTCCCCGTCCATTCGCACAGGAGTGCCCAGGCATCGTCGCGCGTGGGTGCCATGCGCGTACCGTAGCGCACGGAGACCCGACCCGAGATGCCGCTCGCCACTCCTGCCGCCCTTCTCGCCGTCGCGCTGGCCGTCGTCGTGCTCGGCTGGCTGCTGCGCGACCTGCGGGTGCGCCGCGCCCGGCCGGCCGCGTTCGGCCTCGTCATCGGCGCCTACGGCCTCGCCGCCGCCGGGTGGCTGGCGGCCCTCGTCGCCGACCTCCCCGTCTGGGGCGCCTGGCTCGGCAGCCTGCCCGCGATCGGCCTGACCTTCGCTCCCGCCCGCGTCGTGCGCTGGACCGGCGGGCCTTCACGGCAGGCCGGCCTGCGCGAGGCGGTGCTCCTGCTGCGCGAGGCCGTGGCCCTCCCGTGGCTCGGACCCGCCGACCGGGACCGGCTGCGCGCCCGCGTCCGCCGCCTCGATCGCTTCCGGATCCCCGAGACGGCCGAGCTGCTCGACCTCGTGGCCGAGGCCGCCTACGACCGCCTCGACGAGCTGCCCGTGGACGATGACACGGATGCGACACGGACGGCGCGGATCGACGCCCTCCTCGATGTGCTGGACCCGGCGGCGGTCTAGGGCGCCGCCTCCTCATTCCGATCGCGCCGGCGCCAGGTGTGGACCGCCGGTGGCAGGACCGAAACGACGACGATGAGCACGATCAGCGGCAGCAGGATGCGGTCCAGCGTCGAGCCCATCGCCTCTCCCAGCAGGTAGCCCGCGATCGGCAGGCCGGCGCCCCACAGCAGTCCGCCCACGATCGTCCACCAGGCGAACGCACGGCGGTCCATGTGACTGATGCCGGCCACGATCGGCGCGAAGGTCCGCACGAAGGGCATGAAGCGCGCCAGGACGATGGTGATCCCGCCGTGCCGCTGGTAGACGGCGTCGGCGGCGAGCAGGTGCTTGCCCTTGAAGAACCGCGAGTCCGGGCGCTCGAACAGCGGCCGCCCCACCCGCCGGCCGAACCAGAAGCCGGTCAGGTTGCCCAGGATGGCCGCGGTGACACAAACGACCATCACGATGAGCAGGTTGAGCGTGTACTCCTGCGAGCCGGGGGCGGAGAGCACGCCGGCGACGAGCAGCAGGCTGTCGCCGGGCAGAAAGAACCCGACGAAGAGCCCGGTCTCGGCATAGAGGATGGCGAAGAGGACGACGTAGGCGCCGGGCCCGAAGGGCTCGATGAGCTGGCGCGGATGGAGGAGGAGGTCGAGGAGCTGCCCGACGATCTCCACCGGTCAGGCCAGACCGGTCGGTGGCGGGAACGGCGGAACCGGCCCCGGGCCCGTGGTCGGGCCACCGGATGCGTCATGGGTTTCCACCCGCAGGGGCAGCCGTTTGCGCTCCTGCCCGTCGACGAGAAGGCGCAGGCTGTGGTCGCCCGGGGTCTCGAAGACGAGGTTCCACAGGTCCACGCTGAAGGTCAGCACCGCATCGCCGCCGCCGCCCGGGCCGCTGGCGCGGATGCGCGCGGCGCCGGAGGTCAGCTCACGTCCGTCCGGACGGAGGAGGACGAAGCGGACCTCGTGCTCAGCCTCCAGTTCGGGCGCCGTGACCAGGAGTCCCACGACCAGCGCGAGGTGCGGATGCCGCAAGGGGAAGACCGGGCCTCCGAGGCGGCTCACACCGCCGCCCAGGACCGCGAACTTGCGGCCCGGCTGGGCCTCGGCGGCATCGGCGAGGAAGGCGAAGTCGATGTCGGGCATGGCCGAATGGTACGCGCAGGGCGCCTACCGGGCGTGCGTCACCTCCATCGCCGGGCGGGTGACGAGGAGCCTGACGTCGGACTGCCCGGCGAGTCGCCTCGCGGGAGCGCGACCGAGAGTGGCGTCCGGACGCATCGCGCTCGGATGTGCCGAGGCCCCGTCCACGGTGGACGGGGCCTCGACGGGCCGCTGGCGATCGCCGGATCTACGCGCCCGGGATCCGAACGAGCAGGAGCTGACCTCCCTCGCGCTTGAGCGTGAAGTCGGGACCCGACGGCGCGACGTAGTCGGGGCCGGGCGCTTTCTCGATCCAGAGCGAATGAGCCTGAACCGTGACGAAGAACGCGCCCGGTCCGAACGCCGCCGAGGCGTCCACGATCCCGGAGGATTCCCAGGCCCCCCACTTGGCTGCCGATGAAGAATCGACATCGGTGGGACCCTCATCGGCTGACTGGTCGATCCTGGCCACCACCTCCAAGGTACCGGCGTCGGGGCCTGCGACGTCGTAGCGCCAGATGCGGGCCGTCGTACCGGTGCCGATGGTGTACTGGTTGCCGGAGCCCGGGTCCTCCTGGATGAGGAGGCTGTTGGGGGTCGTCTCGAGGTTGTCCGGCTGGTGGATGACGCCCTCGGTGCCGACCGCGGACGTATCCCCGTTGATGAGGATGGACAGCGTCCCGTGCAGGCCGTCCGACTGCTCGTCGAGGACGAGCTTCCAGATCCGGCCGTTCGGGGCGGCTCCGGAGCCGCGGCCGGAATCGGCCAGGTAGAGGATGTGCGGGTTGTTCCGATCGTAGGCGATGTCTTCGATCCGGACGAAATCGAAGACGCCGTTCGCCTGCGACCAGGTCTCGAGCGCCGTCTGGTCACTCTGGGCCGTGGCCTTCGGAACCTCGATGAATGTACCGGCCACCGTCGCGGCGCCGGAAACGTCGTAGTAATCGTCCGTCGCGGCACTGTCCGGCTTGAACGCATACAGCTTCCCCTGGTCGTTCCAGACGGCGTCGGCGTCCGGAGCCATGTAGACGTAGAGCTGCGAGTTGGGTGGATTGCTGACGAACGTGTCGTCGCCCGAGAACAGCGCCAGCTGTGAGAGCCCCGGGACAGCCACGCTGTTCTCGTGATTGTGGCGGCCCATGCCGAGAATGGGCCGGCGCTGCCCGGTGCGGACGTCGTAGGCGACGACGACGCCGGCCTGCTGCGGGTCGCTGCCGCCCGCGGTCAACGGCCAGGCGATCCCGGTCCGGTTGACGATGTCGGTCGCCTCCTCGTTCGTGAACAGGATCTCGCGGTCGAAGCCCTGCTCAGCGGTCGCCAGGAAGTTCGAGCAGAAGCGCTGGAAGTTCTCGTCGCTGCGGATGGCCATCCGCGCGCTGAGTACGCCTCCGGAGTGCTGGTTGAGGATGATGTGGCTGAGCTGGGAGTTGTCGAAGTCATTCTGCGAGTTCGCCTCGGTCGGGGCCGCCGGCGTGTACGGGAACGGGACTGTCGAGGTCTCGTGGTTCACGTACAGGTCCACCCGGCCGTTGCCGCGGGTCCGGAGTGAGATCCCGTCCGGGATGGACTCGAAGCGATAGCCGCCGGGCAGTGTCTCGCCGACGGTCAGAAGGGCTTCGATCTCGACGTCCGTCCTGACCTTGGTCAGCATCGCCGGCTGACTCGTCTTGACGCCGGACTGGTTGCCCTGGGGTGGTGCAGCCGCGACAGGACCGACAGTGGTGGCCAGGATCGCGGCGGCGGCGACGCCAGCCGCCAGGCGCAGGCCGCTCGTCGGACGGCGCGCTGGAGACAACGGGGACATAGACATGGGGCGTTCCTCCTCAGCTGGGCATGGTGCGTGAGGTGCGGTGCGGCACGGTGAATCCGACTCATCCTGCCCCTCTTCGCCCGAGGGGGCAAGCCCGCTGCGCCGCACGACCGTCATCTGCGGTGCGCGAACGCACCGCAGAGGTCAGGGGTCAGCGTCAGTGCGCCGCCACAGCGCGCTTGGGCGCCGCGCGGATCGGCGCGGGCGTCTCGGCCGCACGACGGCCGTCCCCCCGCCCCGCCGCCTCGGCGAAGGAGACGTCGCTGAGCGGGATGAGCGGCTCGCCGCGCAGGACCCGGGCGAGGTACTCGCCGGTGGCCGAGCCGGGCGAGGCCGCGACCGCCTCCGGGGTCCCCTCGGCGATGACGAGGCCGCCTCGCAGGCCGCCCTCGGGTCCCAGGTCGATGATCCAGTCGGCCGTCTTGATGACGTCGAGGTTGTGCTCGATGACGATGACCGTGTTGCCCCCGTCCACGAGACGGTGCAGGACCTGGAGCAGCTTCTCGACGTCGGCGAAGTGGAGCCCGGTGGTCGGCTCGTCGAGCAGGTAGACGGTGCGGCCCGTGGCGCGGCGCGACAGCTCGGTCGAGAGCTTCACGCGCTGCGCCTCGCCGCCCGAGAGCGTCGTCGCCGGCTGGCCGAGGTGGATGTACCCGAGGCCGACGTCATAGAGCGTCTGGAGCTTGTTGCGCACGGCCGGCACCGGGGCGAAGAGGTCCAGCGCCTCCGCCACGGTCATCTCCAGCACGTCGGCGATCGAGCGTCCCCGGTAGTGGACCTCCAGTGCCTCGCGGTTGTAGCGCTTGCCCTTGCAGACCTCGCAGGACACGTACACGTCGGACAGGAACTGCATCTCGATCTTGATGATCCCGTCGCCCTTGCAGTCCTCGCAGCGGCCGCCCTTGACGTTGAAGCTGAAGCGGCCGGGCTTGTAGCCGCGCATCCGGGCGTCGGGCGTGCCCGCGAACAGCTCGCGGATCGGCCCGAAGAGCCCGGTGTACGTGGCCGGATTGGAGCGCGGTGTGCGCCCGATCGGGCTCTGGTCGATCTCGATGACCTTGTCGATGGCGTCGAGGCCCTCGATGCCGTCGTGCGGACCCGGCTCCTCGCGAGCGCCGAACAGGGCGCGGGCCAGACCGCGGTAGAGGATCTCCGCCACGAGCGTGCTCTTGCCGCTGCCCGAGACGCCGGTGACCGCGGTGAAGGTGCCCAGCGGGAAGCGCACGTCGATGCCGCGCAGGTTGTGGGCGCGGGCGCCCTTCACCTCGAGGCCACGGCCGCTGCCGGTCCGGCGCAGATCGGGGATGGGTACCGACCGCTCGCCGCGCAGATACGCGCCGGTGATCGAGCGCGGCTCGGCGAGGATGACCTCCAGCGGGCCCGAGGCGACCACCTCGCCGCCGTGCTCGCCGGCGCCGGGCCCGATGTCGAGCACCCAGTCGGCCGTGCGGATGGTCTCCTCGTCGTGCTCGACGACGATCAGCGTGTTGCCCAGGTCGCGCAGGCGCGTGAGGGTGGCGATGAGCTTGGCGTTGTCGCGCTGGTGGAGCCCGATCGAGGGCTCGTCGAGGATGTACAGGACGCCCATCAGGCTCGAGCCGATCTGGGTCGCGAGGCGGATGCGCTGGGCCTCGCCGCCCGAGAGCGTGGAGCTGGTGCGATCGACGGTCAGGTAGTCGAGCCCGACGTCGACGAGGAAGCCGAGGCGAGCCCTGATCTCCTTGAGGACCTGGCGGCCGATCGTCCGCTCGCGCTCGCTGAGCCGCCCCGGCAGGGACGCCGCCCAGGCCAAGGCGTCGGCCACGGAGAAGGCGGTCACCTCCGCGATGGTGCGGCCGTCCACGGTGACGGCGAGGGCCTCCGGGCGCAGCCGCCGCCCCTCGCAGGTCGGGCAGGGGCGCGCGACCATGAAGCGCTCCAGCTCGGCCTTCACGTACTCCGATTCGGTCTCCTTGTAGCGCCGCTCGAGGTTGGGGATGATGCCCTCGAAGGTGGCCGTGTAGGTGTTCTCGCCGCGGTCGTGCTGGTAGGCGATGACGACCTGCTCGCCGCGCGGGGCGTTCAGGAGGTGGTGCAGCGCCTCCGGCGGGAGGTCGCGGATGGGCACGGTGGGGTCCCAGCCGTGCGAGAGCGTCACCGCCTCGGCGACCTTGCCGAACCACGAGTCCGCCATGGGCATGCGCGCCCAGGGCCGCATCAGCGCGCCATCGGCGACCGAGAGGCTCCTGTCCGCCACCACGCGGTCGGGGTCGATCTCGAGGCGGATGCCGAGCCCGGTGCAGTCGGGGCAGGCGCCGTGCGGTGAGTTGAAGCTGAAGCTGCGCGGCTCCAGCTCCTCGATCGTCGAACCGTCGAAGGGGCAGCTGTAGTGCTCGCTGTAGCGCTGCTCCTCGAACGTGCCGGGGTCGGCGGCCGCCACGACCATCACCCCCTCGCCGAGCCGGAGGGCGGTCTCCACGGAGTCGGCCAGGCGCCCGCTGTCGGGGTTCGGGTTCTGGGGTCCGAACGGTCGTCCGTCGTCGTCGGCGTGGCGCACGACGAGCCGGTCGACGACGACCTCGATGGTGTGGCGCTTGTACTTGTCGAGCGACTGCACCTCGTCGAGGTCGAGCAGCTCCCCGTCGACGCGGACGCGCACGAAGCCCTGGCGGCGGGCGCCCTCGAAGACACGGTCGCCCTCGGTCTTGCGGTCCTTCACCAGCGGCCCGAGGATGAGCACCCGGGCGCCGTCGGGCAGGGCCCCGATGCGGTCGACGATCTGCTGTGGGCTCTGGCGCGCGATCTCGCGGCCGCAGACCGGGCAGTGCGGGTGCCCGATGCGGGCGAAGAGCAGCCGCAGGTGGTCGTAGATCTCCGTCACCGTGCCCACCGTCGAGCGAGGGTTCCGGCTGCCGCCCTTCTGGTCGATGGAGATGGCCGGGCTCAGGCCGTCGATCTGGTCGACGTCGGGCTTCTCCATCTGGCCCAGGAACTGCCGCGCGTAGGCCGAGAGGCTCTCCACGTAGCGGCGCTGGCCCTCGGCGTAGATGGTGTCGAAGGCGAGGCTGCTCTTGCCGCTGCCCGAGAGGCCGGTGATGACGATCAGCCGGTCGCGTGGCAGCTCGACCGTGATGTTCTTGAGGTTGTGTTCACGCGCGCCGCGGACGACGAGAGCTTCCTGGGGCATGGGCACCAGTGTACGTCAGTCGTCGTGAACCGAACAGGCGTTCTAGGGTGTTGAGCGGAGGACGAATGCCGGTTGCTCGCTCCGGCGTCGCGGGCAGATGATTGGACCAGCCGGCGCCCTGAGCGCGATCGGGCGAGCCGGCCGAAAGGCAGGTGGTCACGATGGGCCGCCGGGAGATCGGCCTCGTCAGCAGCACGCTCCTCTTGCCGGCGGCGGCCTTCCTGGCCGTCACCGCCCTCATCTCGGACGCGCTCGATCTCAACGAGTTCGTCTTCCACAAGTACACGGGCTACGCGGCGACCGTCCTCGTGCTCGTCCACGTCTACGCCCACTGGCCGTCGCTCGTCGCCTTCTGGACGGGCCGGACCAGGCAGCGATCGGGAACCGAGACCGCGACCTCCCGTCCGGCCCCGGAGACGGTGGCGTCCCCGCGGCGCGGTGTCTCGCGGCGCGCCGTCCTCACCGCCGCCGGCTTCGGGGCGACCGGGGTCGCCGCAGGGTGGCTGGTCCGACCGTCGGACGTCGGTCGCCTGCCCGGCGAGGACTTCGGCGCGCTCTACCACCGGGCCAGCTCGCCGGGTTTCGCCGACGCCCTCGGCGCCCTCGTCGGCTGGGGAGTCCAGCCGGCCCGGACGAAGGACTATCCGGGGGCCACTCGGATCGTGCTCCTGCCGGTCACCGCACCATCCGAGCTCTCGGTCGCCCGGGCGGTCGATCGCCGGCGCTCGCTGCGCGACTACGCGGGCCGCCCGCTGACGACGGCCGAGCTGTCGTGGCTGCTTCACGCGGCCACGGGGATCACCGGCCCCGGAGGCCTCCGGGCAGCGCCGTCGGCAGGGGCCCAGTACCCGATCGAGACCTACGTGGCGGTCAGCCGGGTCGAGGGGATCGAGCCAGGCATCTACCACTACGCCGTCGCCGACCATGCCCTCGAGCGCGTCCGGGGCGGCACGTTCGGCGGGGACTTCGTGGCCGCCGCGCTCGGCCAGGAGTTCCTCGGCCAGGCCCCGGTCGTGCTCGTCCTCAGCGCGATCTTCCAGCGCCTGCGCTGGCGGTATCGCGAAC
>Ga0209320_10000979_pt1 | contig 14737 bp, 14 predicted proteins | sample Rifsed13ft4_FD_184008 | JGI IMG/M metagenome (GOLD analysis project Ga0209320, IMG submission 184008) | Soil microbial communities from Rifle, Colorado, USA - sediment 13ft 4 (version 2) | ecosystem: Environmental > Terrestrial > Deep subsurface > Rock core/Sediment | place: Rifle, Colorado... | reverse complement strand
CGGAAAAGCGATCCTAGAGGGAGCGAAGAAAGAGGACGCTGAATCCGCCAAGAAGAAGCTGGAGGATGCCGGTGCGAAGGTCGAACTGAAGTAATGCTACTTGGGTTTCTTAGGTTGCTTAGGTGACTTAGGAAACCCGAGGTAGCGGTTCCGCCCGCCCCTAGATTGATTTTGTGGCTTTCTCGGTTTATGCTAGGGAGTCAGTGAAAAGTTACAAACAACTTAAGGCGGCTCAAAAAGCATACGAGCTAGTAATCCTGACCTACCGCTTGTCAGAAAAATTTCCTAATTCCGAACAGTTCGGTCTTACCTCTCAACTACGGCGAGCCGCTGTTTCTGTTTTAGCGAATCTGGTTGAAGGCCAGGCTCGAAATTCAAAGAAAGAGTTTGCCCAGTTCATTGCCATATCGCGCGGGTCTCTAGCGGAAGTAGAGGTTTATTTTGAGTTAGCGCTAGATCTAGATTATCTCAATCCGAAAGAGTACGAAAGTCTGGAAATTTTGCGAAGCAACGTCGGTTCTCTCACCTTCGGTTTAGCTAACTCCTTGAAACCCAAGTAACCTAAGTCTCCTAAGTAACTTTTCTAGATCGTTTCCCTTCGTTTCAGGGCCGTGATCGGTTTCTTCTTCACACCGATCGGGAGGTTTAGGATTTCGGTTTCTTCCATCACGGCGATCTCGCTGCCGTCGTAGTATCCGCTCTGGTCGAATCTTTCCCAGTCGAAAGAGGCGATGAGGATTTTGTAGCGCCCTCGCGGCGCGACGAATTGGTAGTGGCCGACGGTGTTGGTAACCCGGCGATTAACCAATCTTCCCGAGTCGATCTCAATCAGAGACAGCGCCACCGCTTCGACGGGATTTCCGGCGTCGTCTTTGACGACCCCCCAGGTTCTTTCAATTTTGACGGTATCGGCTGTGACCAGTGAGAGGGTTACCACATAGAACCCGGCGATCAGCTGGTTGTAAATGGCGGGAGCGGCGAGATAGGCAATGCCGGCGAGAACCAATCCTCCAATTAGGATTAATAGATTGGACACCGGCCCGTGCTTTCGAAAGAGTCGCTGGATGTGAGCTCCTTCGGGAATATCGCGCGGATCAATCGGGATGTTGGTTCCGATGACAGGCTGGTCTTCGATAACCTCAATCACCCCGCCTCGGTAGATGCGGTCGTACTCTCCGTCTCTTTCCACAACGATCTCTTGGGAAGGGAAGAGATATCCGGCCTTCAAGGCCTCCAGTTTGTATTTCCCGGGAGTCGGTACGAAGGAGAAGGCGCCGGATTCCCCGGTTATCTCCATATCAATGAAATTGCCCGCCTCTCCCAGCAGACGAACCAGGCCGCCCGTGAGGGGATTTTTGGTGAAAGAATCATAGAGAACTCCCCAGGGTTTCTTTCTTTTTTTCCTTTTGAGCAGGAGGGGGAAAAGGGGAATTCGGACGAGGGTGAAGAGGTAGCGGTTGAAGAACGCCAGCAGATCCTCGAGAGTCGACACTCCGGATTGAAGTAGGAGTCCCAGCAGGGAGAGAGGGATCGCGGCTTTGGAGGCGGTATCGGCGGCGCGCTTGACCGGTTCGGGAAGGTTTTGGACGAATTGGGTGAGACTTTCCAGGGCCTTGGAAACTCCGGAGGTCAGGGCGGCGGTGAGCAGCCCGACCAGCTTGATGATGTCATCGATGATGCCGCTGGAGGGAATTTCAAAGGTGAGGGCCTGGCTCTCCTGGCTGATTTTTCCAAAAAGATCCGCCGTTGCTTTGACAGTGTAGTTCCCGCTCACGAGTGAATCGGCGGAAATCCCCCATGATCCTGATGTCGCATCGGCGATGGCACTTAGAGTTTGGCTGTAACCGCGGTCGGAGGTGAGGACAACACTGATGACCGTACCCGGATAGCTAAATCCGGTTAGTTTGATGGAGTCTTCCGGCAACCCTTCCTCATCTCTAGAGACGAGCGTCGGTGGAAGGACTTCATCGCTCAGAGAAGTCCCCGTAATTAGGATTTTGTTGGTAACCCCGGCCTCATCCACAGCGTAGATATAAAGGTTTCCGACGTCTGCGCTCTCGGCTTCGAAGGTGAAGTTTACCCGTCCCTTTTCGTCTAGCTTGGCAACGGCTTGAATCTCTTCCGCCCCGTTTTCCACGATTACCTCTGACCAGGGGGCGGTTTTTACGTCGGTGATGGAAATGATGGTGTCCCCTTGGGTGTTAGAAAAGAGAGTGCCAACACCCTCCCCTCGGGTTTGGGCAAAGGCCAATCCTGATAAAAACGAAATGGAAAGGAGGAAGATTAAGGTTTGGGCAAGCCGACGCATTACTCTACATATAGCATTTTGCTATTGATTTTTGCTATGATTTTCCTAATGTCTGTCCCTGCCCAGGGTCCGGTTACGATTTACGCACCGCAGCCTGTTTCGGTGGTTGGTTCTCTTCCACCCGAGAGACGGTCCAAATTCCAATCCAAGCTCAAAATTCTTCTCTCCATTTTGGTAGTTTCCGGAATTCTGTCCGGTTTTTATCCGTTGATCGGAGAGGTTCGGGGGGTTTTGACGCAAGGGGGAAGCGCCGTCACTCTGGACAGAGTTCTGGACGAAAATTTCAATCTTTCGTTGGTGGGAAATCTGGAGGGATCTCAACTGATCTCGACCGCCACCGACTCCGATCCTCTTGTCGTTAACAGCACCAGCCTGGTTGACAATTTAAATGCCGATCTTCTGGACGGCCAGTCTGGCAGCTACTACATCGACACATTTCCTGCCACCGGTTGGACGGATGACGGGGCAACGGTTCGGCTAACGACGGTGACGGATCGAGTCGGAATCGGCACCACCGCTCCCGAGGAACCCCTGCACGTTTTTCGCTCCGATACTACCGGAACCGATTCTCTGGTGAAATCCGGTGTCTTCGATCTCTTCCTCTATGCCGACGACGCCACTCCTGGTACCAATATCTATATGGGAGTTCAGGGCCGTACCCGGTACTACGGTGTTTCCGGCGAGACGGCCTATGCCGTTGCGGGGGTGCGGGGGAGCTTCCTCAACATGAGCTCCGGCGACGTCACCGAAGCGGTCGGGGTTTATACGTCGGTCGGGAACAACGGCACGGGAACGATCGACCGCGCCATCGGTTTCTACAACCCCGCGATCGCCAACCTCTCCACCGGGACGATCAATGAGGCCTACGGCCTTTTGATTGGCAGCCCGATCAACAGCGGGGGAGGAACCATCACCGACAACTACGGTATCTTCATCGGTAACCAGAGCTGTGCCGGTTGTACCAACATCTGGGCGGTCTATGCGGAGGCTGGGGATAGCTACATGAACGGCAACCTGACGATCGGGGAGCAGCTTAGGACTACTGCCAATTCCACTAACGCCCTCAACCTGTTGAATAACGGGGTCAGTCTTGAATCCTACTTCAGCGTTCAGATTAACCTCGACAACGACGCCGACGACTCTGGAGAGCAGTTTCGGGTTGTGACGGACGGGGCGGCGATCGAGCTTTTTAGAGTGGACGACAGCGAACTGCGCACCGGTCAACCGTCCTTCTTTGAGGGTGGGTCTTTCACCGGCTTGGCGACCGGCACTCTCGGTTACCTCAGCGTGTTGGAGGATTACGGGTCCGGGGGGATTGCGCGGATCGTGGACCTAACGACGACCGACGATGCCGGCGTGAGCGTCCTGCGGTTGGGATTGGGGACTGTGAATGCCGGAGTGGACTCACGGTTTATGACTTTCTACGCCGATGCAACCGGGGAGGACGATGGAACCGGAGTGGGTCGGATCCGGTTAAATGCTGGTGGGGTGGCTTATGAAACCGGCGGAGCGGACTACGCCGAGTATGTGAACGTTTCCTCTCCGGTCAGCCAAGGGGATATTATTGCGCTCTCCGGCTCTGGCAAGCGGGCGGTGGACGGAGAGCAGGTCATCGGGGTCGTCTCCGAAACCGCCGGGTTTGTGGGGAACGCCCAGTCAGAAGAACCGGGAGCAAACCAGGCGATTGTGGGTTTCTTGGGGCAGATCCTAACCAAAGTTACCGGCAGTATTCAGCCCGGGGATTTGATCACGGCCTCCGATATTCCGGGAGTGGGAGTTAAGGCGACGGGGAAAGGCCGAATGGTGGGAACGGCGCTGGGGAGCCATGCCGGCTCGACGGTTTCCAAGATTATGGTTTTTGTTAACCCCGGTTGGTGGGATCCGGGAACCGAGATTAACTCGGGAGGAACGGTTAACCTGGAGATCCCGGACCAGCTCAGTGTTTCAGGAGTGGCAGCCAAGGAAGGAACGTTCGATAGACTTATCTCCACGGTTTCAGCAGTTTTTGAAAATTTGAGCGCAAAGGTCGCCGAAATCACCTCCGCCTTAGTTGAAAATCTCAAAGTTAAATTCCTCACGATTGGGGAAAGCTCCGCCCCCACGGGAATTACGATATACGATAGAGCAAATGGGGAGCCCTACTGCGTCACCGTTAACGAGGGAACCGTTGTCACGGCCGCCGGCGTCTGCGAGTAACTCTTTAGCTTTTTCAAACAGGAAGCACAGAACCATTTCCCTAAATATTTTTGGAGATTTGGTCTAAATTTCCGGTTCGAACTCAGTTTGGAGTGAGCAACGGCATGCCCGGCCATAAATCCCTTGCCGCAATTTTCACAATTCCTTGCCATGACCCGAAGAGTTTAACATAGAACGTTTATTGCTTCAGAAGGTTCTTCTGCGCTAAGCTGTACTGATGAATTTTTCTCCCGAAGAAATTCGCGATTTGATCAAGGCCTGGGTGGCGGTTTCGCTGGCGATTGCGATCGCGATTCTGGGATTCGAATCCATCCCCACCCTGGGCCTGCCGGTTCTGATCCGGGCCTTTGCGATCTACTCCATCACCGTTGGTTTTTCCTTCATCGCGCACGAGGTCTTGGGTCACAAGTTCCTGGCCCAGCGTTACCATCTTTTTGCCGAATTTCGCGCCGATGATCTGTTCCTGCTTCTTGCGGTTCTCCTTTCTTTCACCGGTTTTGTCTTCGCCGCCCCCGGGGCGGTGGTAATCGGAGGAGTGACGCGCGTCGACACCTACGGGAAGATCGCCGCGGCCGGAGCGGTGGTCAACATTATTCTGGCGGTGTTCTTTGGATTGCTCTCCCTCGCCGGGGTCTCCCTGGTTCTGCCGCTCTATGAAACCCGTGGAATTGACCTGGTCGCTTCCAGTTATCAAATCAACGCCTGGCTGGCTCTTTTTAATCTTCTGCCGTTGGGGATTCTGGACGGGGCGAAGGTGTTGAAGTGGGACCGGAGGGTGTGGGCGGTTCTCTTCGTGGTCTCGGCGGTACTCTTCTTTAGAGGCATCTAAATCCAGAGAAACACCCACCGCAGATGTGCTATATTCGGGTTGGCCTGCCTGGTTCGTTTGGCCGGTGAGCAATTCCGCAAACTTGCTTAGCAGGGACCCTCAATCTCCTCGGTCCTTGGACCGGGGATGCGGGGACCCACTTTTCTTTACGTGGGATTTGCTCAGCTCAAAGAGCCGACGCCCGGGTGGGCTTCTTTTTTTGCCTCAGCAAAAAGCTAGGTCCGACAACGTTGGGCCGTCCATTTACCTTATTACCTATTTCCTCTTAAGCTGATTCTCGAGTTGACGTTCAATCTCCTCCTGGTTGAGAGGCTCCAGCATCTGCTTGAGTTCAGGGTCATGGGTGACATCCACCCCCATTTTTTTCAGGATTTCGGCCAGGATTTTGAGAATTTTTGTATTTTCCTGTTCGGTGATGGTGTCGATCTGCAGTCCCATCTCCTCCCGCAGGCTATTAATCCGTTCCTGTCGGTTTTGGGTGATGAGGACAAAGATGGCCAGAATGATGGCTTCTAGCGAAACCGTTGTGGTCAGAAAGATGTGCGGGAAGGGATCAAACGGCTTCACCCCGGGTATTACCCCCGAGTTGAGCAACAGCCAGGTCCCAAACCAGGCAATATTAAGAAAGAGGAACTCGGTCGTTCCGAAGACCGCCGCAATCCGGTCCTCCAGCCTTTCGATCCAGGAGCGGCGCGCCCGCATCTTGGTCTCGATGCTCTCAATGGCGGTTTGGATTATCTGCTGGCGAACATTCGACGGCTCGCCACGCGAACCTAGCAACCTCGCTGGTGCTTGGTTGTGATTGGGCATCTTAGAGGCATTTTAGCAGTATTCCCGTGTTAAAATGTTAATATTCGCCGAGGTGCTGTCTCGCCTGTGGCGAGTTGCAATTCGGCAGTTCGTGTCGAGGTAGCTAGGTAGTGCACACGCAAGGAGCACTACCGGTCGTTCGAGCGTTAGCGAGGACGATACAACGGCAGAGCAGCTGTTTTAGACGCGATCGGAGATCGCTACTTTCGCTAGCGCGAAATAAACCGCAGGCCGGTGTAGCTCAGCGGTAGAGCACCTGTTTTGTAAACAGGTTGTCACAGGTTCAATCCCTGTCACCGGCTCCAGAGGTTTGCTAGGGTGGCAGAGCGGTCAAATGCGCCTCGCTGTAGACGAGGTGCCCTTGTGGCTACGGGGGTTCGAATCCCTCCCCTAGCACCAACAGTGCCGACATAGCTCAGTTGGCAGAGCGCATTCTTGGTAAGAATGAGGTCCCCGGTTCGACCCCGGGTGTCGGCTCCAGATAATAAAATGGCAAAAAGTTTAAGAATTTTTATCAGACTAAAGTGTAGCGAGTGCGGCAGTATCAACTACACCACGAGCAGGAACAAAAACGCTACCGAAAAGCTGGAGTTTAAGAAGTTCTGTCCGAAGGAGCGGAAGTATACGCTCCACAAAGAGACGAAGATCTAGGCCCGTAGGCTAATGGCAAACCGCTCGCCTCCAGAGCGAGCTTTGGAGGTTCGACTCCTCCCGGGCCTGCCAACACCGTTTGGAAACCCTATCCCCTTATATTGTCCTATAGCATTTGACTTGACATTATTCAGGTTTATACTTGAAACAGTACGATAAAACCTATAGAGGAGGAGAGATGGAAGATTTTTATGAAAGGCTCTCTGGTGATCTGTGGGGACCATTTCCGAGAGTGTTCGAGCAGGGCTGCTTGGGGGTTGTGCTCTTTCTAATAATTGGACTCCCAGTTCTGTTGGTGTCCGGGGTCTTTGTGCTGATCCGGGCTCTGTTGCGGAAGTGGGGTCTATGGACCGAGTTCTCGGGATTTCTGCTGGTAATCCTGCTCTTCGTGTCAGTGATGGCTTCTCCTTTCGTGTGCATGGTGTTGTCTTTCATGCAGAACCCAAAGCTCTTTGGAATGCTGTTCGGCGTCCCTTGGTAGTCGAGGATCGGCAAGTTGTGTTCGGGGTCGGATTCTTAACGGGATCCGGCCCTTTCTTTTTGCGCCGGTTGGAAAACGTTATCTTTTCCCGATTCTCTCAATTTTTCTCAAAAGCCGCTGACCCGAAGCCACTCCTAAGGGCGGTGGTGATGTTTCCCCAAAAGACCAGAAATCTGGATAGCAATTCCTGCCAGGGATTGAGGGCGGTCGCCTCTTTGTAATCCAGAACATAGCGCCACCAGTTATTCCACTTGCCGTCCGGAGCCACGCCGGTGAAGTGGGGGAGGTGAGAGAACCACCATTTGAGGTAACCGTAACCGCTACAGCCCCAGGAGGAGCAGCCGATCTGCTGGGTTGCCCCGGTAAGGTAAGGGTAATTCAACCAATCCTGGCAGGTGCTTTTTGCCGGACTGGAGCGGCTCCAGTCATAGTCGGAAAGGGAATTGGGAGCGTAATGGACCGAACCGCAACCACTGTAGTCATAATCTGGCGATTGGGCTTTGACCAAACCAAACCGGTCCCAGTTGTGGCTGGTCCGGTTTTCCGCCCACCCCCCGTAGGTGTGGGACATCGCCGCTTCCGTTCGGTGGCCAAGATCCTCCAACATTTCCGCCACCCCCCGTTCGTAGCTAAACCCCATGATCGGCAGCTGTTTGTTGCAGGATGTTCCCGTGAGCGGGGGTGAGTTGTACTCAAAAGCGCCCGGGCCGGCCAGGCGCGATTCGTAGAAGCCGAAGTAGGGGCCACCCCAGACCCATACCTCATGGATTGCTCCGCTGTTGCGCGCTGCGCAGACGTCTGAACCGTAATCAGTGAGAAGCTTGTTGTAATCCACCCCCACCGACGTATGGCACTTAGATTCGGGACGATCAAGGTCATTCCAACAGTCGAGAAAGCTGTCACCGTCGAAATCAAATCCGCTGTTGAGAACGGGGAAATCGTCCAGCTGACGGTGTTCCACAATTTGGTAGTTCACATAGTTCCCGCTGGCGCTTTTGACATCAACGACGAACTGCGTCTCCAGTGCTTGCGGATTTTCCCAACCCAAAAGATTGTGGAGCCGTTGGCCGTTAACAATTGGATCGAAATCCAGCACCAGGACTTTTCGGGTGACGGTGCTGGCCGGCAGGGGTTTTGGGGTGGGTTTAGTTTTCGGCGTCGGCGTTGGTTCTGACCCGAAATTCAGTTCCGGCTGGGGGGTAGTTTTGGGAAGGACTTTATCCTCGGCCTTGGTCAGCGCTTTTTCATTCGAGTCAATCTCCTCGGTAACGGGCTCGTTCTTGGGAGTATTTTTCTCGGAGCGTAGATTGGTGTAGACGCTCAAAGCACTCGTAACCACGGCCAGTACCGCTAAAAAGTAAAAAAACTTTGGAGAAAGGAGAGAGGAAATCGAAAATCTCTCCCGAGATTTAGTCAAGTACATCAAGGCCATTTTCGCACAATCGAGTGAAACGAGATTGCTAGGTTAGCAAAGCGAGCCGTCCAAAAGTCGTCCGATTGACTTTTTCACCGTTCGCGATTACTATTTAAGAAAATCTACCGGTTTCAGACATGAGAGGAGGAGACGTGTTATTCGTGATTCTGGACTGTGCCGATCGGGCGATAGAAACCGGGTTGCGGGACCGGCTCGTCGCGTTTCTCCCCAGGATCTTGGCGGAGGCGCTGTCGGTTCCGGGCGACAAATTAGTGCCGGAAGATGTGATCATTCGCTACGGATCTGGGGAGGAGTGGGTCTCTCCCAGGGGAGATGATTTCCGGGTGCGGATCGAAACCGAGGATCGTGATCGTCTGGACGAGGATTGGGGGGCAGTGATCACACTGGCGGCGATTCAACTGCGCAGCCATCTTCCCGTCGGAGTCTCTGGTTCGATTGAGATTCCGGTGGAGGGAGAACTCTTTTGCGAAGCGGCTGTCTCGACATCGCTGCAATAGTTCACTATCCCTTCTTGGGAAACCGAGGAGGGTTTTTTTTGTCCCCCTTACCTTGCCCTAAGTCCTATAGCATGGTAGAATAAAAGCACATCGGCACATCTGCCGAATTGCAACCTAGTGTTAGCTAGGACAGCACTTACTCTTCAGGAGAAGGAGGCCGGAGATGATGGGAAAGGTTGTGAGTGCGCTTCTGAGCGCGATCATCATGGTCGTTGCGCTCGGAGCCGGGATGGAGGTTGCGAATCAGGCCGGGATATTCTGGGGTCTGATCGTGGCCGTGGTTGTCGTGCTTTTCGGTTTGATGGCTCTGGTGGGGTGGATGATTCGCCCTCCCAAGAGCTGAAGACCACCAACCCTTCTTGGGAAACCAGGGAGGGTTTTTTTAATAAAAACCCGCTTTTTAGATAAAGCGGGTATTTAGGGACTGATCTTAAGAAACAGAGCGCCGTCCCGAAGCCGGTCAAAGATCCTTGCGTCTTCCATCAGATCATGTGCGTCAACCCCGTTGAGAATGATGGTGTCTTCCCCTCTGATTGAGGGAATGACATACGCTAGTGGGTGGCCGGCCGGCGCATCCTTAAGATTGATTCGGATGTAGATGTCCGAACTCTTGAACCAACCACGGTAGAAGAGGCCGTCGATCAGTTTCTCCATCAATCGCTTCTTATCCATGCCGTTCCTGACCCAGCCGGGGTAGTTGGGGAGCTTGTAGACCCATGGTCCCCGGACGACAACTCTCTCTCCGACCGCCACCTGCCGATGGATATCCCCTTGAACAAGTTTGGGACGCCGAATGGGCATTCTCTCCTCCTCTCCTTCTGATTCGACGATTAGAATTTTATCAGTTCAGATACCCTCTGGTAAAATGCCGTCCTCGCTGTGCTTGGTTGCAATTCACTAAGTGAGATATCCTTTAGTGAAGTCATCGAAGCCGATAGGTTTTTTCCCTTCGACCTGGACCGCATCGAGCGAGAGAGTTCCGTTTTCGAGGTGGGCTTGGAGAATCTTAAGCCTAAGGTTTTGATGGCGCTGGTTTTTGAGTTCCCGATCCAACTGTTCGGCCATCTCTCCAACGGTGGTCCAGACTCCCGGCCAGGGATTGTAGGCTCGGGCCATTCGTTCCACCTGGATGTTGTTATCTTGCCAGTTGACGCGCCCATTATCCTTTTTGACCAGTTTGGTGTAGGTGGCTTGAGTGTGGTCCTGCGGTCGGGGATTGAGCTTTCCTTCCAGATAGACCGGAATGGTTCTGACCAAGATTTTCCCCCCGACCTGGGCGAGTTTGGCCATGGCGGTGGCCGTGGTTTCGGCGGGGCTAAGGGCTATTTTTTCTTGGGAAACAATCGGCCCATGGTCCATCTGCTCATCCATCAGCATAATGGTCACTCCGGTCTCCGTGTCTCCGTTCAGAATCGCCGCTTGGATCGGCGAAGCTCCCCGGTACTTGGGAAGCAGAGATGGATGAACGTTTAGGGCACCTTTCTCCGGTATCAGGAGGGTTTCGGAGGGAACAATCATTCCATAGGAAGCGACAACGAAGAGGGTGGGTTTGAGCTTTGCCAGTTTACGGTTAATAGTTGATAGCTCACCCTTGTCGGCGGGGGAAAAGATTTTTATTTTGTTCTCTTTGGCGAAAGTTTTTACGGGAGAGGGGGTGAGTTTTTGGTCTCGGCCGACCGGTCGATCCGGTTGGGTGACCACGGCGACGACATTAAAGTTGTCGTCCGACAACTTTCGGAGGACAATTTGACCAAATACGGGAGTGCCGAAGAAAATGATTCTTGGCCGCATCGGATTCAGCTTAGCATTTTAACCGGATTTCTTTTCGCGAAATTTCTCTTCCAGTTCGGTTTCGGTGAGGAAAGGGCCGGCGGACCTTGCCGTGATTAACTCCCCATCCAGATGGTCAATTTCATGCTGAAATATCCGGGCAAGAAAGTCCGTGGCCTTGATCGTGAGGGTTTCTCCTTTGAGATTTTGGAATCGGACGGTGACGGCTTTGGAACGGACGACCGGTCCGTATTGATTGGGAATTGAAAGACAGCCTTCATACTCTCCCTCTTGACCCGTCGATCGGGAGGTAATCTCGGGATTAATAATGGTCAGGAAGTGGGCGGCGCTGTCTTGTTCATCCGGATTTAAGCGAACGACGGCCAACCGCAGATCCAACCCAACCTGGTTGGCGGAGAGCCCAACCCCTTCCGGATTGCGCTGATTTCGGAGGATCTCTTCCATTTCCCGGACGGTTCGGTGGAGATTATCATCGAATTTGGCCACCTTTCGGGTGGGCTGATTGAGGATTTTATTAGGGTTGGTAACGATTTTCATAACAGCGACTCCGGGTCGACCTCCACTTTCCATTCGGGAGGAATCGCCCTTGCTAGTTTAGCACCAGCCCAAGGCTGACCCGCCTTGGTCGGGAGCGGCAACTTAATGGCGACGTTAATTTGAATCTTTCCCGGGGTTTTGGCGTAGGATTCATACGGGAGAGAGATGATCAGCCGAGAGTCGAGGTTTTTAAGTTTTTCTAAGAGCTTTTCTGTTCCCGAATTGGCTTTAGCGGAGCTCTTGGCGGAGAAACTGAGCTTAACCAGAGTTGAGAAGGGGGGGTAACCAAGTTCTCGCCGGGCTTTTCGGTCCCGCTGGTAGAAATCGGTGAGATCTCCGGCGGCCAGATCCGCAAAAAGCGGGTTCTGGGGCGATGAGGTTTGAAGAATCAGCTCCCCTTTGGTGATCTGCGACAGCTTTTGAACCGTCCAAATTATCTTTTCGTGGGCGCGAAAATCCGGCAGATTTAGAAGGGTATCAACGTCGGCCCAGACGGTGTAGTGGGACTCCTTTCCCAGCGCGGAAAAAAGTTCCGGTCCGATGATCTCATACTGGTTCTTATCTGTGCCAATTCTGTGAATTTCCTCACTTATTTTATCCTGTAATTCTCTGGAATTAACATAGACTATCGTGTACTTTCCGGAAGTTAGAGCACCCTCTAGAGGTTGAGAGATGAGGGTAAAATTACCGGCCAATTTTTCCAGGTCCAGATCAGCGATTCGGCTCGGTTTGATTTTGGGATTCTGGGGAAGCATCTCAATCTCCAGACCCTCGATCTCGGCTCTTTTTTGGGCAACCTCAACGGCGTGGTAGTAGGGGGTGCGTTCATCTTTGTAATTCCAATTATCGGGCTCCTCGATGATGATTTTTTTCAAGTTGGGGAGCTGGGCGAAGACCGCAGAGCGGGAACCGATCATCAAATTCTTTTGCTTCTCGGTGCTGGCACGGAACTTTACTTGAGAGACGGAGGGAGCCAGAAGGAGGGTGGCAACGGTTTCCACCGGAGAGTTGGCCGATTTTTCGCCCTTTCCGCCGATCTGGCATTTTAGGCAATCGAGGGGGGAGGCCAAATAGTGCTTCACCATCCATTTGGCAAGCTCTAGTTGAATTTTGCTAAAGCCGGATTCCTTAATTTCTTGGATTGGCTTGGTGGGGAAGGGGGGTTTGGTGGGGGTGATACTCCAGATGTATCCCTCCACCACCCGTTTCCCGAAGGGTGCGACCACCTTTACCCCTTCCCTAGCAGAACCGATTAGATTCTCCGGCACTTGGTAGGTAAAGAGTCGCTTGGTGGGATCTTGGTAGCTGTCGATAACAACTTCGGCAAATGTAGACATCGACTTTATAATAAGGGAAATGGACGGCTGATGGAAACAGCCTAGCATTTGAAGGAATCAAATGAGCAACAAAGAAAAAGAGTATTGGATTTTGTGGAATCAGTTTTACGCTCAAATTGGCCCGATCCGCTTCGAACAGCTCATAAAGGCGTTTGGCAGCGCCGAAAAAGCCTGGAAAGCGCCGGTGGAACAGTTTTCTCGGCTTGGGTGGGGACCAAACGAGCTGTCTTTACTCAAAGAGCGAGAAAATCTCACAGTTGAGCCAATATTAGAAACCATTATCAAACACAAAGCGACGGTGATAACACGGGAGGAAGAGATTTACCCGGTAAATCTTCTCCAGATACCCGCTCCCCCGCCCCTGCTCTACGTGAGGGGAGAGTTGCTTCCTCAGGATAATCTCTCTTTGGCCGTGGTTGGTTCTCGGCGAGCCACCAATTATGGTAAAGAAGTGGCGCGGGCGCTCGTTCCGGAGCTCGCTTCGGCCGGATTAACGATTGTTTCGGGATTGGCTCTGGGGATCGACGCTGAAGCCCACCGGGCCGCCCTTTCGGTTGGTGGAAGAACAATCGCGGTTTTGGCCTGCGGGATCGATCAAATATACCCGCCCTCCAATGCCTCCATCGCCCGGGAAATGCTGGAGAGCGGAAAGGGAGCGATTGTGACGGAGTTTCCTCCAGAAACCCCGACCTACCCAGCGAATTTTCCGATTAGGAACCGGGTGATTTCGGGTTTATCCCTTGGGACGCTCGTCATTGAAGCGGCGGAGGGCTCCGGAACCTTCCACACGGTCGCTTCGGCTCTGGACCAGGGAAGAGATGTTTTCGCGGTGCCCGGCTCGATTTTCTCTCCCTACTCCGCCGGCACGGCCAAACTGATTGAAAAAGGCGCCAAACCTGTCACTCGGGCGGGGGATATTCTGGAAGAACTACAGGTGGGAGACCAAATTCAGATTCGAAAAGCGCGGGAAACTATCGCTCCCGATCCGGAGGAGAAGAAGATTCTGACCATCCTGGGCCCAAACGAACTTCATGTGGACGAAATCTTTAATCAGTCAGAACTAGATACTGCTAAGGTCTCTTCTCTCTTAACCACGATGGAAATGAAGGGTTTGGTCCGTCATTTGGGAGGCGGAATTTATCAGTCTAGTATATCCAACTGATAGAGATATTGTTCCACCACCCAGTAGTCGATGGTTATTGGGAGATCGGTAGGAGTAGCGAGGATGAACTTGAAACCTTCTCCGACGGTTTTCTCGACCCCGACCGCGACCGCCCGATCCAGGGTGAAGAAGACTTTGGAGCTTTCGGTGAGGTCGGGATATTCGACGGCGTGTTCGGTTTCTCCCGGTTCAATCACCACCTGCCCAATGGACTTTCCCTTGACCGCTAGGCTTTCCACGGTTAGTTTCTGGATGAAAGCTTCGGCGATCTGGGCAATTTTGACCGTGATCTTCTCAAAGATCGCTTCGATTGTCGCCGTTAACCGTTGGAAAACCCCCTCTTCGGCCTCGATCTTGGGAGGAAGGATCTTTTGGGTGATCGGCTCCGGTTCAGAAGGGGTTTCTTCAACCGGTGTTGAAGGTGTTTCAACGGTCGGATCCTCGGTGGGTGGAGCTTCCACGGTTTCCGCCGCATCTCCTTCGTCGTCGACTACCACTCCCGGATCGCCCCAGCTCACGCTCAAGAAAGCATCGATCCTCCCAAATCCAGACTCCAGGCTCCAGTCTTCCAACGCTTTTGCGACCGCGAATCCCGGTTGGGTGAGTTTGGTCGCCATTCCGGGGAATGTACCGGAGGAGGTCAGTAGGTCGCCGGCCGTAATAGATTGGGAATCGGGAGCGATCTTGACCGGGACCCGCCCTG
>Ga0209320_10000978_pt1 | contig 14754 bp, 30 predicted proteins | sample Rifsed13ft4_FD_184008 | JGI IMG/M metagenome (GOLD analysis project Ga0209320, IMG submission 184008) | Soil microbial communities from Rifle, Colorado, USA - sediment 13ft 4 (version 2) | ecosystem: Environmental > Terrestrial > Deep subsurface > Rock core/Sediment | place: Rifle, Colorado... | reverse complement strand
GCCTTGACTTTCGATAGATGGTACCTTTGCAGCGGGTGTATACCCCAGTATAGTATAATTGTTAGCAATGCAAAGTACTTTGCATCAATACAAAGTACTTCACAATACAAAGCGAACAAATAGCAAATGGTTCAAGATGCGCGGAATTGTAGAACTTAGTCAGGGTAATAGGTGACTATGTTATGGCACATGACTTGCGCTATTGGAGTATTGATGATTGTCTACCTGGCACCGATGATGCATACTCAAGATGCGACGTTGTAGCGTGCGCGTTGACCTGCTACAATCTCTGACTACCCGGAACATCTGGCTGCTCATTGAAAACTGAATACTGATTGATGGCAGCATAGAGCGGGCCTGAATAGGACGTGTTTATGCTGAAAAAGTTGGAATTACGACTTCTAATCTACCTTTGTATACAGGAAAAAGAGAGATTAGAGAATGAGAAGTTCAAAGGCGGAAATGACGTCATACAGGAAATTGACGTCATGGAAAAACTCATCGGACGTCTCGAATGGCTACATCTAGACCACCTCGGTAAGTAATTTCTAGCCCGCTCTATCCTGCTATCAATCATCAATTCACAAGCTTTGTTAGTGGCTCACTGGAGCAACAACAATGGCAAAGTTCTCTATCAGAGTTATAGTTGAGTCAGCGCAAGATGACGTGAGAAACACAATTCTAGATGTTTCTGTGTTTACTTCTGATTCTTTCGCTGATTCTCTCAAACAAGCGCAAAGTCTCATCAAGCGCGCAGAAAGAAAACCGAATGGGCCTAGGAATAAGAAGTAATGAAATACCTCACTTGTGCCAAATGCGGTAAGGTAGACAAACCAAACAAAACCATTATTCCTTACAATGTAGGAACAAGCGTAAAAATGCAGTGTTCCGATTGTGCAACTAATGGTTGGTATGCCAAACTTTGTAGGAATTGCTGTCCTACAAAACATGGCACAAAGTAAGTAAACCGAGCCACTAATAAAACTTGTGACTTGCTTGGAGAAAGGATAAGTGACTAATGGAATGCGGAATCTGTGACGGAGTTTTCAACAGTAAGAGAGATTGCTGCCCTTATTGTGGTGCAATCAAAGTAGGCAATAAGCACTATGATATGCATAATCAAATGAGGGAACTTGCAAGAGTAATTCCACGAAAGATTGTGCAGTTCTCAGAACTAAGAATCAAGTCAGAACTGGCATAGCAAAAAGCAACTAACCAAAAAGCAAAATAGCCTGTTAGGAAGTTTATTCCCTAACAGGCTATTATTGTTTATGAGGCTATAGAAACACAAATAGCCTAGATACAGGTTTTATCCCATATCCAAGCTATTGCGTGAGTAACCTTATTTTAGGTTTGGCGCTAGTAACTACCCTACTCTAGTCACCGATACGAGCCCTAGTAGCTTTTTTATACGTGGTATCTACCTAGTCTCATAATAGACTGCCACGGTAGATAGTTGCTTAGGCTATCTACGGTTCGCATTAGGTGACTGATAATCTACCCTTGTCACCTAATGCCGCACTGAGCCTATCACCCTATTTATACTCGCTCAGTCGAGTTATGAGAGTATGTATGAATCCCTTACTCTCACTAGCTACTCTAGCATAGCCTTGAACATCTGTCAAGCACTATTTTAGAGCACTAAGCCTTCAAGATGCTCTCTGCTGTTGCTCGCACCTTCTCAGTCGCCCAATCCTTATGTGCAGTCTTGATAGAATCCATAAGGTTCTTGAGTTGAAATTCGGGAGTAGTCTCGTAAATCTCTCGAAGTTCCTTTGTAGCACTTTGCATCGATGAAGTCTTTGCAGCAACGAACTTCTGTCGATTGACTGCCTCGAAAATATCCTTGTCACCAAACCAATCCTTTGATTCCCTTGCTTCTGGAATACCCTCATACTGCAATGGATCAAACTTGTAAAGAATGGGCTTTTTCAAGTCTTCGCCCATGAAAGTCTTGACTTCGGCGGAAAGAGCATCATCAATTTCTGACTGACTCTTTCCCTCGGCTGCGAGTAGTTCACTAAGTCGCTTCATTTTGCTTATCTCCCTTATTTGGTTACTAAAAATAGTGAATGGTCCCGGCTTCGCAGATTTTCATCTTAGGTCAGAGCCTACACTTAGATTATATACAGTTCCTCGGTTATTAGCGTTGGCTGTATAGGTTCCTGCCTGTGTAGGATGCTAGTCGCACGGCCATTCACTTCCTACAGTCTACCATGCCTCATACTGCAAGTCAAGAGAATAATGTGTCCTGAATAGTGGAATTGTTGATAGTTCAGAAGCGTCAAGGTTTTGACAAGGTGCCAAAGGATTGACTGGTCAGTTTATTGACATGTCCTCAAAACATTACATGGTGGCTTCGGCTTCCTTTACTTGAAGTCTCATCATGCCTACTAGGCAGTCTCACACGACTTGGAGACCGTAAGCCTTGCCAAGTCAGTCACTTAGGGCAATTCTTCAATCCAGCACTACCATGATAGCACCCTTCCGAGCCAGAGTCAATCGTCAAGTTCTTGACACCTTCCTCGTAAAAGTTAGTAGTAAGGTCTTTGTTTTTTTTATTTTTTTTTTACAACTAACCATTACAAGTAACACGTCAAGAACTTGACACTTGACTCGGGGCCAAACCCATGCTACCATAGGGACGTGCTGAGTGCTTCGGGTGGCTAAGTGCTTACGAGTCAGCTACTTGGAGCCATACGGGCATGCTGGAAGGCCACAGGGGGCACCGAGAGACTGAACCGAAAGGTCGCAGAACCTGGCATCCAAAAACTTCGGAGCCTCTGAACTATTACTAATGGAGATGATGAACAATGAATCTAATTTACAATCTAAATGAACTAATTTTCTACAAAATATTACGAATGAATGAAGTACCATTATGGGCAGACAAAATTCGATGGTTTTTTGAAAGATTATTTCCCTACAAAGATGAATAATTCATTTTTGAAATAATTATAATAGATAGCAGGATTTGATTATTATAGGTTGGACCTATAAAAATAATTGAATGGTTTTACTACGTTCAAATCGTAGCTGCTATCTATTATAATTATTTTCAAGTTTTGCGTCGAATTGCATAAATGAGATAAATATGACTAAAAATTACAAAGTTTGTGCAATAAAGCACAATACGCGAGTAACTAGCGATATAGTTACATAACCTAACCTAACATGACACTTCATGTAGTGACTTACAAAGAGAAAATTTTCGACTTTCAAGTTGGACTAAGTAATAAACAGGCAGAATCAATCCACGCGCTAGTAGCTAGTAAAGGACCAGACTGGGGTTTTAATGAATTTGACATTACAAACATAGTGCAATTCATAGAAAACATCAAAAACGGATATACTGAGCATCAAGCAGAATTTTGGCCCAAAAAAGCATTAGAATGTGCTAGTAAAGATCATGATGTATCAGGTAAATGGGATAAAGAAAAGAACGTGGATATTTTCACTTGTAATGATTGCAAGTGGGAACTTGAGCATCCAAGGCAATAGATAATCCAGTTTGGCCGTATCTGTTGAAAAACGGCCAATTATTGATAGAGAGATTGAATCATTATTACTAAAGCAATAACTAAAATGATACACCCATTTATCCCATCCGTCCTAGATTCATCAAAATGTGCTATTTGTGCATTTGATGCAATTTCTCATGGTTCTAATGCAGAATGCGAATTTTGTGATTTTGTTGGTTCATGCGAAATTGACTATGTTACAAAATCGCTTTGCTGTAGTTCATGTATGGATATCTCCGCGCGAGTTACTAGAGATGAAGCGCGAAATAATTTATCTCTAATTGATTCAAATGGACCTAATCCAAATCCTGAAACTGCAAGATTTATTCAAGATACAAATAGACTTCCCAATTTTTCACACGAAATCCATACTCCAGTAGATGAAGCCTTATCAATAATTGATGATTCAGATTTAATTGCTAACTCACAATTACTCGATAAAGCAATGAATCATATAACATTTTATAATGCTCAATCAATTCCAAATATCGAATTGAAAAATGCAATTGATAATGATGATAGTATTCTGCCAGAAAATAAACTCGAAAGATATTCACAAGTAATGCTAGAAAGATTCGAGACTTTTCAAAAGAATATTTGGGAGCATCAGAATATTGTATATGAGAATACCGAACGCGCATTAAAAATTCGAGATGATTTAAGAGCATTTGGTAATGGTATTCGTAGAGAGATTAGAGAAAAATTAACTTTACAAGATTCTGAATACCAGATTGAAAAGAAAGTAGTTAAGCCAGTTATCAAGAAGAAAACTGCACAAGAAAAACTCATAGAAAATATTATGATTGCTCGAAATTGTAGTAAAGAGGAAGCTACTAAATTGTATGAAAAGATGGAATTGGGATAATTATTATGATTAGAATTAAACTCACATTCACAAATGATGTTACTCAGACATATTTAGCAAAAGAGATTTATAAAGATGAAAATAGAATTATAATTAGAACTGAATTTGGATTTAGAAATTTTGAATTAAAGTTTGTTGAATCTATTATTTGTATGAGTTAATTATGATTACCAGAGTAATTACAGTTCAATTTGAAATTACTTACGACGAAAATAATGAGCGACATTCCTTCGCGAAATTAGATGATACTAAGAATGGAATTGTCAGAGGATTAGAACCTTTTAAGAATTTAAGATTTCTATTTGTTCAAGATAGTCCAGTTCAATATAAACCTGATATTGTGGTAAAATAAAATGCCTCTTTATTGGACAAATAATAATTTACCAGTAACTGATAAGCGCATCCTAAAACTTAAATGCGGCTGCATAGTTCTTAGATTGGGTAAGAAAAGAGAATTTAGAAGTATTTGTTTTAAACATGCTTATAATAATCAAGGTAAATTAAGATGAATATTAATAACTCAATCGAACACAATAAAAAAATTTTAGAGATTAGAGATTTTATACTTCAAAAATTTCCAAATGCAATTTTTGGTTATGAATCTGAAATAAAAGAAGATAAAACAATTAAGAACTACATAATTATTAAAATTGAATAATCATCATGTCAAGCAAATTACAAGAAAAATGTCCAGTTTGTAATCATACTGCAATAGAACTATCTCGAAAACAAATTGGAAATCAAATCTTAATTAATCTACAGTGCAATCATTTGTTATTTGTTGATGTTGTAGAAGACTCCAAATTAAATGATTATTCAGCTATCACATTTGATGGTGATAATAACTGCAATCATCAATGGGGATTAGAGAAAAATCGTACAACTTGTTTAAAATGCAATGCTCATAAGTTATATGATTTTCAAGTAACTGGTGCAAGCCTAATTGAAAAATATAATGGCAGATTCGCTTTATTTGATCAGCAAGGTCTTGGAAAAACTATTCAAGCATTAGCTTATCTCAAATTAAATTCATCAGCTATTCCTTTTCTATGGGTAACTAAAGCAGGAATTAAATACCAGCATTGCAGGGAAATTACTCGTATTTTAGGTGATAGTTATTTTCCTCAAGTTTTAAAAAAGGGAACTGATAAATTGTTTCCTGGATTTAAATCTTACTTGTCCTCATATGATTTACTTAAGAAAATTGATTTATCTGAAATAACTTCTATTGGCATTAAATGTATTATTCTTGATGAATGCCAAGCAATAATGAATCCTTCTGCATTAAGAACTCAGGCATTAAGAACAATAGTAAAACAAGTAGATAAAATTATTCCTACTTCTGGCACACCTTGGAAAAATAGAGGCCCTGAGTTTTTTACAGTTTTGAATATGCTCGACGCGAAAATGTTTCATAATTACCAACATTTCATCAATACAGAAGTTGGTTATTATTATCAGGGTAATAAACTTGTAACTGGTGGCATAGCAAAACCAAAAGAATTTAAAGAGAAAACTCAACATATCCTAATTCGTCGCGAACGCGAAGAAGTAATGCCAGAATTACCAATTATCAGCAGACATAAGTTTTTAGTCGAGGTACCAAAATCTGCTCGCCTTGCATACAAAGAAGAAGAAGACAAATTAGTCCAGATATTTAATGATGCATTGTTAGAAGGAACAGAGGATTCATTTGAAACTCAGAAAGCAATGAATACAATTCTGATGCAAATGAAGCAGATTGTAGGCATTGCAAAAATTCCTTCTACAGTTGAGTTAGCACAGGATTTTCTAAGCGAGACAGATAGAAAACTTACTATTTTCGTACATCATAAAGAGTGCGCGAGATTAATAGAGAATCAATTAAAAACCTATTGCATGGAAAATTATCTTCCTTTGCCTTTGGTTTTATCATCGGCAATGTCACCAGAAGAAAGATTTACTTGCCAAGAAAAGTTTAATGGTAATAAATATCGCCTATTAATCGCAAGCACATTAGCTTCTGGTGAAGGTCTTAACTTACAATCTTGTTCTGATTGCATAATGCACGAAAGACAATGGAACGCAAGTAACGAAGAACAAGCAGAAGGTAGATTTATTAGAATTGGTCAGACTTCTACTGCTGTAGTTGCAACATATGTTCATGGTGATGATACAATTGATACAATTCTAGATGGAATAGTTGAGAATAAAAGAATTGCATTTCAAGCATCCTGGGATAAAGAAGTAAAAGCAAGTTTTGATGAAAGTGCTGTAACAAAAGATATTATTCTAGAAATTGTTAGAAGAAGGAGATAATTTTTCCAAATGCAAATCCAATGCCCTTCATGCAAAAACGATAACTTATCAATGATAGAAAAGTTATATGAAGTACCAGTTAAAAATTTAATTGTCAAGATTATGTTTTATTGTTCAGTTTGTAGTAAAACTTTTTCGGTGAATAAAGATGACTAAGAAAATTGAGCAACTAGAACTAAAACATTTGAAATTAGCATTTAATGAACATCTAAAAAGACTTAGCACATCATATACTGCTAAAGAAAAGAATGCTTATTGGTCACATTTTTATAATGAATTAAAAAAGAATTGTTCAATTATTGAGACTTAAAAATGTGCTACATAAAATTTCATCAATGCAAGTATTGCAATAAAGAATATGATTGTAATATTCAGACATCACTATGCCCAACTAGAAATAATGATAGAGATGCTAATATGTGTGATGAATGTAGAGGCAAGATAGAAGATGAATTATTGCATAAGCATCCTAAAGATTTGATTTTAGATAATTTGGTTGGAAAATTCTCAGATGACTAACGTAGAAAAATACTTAGCAGAAGTTCAAATTCTGCATGAAAAGTATTTAAAAGAACTGGGTGCATTTGCAGTTATTTTTATTGAATTAGATAATAATGTCGCTGTATATGGTAATACTTGTGCTACATGTATGGTGCTAAATTATCTTATGACTCATTCAGAACATCCTCATGCTTTAATAGAAGATCCAAGAAAGAAGTCGATTAATTAATCATGAGTAAGAAATTTGTAGTCTTAGATGCAACAATTTTATCTTCTTTAATGTCATGTGCAAGATACATGGATTTTAGATTCAATCAATCCTTAGTATCAAAAGAAGGTAAGTCAAATGCAATTTCTTGTGGTTCTTTAGTTCATATTATCCTTGAATGGTATAATAAAGGATTAATTGAAGGTAATTCGCGCGAAAAATCAATTCAACGCGGATTAGATGCTGGTAATGAATTTATCAATGGGCCAGCAGATAAAAATAAGTATATTCATGGTGATGATATTGACGATTTCGCCCAGAATATTCCAGAAGAATCAGATAAGAATAATATCGGTTCAAAGTTTGTATTTGAAACAATGCATGAGTATTTTGATTTCTGGCGAAATGATTCTTTTACAGTTCTCGCGTCAGAAGAAGTTCGAGAAATAAAGATTTACGAAGATGATGATATTGCAATTAAATGGAAAGCTAAATTCGATTTAATCATAGATTCTCAAGCGGGTATTATGTCAGTTGACCACAAAACTATGAAGCAACGCAGAGATACTATGTCCATGAGTAATCAATTTATGGGGCATTGTATCTTACTTCACAGTAGAAATGTAATGATTAATAAGATTGGATTTCAAAAATCACTTAAGCCAGAAGAAAAGTTTACTCGAAATATTATCAGTTATACCTCAGATAGATTAGCCGAATGGCAATTTGAAACAGTTCCACATTATGCTCGAATGTTAGTTGCATATACTGAAGCAGGATACTTTCCACCAAATCATAATAACTGTGAAAACAAATTTGGTCAATGTGAGTTTTATCGAAAAGATGTATGCAATAATGATCGTGGTATGAGAGAAGAAATGTTAAAAATCAACTTTCGCGTTGGTTCAAAATGGGATATTTCTAACAATGATTGATATTGCAAAAGTTAAAATCTCAATGAGTAACTTAATTGTATCAGCTAGAAAGTTGAATGAATTAACTGACTCATTTACTATTCAATTAAAAAATATTGAAGATTCAATAAATAACTTGAAATTAGGGGTTGAATCAGAAATTGAAATTCCTAATTTAAAATTAAAAACTAAATTTGGATATGGTCGAATTGAAAGTAAATGGGGATTTTATATTCATGAAGATACTCAATATTGGCACTGGCTCAGCGCACCTCGATATTTAAGAATTAAAGTAATTGAATATATTCCACTACTTTTTGAGCAATTAGAAGAAGACGGAATTAAGTTAGTTGAGAATCTTAAGAAAGCAACACAAGTCGCGCAGGAATTTATCGACAAAATTAATAAGAAATAATCATGAACAAGCACATCCACAAATACATCCGCATTCGCATAGGAATTAAGCGTAGGGAAGAATACAAATGTTCCCTACCCGGATGTACTCATCATACATTTCCCGAATTAGTAGTTGGTAGGGAATCTATTTGTAATTATTGTGGTAATATTTTCTATATGAATAAGGCATCAGTTAGATTATCCAAGCCTCACTGCGGATGCTTAAGTAAGAAATCAGGTTCAGTTAAAACTATTGAAGATTTCTTGTTGGATAAATTATAATGACTAAAAAAGATTTAATCAAACTTAAGAAACTTCTTGAACATATTAAAGATCCAGATGGATATGTAAAAGAAATGATTGCTGTAGTTGATAGAAATTTAGCAATTTATGAATCAATGCGTGGTCAAATGAAAGATCAATATTATCGAGATGAGCTATAAAAATGCCTACAATGTCAACGATTAATCATGATATTCATTTTAGTCTATTTAAAGGTGATCCAGGAACTAGAAAATCAACAGCAGCATTATCATATCCTAAACCAATTTACTTTTTCAGCTACGATAGAAAGATGAATGCATTAACTATTCCTATGCAAAAATGGAATATTAATCCAGATGAAGTGCATTATGATGATTATGAAGATTGGACTAAGGCTGCATCTAAATTAGAAGAGTTTAGAATCAAATGTCCATATAAAACAATTGTAATTGATTCTATTACAACATGCGCTGATGCTATGTTAAGGCAAACTCTTAAATTAAAAACTGGTAATAGAGCATCTGGTGCTGCTGCTGGTAAATTAATTGGAGGCATAGCAGTTAATGAAATAGAAGATTTTAATGCAGAAGCAGGTGGATTAAATGAACTTATGGCATTAACAAAAGATATCCAAAAGTTTCATAAGATTGATGTAATCCTAATTGCTCATATTATTAATCGTGATAGTAAGAAACTTGATGGCAAAGTAGAAGTATCACGAACAATTGTTACTGCTGGTAAAGCACCCGCAGCAAAAATTCCCGCGATCTGCGACGAAACATATCATTTTGGTATTGAACGCGCAGTGATTGAAGGGCAAGGTGGTGCATATATTATTCAAACAACTAATACTGGAAGTGATTATGCTAGATCGAGTTTACCATTACCAACAGTAATACAAATTAATGATGATCCTTTGTATGAGAAATATATCCTGCCAGCAATCAATAAGTTAAAGGCTGGTCCTGTTACGAACTTAATAACATGAAAATTAATATAGAATTTAGAAGTCCAACTCCAAGTCATGTTGAAATTGCTATATTTTTAGATGGAGGATATACTGGAACTATTACAACAACTATTGGAGAAGCAGCATGTTTACATCAAATACTATCTCATGGGTGTGCTAAAAATATAGACAGTTTTAGTTCAAAAGGTTCAATTCAATATAATAAGAGGAAAAACAATGAAACCTGAATACGTAATTATGGTTGGAAATTTGTTTCTTAAGTCAGCTTATACTTATGAAGATAGTTTTTCATTTATATCTTCACAAGAACAAGCAAAAAGATATACAGATGAAGAACTACTTAAGAAAGATATTGCAAGATTGGAACTTCATAAGGTTCCATATGTAACAATGAAAATCAATATTATGGCAGAGATTCAGGTTATTGTACCTAATCTTGTCAAAGAAGATGCCTCCCTCTAAAACAACAACAAACAAAAGGAAAAACACACAATGATCGTAGAATTCTCTGAGTCAGATGTTCTTGGTTCTAAGTTAGTTACTCCAGGTTGGTATGAGGTGCTAGTCGAGAGAATTGAAGATAAGGCATCCTCTGATGGAAAATCCATTAATGCATGGATTAAGGGTAAGATTGTCAAGAATGCTGATACTGGTTCAACTGATTTCCAAGGTGTTCCAACGCCTTTTAATTGGTTGATTAATTCTAAGGCAGCATTTGGACTTACTCCAATTCTACGCGCTATTGGAATTGAACCAAAACCCGGAGATAGAGCAGACGTAGAAGCAATTGCTGGTAAACGATTCGAGATGTTTATTGGCAATGGAATTAACCCTAAGAATCAACAGATGCAGAATATTCAAACGGGTCAATTCAGGCCATTGAGAGAAACAGTTAGTAGCTAATAAGTACTGGATTCTATCTGAATATTGATGGGAATAAGATGGTAATGAGTCGCAAATCATTATGAGCAAATCCATCCATCACTTTTTAATGAGGATAAAATGTCAATTCCAGATTACTATTTTGGACCTGAAAAAGAAGTAACTGATCCAGATGATGAATTGCCAGATGATGATGAAGATGATGAGTTATCTGAGGAAGATGAAACAGAAGAAGATTTACCAGAAAATGAAGAGGACAATGAAGAGTTAGATGATTAAGTGAATCATCGTAATATACTCTGAGTCCATTTAGTCCATTTTCTGGTAATAGGGTGTGTATTGGAGCAGAAAATTTCTCACACAAAAGAGAATATACTCTGATTCTGATACACACCCAACTTTATAAAGGGAAATTGATATGACAGTTAAAGAGTTAATTGAGCATTTAAAAACCTTTGATGAAAATCTTGAAGTTATATATAGAGAATGTTCTGATTGGTCACAAATGAGAGCGGACTTAATTACAAAAGAGAAAGGTGTAGATAAAGATTATTATATTATGCGTTCACATAGAACTATGGTTGATAAAGATAAGGCTACTGAGAAAGAATATGTTTGTTTTCCGGGAAATTGAGGAAATTGATATGCGTACATCTATTACAAATCATACTAAGAAAGAATATATTGGTGATGGAGTTTATATCCAACCAACAGATTTTGGAGATTATTTACTAACAACTGAGAACGGTATTGAAGTAACAAATTCTATATGGCTTGAACATAGAATGTTTGATTTACTTATTCAATATAGGGATAGAATTAATCAGGAAAATAAATAAATGCAAGACAAATTAGCAATTCACGCGCGAGATGGTAAAGTTTATATTAATTTTCCCCAACCAGTTACTAATGTTGAATTTGATATTGCAACAGCATTACAAGTAGCAGAAGGATTAATTAATAGATCTAGGCAGGCATTGCAACAACAGAAACCACTTATTGTTATTCCGAAGGTTAATTAAATTGAAATTCTATTTTAGTAATAGTTTAAGAAAAGATGAAGAACTAATGAACCGATACAATGTTTTGTTTGCTATTGCAAGAGGAAAATCACCTTGCATCAGTCATCATAAACATCCATTTTATGAGTTAATTATTTTTGATTATACGTTTGGAGTCAGATTCTAATGAAAGAAGCAGAACTCATACCAATTGATCCAGTCAAGAGAATTAAAGGAAAGATTACAAAAGTTGACCCAACAGGATTTGGATTTATTACATCAGCAGAACAACCATTTACTACATTCTTTTTTCATTGGTCAGCATTGATGCATAATACAAAGCATTTTACTGAATTAAAGAAGGGCGATTCAGTAATGTTTGAGCCAATTGATTTTACTGATCCAATTACTAATGAGTATAAAGGTTGGCGTGGAATAAAAATTGAGGTGATTTGATGAAAGTTACTGCTATTACACCACTACCAATAAAAAATTCTGTTAATATTGAATTATCAAACTATGAAGCCTCAATTCTTAAATGGTTATTTTCTAGAGTTAGAAGAGAAATGACTAATATTGCTACAGAGCATCTTAAGTTTGTTGTAGATCTTGAACAAGAATTAATGCGAATTGTTTAAGATGACTTACAAGGAAAAATATCTTTTATCAAAATCATGGAGAATTAAAGTAAGTACTGTTTATAAATATCATAAGAAACAACATGATAAATTTGGTAAAGAATGGAAAATCAGATTTACTGCTCAATATTTTGGAATATCTCTCGCGCTTGTAAGTGAAAATTTAAAGTTAGGTAAGAATCTAGATAAGCTAGTTGGATGTAAATCGAGAAATCAGGCATTAAAACTAATCAAAGATGAATAAAATCTATGTTCCCGGAAAAGGCAATGGATCTGCTAAAATTGCCATTATAGGAGAAGCCCCTGCAAATATGGAAACTGAGCAATTAACTCCATTTGTTGGTGCTTCTGGTCAACTTCTTAATGCAATGCTCAAAGAAATAGGCATATCGCGCGAAGAATGCTGGTTAACTAATGTTTGTAAATATCAAATTCCTCCGAATTTGGGTAAGCAGAAAATTCCTTTTCGTGTTAGAGCTGAATCAATTGGGATAAATGTAGATGAAGAAGTTTCAAATCTTAGAAAAGAACTTCTTACAATTAGACCAAACATATTAATCCTTCTCGGAGGATCTGCTTTATATGAATGTGCTGGTAAATCACCTATTCAGAAATGGCGCGGATCAATTATAAGTGCATTTGGAATTAAAGCAATTTCAACATATCATCCTTCACACATACTACATCAAGAAGGAGATGTAAAAGGTTATTGGAATAAGTCAATAATGAAATTTGACTTAAAGCGCGCGGTTAAACAATCTTATTTTCCAGAAATTCAACTGCCTTATCGTAATCTCAATATTTGTACTTCACCAAGTCAATTTTATGATTTCATCCATAGAAATCGCTTTAACAGTAATCCTGCTATAGATATTGAAGCCTTTAAATGTATTCCTATTTGTATTGGTATTAGTTTTATTCCAGGTGAAGGCATAACTATTCCTTTATGGAATCATCATAATATATCATCTCTTAGTAATCAAGATTTAGCTATTCTTTGGAGCATGTTATCAGAATTTCTCGCGAAACATAGAGTAATAGGACAGAATTTTAACTATGATAGAGATAAGATTAAGAGATTAGGATTTATTGTCAAATCGCTTTATTCAGATACTATGCTTAAGGCTTTTTCTATTAATCCAGAATTTCCTAAAAATCTCGCATTTAATACGAGTATATACACAGAAGAACCTTATTACAAAGACGAAGGAATGTATGAAGGTAAAGTATCCGACTTATTAATTGGATGTGCTAGAGATGCTTGTATTACGCAAGAAATTAATACTGCTATGGACCCTGATTTAGATGAATTAGGAGTTAGGCCGTATTATGAGAAATTTCTTCTTCCCTTGTACAATTTATATGGCAAAATCGAGAATATAGGCTTTAAGGTTGATGAATCTTTAAGAAAAGAAACAATTATTAAATACATAGAATGGGACGAGCAAATTCGCTATAAACTTTATAAAATTGTCGGATGCGAAGTAAATGCTTCATCTCCAAAACAGATTACAAATTTACTTTATGAAAATTGGAAACTTCCTTTTCGTGGTGGAACTGGAGAAGAAGTATTAACTCAACTATTAAATCAAAATGTTAAAAGTGATCTTCATAGAAAAGGAATTGAATTAATCTTAGAAGATAGGCAAGTTAAAAAAACTTTATCTTCCTATTTATATGCGCCTACTGATTTTGATGGTAGAATGAAAACTTCTTATTTCATTTGCTTAGAAACTGGTAGATCAGCAACACAGCAACAAGATCCTCCATTAAGACCACAAGTAGAAGTTAGAGATGAATATGGGCATAGAAAAAAGCAATCTATTGGAATGGCATTTCAGACTATTACTAAACATGGTGAAATAGGACCAGAGGTAAGAAGAATATTTGTACCCGATGAAGGTGAAATATTCTTACAGGCTGATAGTTCACAAGCTGAAGCGCGAGTAATTTTTCTTTTAGCAGAAGATTATGAAGCACTAGAAGATATTGATAAAAGAGATTATCATGCTTATACTGCATCGTGGTTTCTCGGCGGGTCGGAGGAACAACACAGTAAAAAAGCTCATGGTGGTAAAGAATCTCCTGAAAGATTTCTTGGTAAAACTTTAAGGCATGCTGGTCATTTAGGTGCATCTAAACGACGCGCTGCATTAGAAGTAAATACTCAAGCGCGAAAGTATAAGATTCCTATTGTCATTACTGAAGCAATAGCAGATAAAGCATTAAAAGTATTTCATGCAAAGCAGCCTAAAATTAAGCAGATATTCCAAGAAGGCATACAAAAGTGCATAGA
>Ga0209320_10000970_pt1 | contig 14798 bp, 15 predicted proteins | sample Rifsed13ft4_FD_184008 | JGI IMG/M metagenome (GOLD analysis project Ga0209320, IMG submission 184008) | Soil microbial communities from Rifle, Colorado, USA - sediment 13ft 4 (version 2) | ecosystem: Environmental > Terrestrial > Deep subsurface > Rock core/Sediment | place: Rifle, Colorado... | reverse complement strand
CTGGCCGAATCGGTCGGCTCGAATTTCGTCGAATTGTGTGACGTCACCGACGATCAGCAGATCGAGGCCGTGTTTGCCAAGGCGAGCGATCAATTCAAGCAACTCGACATCCTCGTCCACGCGATCGCATTTGCCAATCGGGAAGACCTGGAGGGGGGTTTCTACACAACCAGCCGGGAAGGCTTTCGGATCGCGATGGACGTCAGTGTTTATTCATTCGTCGCCTTAGCCCGGGCGGCTCAGGCGTTGATGCCGGACGGCGGATCGATGATGACCCTCACCTATTACGGCGGCCAAAAGGTCGTCGCGAATTACAACGTAATGGGAGTCGCCAAGGCCGCACTGGAGGCGGCGACTCGTTACCTGGCCGCGGATCTGGGCCCCAAAGGGGTTCGGGTCAATGCCATCTCCGCCGGCCCGGTCCGGACCCTCTCGGCCGCCGGGGTGCGAGGATTCAAGTCGCTGTATCGCGAATTTGCCGAGCTCGCGCCCATGCGCCGCCAGATTTCGGCCGAGGACATCGGCGGGGCGGCCGTCTGGCTGGCCTCCGACCTGGCCCGCAATGTCACCGGGGAGGTCCTGTTTGTCGACTCTGGGTACAATATTCTCGGAGTCCCATCCATCGATGCGTCAAATCGAACCTGAATCGTTGATCGACCGCATCCGGACCAGTCTGCTCCCCAGAATCGAGCCGGAATTACGGGCGACTCGCACCAGCCTGGCCAGGAGCGTGATTCTGGTGCAGTTCGCCGTCTTGGCGTTCTGGGGGATCGCCCTGCTGGTGCTCTCCAGCCTGAGGCCAGACCTGCGGGTCACGCTGGACCTGGCGGCGATTGCCGCGTTGGCTGTGAGCGGGGCTGCCGCTCTCTCGTTGGCCAAGCGCGGATCGGTGAGAGCGGCGGGGTACCTGATCTCATTTTCCACCTTTGCGGTGATCGCGGTCGGGACTTTCCTCATTCCCCAATATTTCCCGCTGGTCGCGGTTGCCTTCCTGCTTCCGGTCTTGATATCGGGAGCGGTCATTGGCGGCTGGGCTCCCTTCCTCTTTGCCTTCTCAGCCATCGTGATCAACACGACGGCGGTCATCATCGCGGCCGGTCGGGGCGTGGCGGCCGTTGCGGAAAACGAAACCTGGACCCTGATTTACCTGGTGACCCATTCGCTGGTCTCATTGGCCGCGGCCCTGATTTCCAACTCGCTGACCGAGCAAATCCAGAAGACGATTGGAAGCCTGCATCGTCAGGCCGATCAGCTGGCGAAGCTGGCCCACACCGATCCGCTGACCGGGCTGGCGAATCGGCGGCACCTCTTCGAGCGCCTGGAGAGCGAGTTCTCCCGCGCTCAGCGCTACCGCCGGCCCTTCTGCCTGCTCTATATCGACATGGACGGCTTCAAAGCCATCAACGATCAATTCGGGCACTTGTTCGGAGACGAGATCCTGCGCGGATCAGCCCGCGCCATGCAGGCCGTGCTGCGGGCAACCGATCTGCTAGCTCGAATCGGAGGGGATGAGTTCGCGGTGTTGCTGCCCGAGACCGATTTGACTGGATCGGAACACGTCGCGAACAAGCTTCGAAAGGCGCTCGCTGCATACGGGAGTCAGCTCAGCCCCTCTTTGCCCTCCCTCACGCTGTCGATCGGGGTCGGGCAGATCAACGAAGACGACGACGCAATCGAGGATATTCTGTCCCGAGCCGACAAGGCCCAGTATCTGGCCAAGTCCTCCGGCAAGGCCCTGACCCGCACCCAGCAAGACCTGCGCGCCGCAACACCCATCGAGCAGGCTTAGTCCCGGGACGTCTCCAAATCCATTGTGGTATCCTCGCCCTTCGCTTTGGAGGTCGAGTGAAGGTTCTGCTTGCCGTGCTGGCCCATCCCGATGACGAGACCTTTGGGATGGGAGGAACTTTGGCCCTCTACGCCCATCGCGGGGCCCAGGTCCAGCTGGTGTGTGCAACCCGCGGCGAAGCCGGAACGGTTTCTCCTGAGCATCTGGAGGGTTACCAGAACATCGCTCAGCTGCGGGAGGCCGAGCTGCGCTGCGCCGCCTCCCACTTGGGAATCGCGGAGGTTCACTTCCTTGGCTACCGCGATTCAGGAATGGCGGGCAGCCCCGAGAATCAGCACCCCGAGTCTCTAGCAAGCGCGAATCTCAAGCAGGTGGTCGAGCGGGTCACGAAGCACATCCGGCGGACCAAGCCCCAGGTCGTAATCACTTTTGATCCGGCCGGCGGCTACGGCCACCCCGATCATATCGTCACCCACCAAGCAACGGTCGAGGCCTTCCAGGCCGCCGGCGACTCGGCCAGATTCCCGAAGGCCGGACCTGCCTTCGCCCCGCAGAAACTCTATTTCATTACATTCAGTCGTCGCTTCGCCAGCCTCAGCCTGATGCTGCTGAGGCTGAGCGGACACGACCCGAGCCGGATGGGCCGCAATCAAGATATGGATCTCTCCGAGATCGCCAGCCACCAATTTCCAATTCACGCCAAGGTCAACTACCGCCCGGCAGCCAAGCGGAAGCGGCTGGCCACTGCCTGCCACGCCAGCCAGCTCGACTTTGGACCGACGGGGCGCGGCCTGGCCGGGATGATCTGGCGGCTGGAACGCCTCGGAACGATCGACACATTCATGCGGGCCCACCCGCCGGCGAGCAACGGTCCAGTCGAGCGGGACTTGTTCCAAGGCGTCCGCGAGGCATAGGCCCGCCTCCCACCAATCTTCCGCGGCTTCATTCGCCAGTAGAGGTTATCGATGAGAACTCCCCTTCCGTCCTGTCCGGAGTGTTGCGATGCTTGACCGACTCGCGATCCCCGCCGAATGGCTGCCCTTGTTCATCTTTCTGCTCCGAGTGTTGGATATGTCATTCGACACCCTGCGAGTACTGTTCGTGGTACGCGGCCGGCGGGCGCCGGCCTGGCTCACCGGGTTCATCCAGTCGGCGCTGTGGGTCGTCGCGGTAACCAGCGTGCTCAGCCACCTGGAGAATCTCTTCAACCTTGTCGCCTATGCCGGCGGCTTTGCCACCGGTACCGTGGTCGGGCTTGTCATTGAAGAGCGGCTGGCGATCGGCCACGGTCACTTGAGGATTATCAGCTCGCAGCGCGGGAGCGCGGTGGCGGACGCCCTCCGCCAAGCCGGTTACGGCGTGACCGAACTTGCGGGACGCGGCAAGGACGGCACGGTCGCCATCCTGACTACCAGCGTCCGCCGGCGGGATATCGACCGAGTCCGCCGGAAGGTCCTGCAGGCGGATCCAGAGTCTTTTCTGACCGTCGAAGAGGTCCGGCCGCTCCACCGCGGGTTCTGGCGAGCTTGAGTTCTGCGGCCGAGCGCGCCCGCGAATGACCCTCTCTTTCCCCGCCATCGATTGGAGCAGCCTGCCGCCGGCTCTGGTGCCGGCCCTGCTGTTCGCGCTCCGGGCAGCCGACCTCACGCTCGCCACCCTGCGGACGCTCGCCATCACCCGCGGCCGTCCGCTCGTGTCCTGGTTGCTGGGGTTTACTGAATCGGGACTCTTCCTGCTCGGTGCAGTGGGTCTCTTGACTACCTTGACCAACCCGCTCAACCTGCTGGCCTATGCCGCCGGGTTCGCCACCGGCAATGTCATCGGCCTCAGCCTCGAGAGCCGGGTCCTCCCGAGTCATGCCTTGGTGAGGATCTACAGCGCGGCCCGTGGGTCGGCCATCGCCGATGCGCTGCGCAGGGAGGGCTGGGGGGCCACTGAGATCTTCGGGCGAGGATTCGGTGGGAGCGTACAAATGATCTTGTGTTTTGCCCCGCGGCGAGCCGCGAATCGGCTGCGGGATCGGGTCATCGCCCTCGATTCGGAAGCGGTGATCACCCTCGAAAACGTGCGCTCGCTGCTCGGGGGCTGGCGTCCGTAGCTCCTTTGGACCGCCCATACCAATGGCCTGCTATGTCGCTTATGGCCCCTAGGGTATAATCGGCGGACTCTTCCCTGGGGGGGTCGGGTCCAGAGAACGTGAATGGCGCTCAAAGGCAACCTGCGCGATTTCAGCGTCGTGCAAATCTTCAACCTGGTCAACCTTGCTCGGAAGACAGGGACTCTGACGATTGAAGGCCCCAATGTGGCCGCCTGGGTATCCTTCCGAGAAGGCAAACTGATCCACGCCCAGCTGGGTAACGAAGACGGAACCCTGCTGGGCGTTCTCGCGAAATCCGGCAAGGTCCGCCCCGAACAATCCAAACTGATCAAGAAACATGCCGCGGAGAAATCCGACAAAGAGCTCGGATTACTGCTGATCAACGCCGGGTACCTCTCACAGCAGGACATCCTGGCGAGCATTCAGCACTACGTGCTGGAAGTTGTTTACCGACTCTTCTCCTGGTTCGACGGGTTCTTTCGTTTCGATAACGACGTTCTGCCCCCGGACGATCACATCACCATCCGGCTCGACTTGGAGAACGTCATCATCGAGGGTTCCCGCCGAATCAAGGAAGTCGAGGCCCTCTCCGACGAGATCCCCAATCTGGACCTAGCCTTGACCTTTGTCGAGCGCCCCGGTGCCAATATCCGCAACGTGCACCTCAACACGATGGAATGGAAGGTAGTCTCCTACATCAATCCCAAGAACAGCATCCGGCAGATCGCACGGGCAAACAAGATGTCCGACGTTGAGATCCGGAAGATCGTATATGCGTTGTTGGAAGCCGGGCTGGTCGAAGTTGTGCGGCCAGAGGGAATGCCGCTGCCGAGCCAGGCCCAATCCTTCAAACCCGTCGATGAGAAGCAGCGGGCCACCCTGGTGAACCGGCTCATCGACCGGATCCGCTCACTGTAGGCGCGAGGGCAGCATGCAGACCGTCAAGATGGTGGTCACCGGGCCGTTCAACTCCGGCAAGACTGAGTTCATCAAAGCGGTCAGCGAGATCGACGTCGTATCTACTGAACGCAAGATCACCTCGGAGGCCGAGCGGGTCAAGGAAACCACCACCGTCGCGATGGATTTCGGCCGGATTACAGTCGATGACGAGCTGGTGCTCTATCTGTTCGGCACTCCCGGCCAGAAACGCTTCGACTTCATGTGGGAGATTCTCTCGGAGGGGATGCTGGGCTTCATCGTGATGGTCGACTCGGCCCGCCCGGAGACCTTCCGGGAGGCCCGCGGGATCTTGCAGACGTTCCGGGCCTATGCCCCGACCCCCTATGTCGTGGCAGCCAACAAGCAGGACGCGGAAGACTCGTGGGATATCGAAGACCTGCGCATCGCGCTCAAGCTCGACGGTCGAGTCAAAATGCTACCCTGCGTCGCGACGAAGCGGGACACGGTGAAGAACGTCCTGCTCGAGCTGCTGTACAGCATCTTGGAGGAGATGGGAGAAAAGAAGAAGTAGCTCCCGGCCTCACTCGCTCAGCCTGACCCATTGACAGAACGGTATTACTACCCCAACAAAATGGGGCGCATCCTGCTGCTGGCCATGGAGGAGGTGCTTGGCCGAAGCGGGCTAAATGCCGTGCTCCGCCTGGCAAGTCTTGATCAGCTGATCGGCGATTACCCTCCCAACACTCTCGATCGGGCCTTTCCGTTCGAGCATTTGGGTGAGATCCACGACGCGCTGGACCGGCTCTATGGCAATAAGAGCGGGCGCGGCCTCGCGTTAAGAACCGGCCGGGTCTGTTTCAAATACGGCATGCAGGAATTCTCCCCCAACCTGGGCCACGGCAACCTCGCCTTCCGGCTGCTTCCGTTAAACATGAAAATGCTCACCGGGGCCAAGGCCGTCGCCGATCTGTTCAACCGCTATTCGGACCAGCGGGTGCATGTTTCGGAAGCCCAGGACCGGATCTGGTGGCACGTCGAGCGCTGCCCGATCTGCTGGGGCAGGCAGGCCGACGGGGTATGCTGCCACCTGGCCGTCGGGATGATTCAAGAGGCGTTGTACTGGGTCAGCGGAGGGCATAATTTCATGGTCGAAGAGACCCAATGTCGAGCCCACGGCGATTCGCTCTGCACGATCCAAGCCGCCCGTTTGCCGCTCGACTAGGCCGGAGTCCCGACTTGACCGCCGGCGGGTCGTCTCGATACAATAGTCTTTAGCATCCACGCAACGGGGAGCCCGGGGCAGCCGGGCTGAGAGGAGGGCCGGTCCGCCCTCGACCCGCGAACCTGATCCGGATCATGCCGGCGGAGGGATTGCAAACCCACGCAGCCTGCAAAGGCCCCTCTGCCAGGAGGGGCTTTCATTTTGCGAGCGATCGTCGTTGCCAATGGAGAGTTGGAGCACCCGGCCAGGCTGAAAGCGCGGCTGCTCGAATGGGGGGAGACCCGGGTCATCGCCGCCGACGGTGGACTGCGCAACTGTCGGAAACTCGGTCTGGTGCCAGAATCGATCATTGGCGACCTGGACTCGCTGGATCCCGCCGAGGTCCTCCAACTGGAAAGGGCCGGGGTTCAGCTGCTGCGCCGGCCGCGGCAGAAGGATGAGACTGACCTGGAGCTGGCGCTGTTTCGCGCTCTCGAGCTGGGGATCGCGCAAGTAGTCGTATTGGGTGCACTGGGTGGCCGGCTGGACATGACCCTCGCCAACCTGCTCTTGCTAGCCCACCCCCGACTCACCGAATTGGAGATCCGGCTCTGGTCCGGCGATCAGACGGCCTGGCTCCTGCGTCCCCCGGGAGGCGAAGTGAGCGGCCGGCCGGGGGATTCGCTGAGCCTGATTGCGCTTGGCGGAGAGGCCAGCGGCGTAGTGACCGAGGGCCTCGAGTATCCGCTACGGAGCGAGACCCTGTACCTTGGCGTGCCGCGCGGCGTGAGCAATGTGCTGACCGCCTCCACCGCACTGGTGCAGCTGAAGTCCGGCTTGCTGCTCGCGGTGCATACCCGGTTCCCGCCCGGTCGGGACGGGCGGAGTTGAAGTTGGCCACCCCCGACCGGAGGGCAAGGATCGCCACGGTCGGATTGCCGCCGGTGATACTGATCGCGCTGGTCCTGATGATCTGGAGTCTGCTGTCAGGCAGTCTCTCCTCGTTTATTCTGCCCTCGCCGCTCGAGGTGGCCGGGGCCGGCTGGCAGACCCGAGGCCTGTTGCTCTCCGCGGTCGCGACGACCCTGTTGGAGACCGGGATCGGCCTGGCGGTGGCGATCGTGCTCGGTGTCGGCCTGGCGGCTGCGATGGATCTCTTCGTTCTGGTTCGGCGGGCCGTATACCCGATACTGGTCGCCTCCCAGACAGTCCAGATCCTGGCCATCGCCCCGCTTCTCATCATCTGGTTCGGTTTTGGGCTGCTGCCCAAGATCATCGTCGTGGTGTTGATCTGTTTCTTCCCCCTGGCGGTGAACACGGCAGATGGCCTCGCCTCGACCGATCCTGACTTGATCGCCCTATTACGCTCGATGGGAGCCCGGCGCGGTCAGATCTGGCGGATCGTCCGACTGCCGGCGGCCCTCCCGTCGTTTTTCTCAGGCCTGCGGGTAGCGGTCACCTACAGCGTGGTCGGGGCCACAATCGCCGAATGGGTCGGAGGATCAAACGGCCTCGGGCTGTATATGCTGCGATCCAAGAACGCGCTGGCGACCGACCAGGTATTCGTCGCCATCGTGATCACTTCCGTCCTCAGCATTGCGCTGTTCCTGCTGGTGGTCGTGCTCGAGCGTCGGGCGCTGCCCTGGTATTACTCGGCCCAGCGGTCCGAACAGTGGGAGGAGAGTGGAATCTATTGAACCCCCAGAGGAGACACCGATGAGAATTCGTTCATTCATCTTCGTCACAGGATTGTTCCTGGCTGCCTGTCAAGCGGCTCCAGAGCCGCTGGGGGAAGTGGTCGTGATGTTGGATTGGGTCCCGAACACCAACCACACCGGCCTCTTCGTCGCCCAGGAACTTGGATACTTTGAGGAAGTCGGTTTGCAGGTACAGCTCATCCAACCCGGAGAGGTTTTCGCGGAACAAGCGGTGGTTGGCGGCGCGGCCGACTTCGGGGTCAGCTTCCAGGAGCAGGTCACCCTGGCGAGGGCCGACGGCCAGCCGTTGGTTTCGATCGCGGCCATCCTACAGCACAACAGCTCCGGATTTGCGGTGCGGGGCGAACTGGATGCCGCGAGTCCGGCCGATTGGGAAGGCCTGCGCTACGGATCCTTCGGCAGCCCCTTCGAGCAGCCAACTCTGCGGGTGCTGATGGAATGCGACCAAGCCAACTTCGATCAGCTCGAGATTGTGGAGATCGGCTTCGCCGACCCGTTGGCGCTCCTGGATGCCGCACAGATTGATTTGGCCTGGATCTTTCGCGGCTGGCAAGGCCTCCAGGCCGAGCAGCAGGGCATAGACCTGGACCTGGTGATGATGGAGGACTGGTTGGACTGTATCCCGGACTACTACACCCCGGTCTTGATCGCCAGCGAGACGACCGTCAGTGAACGTCCGGAGGTTGTGCGGGCCTTCCTGGCCGCGGTCGCCCGTGGCTACGACTTTGCCATCCAAGACCCGCAAGAGGCCGCGGGCATCCTGCTCCAAGCCGCGCCCGAGCTGGATCCCGCGCTGGTCCAGGCCAGCCAGGCCTGGCTCGCAGCCCGCTATCAGGCCGAGGCTCCCCGTTGGGGCGAGCAGCGGCTCGAAGTATGGCAGGAGTATTCCACCTGGATGGTGGAGCACGGGATTCTGGCAACCACCATCGATGCCTCGGCCGCCTTCACCAACGAGTTCCTTCCCTGAGATGCCGGAACCGAAGCTCGAGCTGCGCCAAATCAGCAAGGCCTTCCATGCCGACGGACTGGCAGTCCAGGCGCTCGAGGACCTTTCGCTTGAGGTAACCGCAGGTGAGTTTCTTACTCTGGTCGGACCTTCAGGAAGCGGGAAGAGCACGATCTTGAACTTGATCGCTGGGTTGCTTGAGCCGGACGTGGGAGAGATTTGGTTAGACGGGGCCCCCTGCGCAGAGCGAGCCGGTCGGTTCGGCTACATGCCCCAGCGGGACCTGCTCATGCCCTGGCGCTCAATCGCAGAAAATGTGATTGTCTCCCAGGAGCTCAGTGGAGGCGATCTGCAGATGGCTCGCAGCCGGGCGGCCGAGCTGCTCCCGCTGTTTGGGCTGCAGGGGTTTGAGACGGCGTATCCGGCTTCCCTTTCAGGCGGAATGCGCCAACGGGCGGCCCTGCTGCGCACGGTGCTGACCGGGCAGGAGGTGCTGCTGCTGGATGAACCGTTTGGCGCCCTGGACGCCCTCACCCGCTCCGAGCTGCAAAGCTGGTTGATGGAGGTCTGGGGCCGGCTTCGCCAGACGGTGGTGTTCGTCACTCACGATGTGGAGGAAGCTCTTTACCTCGGCGATCGGGTGGTGGTGCTGAGCCAGCGGCCAGGCCGGGTGCTTCGCACGCTACCGGTGCGGCTCCCCCGGCCGCGGAGCCGGGCAGTGCTCACCCAGCCGGAGTTTCGCGCCCAGCTGGCGGAGCTCATGGAAGCGTTGGGGCTGGCGGTCTGAATTGAAATCGGACCGACGAGTGACGGTGGTCAAGCTTGACCACCTCGCCAGAGAGAAGTGGCGCTACCAGGCGCAGGTGCTGACTCGGGAGCCTTCTAGGATCACGATCGAAGCCATCTATGACCTGCCCGACAAGGACTTACGTGGTCTGTCACTGCGTAAGGGCGACCGATTTATCGAGCAGCACTTCGCCGACCGTTGGTACAACGTGTTTGCTGTTCATGATGGAACCAGCGGCCGGCTCAAGGGCTGGTACTGCAATATCTCTCGCCCGGCCCAAATCGCTGGCGATCAGGTCTCGGCCGAAGACCTGGCGCTCGACCTGATCGTGAAACCGGATGGGACTTGGATCGTGCTTGACGAGCTGGAATTCGAGGCTCAGGGGTTGTCTTCCACCGACCGGGCCAACGCCCTCGCCGCCCTGGCCGAGCTCAAACATCTTGCCCAGGCGTCGGAAGGGCCTTTCCGATTGGACTGGACCCGGAAGCGCTAGTTAGGGCTGGAAGAAACCCTGCAACATCTCCAATACCGGATCGCCGAACTTCCAGGCTAGGACGAACGATCCGCAGCAGCACAGCAGCAACCCGGCTACTGCGAGGACGACCAGCCCGATCCTTCGCCTGGATCCGCCCGGCTCCACACTCGATCGCAGATCCTCTGACATAGATTGGATTTATATCAGGAATTTGTCAGATGGCCCTTTGAGTATAATCGCTGGGCCTTCCTCGGTAGCTCAATAGGCAGAGCGGGCGGCTGTTAACCGCTAGGTTCCAGGTTCGAGTCCTGGCCGAGGAGCTGGTTTCTACCTTCCCGCCCCGAACTAGTCGGCCGCCGCGAGGGCTTCGACCCGGCCAACCTGGCCTCGCTCCCCGGCAAAGCCCAACACGTCAACCCGCCCAAGCAGCCAGATGCAGACGAGCGCTCCGAGGGCCTCAATCCAGAACACACTGGCATAGGCCCCAGCGAAGTCTCCGGTCACGGTCAGCGCCACGTCCCGCAGCAAGCCTCCCGCTGCGATCCCAGCTCCTCTGCCTACCAGCTGGATCACCGACCACAGCCCGAGATAGGCTCCGGCCCGCCCTTCCACGCTCATCGCCATCAATAGGCTGACCCCGCCGACGGTGAAGACTCCAAAGCCGAGGCCAAACAGGAACAACAGCGGCCGAACTGGGGAGAAACTCTCCACGGCGGACGCGGCCCCCAAACCCAGCAGCGGCAGCGCTAACAGGAGCAATCCCCAACGGGTGGCATGCACCTGACGCTCCGGACGCCAACGCCGGGTCAGCCACATCGTGAGCAGCATCGCCAGCAGCACTCCAGAGCCCCAATAGGCATTGAAGCGAGTGGTCTCTCCGACCGACAACCGGAAGACATCCCCTCCGAAGGGCTCGAGCACGGCGTCCTGCATGAACGCAAAGAAGGCCGAGGCTCCCAGGAAGGCTGCATAGCGGCGCGCCCGCAAGTCGGTCCAGATCTGGGCAAATGTTTGCCGCAGATCTGCGCCAGGCTCGGATCCATTCGCCGCGGGAGCGCGCTCTTCCCGCCAGACCGAGACAAACCACAGCACCGCGGCCCCAATCGCCACGGTCCAGCCCAGACGCAGCAAGGAGCCGGCGTCATAGGTCGGCAAGAGCCTGGCAAAGGTCAGCGGCAGGAGGGCGAAGCTAGCGACGAGGATGAACTGGACGATGCTGATGGCCAGCCCGCGGCGCTCGTAGGGCACGCTATCGTGAACGAGCGCCAGATAGGGCGGCCCGGAAATCAGCGTCCCGCTTCCGAACAGTAGAAACGCGACTACCGCCAACGCCCACCCAGAGACTGATCCCGTTCCTCGAGAGAGGATAGTGGCGGAGAGTGGAAGCAAGGGGATGGAAAGTAACATGAGTCCCCGACCCAGCCAGATGTAGGCCAGGCGGCGGCTTCCAAAGAGCGGGCGAGTATCGGAACGATGGCCGACCCACACGGAGAGCGGGGCCAGAAGGTAACGGATTGCACTCAGCAGCGCGATCGGGCCGGCAGGGGCGCCCAGGTCCACGATCATGATCCGGTTCCAAACGCCGGTTACCAACAGATCGGCCGCGGAGGAACCGATATGGAAGGTTCCGAGCTTAAGCGTCCGCAGAATCCGAAATAGCCCGACTGGGCAGACCGCGGGTGCCTTCAAACTCGTGCTTGTGGGAAGGGACTTCTGGCCGGCGGCGAATATCGCTTGGTCAGGCCCATCCGAGGATGACATTCGGTAACTGACCCAAGACCTAGGCCATCGCGGGAGCGGCTTCCGGTGCCGGCTCTTCCCCCGGCATTGGGCGGGCGGCTAGCACGAATCCGGAGTACATCAACACCGCTGCAATCAACTCCCCCAGGTACAGGTAGCTGCCGATTCCCAGCCGGGTCAGCGTGCTGGCCGAGGCAATCGAGAGGGCGCCGGCCGCGATCAAGACATTCCCCAGCACACGGTTCGGAAGAACTTTCTTCCTGAGGAAAAGCCAGGCCGACCAGAGAGCACCTCCCACCAACATCAGCGTTCCGTAGATATTGAAGAAGATTGTGCTTAACCGGATCGGCGCACCGAGTGGTAGGACCCCCTGCTCGACGGTGACCATCTCCCCGCGGTATTCCGCATCCGCCATAACCGCCCCCGGTCGGACATCGTCACCTGGCTCTATCACCTTCGTTCGATATTGCTCGCTGATTGGCCGGGTGCGGTCAAAGCCGGTCGGATCGAGTTTCGGCATGACCTGCAGCATCAGCACCAGTGCGCCCAGGCTGGCGGCGATCAACAGCCCGGTCAGGATCTGGCCCCAGCGTTTGCGGACTAGCAGCAGGAAAGTCCCGTGCCCGATCCAGGCCGCCGTCAGCACGGCCCCGAAGAAATACCAAGCGAAGAAGACCAGGCTGCTCCAGCCCACTGCCGCGAAGTAGGCCTCTGCGAAGCTGGCCGCTGCAAAGAGGCCAAGGCCAATTGCCCAGAATAGGAAATACGACTTGCGCCTCGTCTTCCAGCGCTGGAACACCGAGAAGGTGAAAAAGATCATTACGGCAGTCGAGACGAACGGCAGAAAGAGATTCAGATCCATTAAAACCTCCAAACAGTCTAGGGGAAGACCCCGATGAACGCTGCGATAGCCACCAAGATCACGAATAGGGTGAGCACTCCCATGATAAGGATGATGGCGGGGAGCACCCTCGAATAGACCCGTGAGCCTTCGGGGATCCGCGAGCTGGGCGGGATGAATCGGTCAGGAGTGCGATCACGGTTTCGCCTCAATTCGTCTCCGGGTTCCATCTCGCCCGCTTTGGGGTGCAAAGGTATCCCGAGCCAAGCTCCCAATGAGAAGTTTGGGGAAATCTACAAAATCGAACCAAGAATGCAAGATTTGCTCAGATTATATGTGGATAGGCGAGCGGCACCTCTAAGACTTGGATTAAAGTTGCAGACTCAGGAGCGCGGCTGCTCTGCTGGATCTAGAGAAAAGATCAGCCACATGCGGCCAGCCCACTTTTGCACTTCTGGGGTTCCTGCTCCCGCATTGCCCCAGCTCGCTTTCCCCATGATTCCACTCACTAGGCTCTAAGCCTAGGCTCTTCCTAATCCCAGAATAATATAGTATATCTGAGGCGAGTCCTGCGAAAACTGTAGAATTCTATAGATATTTCGGGTATCCAAAGCTTGATCAGACCTGAAGGCGGCCAATGGGTCCGACATTACTCCCCTGAGCGCGCAAGCGGATCGCCAAGGCCTGCTCCCGCCAACCACAGGCTGTGAGGTTTCCTCAGATCACGCCTGCAGTCTGATCGAAGGCAGTCGAGTGAGGCCGAGCCAGCGGGCAGCTCATATGCATCAGACTATGTGAAGGGCGCATGCACATCCTCTGCATCGGCGTCAACCACCGAACTGCATCCGTTTCTGTTCGAGAGAATCTCTCCCTAGGTGAGGAGACCCTCCGCGCCGCGCTGGCCCGGTATAGATGCGGCAGAGAGGACTCTGGGGGGATTCTTTCAGAACTAACTATCCTTTCCACGTGCAACCGCATGGAGTTCTACAGCACGTCGGGGTCAAGAGATCACGAGGCGCTCACATTCCTGCTCAAGAAAGTGAGTGGAGTTAGCCTAGAGGCGTTTGAGCAGCACTTGTTCCAGCTAGAGGGCCAGGAAGCGGCACGCCATCTCTTTCGGGTGGCCGCCGGGCTCGACTCTCAACTGTTGGGTGAGCCTCAGATCCTTGGGCAGGTCGCTGAAGCGCACATGACCGCGCTTCGATTGGGCGCCACCGGGCCGGTCTTGTCACGGCTTTTTCAGACCGCCGTTCATGCCGGGAAGCGAGTCCGAAACGAATCGGCGATTTCAAGCGGACCGTCAACGATGTGCTCGATCGCGGTCAAGCTCGCTTCGGACGTCCTCGGCGGGCTCGCCCAGGCGAAGGTCGTCGTGATCGGCGCCGGAGAGATGGCGGAGCTGGCCGTCAGAGCGCTTCGAATGCGAGGCGCGCAGCGAATTACTGTGATTAACCGAACCGTGTCCAGAGGGCAGGAGTTGGCCCAGCGCTGGGGGGCAGTAGCCAGGCCCTTCGAAGCCATACTGGACGAGCTGTGCGACGCGGACATGGTCATCAGCTCGACCAGCGCGCCGCATACCATCCTTCACTACGAGTCCCTGGAGAAGATTCTACGTGAGCGCGAAGGTCGCCAGTTGGTGGTCCTCGACATCGCGGTTCCCAGGGACGTGGACGAGGAAGTCGGCGAGCTGCCAGGCGTTCACCTCTACAACCTAGACGATCTTGCGCGGCAAGCTGGTCAGCTCTTCGAGAATCGTATGCGGGAGGTGCCAAGAGCCGAGGCGGTGATCGAGGAAGAACTTGAGTCTTTTTCGTTTTGGCTTGACACCTTAACAGTTACACCATTGATACGGGAGCTCCATCAGCAAGCCGAGAACATCCGGCGGCAAGAGATGAACAGAACCTTAAGACGCATGCCAGGATTAGGCGAAGCCGAGAGGCAGCGAATCGATGCTCTGACACGCGCCCTGGTCAAGAAGCTCCTGCATTTCCCAACGGTCTACCTGAAGGAACAGGCTCGATATGGGGAGGAGGTCTCCGGCGCTTTGCTCACCCGAAAACTGTTCGGGCTCGATGAGCGCAACCCGGATGACAAGAATCATCAGTACATGGACGGGCCTAATGGCACCAACTAGGTCTGGCATCGTAGTCCTCGCCACTCGGCGCTCGGCTCTTGCGCGCAAGCAAACCGAAGCAGTCCAGGAAGCCCTGGCCCGCGCCTGGCCTGGCATCGCCTTTGAAAAGAGACTGATCTCCACGGAGGGCGACCGGACGTTGGACCGCCCATTACCCGAGATCGGCGGG
>Ga0209320_10000968_pt1 | contig 14818 bp, 17 predicted proteins | sample Rifsed13ft4_FD_184008 | JGI IMG/M metagenome (GOLD analysis project Ga0209320, IMG submission 184008) | Soil microbial communities from Rifle, Colorado, USA - sediment 13ft 4 (version 2) | ecosystem: Environmental > Terrestrial > Deep subsurface > Rock core/Sediment | place: Rifle, Colorado... | reverse complement strand
TCAGTGGTGGGCGGTACTGGATTTGAACCAGTGACTTCCACCGTGTGAGGATGGCACTCTACCGCTGAGTTAACCGCCCCAATATTTTATATTGAACTTGATAATTCTCGTAGCGTGCTACAGGGTGTCTCGTGTCATTGTGATCACTTCGATAAACTCAGTGTAAACTCTGCAAAGCAATCTGACACGGAGTGTCATTCCGAACCATGTCCTGAGCTCGCCGAAGGGCATGTCCTGAGCAAGGACAAAGGAGCAGTGAGGAATCTCAATCAGATCGTTTCGTCGTGAAGCCTGTACTGAGCTTTGTCGAAGTGGTCCTCGCAAACGACAGCTAGGACTTTCTTTAGGTTTCCCGAAAAGATTAAATTTCAGAACTCTTCTTCAACAATAAGTAACTTTTCGGCCTCTTCTATTATCTCCCCGAGTCTTTCCCTGAAAAGCTTTATCCCGCCAAGTGGTATTACTATGCAGGATCTCCCCCCGCTCAGCTCTGTGATTCTCAAGTATTTTCCCTTGTGGTTTTCCTTCACGTCGAAAAAAAACCTCTTGGACTCGATGTCAACATGCTTGCTAAGGTGTTCCTTCTCTAACTTTTCCATTTTGCTACCTCCACCACTTCGCCTTCTCCACATGAATTCTAAAATCGGGGTAGAATAATAACTCCATAGTAGAAAAAAATCAAGACATAATATTTAGGAGATTTATGAGATTCATCTAAGACATAAGTCATTGATATTCATTTATCGAGGAAAAGAAATTCGCTATTATCATAAATGCACAATTTCTATAAGGTGATTACACACATAAATACTTCTTTAAAAAATAAGCAATATTTATTTAGCAGCTTAATCATAGGGTGTTGTATAATAGGATTAAGCTAAAGAAATAAGGAGCATCAAACATGGAAAAAAAGCTAAAATTTGGAATCGCAGGTCCTGTGCCTGGAGAATCAATATCTAACTTAATTAACTACACAAAGCTCTATGAAAGAGGAGGCTTTGATACAGTCTGGTTTCCTGACCACGTCGTATTTATGGCTAAAACATTGACACCAGAAGTATGGTCTGTCATTACAGCCGCATCTATAAAAACAAAAAAGATAGTGATGGGAACTATTGGCGATGCCCACAGAATTCATCCTGCAATATTTGCCCATCGTCTTGCAACCGTTGATCATATCTCAAGCGGAAGAATTTTTGTCTGTGTCGGATACGGAGAAAAAATGAATCTTGATCCTTATGGAATAAGATGGGATAAACCATTAAAGCGCGTTGTAGAATCCGTTAAGATCATGCGCGCTCTTTGGAAAGGAGAGCCAGTAGACTTCAATGGAGAAATATACAAACTATCTCAAGCTGAACTGAGAATAAAACCCGTACAAGAAAACGGCGTTCCTATATATATAGCTGCGACTGCAAAGAGAGCACTCAGTGTTGCAGGTCAGCATGGAGATGGATGGGTTACAAATGCTATGCCGCCTAGGCTATTCGCCGAGAAATCAAAAGCCGTAGAAGAAGCAAGAGCCACACAGAAAACTATAGACCAGATAGAAAAATGCATTTACATATTCGTATCAATTGCTCAAAATCAAGACGAAGCCTATAAAACACTAGAGCCAATAAAACACGCCCTTATCTGGCCCGAGTTACTTCATGAGGCAGGATACGATGTAGAAATTGCCGATGAATACAAAGACCTTCAGTATACAAAGATTATGCCAAATGATGCAGATATGCTTAGAAGATTCAGAGAGATGGGAGCGAGGTATTATTCGAGGGAGATCGTACTTGACTTCGTAATTACAGGCTCTAAAAAGGATGTGATAAACAAAATAGAAGAATACATTCGGTCAGGAGTCAATCATTTCATCCTACGAGACTTTAGTCCCGACCGCAAAAAATCGTTTAGGGTCTTATCAAAAGAAATTCTGCCGTATTTTCGAGGATAGAAAGGAAACCTGCATCAGTGCTTTATCCATCTTGGAATCTGAGATACAAAATCAGAAAATGGGTCTCCTGATGTATCTGCGTGGAAATAAACCTTTCTCATATAGTCGAGCGCACCAGAATAGAATTCAAACTCGTTTGATAATCTAGTAAACATTCTTGGATTTCCTTTTCCCGTTTGAAGGTCAAACTTAGATACTAAGGAATAAGACCTTGTACCCTCGTTTATGTAATAGTGGAGATAAGAGCCTCTAATCACATAATCTCTAAAAATGCCGGTCATAAATAAAGTGAAATCACTATATATTTTCTCATCTCTCTTTCCAACCCGGAAGTTTTTTGAGAAAGACTTTGAGTATCAACTATCATCTCGACAAGCGTTTCCACTTTTCTACCCTCCGATCCTCTAATCTTATAAAGCTTCTCTGTATTAACAAAATCCGCTAGAACATCCGTCAAGTATGATGCAACCTGAGTGTCCTTATCCTTACCGAGATCATAAAAACTCATTCTTACTAGCTTCCCAAAAAATGCTCTCAAAGAGGTCATGCTCATTCTCTCAACCTTCATGGCTCTCTATTCCCTCCCTATAGTTTTGTAAATAACTATAATAATAATTTAGCAATGTGCATAAATAAATGTCAATTAGACATATTTCCTTGTTATGCTTTCTAACTTGGTTATAATTTTGCAACTTCTAAACGCATATTCCTAAGTTTGTCGATTGCGAAAATTGAATATATAAAAATTGAAACGAATTCATTAAGATGGCAAGAGTTCACCTGGATTTACCGGATAGATTTGATTTTTCTACTGAAATTCCTTTACGTGTAAGTGATATAAACTATGGCGGTCACCTTGGGCATGATTCTGTTCTATCTTTAACTCATGAAGCCCGCGTGAGGCTGCTTAACAAATATGGTTTTACGGAAATGGATATTGATGGTTCAGGGTTAATCATTTCTGACGTTGTTATAGTCTATAAGTCTGAGGCCTTTTACGGCGAGACTATGAAAATCGAAGTTGCAGCAATCGAGTTTAGTAAATACGGTTGTGACTTTATTTATAAAATCACAGAAAAAGAATCAGGAAGAGAAGTTGCTAGAGTTAAAACAGGAATTGTGTTTTTTGATTATAGTGAAAGAGAGGTAGCCCACGTTCCAGAAAAATTCAAAGCGATTTTTCTTTCAAATGATTAGAGCAAGGGCTCGATCTTATAATTTGGTGGAAAGTTTTTCGATATAATTACTATCGCGCTACAAGTTGGAGCAGGCTTTTCAATTACTGAGTTTAAAAAGATACACTCCGTCTTTAATCTCTGAAACCTCTACAGGAACCCCAACATAAAGTTTATCTGGAGAAGTTTCTAGGATTCGCCCTGTAATCTTGCATCCACCTTCAAGCTCAACAATCGCCACAGTATAAGGAGCCTCCTTTTCATGGCTCGCAAGTGGAACATGTACTGTCGAATATGTATAAAGTATTCCCTTTCCGGGAACTTCAGTCTCTTCTAATTTCTCAGATTTACAAGATTTGCAGAAATAAGCAGGAATAGAACTAATCTTTCCACAGGAAGAACACTTAAGAACTCTTATGTTCATCATCCTTAACACCTTGCCAAGATGTGAACAACGCATGTTGCGCCGGAGCCACCGAGATTATGAGTAAGACCAATCTCGGCGTCCTTTACCTGTCTGTCTCCAGCCTCCCCTCGCAGTTGCTCCACAATTTCAACAATCTGACCTACTCCTGTTGCTCCCACAGGATGACCCTTAGCTTTAAGCCCACCGCTTGGATTTACCGCGAATTTCCCGTTGAGCGATGTTAATCCATCAAGCGTAGCAGGCCCCCCTTCACCTTTTGGAACAAATCCAAGGTCCTCGATTGCAATTATCTCGGCAATCGTAAAGCAGTCGTGAACTTCAGCCACATCTACATCCTCACGCTTTACACCAGCCATTTGAAAAGCCATGTTTGCTGCTTCAACAGTTGCATCAAATCTTGTTAAATCGTCCTTCTGGTAAAGTGCAAAGGAATCATTTGCCTGAGCAAACCCAATTATGTCAACTGGTTTTCTAGAAAGATTTCGAGCAGTACCTTTGTCAGCTAAAATAACTGCCGATGCCCCATCTGTTATAAGTGAGCAATCATAGAGACGTAGAGGGTCGGCAACAACCCTGTTGTCATTTAAAATCTGCTCCATGCTTACCAGCTTTTGCATTTGTGCGTCAGGATTCTTAAGTGCATTTGTATGATTTTTTACAGTTACAGCAGCAAGGTGCTCTCTTGTGGTTCCGTATTGATGCATGTGCCTTCTTGCCATCATCGCAAAAGCACTTGGAAATGTGTAGCCCACCTTTACCTCATGCTCCCAGTCTCCGGCTTTAGCAAGAAACTCCGTAACCTTTGGTGTAGGAACGGTGTTCATCTTTTCGATTCCAATAACTAGCACCTTACCAGCAGTTCCCGAACCAATCGCAAGAATCCCTTCCCTCACTGCCGAGCCTCCTGAAGCACAGGCGTTTTCAATATGTGTACAAGGAATATCGCGTCTCAGTCTCAAAGCTGCGCCAACATAAGGAGCAAGGTGGTTCTGGTTTATAAAATCGCTTCCTGCGTAATTACCGAGATAAAAGGCCTCAACCTCATCAGTTGTTATACCTGCATCCGCCATAGCTTTCTTCCCTGCTTCTACCGCAAGATCGAGAAAACTTCGGTCCTTAATTACTCCATACCTTGTATTTCCTATTCCTATAACAGAGACTCTTTTCATTTTTAAACCCAAATGGTTAGCATCAAAGCCGCAGACTTACTAAAGACCAATTAACCACAAATGACCACGAAGTAGCAATTTACTACATAGTTACATAAATTTCTATCAATTAGGATTTTAGTAGATTCGCCGTTCATGGTTCGACAAGCTCACCACCTACGGCTTAGTTCAAGTACCGTTCGCCCTTGTCGAAGGGCGTGTTTGTTTAACTAACTCCTAGCAATAATAAATTAACAGTCTACTAGCATCAGCTATCGGTTCTTGGTAAGACCTTTTGCTGATTTCAAAACAGATTTTAAGCCTTTTCAAGAATCATCGCTATTCCCATACCGCCGCCAATGCAGAGAGAAACAAGGCCTTTTTTAGCTGCTTTTCTTCTTTTCATCTCATGAAGTAACTTTACCACGAGAACAGCACCAGATGCTCCAATTGGATGTCCAAGCGCAATAGCACCACCGTTCACATTTATTTTCTCATCAGGAATTGGCAGATCTCTAAGCACAGACAAGGACTGAACTGCAAACGCCTCGTTTAGCTCAAAGAGGTCAATATCATCTAAAGAAAGTCCAGCCTTATGCAATACCTTTTGAATAGCAGGAACTGGTCCGATTCCCATTACGGAAGGCTCTACTCCTGCAACTGCGTACGCCACTACTGAACCCAAGGGCTTTAGTCCAAGCGCTTTTGCCTTCTCCGGTGTTGTAACAATCATAGCCGCAGCGCCATCGTTTATTCCGGAAGCGTTCCCTGCAGTGACAGTTCCACCTACTTTAAACACGGGGCGCAAGCCAGCGAGGCTCTCTAATGTTGTATCCGCCCTGGGGTGTTCGTCCTTTTCAAATGGAATGGGGTCCCCCCTTCTCTGAGGCACCAATACCGGAACTATTTCATCCTTAAACTTTCCTGACTCCATAGCAGCCTTTGTCTTCATCTGACTTTTATAAGCAAATTCATCCTGTTCTTTCCTCGTGATGTTGTACACCTCAGCTAGGTTTTCTGCTGTTACGCCCATGTGGTAGTTATTGAATATGTCCCACAATCCATCGTAGACCATACCGTCTACTATCTCATCCTTTGGCATTGCCATTCTATAACCGTATCGCGCCTTCTGAAGATAAAATGGGGCTGCACTCATGTTCTCTATACCACCGGCGATTACTACCTCTGCATCCTCCGCTTTAATAGCCTGTGCAGCAAAAACAACTGACTGAAGGCCCGATCCACAAACCCTGTTTATTGTAATGGCAGGAGTTTGTACATTAAGACCTGCATTAAGAGAAACCTGTCTTGAAGGGTTCATCCCCTGTCCTGCTGAGAGAATGTTTCCCATGATACAATCATCAATTACCTTGGGATCAATGCCTGTACGGTTTAAAATCTCTTTTACAACGGTAGAACCCAGAGTTGGAGCAGGAAAATCCTTCAGGACTCCACCAAATGTACCAATAGCTGTTCTTAGTGGTTCGCAAATTACAACTTTCTGCATTGCCGTTAGCCTCCTTAATTTTTTACCTTGTGGCATTCTACCTTAAGAAATAAATATTTGCAAAGTTTTCAGCCAACCACTAAGGCACAAAGTTAGGAATATGAGTTTTAAAGTAGATTCAAGAACCGGAAGAAAGAATTCCAAATCCTATCTTCGTGTCTTAGTGTCACATCGGCAGAGCTCGGCGCAGGCTTTGTGGCTGAACAGCCAAATTTCTAACCTGATTTGACAAATAATTAAAAAAAGTTAAATCTATAAATCCTTACTACCTGAATAATAACTCATAATCTCTAGGAGGTGCTGATATGATAAAGGATCTATATGACCTAAGCGGCAAGGTTGCCCTTGTCACGGGGGGCTCAAGGGGCATCGGTAGAGCAATATGTCTTGCTTTTGCTGAAGCAGGCGCCGATATTCTGCTTAACTACGCGAGAAGCGATAAACAGGCAGATGATGTAAAGAGACAAATCGAAGCCATGGGGAGAAAGTGTGTGACAGTGCGTGCTGATGTGAGTAAGTTCGAGCAGGCTCAGAATCTTGGCAAAGCAGTCATTAATCATTTTGGTAAGGTAGATATCTTGATAAACAATGCCGGAGTAAACAGAGATAGGACACTCAGGCGTATGACACCAGAGCAGTGGAATGAGGTCATCCAAACCAATCTCTCAAGCTTATTTAATTGTACTAAGGCTGTGATTGAGCCTATGATTGCTCAAAATAGCGGCGTGATTGTTTCTGTTTCTTCAATCATAGGAGAGATGGGTAATGTTGGTCAGGTTAATTATGCATCAACTAAAGCCGGAATAATTGGTTTTACAAAGACAATGGCAAGGGAACTTGCAGGGAATAATATACGTGTAAACGCAATTGCTCCTGGATTTATAGAAACCGATATGCTAGGCACCGTACCTGAAGATATAAGAAAACAAATAGTAGCACAAATTCCATTGGGAAGATTTGGGACACCCGAAGAGATTGCACTTGCTGTTCTATTCCTATGCTCCCCTGCTGCAAGCTGGATTACGGGAATTACCCTTAGAATGAACGGCGGACATTATATTTAATTACAATATCTATAAAAGATTCATACCAATTCCGACTGAAGACTGTGCTATCTCCCACTATAGGTCTTTCAATACCTGAGATGTTCAGCGGATAATTATCAGCTAATCCAGAGTATGTCGAAGGATGCCTATTTCAGGCCAAATGAGCACAAATCGCCCTTCGACGTAGGCACGACCTTGTTCGTGCCCAAAAATAGCACAGACAAGTCTGTGCCTACATTATTCGAACAGTTATCAAATGGAAATGGTATTAGACCTCGCTTTTGATTGGGGTAGTTTTTTTCGTTATTTGTGTAAATGGAATGGAATGTTTCTTACCTTCGCGTAATAGATAAAACCCGTTTTCCTCAAAATACTCGATTAAGTCACGGCGTTTTACCGACATTCTATACCTCGATAGGTATTTGCTCCAAGAGAGCTCTCCCAATTGGGATTTCTTTATTTTGCTGTCTGTAAGCTATTATCATTTCACGCAGAGCATCCTGAAGCATTTGCCTACACTCTTCTAAAGTTTTTCCCTCCGTTATTACCTCCGGCCACTCTACCAACTGCCCCATATAGCCAGATTTTATTTTTATATATTTCGCTGTATAGGTGCTTATCATATCGTCACCTCCTTCTAGACCGCTCTGTAGCCTTCTTGTCTTATTAACATTATTTTATCCATAATACCTTAATACCTTCCTATTGCTATTCTTTCACCAAAGATATACCTACTTCAATAAAAATCCCCTATATTTTCTTGACAACCCAACTGCATTTGGGTAACCCATTAGCAAATAATTCATTGGAGAAAAAATAATTGTCGAAAATTACAGTCGGAGTTATTTTTGGAGGAAGGTCGGTAGAGCATGAAGTATCACTGCTCTCAGCAAAGTCAATTATAAGAAACTTAAACCCAGACAAATACCAAGTCTTTCCCATATTCATTGAAAAAAACGGAACGTGGCGGAAAGCGTCTATTGATAGGTGGATAAAGGATGGGGAATTGAAAATATTCACTAACTCCTTTCTTTCTCCGTCTTTAAATCCCGAGAAACCCGTATTTTACGAGCTCGGCTTGAACAAGGTTGAAGGAGAGCACAGGGTTGACGTTCTCTTTCCCGTTCTTCATGGGACATATGGGGAAGACGGAACTGTGCAGGGACTCTTTGAGCTTATGGGAATTCCCTTTGTCGGCGCTTCGGTCCTTGGCTCTTCAATGGGCATGGACAAAATCGCCATGAAGACAATATTTAGGGAAGCTAAGCTACCAGTAGTAAAATTCACTGGATTCTACAGTCATGAGTGGAGATTAAATAGAGAAATAATAGCGAAAAATGTATTAAGTGAGATTGGAATACCCTGCTTTGTAAAATCTGCAAATCTTGGTTCAAGCGTCAGTATAACAAAGGTTAAATTAGAAGATGGCTTAGAAAAAGCTATAGATTTTGCCTGTACCTTTTCACATAGAATCATGGTCGAAAAGGCTGTATTAAACCCAAGAGAGATTGAGGTAAGCGTCCTCGGAAATGAAAACCCGATTGCATCCCTTCCTGGAGAAATTATCCCACACAGAGAGTTCTATGATTACATAGCAAAGTATATCGAAGATGGAACAGCGCTCATTGCTCCAGCAAACATTGAAGAAGGATTAGTAGAGAAGTTTCAGGAATATGCCATTAGAGCTTTTAAAGCGTTAGACTGCGAAGGGATGGGAAGGGTGGATTTCTTGATGGAAAAGACAACAGACGAGATATTTGTAAGTGAGATAAACACAATCCCCGGTTTTACGCAGATAAGTATGTATCCAAAACTCTGGGAAGTAAGCGGAATAAAATATCCAGAACTTGTAACACGGCTAATAGACTTAGCACTTGATAGACATGAGATGAAAAAGAAATTGAGGACTGATATAAAGTAATGAGTTTAAAACCAATGTTATTAACTCACGTTACGCATGTTATGTATTCGTAACCTTCACTTGTCATCCTTGAGTGTGTGAGTGTGTGTAACAAGTGTGTGACATGAGTTATCAATCCTCACTTACTTCCAGATCAGCCCTTTCTCCTCGGAAAATAACCAGGAATACGACGCCAATTATAATCCCTGCTCCACCTATAAGCTTTATAACGGAGGGTAGGTCCTGAAAAATGAAATAAGAAAAAAGAACAACAAAAAGGGATTCAAGAGGCATCACAGCAGTTGAGTGGGAAACGTCGAGAAGCTTGATTGACTGGAACTGACTTGCTTTTGCAATATAGGCACCTGTGAGTCCACCAAAAGCCATAAATACTAAATCCCTTAACCCCGGCGCCTGAAACCTTTCTGTAATTATTAGATATACGAAAACTACGATTGCTACTCCTAGGGCTCTTAAATTGGCTACAGTGAGCATATTTAAATCCTGTGCAAACTTTTTTACAAGAAAAGATAATAGAGAATAGAAAAAAGCTGAAAGTAGAGCCATGAACGTACCAAGAATCAGGTAGCCCTCTTCTTGATAGGCTACAATGACACCACCCGCAATAGTAAGCATTATCCCTATTGTTTCTCCTTTATTTAATCTTTCACCCAGGAACATAATCCCTAGTAACAAAGAGAAAAGGGTCTGGGATTTCATGAGAAATGACGTAAGCGGAGGCCCTATTGTTCTTAGAGAAAAAATCCAGAGCGCTGCTCCAATGGCAGTAACTATAGAGCTCAAGACAAATATAGTTACGTAATTTCTCAAATATCGAAGCTCTGTTCTCTGTGAAGGGATGAGCATTACGGCGAATATCGAAAAGAAAAACGCCCCAAAAAACCAAAAAAATATAACTGTCTCTGGATTTAAATCCTTATTTACAGCTTTTCCAAATACATAAGACAAAGCTGTAAAAAAAGCAGTCCCTACTAAAAAAATATAGCCCCTTAGTGGATATTTCATTGTTTTTATCTTGATTTTTATCTTCAGTTTAGTAAGTCACTCATTTTTTATTTGCCGTTTGTAACTATTTAGCCACAAATGAACAGGCTCCAATGACCATATACAAAACAAACTAAAAATCTCAAGCACTAAATATCAAACAAATCTTAATTTCCAAGTATCAAATTCCAAACAAATTCTAAATCAAGAATAAATACAAGATTCATTCTAGCCTCGTTTCATTTTGATTTGTTTGGGATTTGGAATTTGTGATTTCATTCGTGTCAATTCGTGGCTAAATTATTAGTATCCTTTCTTCGCCACCACCAAGCTAGTGCAGATCCGGAGATGTTATGCCATACGCTAAACATCGCAGATGGAAGTGCAGCAAGTGCCCCAAAGTGGGTTCTTGCAAGCGCTACACCAAGCCCAGAGTTTTGCATTCCAACCTCAATTGATACAGCACGAGCCTTTGAGATATCCATCCTAAACAACCTTGCAATATAAAAACCAAGAAAAAGCCCTATTGTGTTATGAAGTACAACAGCTATTCCTGTTTTTAGACCAATTCCTCGAAGAGATTCTGCATTTGCTGCTACTATTACTCCAACAATAAATATAATTGTAAGTGAAGAAACCAGAGGAAGGACTTGAGCCGCATTATCAACCTTTTCCTTGAATAAACCTCTTATTCCAAGACCGAGTACTACAGGAAGTAGAATAATCTCAACCGTAGAAATAAATAACTTTAAAACGGGGACAGAAATCCATTGTCCTGCAAAGAGATACGTAAAAAGTGGAGTGAATATCGGAGAAAAAATAGTAGAAACCGAGGTCATAGTGACAGAGAGAGCGACATCTCCTCTTGCAAGATAAGTAATGACATTTGAAGCAGTTCCACCAGGACACGAACCTACAAGGACAACCCCTGCAGCAAGAAGGGGTGTAAGCCCTAGTATCTTCGCGAGCGCGAACCCCGTAAATGGCATCACTCCATACTGCGCACAAAAACCTACCAACACATCCTGTGGTCTTTGAAATATTCTCTTGAAATCCTCACCACGGAGTGTAATTCCCATTCCGAACATTATTACTCCTAACGCAGGAGTAATTAGATAGGCAAGCTTTGCAAACTGTTTTGGATAAAAATAGGTAATTATGGAAAAAGCGATTATCCAGAAGGTGAAAAAATTTGTAAAGACGCTATTTAAAAACCTAAGAGTGCTCAAGGTGACGTTGGATGCAAAAGTTTTTCAAATAACGTAAAAATTTACACAGGACTTACTTTTCCTTATCAGATGACTTCTAATTAATCTCATTGATTTTCTAAAAACCCTTTAATAGCATTTCGGGTTCTAATGCGGTATAAACTTGAAGGAATGGTATAAAATATCCTAATCAACTATACTTAGCAAATGAAATTTGGCGCTCACGTCTCTATTGCAGGAGGGATTGCTAATGCCCCATCTCGTGCTTATAAACTAGGCTGCGAGTGTTTTCAGATTTTTTCAAGGTCCCCTCAGGGTGGTAAATCACCCAGACCAGATAAAATTACAGTTGAGGATTTTCTAAAGGAATGTTCCAAATATAACTTCACACATTATTACATTCACACACCTTATTACATAAACCTTGCTTCACAAAATGAAGGAATAAGGGATTCCTCAGTCTCAATCATAAAGGAAGAGATACAAAGAGGTAGCCTTATCGGAGCAAAATACGTTGTAACTCATCTAGGAAGTGCAAAGGAACTAGGAGAATCAGAAGGGCTAAAAAAGGTTATTGATGGCCTCAAGGAAATCTCGGACTCTGATTCACATTCAACGAAGCTCTTGATAGAAAACTCTGCAGGACAGGGAGCCACTCTAGGTGATAAACTTGAAAAGCTTGCTGAGATTCTTGAGATGGTTGACCACCCTGACCTCGGAATATGTCTTGACACAGCACATCTCTTAGCTTCTGGTTACGATGTTAGGACAGAGGAGGCGGTAATAAAAATCCTAGATGAATTTACTCATATTGTAGGGTTAGATAGATTAAAACTCATACATGGAAACGACTCAAAGGTTGGGCTTGGCGAAAAGAAGGATAGACATGAACACATAGGCAAGGGGAAGATTGGAATCGAGGGTTTCAGGACAATAGTTAACGAACCACGTCTCAAAGATATTGACATAATAATCGAGACCCCGTTAGATAAGGTAGGAGATGATATTAAGAATTTAAAAAGATTGAAAGGCTTAAAGAAAAAGAAATAATATTTCATAGATTAATTTTCAAACAAGGAGGTAAGATCGTGTGAAACGCTTAGCTATTCTTGCTTTGATGATAGCCATCATTTCACTTGCTATGAGCTACACAAGTTCTAACCAGATCAAGGAACTACAAAGTGAGCAAAAGCAAATTTCCGACGATTTGTTAAAACTTAAGCAAGAGATCGCAAAGACATGGCAAAGTGCTGAGCAATCCGGGAGTGCTAAGCCTGTGTGGCCCAAGTACTATGATGCAACAGGTGTATTAAAATCCATGTCAGAAAATCGCATTGTTGTAGATGAAGATGAAATACCGGGTTTTATGAAAGCAATGATAATGAGCTACGAGGTTGAAAAGCCAGAACAACTAAAGGGTCTTAAAGAAGGAGATAAGGTTAAGTTTAAACTCAAAGAAACAGAAAACGACCTAACCGTTTTAGAGATTCAGAAGCAATAATCCTTTATTATGAGTTATACCGATTACAATAGGAAAGTGTTTATGCATGATTATGTTAGGAAAACAAACCATATGAGCAGTTTCTGGCTGCGATTTAGTCGCACCAGGCCTGTCCTGAGCCTGACGAAGGGATGGTGCTCCTACGTGGGTTTTTTATTAATGTAGGAGCAGCATCTTGCTGCGAATCGGCTTGGCAAAAGAAAGATTTCTCCTGGAGCCTGCACTGAGTGAATCGAAGTGGTCGAAATGACACACTCTCCTGTCATCTCGAACGAATGTGAGAGATCTTACATATTCTCTTTTAGAGAAAATCCCATATTCACGCCAAGCCTGTCCTGAGCCCTGAGCTCTGAGTATTATCGAAGAGTCGAAGGATCGAAGGGATGGTGCTCCTATAGGTCTGGGCATACGTTTTTAAAACCACCTCAAAACATAATAAAAACTTTAAAACTAAAATGGAAAAATCTCCTATTTTCATTATGTTAATATTAATCCCCAAAATCTGACACGGAGGCTTTAAATATGGACACGCTAAAGCAGGCAGCCATGATTGCGGTAAAGGATTGCATGGCGGTGAAGCCTAGTGAAAGGGTTCTTGTTATAACCGACGAACCGCTTAGAAAAATTGCCTACACCCTCTGGGAGGCTGCCAAAGAACTAGGAGCCGAAGCGATAATTACAGAGATTTTGCCAAGAAAAACCCATGGAGAAGAACCTCCAGAACCTATTGCGGAGCTTATGAAGTTAGTGGATGTAATACTCATCCCAACATCAAAGTCCTTAAGCCATACAGACTCAAGACGCGAAGCAAGCAAAAAAGGTGTAAGGATCGCAACATTGCCAGGAATAACAGAGGACTCCATGGTTAGAACGCTTAACGCCGATTACTACGGAATCGCGAAAAGAAGCGAAAAAATTGCTGAGATCCTTACAAAAGGTTCTAATGTCAAAATCACCACCAATCGTGGGATGGATGTCACATTGGTTATAGATGACAGGAATGGGTACGCAGACACAGGGCTCAATCATAGACCCGGAGACTTCAGCAATCTTCCCGCAGGTGAAGGGTATATTGCTCCTTTAGAGGGAAAATCAGAGGGGGTGATTGTAATTGACGGCTCGATGGCTGGGGTTGGAAAGCTAGAAGGTGAAGTAATAAGAGTTGTAGTTAAAGAGGGATACGCTACTGATATAACAGGTGGTGAACCTGCTAGTAAACTTCTTTCCTTAATGAAACCTTTTGGAAAGCTTGCATTCAATGTTGCAGAACTTGGAATAGGCACAAATGATAAAGCAAAGGTTACAGGAAACGTATTAGAAGATGAAAAGGTCATGGGCACGGTGCATATAGCATTTGGAGACAATAAAAGCATGGGAGGCACAATCAGGGTTGCTAGCCATTTGGACGGTGTGATTATGAAGCCTACAGTTTATGTAGATGACGAGCTAATAATGAAGGGTGGAGAGTTTCTTGTTTTCTAAATTTATAATGTAATGTAGAGGAAACCTTTAGGTTTCCATTTTCACCCCTCCCATCCCTCCACCTTAATGGGGAAGGAAGTAATTGGTAATCAAAGAATTGTGAGCAAGCATTCGTCCCGGGCCTTAGCCCGAGGGGACTCTTAACCTAAGCTGTCATACCCGAATTCAGTAATCGGGCATCAACGCGATATTCGTTTACCCGAGGTTGGAAAACCTCGGCTACCGTGGTGTAATTCTGCGAAAATTAACCTTCGATAGATGCGACTTTCCAGTCGCAGATTTATACAGGAACTTATCGCGGCAGGGCCTGTCCTGAGCGAAGTCGAAGGGATGCCGCTCCTACGGTGAAATTTTGACTCTACGGAACATACTTCCTTTGACACCTAACGAAATTATAGGCGGGGTTAGAAAACCACCCCTATCGCACGTGGTTATTCTTCTTTTCGCTAGGCGGGACTTTCCAGTCCCGCA
>Ga0209320_10000966_pt1 | contig 14823 bp, 9 predicted proteins | sample Rifsed13ft4_FD_184008 | JGI IMG/M metagenome (GOLD analysis project Ga0209320, IMG submission 184008) | Soil microbial communities from Rifle, Colorado, USA - sediment 13ft 4 (version 2) | ecosystem: Environmental > Terrestrial > Deep subsurface > Rock core/Sediment | place: Rifle, Colorado... | reverse complement strand
GTTACGCTTCCGAAGACCGTCCAGCGGCCCCCGTTGGATCGGTCGTTGCCATACGATATGCGCGCGTCGGTGTAGAGCACCGAGTCGACGCTGTTATCGCTGATGGTCACGCCCTCGATATCACGCGCGTCATAGAGGCCGGAATCGATGTAGCGCGCTTGCACGAAGGCCGAGAACGGACCCTGATTCCAGGTGAGGCTGGTCGTGAATTTGAGATCCGGAAACTCCTGTATGCCGACATCGCCCGCGAAGTTGACCTTGGCCGCGCCGAAATTCGTAATCGAGTTTTCGCTCAAGTGCGTGGCCAGGAAGCGCCACCCCAACGAACCCGGACCGACGTCCGCCCGATAAGCGAGCTCGAGATCGATGCCGCTGGCCTTGGCCGCGTTGATGTTCACGAACACGTTTTCGACCAGCACGATAACGTTTGTAACCGGGTCCCGATGGACCAAGTTACACGTGTCGCTGTTTGGAAAATCGAAGCATTCGTCGACCAAGGCCTGGATGCCGAGCTGACCGACGGCGCCGCTGATGTCGATTTCGTACCAGTCGACCGAGGCCTGCAATCCCGATAATCCCGGCGGCTGGAAAATCAGCCCGACCGTGCGCGTGTCGGCCTCTTCCGGGTTCAAGTTCGGGTTGCCGCCAGAAGCCAAGCTCGTGTCAAACCGCGCACCCGGGCCGAAAAACCGGTCCTCGATGTTGGCAATGCCGCCAGTGCGGTCCAGTCGCTCTGCGAGCGTGGCTGCGCGCACGTCCCGCGAGACGGTCGTGCGCACGCGCAACAGGTCGTTGACCTGCCAATCGAGGCCGTACTTCCAGGCTTGAATATCGCCGCTACCCTTGTAGTCGGCCCAACGCGTGGCAAGCGTCCCCATCAGACTATCGAAGCCTGGTTTACCGGAGACGAGCGGGATGATGAACTCGGCGAATGCCTCTTGGACGTCGTAACCGCCGTCGAGATTCGGCACGGAAGCAAACTGAATGGCCGTCGTGCGCTCGCTCATGCCGGTGCCGACGCCGCGCACGATAGTCGGGTCAAACAACGCCGGCCGCGAAGCGAAATCGCCGCTCGGGTTCGTGTGGTCGATCGCCACCTGCAGGATGCTCTCTTCGCGGTAGTGGACGCCGAAGCCCGCCAAGATCGGTCCCGCCCACCCTTCGGCAATCTGGCCGTCCAGCGAGAACTCGATCAGGTCCTGTTGGTACTCGGTGTCGGTGATCTTGTCCTCACCCGACGTGTAACTGATCGTTCGTCCATTGGCATAACCCGAATCGGAAAAAAACACGGGCGAGTTGGTCACCACGGTGCCCGCGTCCAAGCCGGTCAAGTATTCAATGGCCGCCGCGGACGCGTTGCCGGCGCCGAACAGATTGACCGGCACGCAGTCGCTCCAATTGGCCGGGTCCTGCAGGGCCGCGTAGCAGACGATATTGCCGCTGCCGTCGAATACCGCATCGAGGGCGGCGGGGACGCGATCGATCCGGATACCGTTGATATGGCGACCGATGTGATCCGCTCGGCCGGACTGAACGTAACCGCGCACTTGCCAGCCGTCCAGCATTCCGTCAGCCGAAAGGTCCTTGTCGAATCCCAACGTCAGCGCCGTCGACGTGTTCTCCGTTTCCTGTGCACCCGCCGCCGCAAGATCGGCAACGCTCCCGAAGCGCTGGAAAGAAAACGACGCGAGGCCTTCGGCATCCATGATCGCTTGAACGTTGGCAGGCAAGAAGGCGTTGCCGCTGAAGACCCTCAACCCGTTCGACGCTCCCGTGAAGATACCGCCCGTATTGCGGCTCCAGCTCGTATTCTGACCGCGAGTCACTTGAGCGTAGAGATTCGTGCTGTCGTTGAGGTCGAAGTCGTAGTACAAGAAAACGTTGTTGCGATCGGCCTCCGGGGAGAGCGTCGCGTATTCTGTTCCGTTCGGCGTGCCGCTGCCGCCGTTCGCGATTGAATGGGCACCACCGCCGGACGGACTGCCGAATACGAACGGGCCGGCCGTGCCGTCCGGATTAAACTCCCAATTGTTGAGCGCCGACCCCGGCGCCGAGATGATGCCGTTCTGCGAGCCCTGCGTCGAAACAACGTTCGGCACGACCAAGTCCAGGCTCGTCCCGGGGACGCGAACCTGGCCCCAGGCCTCGTACCAGGCTTGGCTGTCGTAGCCGTAAACGCCGTCTTGCGCATAGGCTTCGGCCGACACGATCAGGTGACCGCGTTCGCCGATTTCGGTGCCGTAGGCCGCGCCGACTTCCCAGGTGCCGCGGCTGTTTGACGAACTGGTGCCTCCCTGGATATGGGTTTTCAGCCCCTCGAAATCCGTGTCGAGAATGAAGTTCGCGACGCCGGCCACCGCGTCGGTGCCGTAAGCTGCCGATGCGCCGCCGGTCACGACCTCGAGGCGCTCGATCAGCACTTCGGGGAACGAATTGATGTCGACGGCGCCGATGCGGTTCGACGGCGTCATTCGGCGGCCGTTCAGCAGTGTCAACGTCCGGTTCGTGTTGAGCCCGCGGATGTTCAGGCTGCCGGAACCCGGGGTTCCGAAAAAGTTGCCGGGGTTATCCTGCGTCGTGCTGTTGGATAACATCGGCAGTTGGGCGACCGATTCGATCAGATTGCCCGGCGCCATCAGATCGAGCTCGTCCGAGGTCACGGTCGTGACCGGCGTCGGCGTGGAAAATCCGGTGGCTCGGATTCGCGAGCCTGTGACCGTGACTTCCTCCGGACCGACTTCTTGAGCGGTTGCGACGCCGCCGAGCGCTAAAGATACCGCCGTCGCGCAAACGCGCCAGTGCAGGCTGTTCATGAGATCCCCCCTTATTGTGTCTTGCTCGAAGTCCTAGAGTATAGACACATTGCGGTGGTTGGGAATGCTGAACAACCGGACGATGGAACGATCGACGACCCCATCACGGAGCTCGAGGCGCAGACGAGCCGCTTGCAGTGAGAGCGGTGCACGTGGCGCTGACACGGATGAAGGCGTTCGCGCCACAAGCCGCGCCGCCATAGTCATGTGTCATTGATGGTCAACCCTGGCGGAGCGGAGTTAGAATTCCGTCGCCCGGCCTGCTCCTTCTTGCTCGCGCCGCGGCTCAAAGGCGCGATTGGTCGGTGCGCGTCGAGCGCCCCTCGATCACGCTCGACCCGGCGACGCTCGAGCGTTATGTCGGCAAATACGAAGGCAGAGCGAACTTCACGGTCGATCTGAGCCTAGATAAAGGCCGCCTGTTCGCGCAAAGCCCGGGAGTTTTGGTGCCGTTCGAGCTGCTCGCGACATCGGAGACGGAGTTCTTCCTCAAGGGCGCCGACGTCGAAGTCAAGTTTCGCATCGACGACGGTGTCGTGAAGGGCTTCGTCGCAGACACGGAGTACGGCGTGCTGTCGGTTGATCGCGTCCGCTGACCGTGCTCGCTTTCGCGCGTCTATCCCGCGCGTTCGCGTAGCCCCCTGCATAACCTGGCGCATTGCGCGATTTCCGCGCTTTACCGCCCAGCGATTCGTGCTAGCCTAATTTCATGAGCGCCGCAAATCGGTTGGACGCATCTCCCGATCCCCGCACGATCGACCACTTCGTCTATCTGCGCGGTAGCTGGGAGGACTACGAGAAGCTGCTCGCCATGCGCGGGGAGGGCAGCGTGCCGCGTATCACCTATCTGAAAGGCGTCATCGAGCTCATGTCTCCGTCCCGCTATCACGAGATCGACAAGAAGCGTTTCGCGCGCCTATTCGAAGCGTGGTCCGAGGTGGCCGGCGTGCAGCTCGAAGGTTACGGGTCGTGGACGCTCAAAGACCAAAAGCAGGAGCGCGGCGCGGAAGCCGATGAGTGCTACACCATCGGTAGGACCGCCGTCGACGATCACGATCGCCCCGACGTCGCAATCGAGGTCGTCTGGACCTCCGGCGGTATCGATAAGCTGGAAGTCTACCGCAAGCTTGGTGTGCGCGAAGTGTGGTTCTACGAGCGCGGGTCGCTGCGCTTCTTCGCGCTGCGCGGAGCGGTCGGCGACAAAAGCTACACCGAGATTCCGTGTAGCGAGCTTCTACCGCAGCTTCCGCGCGATCTGCTACTGACCTGCATGCGCGAGCCCGATCAAACGGCGGCGCTGCGCGCGCTCAGAGCGGCGTTGCGAGCGCCGGGCGGCTAGCCGATCGGGGCAGGGGACTATTCGGTATCTTAACTTACCGAATGGATGGCCCCTGGCGGTCCGCGAACCCCGGCGCACAAGGCACATGGGTTCGCGGCGCCGGAGCGGCAGATCGGATCAGGCGGCTCGCTTGGTGACGACAACCTCCACATACTCGGCCGGGACGACCATCGTGCCGTCATGGGCGACGTTGCAGCGGTCGATCAACGCGAGCAGATCGATGGCAAGCTGCTCCTGCGCGGCCTCGTCGAGAGCGCCGAACGCCTTTTGCAGCGGGCCATAGACCTCGCGCCAGAGCTCGAGCCAGTGGCGCGGCGACTTGTAGCGCCACACGTAGGTCTCCGCGGTGATTTCGATCGTGTTTGAATCCGTGTCGAATAGCTCGTTGAGGCGGTCCCTCGTGCCCCAGAGTGCCGGGGACTTGAGTGCCGCGGGCGGCGGCAGGTGTTTGCCGATCGTCTTGAACAGCTGGCCGATGAAGCTCTCCGGCGTCCAGTTCGCGAGACCAATTTTCCCACCCGGACGGGTGACGCGCAGCATTTCGGCCGCGGCGCGATCCTGATCGGGCGCAAACATCACACCGAAGCTCGAGGTGACAATGTCGAACGAGGCATCGGCGAACGACAGCTGCTCGGCATCGGCCTCTTGAAACGAAATCTCGAGACCTTCGCTTTCGGCGCGTTGTCTGCCGCGCTCGAGGAGCGCGGGCACGTAGTCGGTCGACGTCACGTCACAGAAGCGGCGTGCGGCGGCCAGCGAGACATTGCCGTTGCCGGCGGCCACATCTAGGACGCGCTGGCCGGAGCGGACATCGAGCGTCTCGCAGAGGCGCTCGCCCACAATCTGGAGCGTCGTGCCGACTACGGAGTAGTCGCCGGCGGTCCAGGCCGCGCGTTGTTTGGACTTGATCACGACAAAATCCGGCGTGGCGGATGGGGCCGGGGCGATCGATATCGTGTTGAGGTTGGTCATTCTGGTATCTCCTTGTATTGTGGGCTGCGGGGTCGACAGTGACTTCGAGACGCCCATATTCAGGAATACGTCGCGGGGAAGCTTGCAGGTGGAATGGAGAATTCCTGAGGACCCTCTGTAGAACAGCCGATTGCCCCGCCACCTTCTGCGAAAAAAGTGTTCCGCGATGGTTTACCGCTTCGACGCCTTTGAGTTGGACATGGATCGCTTCGAATTGCGGAGGGACGGTGCGCCTGTGGCGGTCGAACCCCAGGTGTTTGCGCTGCTGGCGCTGTTGGTGACCAATCGTGAACGCATGATCCCTAAGGACGAGATCCACGAGAGGATGTGGAGTGGCCGGATCGTGTCCGAGGCCGCTTTGAGCAGTCGGATCCGGTCGGTTCGGCAGGCCATAGGCGACGATGGCGGTGCCCAGCGCCTGATCCGCACCGTCCACGGAAGAGGATTCCGGTTTGTGGGGGAAGTCACTGATATCACAGGCGTGGTGACATCACACGCGAAGCCCGTGCCTGATACCGCCGCAGCCGGGCCGGACCAGACGCGACCGCTCATCGCCGTACTGCCGTTCGCCAACCTGTCGGACGACGCCGAGCAGGAGTATTTTTCCGATGCCATCACAACCGACATCATCACCAACCTCTCGAAGCACCGGTGGCTGGACGTGATCGCGCGCAACGCGATGCTCGGCCGCGACGGCAAACCGGTCGATGTCCGGCAACTCGCCCGCGAGCTCGGGATCGCGTATGTCGTGGAGGGGAGCGTGCGCCGGGCCGGGAGCCGAATACGCGTGACGGCGCAGCTGCACGATGCCACTACCGGCATCAACCTCTGGTCCGATCGCTACGATCGCGGTCTCGAGGATGTATTTGCCGTGCAGGACGAGATCACCGCGATGATCGCGGCCCGCGTGGAACCGGAGATCGGGCTGGCGGAGCGGCAGAAGGTGTTGCGCGCCGGCAGCCGTGATCTGCGCGCTTGGGACTGTTACCACCTCGGCGTGGCGCAATTCTTCCGCTTCACCACCGAGGGGAACCGGGAGGCGCAACGGCTGCTCCAGCAGAGTTGCGAGCTCGATCCGAACTTCGGCGAGGCGCACGCGTGGTGGGCGTACGCGGTGGTTCTTGGGATGGTCTATTGGGACACGGAGCCCACTGACGACCTGCTTGACCGGGCACTGGCCGCGACGAGGCGGGCGCTCGATCTCGACGACCAGAACGCCGTGTTCTACGCGTTGAAGGCCCGCGTGCAACTCGCGCGTGGCGAATACGACAGTGCGATCGCCGAAAACGAGATCGCGATAAACCTGAACCCGACCTTCGCCGCCGCTCATTGCGGGCTGGCTGATTCGCTCGCCTATGAAGGGCGCTATGAGGAGGCGATTAAAGGGTTTCAACGCGCCATCGACCTCAGCCCGAACGACCCCCAGCGCTGGGCGTTTCTCACCTACGGCGCGCTCGCACTGATTTTCATGGGCGACTACGAAGCCGCGATCACATGGGCCGATCGCGCGAGCCTGATTCCAAACTGCCAATACTGGACGACTGCGCATAAGGCCGTGGCACTCGCCCTTCTCGATCGGCGCGACGACGCGCGCAAGACCGTCGATCGACTCCTGGAGGAGAAGCCGGAGTTTTCGCGCGTGTTTGCCCGGAAGAAACTCTTCTATCTGAAACGACCCGAGCAATTGCGGCTCTATCTCGACGGGCTCAAGGAGGCCGGCGTGCCGGATCGGTAAAGAAAGAGCCAGGCTGTCGGTCCATTGCCAGCCATGAAATGGTCAGTTCTGGCACTGAACCCTCGAAGCTCTACACACGACAGATCAACGTACAAGACACCCGTCCGACACCCGACGAACCCATGTTGAGCCCCGGCACCAGACTAGGACCGTACGAGATCCAATCGGTGATCGGCGTTGGTGGGATGGGCGAGGTGTATCAAGCGCGCGATACGAAGCTCAATCGCGATGTCGCTCTGAAAGTCCTGCCGGACTTGTTCGCCCGCGACGCTGATCGATCGGCTCGGTTTCTTCGCGAAGCGCAAGTCCTGGCGTCGCTCAATCATCCCAACATTGCCGCCATCTACGGACTGGAGGAATCGCCGGACGGCGTGCGAGCGTTGGTACTCGAACTGGTGGAAGGGTCGACGCTCGCGGAGCTGATTGACTCCGTGCTCGAGGCTCCGGGCTCCGACGGAACGAAAACCGCCGTCCGTGAATCCGAAGCTCGGCGCAGCTCGTCCACAGACGGTGCGCTTGCCTTGGATACAGCACTATCCATCGCTCGGCAGATCGCCGACGCGCTGGAAGCCGCCCACGCGCACCAGATCGTGCACCGCGACCTCAAGCCCGGTAACGTAAAGGTGCGTGCCGACGGCACGGTGAAAGTCTTGGACTTCGGGCTCGCCAAGGCGCTAGTCGACGCCGCAACCGCGCCCAATCTTGCCAACTCGCCGACGCTGACGGGCGCTACGGAGGCCGGCGTGATTCTGGGCACAGCAGCCTACATGAGCCCGGAGCAGGCTCGCGGCAGACCCGTGGACAAGCGAACCGACATCTGGTCGTTCGGCTGCGTCCTCTACGAAATGCTCACGGGCCGCCGCGCGTTCGAGGGCAGCGAGGCCACCGACGTCCTCGCGCGTATTCTCGAACGCGGACCGGACTTCGACGCCCTGCCCCGGACGACGCCGCCCGCGATCCTGCGGCTCCTGCGCCGCAGCCTGGACAAGGATTGGAACCGGCGGCTGCCCGATATCGGCGTGGCTCGGCTCGAGATCGACGAAGCGCTGACGGCGCCCGAGGCCGCGCCGGTGAGCTCCGCACTGCCTGCACGTTCGCATGAGCCGATGCGTTGGCAAGAACGGGCGGCGTGGTCAGTCGCGGTCCTGGCAGTCCTCGGCCTGGGCACCCTTGCCGTGTTCACGTTCCCGAGCGGCGCCCCCGAGCCGTCAACGATGCGATTCGACGTCGATACGCCACCCACCTCCGACGCGTTCGCGTTTGCTCTATCGCCTGACGGGCGACAGCTAGCGTTCGTGGCGACCGCCGACGGCGGACCGACCTTGTGGGTGCGAGCCATCGACCAAGTCACTGCGCAACCGTTGGCGGGCACCGAAGGTGCGAGCTATCCCTTCTGGTCGCCTGACGGTGACGCAGTCGGTTTCTTTGCAAATGGCAAACTCAAGCGCAAGGATCTGACGCGCGGAGTGCCGCAAGTGCTGGCCGACGCACCGGGCGGCAGGGGCGGCACTTGGAACCGTGACGGCGACGTCCTGTTTGCACCGGGCGCGACTGTTGGGTTGAAGCGCGTTGCCGCGACGGGCGGGACTCCGATCACGGTCACCGAGCTCGCTGCCGATCACGGCAGTCACCGATGGCCGCAGTTCTTACCGGACGGCCGACGATTCCTCTTTTTTGTCGGGCTCGGTCAGGCGAGCGCGCGCGGCGTCTATGTCGGATCGCTCGACGGAGGCGAGCCGACGCGCTTGCTCGCCGGAGAGACGGCCGCTGTATTCGCTCAACCAGGTTATCTGCTGCGCGTGCTCCAAGGTGTGCTCGTCGCTCATCGCTTCGATGCCGAGCGGAGCACAGTCGATCCCGAGTCACGTCCGGTCGCGCAGTCGGTCGGCACCGACGACGGCACATTTCACAGCGCATTTTCAGTCTCGGACACCGGCGTGCTGGTCCATCGGCCTGGCGCGGGCACGAAACGACAGCTCGTCTGGGTGGACGGTGAAGGTACGGCGCTCGCCCCGCTGGGATCCGTCGACGATGGCGTACCCGCCGCCCCGGAGCTCGCGCCGGACGGCCGCCGAGTCGCGCTGACACGGGCCCCGGAAGGAACCGGTGACATCTGGTTGGTCGACGTCGCTCGAAACGTGGCGAGTCGGATGACGTTTGACCCCGGCGTCGACTCCTATCCCGTTTGGTCGCCCGACGGGGATCGTCTGGTCTTCAGTTCCGGCCGTAACGGGCGAATGGATCTTTTCGAGAAAGCTTCAAATGGCGCCACCGAGGAGCGACCGCTCATCGTGACGGGACAAGACACGGTGGCCCAGGACTGGTCGCCGGACGGACAGGTCCTCCTCTACACCATACAGGATCCGAAGACAGGGTCGGATCTCTGGGCCACGCTTTTCGACGCAGCTCGAGGCGCGGCGTCCAACGCAGAGCTTTCTCCGAGTCAGCCGTTTCCAATCGCACAGTCCAGTTTCGACGAAGGCCAGGGAAGGTTTTCGCCCGATGGCCGGTGGGTGGCGTACGCCTCCAACGAGACGGGGCGCCATGAAATCTACGTCCAGGCCTTCCCGGACTTGAGCAGCAAGTGGCAGGTCTCGACAGGAGGCGGCATTTATCCGCGCTGGCGGGCGGACGGACGCGAGCTCTTCTACCTCGCGCCGGACATGCGGCTGATGGCGGTGCCGATAGACGTGACATCGCCGCCCGCGTCGATCAGTCCAGGTGTGCCGCGAGCGCTCTTCTCGACGCGTCTCGCGACGACCGGCCCCTATGTCTTCACGGCGGGGGTATTTGCCAAGGCGCAGTATGCCGTTGCTCTCGATGGCCGGTTCCTGATGAACGTCGCCGACGACGCGATTGCGCCGCCGATCACAGTCGTAGTCAACTGGACAGCGGGACTCACGAACTGATGCCGCGATCTCGGTGAAACCCGAGCGGTTCTCGAGAGAGAGGAGGTAATGCCGCCGTGGGCTCGGGTTGCGTGCTCAACACACTCTTGTCCAAATAGAGTTTGCGCGATGCGTGCTTCGCCGCTCTCGGATCGTGCGTGACCATCACGATCGTCTTGCCCTGCTGCTCGCTCAATAGCTGAAGGAGCGAGAGAATCTCCTCGGCGTTTTCCCGCGCCGAGAACAACCGGGACGTCGAGAACCTGCCGGGTCGCGCGGAGGTGCTCACGAACATCGAAGCGGCGCGGCAACGGGGGATACTTGGAATGAGGAGTCGGGCAGCACGCAATGAACCGTATTTGGCTCAGTCGCTTGAACGTGTCCCTGTTCTGGGTCATTATCTGCGCACTGACCCACAATTGGTTCATTATGCAGGCCAAGAAGCGGAAGTCATACGTCGTATTGATGGGCGATCTCGTCGGCAGCGAGAGGGCCCGGTCGGTAAGGACGGTCCATCGAGTCTTCAACAAAGTGATCGATTCGGCCAATAAAGGCTACGCAGCCGCGATTGCATCGCCGCTTACAATCACGCTCGGTGACGAGTTTCAAGGGCTGTTGAGCACATTGGCCCATGCTTGGCACGTTGCCACCGAGCTCCGCCTCCGCCTGCTCATCGCGAACATCTCTTGTCGCTTCGTGATAGGCATGACGGAGCTCGAAACACCCCTAAACCCGAAGGAGGCCTGGAACATGATGGGCGGCGGCCTGGCCGCCGCGCGCGACAAGCTTAACGACAAGCGCTCTAGCAATGCCTACCGGTTCTCCCTCCCCTTGGAGCAAATTATCGAGTCATTGTTGGACGCCGTGGGCGCCTCCCTTACCCAAGTGGAGCTCGGTTGGACGCCGACGCAATTGAAGTACTACTCGAGTGTCCACCTCGGGTCGCGCACGAACGCCGAGATCGCAAAGGGCTTGGGCGTCACGCAGCGCTCCTTGTACAAGGTGCTCCACGCCGCGCGCGCCGAGTTTCACAAGCGCCAATCGTCAACGCTCCAGTCTGCGTTGACCGAATTGGACGAGCGCTACGGGATGCGATGATTCTGACACTGAAAGTCGCGGGATACGTCGCGCTGCTCGTGCTGCTGACCTACGGAGGCAACACGGCTTGCAAGTGCGTGCTTCGGTGGAGCGCGACCAGCACGCCGCCCGAGAGCGGCGAGAAGATCACGCTGCGTGCGGGACGCGTCATCGGCGTTCTGGAAAGGCTCTTGATCTTCGTCGGGCTGATCGCGAGCAGCTGGGAGATTCTGGCCGGCGTCGTCGCCTTAAAAACGGTCGCGCGGTACAGCGACCTCGACAAGCAGGATAAAGCAGAGTATTTCCTAGTCGGGTCGCTGGCGAGCATTTTGTGGGCAGTGGCCATGACCGTAGTGATCGCGCTCTACGATCGAAGTTGGGGCTTTGACGTGCTGCCGTCGTTCGTGGATCTACTCGGCGACGAATTGTCGACACGGCCGTAATCCCGCGTCCGACGGCGTTCACGAGCCGCCGCCGCTCGACGCCTAGGCGCAGCGCGCTGCGAGATGCGACGGATTGGCGGGAGCTCTAGCCTATCCCCCCGGCGCGCGCCTGAACGTCCCCGGCAAGCTCCCCTGAGCGCTGCCCACGAACCCGACGAGCGTGCCCTCGTCGGTGAGCTCGCCCGTGAAGCTCCAAGGATCGATGTTGGGCAGCGTGAACCTCAATACCGTCTCGTAGTGTGAACCCTGGGTCGCTCGCGCCCCGCAGTGCGTTGTCGCGGGGAGCGGAGTAGGGTTTCGCCTGCGTCTCGGCGAAGGCGTCTACTTCAGGTGATCCACGCCGGAAATTGATTCCTTACGACCCGGCTCACGGCGCGCCGCCGCCCACCCCCGGTCAGCCGCATGCCCCCAGTCTCGGCCGCTCGCGCGATAGGGCGTTTCAAATTACTATCCGCTATCCGCCCACCCGATCTCCGTCGTCGAACTGACGGAGACGCCACCAACGAGAGGCCCGTTTGGCCCTTACTCCTGGCACCCGCCTCGGCCCATATGAAGTGACCGCGCAGATTGGCGTGGGCGGCATGGGTGAGGTGTATCGCGCGACGGACACCAACCTGAAGCGGGCCGTCGCCATCAAGGTGCTGCCGGCATCGGTGGCGGCAGATGCGGAGCGGCTTGCCCGCTTCCAGCGCGAGGCCGAAGTCCTCGCGTCGCTGAACCATCCCAACATCGCGCATATCCACGGCCTCGAGAAAAGCGCTAGCGTGACGGCTCTCGTGATGGAACTCGTCGAGGGACCGACGCTCGCGGATCGGATCGCACAAGGCGCCATCCCACTCGACGAAGCACTTCCAATCGCGACGCAGGTTGCCGAGGCGCTCGAGGCGGCGCACCAGCAGGGCATCGTCCATCGCGATCTGAAGCCCGCGAACATCAAGGTGCGCCCAGATGGCACCGTGAAGGTACTCGACTTCGGGTTAGCGAAGGCGCTGGAGCCGCTGGGTGAGATGTCGACGAGCGAGCCGACGTCGCCGACGATCACGACACTGGCGCGCATGACGGGCGTCGGCATGATTCTCGGCACGGCGGCGTACATGAGTCCGGACCAGGCACGCGGCAAACCCGTGGACACGCGTGCCGACATCTGGGCGTTCGGGTGTGTGCTGTACGAAATGCTGACGGGAAAGCGGGCATTCCCAGGCGAACATGTCACCGACACGCTCGCAGCGGTTGTCAAGCTGGATCCGAAATGGGACGCAGTCGCAGCCGCCGTTCCCTCCCGGGTGCTTCAGGCGATGCGCGTGTGCCTCCAGAAGGATCTGAGACAGAGGGCGCAGGCCATTGGCGACGTGCGACTGGCGCTGGAAGGTGCGTTCGAGACGGCCGCGCCGCAGGCGACGACCGCGTCATCGGCGCCGCGCGGACGGCTGGTCTGGACGGCCGCACTCGGCGTCGCAGCGGTAGTGATCGTCGCGCTCGCCGTTCCTGCACTACGGTATCTGCGCGAAACGCCACCGCCCGAGACGCGTGTCGAGATTGTCACTCCTGCCACCGATCAGCCCAGCGACTTTGCGCTCTCGCCGGACGGTCGCCAGATCGTCTTCGTGGCCTCAGGTGATGGTGCGTCTCGCTTGTGGCTGCGGTCGCTGGCGACGACGCCGCCGCAGCCGCTGGCGGGTACGGAAGGGGCCACGTTTCCCTTCTGGGCGCCCGACAACCGCGCCATCGGCTTTTTCACCGCAACTGCGCTGAAGCGGCTCGACCTAGGCAGCGGCGCGCCGCAGACCCTGGCTCCGGTCATCCGCGGTTCCGGCGGGACGTGGCACGCGAGCGGCGTCATCGTGTTTGCGCCGGGCCGGGCTGGTCCCCTGATGCGCGTGTCCGCCAGCGGGGGCGAGGTGGCGGCGGTGACGACGATCGGCCCGCAGCAGTTGAACCACCGCTGGCCGCACGCGCTGCCCGATGGCTATCGGTTCCTGTTCCACGTGGAGGGCGCGCCGGAGACGACTGGGATCTACCTCGGCACGCTGGATGGGAGCACCCCGACACGGGTGACGCCCGCCGACAGCGCTGGTGTGTACCTGCCCGCCGAAGCGTCTCGCGACGGCGGGTGGCTGCTGTGGGTGCGGGCGGGCACGCTGGTGGCCCAGCGGCTTGACGTGGCGCAGGCCGCGCTCACGGGGGAGCCGGTGACGCTGGCCGACGGGATGGCGCTGGTTGATGAGACCTACACGAATCGGAGCGACGTTTCGGTGGCGGCGACGGGGCTCGTAGCCTACCGGACGCGCGCGGCCAACCAGCGGCAACTGACCTGGGTCGACCCGTTGGGCACGGCGCGGGGCACGGTCGGCGACCCGGATGGCAACAATCTGCTCGGTCCCCGCGTGTCCCCCGACGGCCGTCGAGTGGCCGTGTCCCGCACGGTGGCGGGCAACACGGACATCTGGCTGCTGGATGGCGCCCGCATGAGTCGCGTCACCTTCGATGCGGCCAGCGACCGATTTCCTCTCTGGTCGCCCGACGGCACCCGGATCGTGTTCGGCTCAAGCCGATCCGGCCGGTTTGAAATCTACGAGAAGCTCGCCGGCGGCGCCGGGGTGGAGGAGCGACTCGTGCCTGCCGAGCAACTCGCGGTTGCCGCGAGCTGGTCACCGGATGGTCGCTTCCTGCTGTACATCAACAACGACCCGCAGACGAACACCAACGACCCGCAGACGAACACCGACCTCTGGGTGCTGCCGATGGCGGGGAATCGCACACCGTCCGTGTTCCTGAAGACACCGTTCGCCGATCGCTGGGGCACGTTTTCCCCAGACGGCCGGTGGGTGGCCTACCACTCGAGTGAATCGGGGCAGCATGAAGTCTACCTGCGGCCGTTCGTCCCGCCCGGCACATCGGGCACGGCAGCTGGGGCAGCCGAGGGGCAGAGGCAGGTGTCCACGGCCGGTGGCGTCTATCCCGTCTGGCGTCCCGACGGCCGGGAACTGTACTACCTCGACCCGGAGAGCGCGATGATGGCGGTGCCGATCACCGTCACCGGGGCCACACTTGAACCGGGCGCGCCGGTCGTGCTCTTTTCTACGCGCATCTTGGGCGGCGGCGTGGACAGTGGGTTGGGTCCGCAATACGACGTGGCCCCCGACGGGCGCTTCCTCATCAACACTGTGCTGGACAGCGCCGCCGCGCCGATCACGCTGCTGATGAACTGGAATCCCGATGTCAAAAAGTAGCGCCGGCCGCGAGGTAACGCTCGAACTCGAGAGCGCGATCGTCGCAGTCGAACTCTATCGATACGACCACGTGCCACGGCTGTTCGCCATCGACCGAGACCTGCGCGCGCTGCGGCGGGAAACTCAGAGTGATCGCGAGCATCGAGGATCCGGTGGTGATCGGGCGGATGCGCGGCGCGTCAGACGTCGATAATCGACACCTTCGCGCGCGCGACGGATAGAAGGCGTCGAATGTCCCCGGCGTCGTCGCTGACGACATCGGCTTCGTGCCGTACTGCGAGTGCCGCTACGGAAGCGTCCACGACATCCTTTGTGCGCGTTTTTCC
>Ga0209320_10000964_pt1 | contig 14842 bp, 13 predicted proteins | sample Rifsed13ft4_FD_184008 | JGI IMG/M metagenome (GOLD analysis project Ga0209320, IMG submission 184008) | Soil microbial communities from Rifle, Colorado, USA - sediment 13ft 4 (version 2) | ecosystem: Environmental > Terrestrial > Deep subsurface > Rock core/Sediment | place: Rifle, Colorado... | reverse complement strand
CGGAAAATGGCCCCAAATAGTTGGAACGGCACTAGCTCCTCCCCCGCGGGGTAAATCGCGAATCGGGAAGGGGGCAAAACGTCCCGCCTCGCCATCCCAGGTCATTCTTCGGCATTCTCCCTTCACCCCTCACGATTCACTCCTCGGCCGCGTGCGCCAGCTTTTCGAGCGTGGCGAGCAAACTCTTCTCGTCCTCCACGTTGTAGGCGGCCACCGAGCGATCGATTTGGCGCAGGAGTCCGCTCAGGACTTTGCCCGGCCCCACCTCGACAAAGCGGCTGACTCCTCTCTCAATGAGCAACCGGATCGACTCTTCCCAGCGCACCGGCGCCGAGACCTGGCGGATCAGCGCGTCGCGCGCTTCCTCACGCCCTTCGATCACTTCGGCGTCCACATTCGTCACGACAGGAATGGCCATGTCCCCGAAGGCGGTTTGCCGGAGCTCGCCTTCGAGCTGCTGTTGCGCGGGGAGCATCAGCTCGCAGTGAAAAGGAGCGCTGACCGGGAGGAGAACCGCTCGCTTGGCGCTGCGTGTGCTCGCGATCTCGAGAGCGCGTTTCACCGCTGCCGTGTGGCCGGAAATCACGATTTGCTCGGGCGAATTCAAGTTGGCCGGGCAGACCACCTCGCCCTGCGCCGCCTGTTCGCAGATGTCTTCCACCTGCGCCTGAGCCAACCCCAGGATCGCCGCCATGACGCCCTGCCCCACCGGCACCGCCGCCTGCATGAACTGCCCGCGCTTGCGCACCACTCTCACAGCATCGGCTAAGGCGAGGCATCCCGAGGCGACCAGCGCCGAATATTCTCCCAGACTATGCCCGGCCACGTAGTTTGGCCGAACGCCTTTCTCCTCAAGCAGGCGATAGGCGGCAATCGAGCAGGTCAGGATGGCCGGCTGGGTATTGGCGGTGAGTTTGAGTTCTTCCTCCGGTCCTTCAAAGCAAAGCCTGGAGATCGAAAAACCCAACGCCGCATCCGCTTCGTCAAACACGGCGCGCGCCACGGCAAATTTTTCCGCCAGTTCCTTGCCCATGCCAGGGTACTGCGAAGCTTGCCCCGGGAATAGGAACGCCAGTTGGCTCATTTTAGGAGTTTACCGTCCCTGGTGGGATTCAAGTTCTGCTGGTGGTCGCCACGTCCCGTCGCCCTCGGGACGTGCCCGCCAAGCCTTGCTCTATCCTCTCGTTCACCCTTCTTTCGCAAAAGCCGGCAGCCACCCGTACCGCATTCATGATGGCGTTGGCGTTCGACCGGCCGTGGCAAATGATACAGACTCCCTTCAGCCCGAGCAACGGCGCGCCACCATATTCGGAATAATCCACGCGCTTCTTGAAGTTGCTGAACGCCTGTCGGGAGAGCACGTAGCCGACCTTGGCGCTCAGCGTGCTCGAGAGCGCTTCCTTCAGCATACCCCCGAACGCCTCCACCATGCCCTCGCTGATTTTGAGCGCGACGTTGCCGATAAAGCCGTCGCAAACGATTACATCCACCCGGCCGCTGAAGACATCGCGCCCCTCGACATTCCCCACGAAGTTCACCGGCAAATGTTTCATCCGGCTGTGGGTCTCCTTGACCAGTTCGTTGCCCTTCACTTCCTCTTCGCCAATCGAGAGCAGGCCCACTTTCGGGCGAGTCACGTTGAAAATGGAGCGGTAGTAAGCTTCACCCATCACCGCGAATTGTTCCAGGTGTTCCGGTTTGCAATCCACGTTCGCGCCAACGTCCACCATCACTGCCACCGACCCGCGCGAAGTGGGAAAGGGAGCAGCGAGCGCCGGGCGGTCCACCCCGGCCAGAGTGCCGAGCAGGAAACGAGCCACCGTCATGACCGCGCCCGTGTTGCCTGCGCTCACGAACCCGCCGGCCTTACCCTCCCGTACCAACCGGGCGGCCACATGAATGGAACTGTCGCGTTTCTTGCGAAACGACCGAGCCGCTTCCTCGCCCATGCCGATGACCTCGGCGGCGTGGTGAATTTCAACCGGCAGGCCGCGGTGACTGTGTTTGGCCAGTTCGCGGCGGACCATCTCTTCCTGCCCGACAAGCACCACCCCAATTCCCAACTGCCGCGCCGCCAGCAACGCCCCTTCCACCTCCGTTCGAGGTGCATGGTCGCCTCCCATGGCATCCACCGCGATGGTAATCATACTTTGAGAGTTCAGTGCCGTGTCTGTCCAGCAGCACGGCGCTGGCAGGGGGTCTTTTGGGCCGTTGTACTCTCGATCCACCCGTTCATGAGCTTGGCCTTGCCCCGACCCGTCGGGGTTGGAACGGCACTAACAGAGGAGTTGGGATGGCATCCACCGGCACCGCACGGCGCAGGGTTATGCTCAAGTTCTCGGCGCGGCTACTTCCATCACCTCGCGCTGCTTGTAGAAGCCACAGTGCGGGCAGACGCGGTGCGGGAGTTTCATCTCGTGGCAGTTCGGACACTCCGAGAAAGCAGGCGCAATCAGATGATCGTGAGCGCGCCGTTTGGCTTTCCGCGCCTTGGAATGACGCCGTTTCGGATTAGGCATGAAAACTCCTCGTGCCGTTCCAACCTGCCGCGGCGGGCGCAAAGTATCAAGGTTGTACGGCAAACTATCATCATAATATATGTTGGCTTCTCGAAACACTTACCCTGAAATAATTGGAACGGCACTAGTGTTTCTTGAACCAGTCTTGTTTGATGCGGGCCAGCGAGGCCAGCCGCGGGTCGCCGGATTGGATTTCGCACCGGCAGTGTTCCGCATTGAGGTTGGCGCCGCAGGTCGGGCAAAGGCCCCGGCAGTCAACCCGGCAAATGACTTTCATGGGCAGCGCAAGGATGACCTGCTCGGCCAGCACGTCAGCCAGAAACATTCCCTCGCCGCGATAATAGCCAACTTCACTCTCTTCCTCGTTTACCTCAACCTCTCCTTGTTTGCCAACCGAAGTCACCGGTCGGTAGGTCAGGTCGAAATTCCGGCTGATCTCTTCTTCCACCGGCTCGAGACACCGCGCGCACGCCATTTCCACGCGCGTCGAGAATTGGCCAAAGATGCGAATCGCCTGGCCGTTCAGCTCGGCGGTGCCCCGGACCTCGAGCGGTGCCGACTGCTGGAACTCCTCACTACGGTAGTCGATCGAGCCCGGCGAGTAGCTCTTGCGAATCCGCAGCCTGTTCTTCTCTAACTCTTTGACTTCAATAAACATGGTGTCAAAGGCGAAGGGCTATTATAGCCAGCCCTCGGGGGGTGTCAAGAAAAGCCGGAGCATGGCGCCAATCGAGCATTAATCCTCCGGAACGGGCGGTTTGGGGAAGGCACGTCCAAGACGCCCATGCCGTAGATATCTCGAAACTTCCCAAGATGGATTGCCACCTCCCCCCACAGTTCCACCTACACTCAGCCCAGGTGCCTTGAACGTATGCCGCCGAGCCCGGTGGCACCCGCCACCGGGTCTGGAGGCTCAGGGCACATGCCGGGGCCGAGTGCGGAAAGCCATGTAGTGGCGCAAGGACCCAGGCCCCTACTCGCCGGAACGCTCGGGGTGAACTCGCGGGCTGAGATCTCGCAGAGAGAAAGCATCTCAGTTGCTCGTTCGAGCCTTGGCGGCTGACTGTCGCTGTTGGCGAAGCAAGTAATGGTCGGTCATTCCGGCAAGATAGTCGCACACGACCCGGTGCAAAGGCTCCTGGCGCGTCTTCTCAAAATGCGTTCGCGGCAGATCATCCGGATGAGCCACATAGTGGTCGAAAAGCTGCTCCAGCGCGTCGGCCGCGCGAGCGCGCTCGCCCACCAACTGTTCGTGTAGATAGAGATTGGAATAGAGAAATTTTTTGAGCTCGGCATTCTGTTCCGCCATGGCCGGGCTCAACCCGGCCAGCCGGCGCGCGGCGCGGCGAACGTCTTCTACTGTTTCTACGCCCGCTTCAGCAATCCGCCGCCCTGTGTTTTCGAGCAGGTCGGTCACCAACGCATTGATGGTTTGTCGTAGTCCCTCATTGAAGCGAAGTTTGGCGGGGGCGCGCGCGTATTGCCGCACCGCCTGTTCATAGAAACGGCAAAAGAGGGAGCAACCGGAAAGAACGCTTTCGAGCGTGAGCAGCTTTGCCTCAAATCCGTCGTCCAGGTCGGCGGTGTTATAGGCAATTTCGTCGCAGAGGTCGATCAACTGAGCTTCGAGCGGCGGCCGCTCGTCCAAGGAATACTCGGCCAGTTCCGCAAATTCTTCCGCGTCATAATCCCGGGAATGTTTGATGATCCCTTCACGCACTTCAAAGGTCAGGTTGAGTCCGGGAAAATCGGGGTAGCGCTGCTCGAAATTCTCCACAATGCGGAGGGCGTGGAGGTTGTGGTCAAAGCGATCGTTGAATTTCCTCATGATCTCATCCAGCCGCTGCTCGCCAGCGTGACCAAAAGGCGGGTGGCCAATATCGTGAACGAGCGCCAGCGCCTCCACCAGGTCGGCGTTCAGGCCGAGAGCGCCGGCTACCGTGCGGCTGATCTGCGCCACCTCCAGTGTGTGGGTAAGCCGGTTGCGAAAATGGTCGGAATAGCGCGTGGTAAAGACCTGGGTCTTGGCCTCAAGCCTGCGGAAGGCGCGGGCATGGATGATGCGGTCGCGGTCCCGCTGATAATCATTGCGGTAAGGATGGGGCGGTTCCGGATAACGCCGGCCGCGCGACCGAGCCAGACTCATCGCATAGCTCGAAAGACCTTGGCTGGGCAGCATGAGGCTGTCATTCTAGGCCAACTGACCGGAAGGGAAAATAGAAAAGAGAAAAGAGAGACCCGCCTCCCATCCGCTTTCCGTTTCTCGATTTTCGATTTTCGAGTTTCTTTCTTCCGGAGACTGGCTACTGCTTCAATTCGTCCATGCGCTCTTTGGCGGTGTCCGCCAAAGGCGAGGTCGGGAACTGGTTGCGGACTTGCTCATAGAGCTTGATGGCCTCAGCCGGATTTTTCTGGCGAAGCTGGTCCGCCAGGGTCATCTCGGCAGCCGCTTTCGAAACCGAAAAGGTGGGGTTTTGAATGATCTGGCGAAGAAGTTTCTCGGAATCGCTCCACTTGCCGGAGCGTTGGTAGAGCTGTGCCATTTGAAACTTGGCCAGGCTGGAGATTTCGCGATCGTCCGAGGCGGCCAGCTCTTCGAGCGTCCGGCTCGCCGCCTCCGCCTGACCGAGCTGGATCTGGCTCAGCGCCGAATAGTAGCGAGCGACGCGGGCCGCGCGGGTACGGGGATATTTCTGAACCAGGTCGCCGAACTCCTTCAGGGCCGATTGATACTTGATGGAGTCGGAAGCGAACGTGATCTCGTCCGGCTCGGCCGCTGGCTCGGCCGGCTGCCGGAGGCGAGCGTGGAAGGTCTGCATGGCTTTGCCAAGCGCGGTCTCCGCACGGATGGACTGCCGCTCCGCGTAAAGCCGGTAGCCGAACACTGCAATCAAGACAGCCACGACGATCCCGGCAGCGATGGCTATCGTCCGGCCGTGCCCCCGCAGATAGCCGGTCGCTTCCGCAACCGATTCGACAAATTCGTCGTGTTTCAGCTCCTGCCGCGAGATGCGCGCCACTGCCTGCTCCTCCGGCTCCAAGACAACCGAGAGATACTAACAATTCTCGCCGCAGGGTGTCAAAGACACCCCGGCACCACCCGGACGGCCTGAAGAACCGCCCAACCTGCTTGACGCCGCTGGTATTCTGGAACCGTGATCCGAGCCACCTTGCTTGCCGCCTGGTGCGCGTGGCAGCTTGCCGTTCCGGCAGCAGCACCAGCGACGACACCGCCCCACCCTGAGATTGTACTGCCTCCGCTGCTGGTGGCTGGGAAATGGGCGACGTTGGCCGTGGTAGCCGGCGATGGCCGGCTACTATCCGGAGCGACGGTCGAGCTATCCGATGGGAGGAAAGTGCGCACCGATGAGACGGGGCGGGCTGTTTTTCTGGCGCCCGCCGGGCCGGGCCTGCTGACGGCCACGCTTGCGCCGATCGAATCGGGGCTTGCCGGAACTCCCTCGGTGGCGAGCCTCGAAGGAATCGGGGCGAGCGCTCCGGTGGTCGCTGACCTTCTCGATCCGCTTACCCCTTTCCACATAGATCGCGTGCCGCTCACGTTCGCCCGGAAGGAATTGGTGCCGCTGGTCGGGTTCGGCTTTGGCGGCCGAGCCGATCAAAACCGGGCGTGGTTGGGGAACGAGCCGGCACTGGTCTTGGCCGCCTCGCCGCTGGCGATCGTCTTCGCCCCGGCACCCAGCACTCCTCCCGGCCCGTTGCCGCTCATCCTTCAGTCCGGCGATCACCGCGTGGAAGCCGGTCGAGCCACGGTGGTGGAGTTGAGTCTCTCAGCCTACGCCGACACACTCAAGACGGGACAGAAAAACTACGTCTATGTGATGGTTCGGGGCACCGAGGATTCTGTGGCACTGGTGGTACGCAATCTCAACCCCGAGGCAGTCCAATGGATGGGTGGTGAGGAGCTATTCATCCGGAGCACGGGTGGACCCACGAACAGCGGCGTTGTTGAGGTGGCTGGCAAAGCAAGTGGTGAGTTTCGCCTGGCGGCATGGGTCATCCCGCCGCCGTCGGCAACTCCTCTGGCCTCGCGCCTCCGGCAGTTGTTGCTTGCCGCACGAGGCCACGCCGATTCTGATCTCGTTCGAAGATTGAGTCGTTTGCTGCTCCAATTGGACAAACAGCCGCAACAGCCGGAAAAAATTCGCGGCGACCTGGTCAAACTGGCGCGTCGCGCCTCGGCCGCCCGCATCGGGCACCCCGAAATTCGATTTTATCTCGATGCCGCAATTCAGATTCTGCCCGGCCGGTAGGTCTGTATCTTGTAGCGGCGTTTAGGCCGGCACGCCTGGCTGCCGCATGGGAATGCCCGCCTGGACAGTCCGTGTGAAAACTCGCGTGGCTCGTCAGGGGCAGGGCGCTAGAACCGGGAGGCACCCAGCACCAAGCACTCGACCCCGGGCGCCGAGCCCCCAGGCACCTGCCTGGGGGACAAAGAACGAACCCGGTGGCGGGTGCCACCGGGCTCGGCGTGGATGCGTTTTCAGACAAACTCTGCAGGCAGCCGCTGCGCGCAGCCTTACTAGAAATTCAACTTCAACCCAAACTGGAACTGCCGCGGATCGAGCGCTGCGGTAGGCTCGCCGGCACTGCAGGTCCCGGCGACAGGATTACACAACGGGCTGACGTCGCCGACGTTGAAACGGTTGAACAGGTTGAACATATCGGTGATGAACTCGAGGTTCAGCTTCTCGCCAAAGTAGAGCTTGCGCGAAACGCGCAGGTCCCACTGGAAGAAGTTGGGCCGCACAAAGACGTTTCGCCCCAGGTTGCCCGTGCAGCCGAAGCCGAACGGGGTCGTCACCCCCGGCACCGCCACGTCGCACACCGTGGGGGGGACAAAGTTAACGCCGGGGATGAACGGCGACGATACCCCGCCAGAAGAAGCCACCGACGGCCGGTCCGTGTTCGACCCGAAGTCCAGGCTGAGGTCCGTGCCGGTCAGCACGCTGAAGGGCCGGCCTGAGGCTACCTCGATGATTGGGGCGACGATGAAGTCAGCCAGAAACTTGCGGTGCCAGCCCTCGTCGGTGCGCTTGAAGGGGCTTTCGAACACCGCGCTCGTCACCCAGCGGTGCCGCTGATCAAACGTGGAGTTGCTCCGCTCCAGGTCCGGCCGGCGGTTATCCTGGGGCGTCAACAGCGTCTGCAAGTCAGTGGAGTCGTCAATCGCATGAGACCAGGTGTAACTCGAGAGGAACTCGAAGTGCCGCGAGAAGCGCTTCGAGACCGCCACGGTCAAGCCGTGATAGACGGAGTTGCCGGAGGACTCCTGCTGGTCCACGTCCCCCCACGGTACCTGCACGGGGGCGAAAGTGGGCGAGCTGCCCGTCAGGTTCGTGATCAACGTCGACGCGATCCCCGACAGTCCCGCAAAGCCGCCGATTGTGGAGAATGCAAATGAAGGATTGGGCCCCGACGGCCGGAAGAAGTTGAAGGCGGCTGCGGTACCGATCAGGCCCAGAGGCGTCGAGCCGGTGCAATTTTGAGTAGCAAATCCGGTTCCGAGGAACCCCGGCACGTTCAAGAGAATGCTGCCCGCACCCGTAAAATTGACGCAATTCCCTGGCACCCCGGTTCCGACCGGAACGACGACCCCCCGCGGATCGCTTCCGAGCTTGGTCAAACCGGCCCCCAGCGCTCTGCCGGCATTGATGGTCAGCAGCCTGGGGTCGGGCTGGTTAATATTGCGCGGCCGATTCAGATGCAGGGCGCGAGTGTAAGTGTAGGAAAGGCCGAGCTTATAGTCCTTTGCCAGCTTTTGCTCGACGGTCAGGTTGCCTTGCTGGGCGTAGCCATAGACGAAATTGCCAGCCACCGGCAGGGTGAACGGCAGAGCGGCGATCGGGAACGGACCCAGCGGGAATCCTGTGAGGAAAGCTTGGTTGTTAAAAAGTGGGCTGTTCTTCGGGTCGAATCGTTGCTCGTTCGCGCGGTAAACGACCCCGGGGATGCCGGTGGTGTTCAATATCCCCTGAAAGATGGACGAGGCGTTGAACGCGCCCGGATTGAGGGCAATCGGCGTGGCAGATGGCGTACCGCCGAAGTTGATCAACTGCGTCGAAAGCGCGCCCTCCGCGGTGAATGAATTAAACGCCACAGCCAGCAACGGGTGGTCGAAGAAGATCCCGTAGCCAGCCCGGAGCACGGTGTTGCCATTGCCGGCCGGGTCCCACGCGAAGGCAAACCGCGGCGACCAGTTGTTTTTGTCGCGTGGGATGCCTTCGACCACGTTGAAGGCCGCCTCGGCCGCGACGTTCAACGGGGTGGTCGCCGCGAACAGCGGCGTCACCTCGACGTCGTAGCGCACGCCGTAGTTGAAGGTCAGCCGCGGATGGACCCTCCAGCTATCCTGGATAAAAAACGCAAGGGCCTTGTTCGAGAACGGCCGGTTCGACTTGCCGATGCCCTGAACGAATATGGAGGGTATTCCCAGCCCATAGGCCTGTACGGCAGAAAAGCCGGGAACGGTCACCGGTCCCACTGAATCTGGCAGACCAAAGGTGCTTGCCGAGAGCCCGCCGAAGTTGAACAGGCCACCGAAGTTCAGTTCGAAGATCTGTTCCTTCTTCGAGCGGAGCTGGACGAGGTTGATATCGCCGCCGAACTTGAAGGTGTGACGCCCCTTGATCCAACTCAGGTTGTCCGTCCACTGGAAGCGGCGCTCGATGCGGTCCACGGTGGAGAATGGCTCCCGGCCGAAGAAGGCGAAGCCGGCGATATTCACCGCCACCTGGTCGCCGCCGGCGAGCCGCGAGAAACCATAGTGCACGCCGCGGCGGGCAAACTGGAAGCGGGCCTCATTGAGCCAGTGGGCGGAAAAGGAGGACTGGTGCTGGCCGACGATGGCAAGGTCCCGCGACTGTTGCACCGACGTGCGCGAGCCGGCATTCTGGCCAAAATTCTGGTTCTGGGCGTTCACCTGGATGCCGGTGATCAGCGAGGGCGACACGCTGACTCGCACAAACGAGTTATTCCGCTGGTTCCACTGGTGGTCGAGCCGCGCCGACCACTGGCTGGTGCCCTCGGAAACCGGGTAGTTGCCGCGCAGGTCGTTCAAGCCGACGAACGACAAAGGCAGCAGCGCCCCGCTCGTTGCAAATCGGTCGATCCCCGGTCTTCCGCCGAGCCCCACTGCTGACCCCCCACGGGCCAGCGCGAAATAGGGGGCCCGCAAGGCGGCCGGGAGGGCAGTAATGTTCACAAACGTCGCCTGTCCAGCAGTCAGCAGGCCCGGGGTGGGGCCGATCAACGGCACCAAGTCAGCCGGCACAGAGGTCGAAACTAAGTTGAAATTATTCTGACCGATATTGGTGAAGCCGGTCTCCTGGCGGCGGGTCGTCTCGTAGGAAAAGAAGTAGAAGCTCTTGTCCTTCTTGATGGGGCCGCCGAGAGTGGCGCCGGCCTGAGCGCGAGTGAAGGTCTGCTTGACCGGCCTCAAGCCGGTGGGCGACGTGGGATCGACTTCCACGGAAAACGGGTTGCGCGCCTGGATGGACTTGTGGCGCAGAAAGCCGAAGACGTTCCCGTGGACATCGTTCGAGCCGCTCTTGGTGACGATGTTGATGACGCCGCCGGTGGCCCGGCCGAACTCCGGCATGTAGTTGCTGATGATCAACTGAAATTCTTGGACGGCTTCCTGGGAGACGGTGGCGCGGATGCCGTTGACCGAGTTATCGACCGCATCAGCCCCATCCACCGAGACCTGGTTCGAACGCGCCCGCTGGCCACCAAAGTTGATGCCGCTGGTCGGGGCCGCCCCGATCGAAGGCGCGCTATCGCGCTGCGCCTGTGAATTGGTCAAGGTGAAGTTGATGTAGTTGCGGCCATTGATCGGAAGGTTTTGAATGCGCCTTTGGGTGACCGTGTCGGAAGTGGCGGTGCGGCTGGTCTCGATCAGTTCGGCGGCTTCGGAGACCGTAACCACTTCCTGGGCGCCGGCCACCTGTAGGGTGGCATCGAACTGCGCTGCCTGGCCGATGGTGAGCACCACCTCGCGGTTGACCAATTTGGCAAAGCCGCGCGTCTCAAAGCTCACCTCGTAACTGCCCGGAGGAAGTCCGAGAAAGCGATAACTGCCCTCCTGGTCGGTTTCATCCGAACGAGAGAGGTTGGTCGCCAGGTTGCGGACGGTCACCTTGACCCCGGGCACCAGCGCGCCCGAGGGGTCTTTCACAACGCCAAACAGGTCGGAAGCATTCACCTGGGTTTGGGCCAACACGGGTGGCGCAAAAAATGCCAGAACTACGGCAAAAGCAAAAATCGTGCGAAGGGCGGAACGCATGGGGATGCCTCCACTGTCCAGAATAGTGCGTCGGTTCAAGCGAACGCGGGACGACGCGACTGGTGCCAATTTCTCCACTTGTCCCGAGCAGGACTCGAAGAACATCGAGTGCCGACTTTGTACAACAACATCCGCCCTGAGGCAAGCGAAATTTCGATAAGGTTGCCGCAATGCCGCTATTTGCCGGGGATTACAGAAAAGCTGCCGCCTGAGACCCGCATCTGCATAAACGATTTTCGCTTTTCGAGTTTCGATTTTCGAGCCCCAGAATAGCCGCCCGGCTCAGGTCGCCCTCCGGGTGGCCCGCGCCGCCGAAACTTCCAAGAGGACTTCGTGGATCAAATCCAACCCGGCCCGCAGATAATCGGGCTCGGCTCCATAGCCGATGCGGAGGTAGCGATCCATCCCGAAATGATCGCCCGGGACAATCAAGACGCTCTTTTCGTGCAGGATCTTCTCCACCAGCTCGGTGGAATTGACGGGCAGGTTGTACTTCATGAAGGCGATGGCGCCGGCGCGTGGCGGAATGCAGGTAAACATCTCGCCGTGCGCGGCCATCCAGGCTTTCAAAACCGGAAGATTGCTTTGCAGGATGCGCCGCGTGCGCTCGACGATCTTGGGGCGGCGTTGGGGATGGAGGGCGATGCGCGCCAGGAAATCGTTCAGCGTGGACGGGCCGATGGTGAGGTAGTCGTGATAGGCCCAGAGCCGCGCAATCCAATCCGCCGGCGCCACCACCCAGCCCGTGCGGATGCCGGGCAGGCCATAGGCCTTCGAGAGGCCGTTGGTGATGATGACGCGCTCGTAGCGACCCCAGAAACTGGGCGTGGTGCGGCCGTCGAGTTCCGCTCCCTGGTAAACCTCATCCGCCAGAATCCAGCAGCCAGCTTTGCTGGCCAGGTTCGAGATCGTTTCCATCTCCGCCTCATCCAGGATTGCGCCCGTGGGATTGTTCGGGTTGCAGATGGCGATCAGCTTGGTGCGCGGGGTGATGAGCGCGCGCAATGCATCGAGATCCAGGCGCCATCCGGTCTCCTCGCGCAGGCGGAGCGGCTCGACCGTGGCGCCGTGGCTCCGGGCGAGTCCCCAGATTTGCATGTAATTCGGAAGCATCAGGAGGAGTTCGTCACCCGGCTCGAGCATCGCCCAGGTGACAACGAAATTGGCCTCGGAGCAGCCGGTGGTCACCAGGATGTTGTCCAGGGTGGCACCCGCATAGCCGGCGGCGATGATGCTCCGCAACTCTTCGGTGCCGTTGGACTGGCTGTAGCCGAGCCCCGTGGCCAGCATCGCTTGGAGCTGTTCCTGGCTCACCAGCTCGCCGAGCGGAATGGGGTGGACACCGCTTTCGGAAAGGTTGTAGCGAACGACATTTTCCCAGGTGGACTGCATCCGTTCCATCAGGAAGGGCTCAATCTTCATCACCGCCTCCAGGGAAGATCACGCGCGGGCAGCGATATTACCTCGGGAAGAGAAATGGGACAACGCAACCGGTTTGCCGGCCGGCGGAGGCCAAGATAGAATGCCTGGGCGATGCCGAACCGTCCTGAGGATTTGCTGCGGGAAGAATTCAACCGCTGGGCCAGCGCCGGCCGCGGCGACGAGATGCAGCAGGAGCATCTCCGCATCACCGAGAAGACGCTTCCGCTCATGGGCATTGAGGCTACCGATCGCATCCTCGACCTGGGTTGCGGCTCGGGCTGGACCAGCGCGCTGCTGGCGCAGATCGTCACCCAGGGCCAGGTGGTCGGCATGGACGTGTCCGATGAAATGATCGGGCGAGCGCGGCGCCATTACCGCGACCTCCTGAACGTCATGTTCCTTGCGAGCGGCGTCGAACAAATTCCCTGGGATGGCGACTTTTTTCACAAGGCGTTTTCGGTCGAGTCAGCCTACTATTGGCCTGACCCGGCTAAAGCTTTGCGCGAAATTTTTCGCGTGCTCCGGCCGGGCGGGAGCGCCTGGATTCTCATTAACCTGTACAAGGAGAATATCTATACCCACCAGTGGGTGCCTTTGCTTCCGCCCACGCATCTCCTGAGCGGCGATGAGTGGTGCGACCTGATCAAGCAAGCCGGGTTTGTCGAGACCGGTCACCGCCGCATCGTGGATGATCGCCCCGTGCCCCGCGAATACCACGGCCAGTGGTTCAAGGACGCCGAAGAATTGCGAAAATTTCAAGAGGAAGGGGCGTTGCTGTTTTTCGGAAGCAAGCCGGAGTAATCCGAGGCCTGGGAAAGGGCGTGTACCGAACCTCCAGAATAGAATGGGGCCGACAGCTCTAAGTATTTGCAAAGATAGGACTTATCGAAATACAGCCCCGATTTTTTGCCTGGAGCAACGTCTATGCTATACTGATTTTGCAGGAAAACAAGATGGGTTATCTGGAGAATCGCTTCGAAAAGAATTTTGTCATCAGCACGGTGGACTATGTCTTCAACTGGGCGCGCAAATCGGCGCTCTGGCCGCTGACTTTCGGGCTGGCGTGTTGCGCGATTGAGATGATTGCCAGCTCCACCTCGCGCTTCGATATTGCCCGGTTCGGCGCTGAAGTTTTCCGTCCGTCGCCGCGTCAGTCGGATTTGATGATTGTTGCCGGGACGGTGACGTTGAAGATGGGGCCGGTGCTGAGGCGGATCTGGGAGCAGATGCCCGAACCGAAGTGGTGCATTTCCATGGGAGCCTGCTCGAGCGTGGGCGGGCCGTTCAACACGTACAGCGTCCTTCAGGGCGTGGACAAGATTGTCCCGGTGGACGTTTACGTGACCGGCTGCCCGCCTCGCCCAGAAAACCTTTTCTACGGCCTGCTGAAGCTGCAGGACAAGATTGACCAGATGTCGCTGGCGAAGCGGCCCACGGAAGTGCATCTCGATGAGGGCATGGTGGAGGAATTCAAGAAGGGCGTCATGGTCGCCCAGACCATGAATCCTCGCTAACCGCATGCATCCAGATTTTGCCCGTCCCGATGCATCGGGACGGGTGGGAAGAAAGGAGCCGGGCGATGCCCAAGTACGCGCGAGCGGCCAAACTGGTGGATCTGCCGCCAGGAACCATTCGCGAATTTCAGGTGGATGGGAAATCGGTGGCGCTGGCCAATGTGGAGGGCTCGATCTACGCGATTGACAACACCTGCCTGCATCGCGGCGGACCGCTCGGCGTGGGCATGCTCGAAGCAAACGTCGTCACCTGCCCCTGGCACGGCTGGCAATATGATGTCAAGACCGGCCAGGTTGCCACGAACGCCGCTCTTAAGGTGCCGACCTACGAAGTGAAAATTGAAGGCGATAGTGTTTTGGTCGAAATTGAAACCTGAGCAGGGAGGCTGCCCGGCGGAGAGAGGGGCAAGCCGGCATCCTGCACCGGAGACGAATGCGCACGAGCTTCATTCGTCTCCTTTTTGTTTTAGCGGTAACCCCACTTTGATGTTCGGGGGTGAGTGAGAATGGCTCGCTACTGGCTTTTCCTTTCCGACCCGGGCCGCTACCACTGGGATACGCTGTTCGTCAAGGGCAAGGAGATGTGGAACGGGATGAAGAACTCCGATGCCCTGCGCTATATGAAGCAGGTCAAGAAGGGCGACAAGGTCCTTTGCTACCATGGCGCGCCGGATAAACTGGTCTATGCGATGGCCGAAGCGGCCTCTGACTCCTACCCCAACCCGCATGACGCGGCCGGCAAACAGTTGATCGTCAACTTGCGCGCCGTGCAAAAACTGCCGCGCTCGGTACCCTATGTGGAATTGAAGACCAACCGGCGGCTGCGCCGGATGAAATTCCTGGCCAAATCACGGTTGGCCGTCTCGCCGCTGGCGGAAGAGGAATACGCGGAGATCCTCCGCATGTCCGGCTACGTCCCGCCGCTGGGCTTGAGCCTGCTTAGTTAGCGCCTGCTCGGTTGGCTGCTGCCAGTGCCGTTCCAACTAATTGAGCAGAGTAGCGAGCTGGTGCCGTTCCAACTATTTGGGGCCATTTTCCGCAAGTCGCAGGGCATGCTTTATTGATCATACAGGATCGAGATGTAT
>Ga0209320_10000963_pt1 | contig 14844 bp, 9 predicted proteins | sample Rifsed13ft4_FD_184008 | JGI IMG/M metagenome (GOLD analysis project Ga0209320, IMG submission 184008) | Soil microbial communities from Rifle, Colorado, USA - sediment 13ft 4 (version 2) | ecosystem: Environmental > Terrestrial > Deep subsurface > Rock core/Sediment | place: Rifle, Colorado... | reverse complement strand
ATTCGCTCCATCCAAGCCATAAATTCTATTCTGTCGATATTCATATAGATATGTTTTAATCAATTATTACTTTTCGATTAATGATATATGCAAAATTGGATGTTATTTGTTGTATTTTCTGCCAAGCTTTACCAATTGAAAATCATGATTTTGGAAATTTCTAGAATACAGACAATTATTAATAATTAAACTAAATTTGAATTTACACTATCAAAAAAACTCGAATTGGAGAAACATTTTGCCAATGGGTAAGGATGGGTAGATATAAAAAAAAAGCAGTGTAATAAAACACTGCTTTAAAATAATAGAAGATTATAATTATTTATAGATCTTTATCCATATAATGCTCTAAAGAAGATTTGAGCTGGTCTAAAAATAAAGTGCGGTTACCTGCACGGTCTTTCATACGATGGAACGCATGATGAATATCCCCCAATTGTGTACGGAATAATAGCTGAAAAACTAAACTAATTTTACGGATTCCGATTTTACCATTGGAAATCGCACCAGATACGTATAGCGCATAAATCAATTCTATCATCGCGTTTTTAGATTCTGTCCAAAAGATATCTTTAGTAGATTCGGCATTTTGTAAAACCATATCAGGTTTGTCGACAGGATTGATTTTGAGAATCAAGTAATTATAAAGCAATTCATCGGCTATAATGCGCGACACTTTGTAATCATAATAAGTAGAGAATTGAGTATCAACTTCAAAGATAAAGCTGTTAAGACCCGTATTAAGATTTATTTTCCCTAATTTAAAAAAATCATGATCTCTATCTGTCCGTCCTGAACGATAATACCGGTAAAAATCAGAATTACAGATATGTTCTTTGTATTCATTCTTTAACTGCTGTAATTCACAGGAAAAGTATTTATAGTACATTTTACCACTGTTTACCGGACAAGAGGTCTCTATTCTATACACTTTGTTATAATAAATCAACTTTCCAAGTATTTGTGGCTTAATGATCCTAAAAAATTCAATTTCTTCATTTTCTTCTGTAAAATGATGATCCAGCACACGTTTTTTCATATCTGAAAGTAAATCCTGAAGAAAAACAATCATACGATAGGATTCATCAATAACATGCACTGATTCCAAACTAATTTCCTGTTCTTTTTTCAGTATACTGTAAAGAGCATCTTTATAAGTAGACTCCATAATCATAATAACTAATAAAGCGAATAATTAATTCATTTGTATATTTCATTGCAGACAGCATTAAATGATTCAATCGTTTTTTCAAATATTTTTTTTTTAATATTAGCTGTCAATATGCTTTCGTCATTTTGCAATTGATTTGTAATCATTTTGCAAAGTATTCATAAGTTCCATTGCGTAATTATCTCTTGTCTGAACATAGGCTACTTTTGGAATTATCCTAGCTCCTAATTTTCTTTTTTCAAATGAGGCTGACACTCCAAAATCTATCTTTTGAAGCTGCAACTCATTAGCTCTTTTTATGGTTTGAAATAATAATTGCCTGTACAGTTGGTATTCTTTTGCCCATTTATAATCCATACCTATTAATTCCGGGACATAGGTATTATTGTCGTTTTTGTAGCAAAACATAATTCCTATGAATGGATTTTCAGTTTCTGCTTTCAATACCAGTACTATGAATTCCCAATTTGGACTTTCATTCATGCTTTCGAAAATTTCTTGGGTATAACGGAATGTATTGATAGCGTAATTATTGTCTTTTACATTGTTGTAGAGTTGATATGCTCTTGCTATTTCTGATTTGCTCAATTTATCTTTTATTGCAACATCATAGTATTTCTCATAAGGTTCTATCTCTTTATTAAAATGTTTACGGGAACGCAGCGATAATGTTTTTGTAAACTCTTCGTATGAATGCCAAACTTGGTTTTCAATTACACAAGATTCCGGCATGTCTATTTTGAAATAACCCTGGTCTACTATTATTTTGTTGTAGCTGTTGTCTTTTTCGAAATCTCTTAAAACCAACATATCTGCATTTAAGTCATTGTATTTTTCTTCTAATTTATCCAATAGTAATTTCAACGCTCCTTCGGCCAAAGAATGTTCCTGATTGATGAAGTAATGTTTTCCTTCTGTGAATAGAGAACCCATACCCAATACTCTTGAGGTGAGGTATAAAGGATTAATCTTTCTTATTTCTTCCAAATGGATGGAGACCGATTCAGTTGCCAGCATATCGTCTTTCCAAAGGCCGTAGGTAAAAAAGGTCATTAATACTATGGTGCCTTTGTTGTCTTTAATAGTGAAATAATAAAAATCCCATTGGTTTGTTGGATCCGGATGCTGGCTGAATGTTTTTTCTAAATAAACCAGTCCTTCCCAATCGAAGATATTTTGCTTTCCCATGTATTGGTTCCATTCTGCTTTTATGATATCCTGAATGGTATTTTTTTCTTCGATAAAAAGCTCCTGCTCTTTTGATTCTGAAATGTTTTCTGTTTTTTTACTGTACATTCCAAAAGCCTGTCTGATTTTGATTTCGCTATTATTTGTTTCTTCCAAAGCTTTAGGAAAATGATATTCCATCGCTTCAGCCAAGGCTGTAATGTCCTGTTGTTGATTGTGACTGGATAGCGTAATTCTAATTCCAGTATTCTTGATTGGTACAGCTGGATAAATCCCCAAATTCAGGAAAAAGCCTTCCTTGAATAAACGTTTCACAAAGTTATAGGCCGTTGCGGGTGTACCCATTCCCAAAAAGAAAACTGGCGAATCGTTTTTTGAAATTATGGAAAGGTTTCCTTGAGACAGCAATTGGTTGAAGTAGGTAATTTTATTCGCCAAATCTTTTTGCATCAATTCTATTTCAGGAGATAGATGGATGTCTGCTGAGGCAATTGCAGCCGCTACAGAGGCAGGTTCTAACTGGGCGGAAAAGGTTAACGGCCCGCCAAAATTTTTGATTTTGTCCCTCAATTTTTGATTCTTGCAAAATACTGTTGCACCACTGGCTCCGAAGGTTTTACTTAGAGTACTTACCACAATGCAATTTTCAGGCAGTTCTTTGATAGCGTCAAAAACAAAACCGGTTCCGTTTTTGCCTTTCCAACTCATTCCGTGGACATCGTCAAAATAAAGGTTTAGTTGTGTATATTTTTGAGTCAAAGCCAATAATTCTGGGATGGGTGCATAATCACCAAACATGGAATATACACCATCAGCCATGTACCATATTTTGTTGCATTTGGTGGTTAGTTGCTTGATTTTATCTTCTAGCATATCCAAATTACTGTGTCTTATCAGTTCTACTGGAATTCCCCTTAGTTTTAAAAGTTGACATGCATTTTGGACGCTCCAATGCACCTGATGATCCATTATTACGGCATCCTCATCTCTAATGAGTGTTGGAATAATAGCTAAATGCCCCAGCGTACTGTTCTTGGTTATAATAGGAGGAATATCATACATTTGTTCTATTTTACTTTCTAATTCATAGTATAGTGGATGTGAAATGTATGATTTTGACAACGGAAATTGTGTGCCATAATCCCGAATGGCTTGAATTGCAGCTTCTTTGAGTCTATTATCTTGTTCTAAACCAAGATATCCTGTTGTGCCGAAATGAAACATTTCTTTTCCTTTGATTTGTATGGTTCTTCCTGTCAATACTTTGTCTTCAGCATATAAGTGCAATACGCCTTCTTTTTTTGCTCCTGATAAAACCTCATCGACCGTATCAATGAAATTGTTGTGCTTGATTTTTGCCATATTATTTAAATTTAAGTTATTTAAATGTAAAATTTTGTAAGTACTTCTTTCTTACTGGATACTATTTTTGGGTAAAAATCTGAATAAATAATGAATCGTATTGTATGAAATATCACAAACTCCCGATATGGTAAGACATACTCCCGATTTGATAACTACAATGCTATTTTTAGTGATTTTCGCTGTTTTTATGCTTATTATAATTAGAATTATTACTATTTTTACAAATAACATCATATTTATCTAAAATCTTATGAGGTTTTCAGCTAGTTACTTTGAGAATGAATATGCCCATTTTTGGATTCGAAATAGTATTCTTTTTTTTGAATACAAACCCAATGTTGTTATTGATTTAACTGTAGCCCAGCGCATTGTAGCCGATCGAATACAGATACAAAATGAAAAGGCTTATCCTATATTGTGTGATATCAGGGGTGTTGTGGATTCTAACAAAGCTGCCAGAGATTATTTGGCTCAATCTGGTTCCGTTTTGACCAAAGCTGTAAGCTTGCTTGGACATCAAAGTATTTCTCTAATTATAACCTCTTTTTATCTTAAAATTGGTAAACCAAGTGTTCCAACAAAGCTTTTTACTGATGAGTCAGCCGCTCTGGCTTTTTTGGAAGCTTATAAGTAGTATTATAAATCACTACTTTTAATAAATCTTTTAACTAGTGCCTTATAGTTCCTATATGCAACAAGAAATTAATCAACAGCGTATTCAAAGCATACATAAAATGCTTCTTGAGATGGGAAGTGGTAATTTTACCAATCGCATCGAACGTACAGAGCAGGATGATGAACTGGAAGCATTGGTTGTGCTTGTTAACATGGTAGCAGAAGAAATGAAAGGATCTGTTTTTCATTGGGGCTTTATTAATCCTCACCATACTTATACCAATCTTGTTCAAACCACTATTATTCTGGATACCGATTTTATTATCAGAAGTTATAATTCAGCTGTACCTACAGTATTAGGTTTTACTGATGAAATGCTCTATAATACTGCTTTCAGCAGTATACTCTCGAAGGAATCTTTACCTATTTGGGAAAGTATTAAAGAATCCATAATTCATGATGATAACTATAATGGTACCTTGCAACTCATTTATATTACTCAAGAGCAATTGCTTGTACCTTGCTTTTGCACCATTTCACGACTGATGCACAATACCAATATTTTAATCAGTTCGGTTACTACTGTTATTGATGAGACCATAGTAGCTAAAGCATTGGTTTCACCAGAAGATATTAATTTGCTTGGGGGATTCAGTAGTTATTCTGATATACAATTGATACAGCATGTCTATGATTATATTTTAAACCATTTGGATTCCCCGTTACCTTCTTTAAAAGAACTTTCTCAAATTTTTGGAACCAATGATAATAAATTGAAACAGGGGTTTAAACTTTTATTTAAAACGAGTGTTTATCAATTTTATGCTACTGAACGGTTAAAAAGAGCTCATCTTTTGATCCAGCAAACAACAATACCCTTAAAAAGAATTGCAACTATTATGGGATTTAACACTTATCCCAATTTTTCAAGAACCTTTAAAAAACACTTTGATTATGCTCCTAATGCTATTCAGAGGAGGTAGAAGGTTTGAAGTGGAAAGTTAGAGGTGAAAAGTAGGAATTAAATGCAATATCAATGTCAATTCCAACACATAATGTTAACAAGGCGGTGAGAATAGGGAATACGAATTACTCCATTATTTAAAAACTCCCTTTGGAGCAAGTTAAGCTCCCGAATTGATAACACTTATTCCCTTGTTTTTTCGGAATTTTATATCGGATTAAATTTAAAGTTTACCGATATGAAACTGAGTGCCACAATCAAAAGTATTATTCTCGACAGTATCTGCCTGCTGTATGTTTTATTGTTTGTTTATGCGGCAGTGAGTAAACTGCTGGATTTTGAGAATTTCAGGGTACAGTTGGGGCAATCGCCTTTGATTAGTTCTTTTGCGGGATGGCTTTCGTTGACGGTACCTTTAAGCGAACTGCTGATTGCCTTATCATTACTGATTCATAAAACGAGGATGTACGGTCTTTACTTGAGCTACTTCTTGATGGTTTTGTTTACGACCTACATTTTTATCATTCTCAATTACAGTGCATCTATTCCATGCTCTTGTGGAGGCGTTTTGGAACAGATGGGGTGGCAGGAACATCTCTGGTTTAATGTTTTCTTTATAGCTTTGGCAGTGGTGGGAATTATTCTAATGCAAAGGAAAGCGAAGTTATTAAAAACAATATTCGTCCTTTTTGTAGGTGCTTTTGTTGGAGTTATCAGTTTGGTAGTGCTCTATAAAGTTTCCCATACCATTACCAAGCACCACAATACGTTCATTCGAAATTTTCCCATGGCTTCTCGTAAGATTTCCGAAATGGATTTAAACTACAATAGTTATTATTTTGCAGGTGCAGCTGCCGATAAAGTCTATCTTGGAAACTCTACTGCACCACTTGAGGTGTTGGTTTTAGAAAAGGAGGGTTCAAGAAAAGAGCGTTTTCGTATTTCTTTTGATAGTATTGATTTGCCTTTTCGGGCTGTACAGGTTCGGGTACAACCTCCTTATTTTTATGCTTATGACGGCACGGTTTCCTGTTTGTATACGGGTTTGATTGCCAATTGGAAGTGTAATCTTCAATTCCGTGGAGACTTATTCTTCGACCAAGTCATAGCGCTCGATTCCAATCGTTTTGTATTTCGGGAGCAAAAGGCCAACGGGAGTGTTCTGGGCATGCTTGATTTGAAAAACAAGGACGTAATAACTTATAATAGAGATATTTTACAGAAGCAGATAGACGGCATTTTTGATGTGGACGGAAAATTGCTTTTGGACGCGAACCAGCAAGAGTTAGTCTATATTTATTCCTATCGTAATCAGTTTACTGGTGCAGACAAGGATTTAAAGATTCGCTATCGCGGTACTACCATTGATACCATTACGCAAGCACAAATCAAAATCGCCAGCGTTAAGAATCGTGGTCAAAAGAAATTAGCAGTGCCCGCTCTTGTGGTCAATAATTCAGCGGCGGTGTATGGTAGTTTGCTCTTTGTCCACTCAGGTATTTCAGGTCGATATGAACCTGAAGAAATGTGGAAAGTGGCGAGCATTGTAGATGTATATAGTCTGGAGGACCGTTCCTATATTAGCAGTATTTATGTGCACAACATGGACCGTAAAAAAATGAGCAGTTTTATCGTAGAAGGCAACCGTCTCTATGCTATGGCAGGAACTAAATTAGCCATATATGAATTGGATTCCTTGATTACTTCAAAATATAAACAAGTGAAAAAAAATCTATCGGCCGATAGCAGGGGAAGATCGAAAACCTGAGATAGAGTAGATCTAATTAATATTTTTTTACTATGAAGTCAAATTTTTTTCGCATCCTACTACCCGTGGTAGTAGTTGCATTTGCCATTTTCGGAGCAGCAAGTACTGACTCCATTACTAAGGAAGGTAGCCTTGTACCAGATGAGCAGGGTTGGTATCATTTGAGTCCTACACAACCTTGTATCGCTTCTACGATGTGTAATGAGCAAGGAACACAAGTGTGTACGGTTAATAATGTACCTGGAGCGCAACAATTATTTCGTAAAACCGCAAATAAGTCTTGTGAAATTACGTTGTACAAGCCACTTACTCCCTAAGAATGTTTAATCTTTAAAAGTAATGCAGTTCTCTAATGGGAACTGCATTTTCATTTAAAGTCTATAGCTATGTAACTAATTTTCTATATAATTGGGAGTCATCCAAGGTTTGTATAGTCCATCTTTTAGATGGTAATCAAACCACTCTTTTATTTTTGTACTCAAGTCTATTTGATTTTGATTTTTTTGTATTACGTGTCTTTCATTCGGGTAAACAAGTAAAATATTTTCTTTTTGTAATCGGCGTAGGGCCATGTGGAATTTGTAACTGTGATTGACATCCACGTGTCGGTCTTCTGCACCCGTCCATAAGAGTAGCGGTATGGATACGCCTTGTGCCAATAAGATGGGAGAATTACGGTGGTAACGCACTGGATCTTCTAAAAGTGTTTTCCCCATACGCATTTGTCCGTGCTCATATCTTCTGTAATCGGCAGTTTTAAAATCCCACGCGACGTGTAGAAAATCGGCTGCCAAGTCGCTGTAGGATGCTCCGGAAACTGCTGTTTTAAAAGGGTTTTTCTGAGTAACGATGAAGTTGGTTTCATAACCTCCGTAAGAATGTCCAATCAATCCAATACGGTCTTTATCTATGATACCCTTTTCTACAATACTTTGTACAGCTGCATTGATGCACTTTGTGGCCACTTCACCTGTATTGCCTATTTCGTAAAGCATATTGGGTAAAGCTATAAAATAACCTTGTGTGGTAAAATTAGCTACGCTAAACCCTCGTGAATCTAATAATGTTGGATTTTGATACTGATGTAGATCCATAGTTTGTTTTTGATAGACGTGCACAATCATTGGGTATTTTTTTTCGGGATTGTAATTAGCCGGATAAAGCAAAACACCACCTACGTCCTTACCTAAAACATCAAAGGAGAATAATTCCGATTTTCCATAGTAGTACTGGAGGTGTTGCAAATTGCTTTGATGTACTATTTTTTCTTTTTTTGATTTTGCGTCCAATAGAAGCATTTGTGGAGGAAGATCAAAGTCCTGTTCTGTATAAAGTACCTTGTTGTGGTCTGCAGTTAATAGAATATCACTGATTTGCCTATCTTTAGCTACCACTTTTTTGACTTGTTGCTCCTTTATGTACCTATAAATTCCATTTTGTTGGGTTCCTTCATTCACGGATTTTAAATACAAAGGTTTTGTAAGATCCACCTCAGCGGCCAGCAACCCATCATAAACATAACTTCGGTCTTGAAAGTTAGGCTGAGTTACTAGGCTAAATCGGGTTTGTGTTTCACGACCTTTAGTGATTCTTTCGGTCGAAGTCCCATCCGTCCGTACCTTCCAAATGTCGTAGGTATCGTAAATGAGAACCTCTTTATCCTCCATTGTAAAGCCTGCCACTCTCGAGTTGAGTGCATTAATAGCGTTAGCATCATCTCTTTCGGTTTCCACAAAGTTGATTCCTTTGGTCAGCAAGGTATGTTTCTCTGAAACAAAATCATACGACCACCAAGCATCATTTTTATAGTACAATAGATATTTGCCATCCGGAGAGGATACGAGGTCGGAAGGTTCTCCTGAAGCTGCTTCAAGTAATAACTTTTTTTCTCCTGTTTCCAAATAGGTAAGGTAATAATCGCGGTCACCATGATACTTGAATTGGGGTTCGTACGCCAGTGGATTGCTGGTGATGGCGTACTTCATTTTTGAATCCAGTTGTACAAAAGGAAGATTTAGGTCTGTAATTGGTATTGCTTTTCCATTTGCAGGCCACCAGATGGAGATGATCGGTCGTTTCCTCCAGTCGGTCATGTCTATTTTTCCTGGATAAATGCTCTTGTCAGCCGTATTCCAGACTTGAACCGACGAAGGGTCTGGCATCGCTCGCTCCGTTTTTTCTTCCATTCCAAAAAACACCCGTTGTCCGTCATCTGAAATTAGCAAGGCTGTAGTATAGTTTGCCCCAATAGCGTGCGTAGGTGCGAGAGTTGGATGTTCAGAAAGATAAAGTGTAGCCAACTTTTGCGTTTGTGTATCGTAGGCATATACCGCTCCTCTAGCATTCTTTTCTATCGTGTCCGTATATGGACTCAAGAAGGCCAAGGTGGTTCCCGAGGCGTTCCATTCCAACTGCCGCAGTATAGTTGCATTTTCAAACAAGGTGGTCTTTCTCAATTTTTTATCCAGCTCAATAATAACCACAACAAAGCGGTCTTCTTTTTGCGTGATGCAGGCGACTTTGCTTTGTGTCGGATCCATTTTCCATGCGACAAGATTAGGTATTTCTTGCTCTAGCTTCCCATTTATATCGGTAATCAAAAGGGCTTCCTTGTCATTGGGCGCACTTTGCAGTACTAAATAACGGTTGTTTTTTGCTATTACATATTCGGATATCTGCTCCAGTAACACACTACTTTCTTTTGTCAAATCGAAAATAGTAAGGGTATTTCCGGGCTGTTGGTAAATTAATTTAGATTCTACCACAAAGTTTGGTTTGAATCCTTTTGCAAAGGCATGAACTTTAAAGGAAGCTGTGTTTTTTACAAAAAGCGTATCAGCGTTGGAGTTATAGTGATGGGTATAAGTCATCCAATTTCCCTGCTGGGAAATACCCATTGTAAAGAGTTGGTGCCAACGACCATAATCTTCCGTCAACAACTCTCTTTTTTGCTTCATTTGAGCATGGAGGGAGTGGAGACAGGAGAGGGTTACTATTAAGTACAGAAGGTAGTATTTATATCTTTTCATTTTAATAGCCAGTGTTTTGCGGTTTTAAATTGGGATTTAGCAGCAGTTCTGTTTCTGGTAGCGGCAGTATCTTGTCATTCGTATCCCAACCTGGTTTTGTAGGGGTTAGTATTTCATCGAGCAGGTTATTTCTTTTCAAATCAAAAAAACGATGCCCTTCCGAAAAGAGTTCACTTTTTCGCTCATTGACAATTGCGTTAAGGATTTGCTCCGCGGTTAAGGCTGAACAGTTTCCAAGACCGGCTTTATTTCGTATTTTGTTGAGGTCTTCTAACGCAGTGGTCAGTTCTCCCAGTTGGGCTCTTGCTTCGGCCCGAATCAAATACAACTCTGCAGTTCGAAATACAATAGTATACTCTAACGAGCCCTGCGAATTATTATAGGCTTTATATTTATAGGCATGGTACCACACGGCTGTTCCATTCGTCACTTCCTTTATCCACTGTGTTCTTCTGAGGTCTCCAGTTTCAAAAGAATTTACGAAGGCCACACTTAAGGCCGAAACTGGCGGCGGTCCTTGTAAAAATACATAGGTTTCAGCTTCTAAAGTATTACGTCCATCCGTGTCAGGCAATAATTGCCAAATGTTGCCCAAATTGCCTTTCAGAAAAACGGTTTCTAGGTTATCATCATCTTCATACAGCATGCTATTGTTAAGTACTGCTGAGGCACTATTAGCCGCTTCGGTCCATCTACCGCTGTACAAATACAGTCGTGCCAATAGTGCTTGAACAGTGGCTTTATTGGGACGTATGCGTTCCGAACTAATGTATTCTACACCCAATAGTGCTTCTGATTCGAGCAAATCCGCTTCTGCATTTTCATATACTTGTATCTTACCTATTTTGCCAATCTTAGTGTTGGCTCTATAATCGGTCGTTTTTACATAGGGTATCGCATCAAATAGATTTGTCAAATGAAAATGCAAAAGGGCTCGGATGAAGAGGGCTTCACCTCGAAGCTGTTCTTTTTGAAAAGAAGTTAGGGATTTGGAGTTTTCAACGCCTTCTAATAGGGCATTGGTAGCATATAGTTGCTGGTAGGTTGTGTTCCACCAGTCTTTAACATCCGTATTAGTGGGCAATACAATATTATTGTAAAAGGAAGCATCGGTCTGCCCACCCGCGCCATAAAATGTCAATTCATCGGTGTATTCGCCTAATTTTACATGCATACCTTTAGGATTCCCCGTCAGCAAGCCGCTGTCTCTAATTTGCGCATAAATAGCGACTAATGCAGCCGTTGCGGTGCTGTTGTTTTCAAAAACTAGTGGAGAGGAAAGCTGGGTGGAAGGAACTTCTACTTGCACGAATTCATCACAAGAGATGGTTGTTAATGTGATTCCAAGCAAAAATATCCCCAGTGTATTTGACCAAATGGAAAACCGACTGTTTTTTTTAGTTCTATTTTTCATAATGAGTAGTATTAGAAATTAAGTTGTATTCCTGCCGTTACAATTTTTAAAGGTGGTAGTGAATTGGTAGTTACAAATTCAGGATCAGCTCCTTTGTAGTGTGTAAAGGTGAGCAGGTTCTGTCCTTCCATGACTATTTTGCATGCAGCACATCCCAGCCAGTTCTTAGGTAAGTTGTAGCTCAAGGCAATATTTTTTAAGCGAATAAAGGAAGCGTCCGTAACGACACCATCACTACTGTAGTAATTTATTTGAGCGGCAACAGCGCCTGCATCCATGCCGGTTGTAAAACGTTGGTAGGTAGCGATGTCTCCCGGTTTTTGCCAGTGGTTTGAAAGTGCTGCGGCTTGGTTGCCCAGCATTCCGGGAAAGCCAACTGCTGCCGTGTTTAGATTTTGTTGCTTCACAAATTGAAACAAGAAATCCAACTGCCAATTTTTATACCTTATTTGGTTTTGCAAACCCCCATAAAATTTAGGATTAAGGTCTACAATAGCTGTTTTGTCAGCGTCGGCAGTAATTTTACCATCGCCGTTGACATCCTTAAATTGATAGAAGCCCGTTTGGGGGTTGACTCCTTCAAAGTGGTACATTTTACGAATGTTCAGTGGTGCTCCTATAGCGAATTGATTACGATAAGTAGAGGCTTCTAAATCAGGGAAAGACAGTAATTTGTTCTTAAGTGTCGTGGCATTAAAGCTGGTACTCCAGCTAAAATTTTTGGTTTCTAGGTTTAGGGTTCGCAATGTTACTTCTATCCCTGAATTTTGTACGGTAGCATCCAGATTGGCTTGGATGGAAGTAAAACCTGTTGTAGAGGGTAATGGTGTACCTACTAATTGATTCGAAGATCGGTTGCTGAAAGAAGCTAGTGTCAAGAAGATTTTATCTTTCAAGAAGCCCATTTCCAGTGCGACTTCCAATTTTCGGTTGGTTTCCCAAGCAAAATTGGGATTGAATAATCGGGTAGGCACTAAGCCAATAACGCCTTGGTAGTTACCTCCCGTTGCGCTGTAGGTATCTAAAAACTGGTAATTGCCAATCTGGTCACTACCCGTAATCCCGTAACTGGTTCTCAGTTTTCCAAAACTTAGCACACTATTCGTTAAAAAGGTTTCTTCGTTAAACAGCCATGCAGCTCCAACGGCTCCAAAAGCGGCAAACTGTTTTCCAGGACCAAATCGACTGGAGCCATCGCGTCTGCCGGTCAAATTGACGATGTATTTCTTTTTCCAATTCAAATTGACACGTCCAAAAAAGGCTTGGTATTTGTAAACCGAATAGTCATCAATATCCACCGCTATATCCGAGGCAGCTGCAAGGTTGTTGATGAGACTGTTACTGGTAAAACCACTCGCGCGTTGCACCAGTTTACGAGCTGTTTGTTGCTGAAACGTACTTCCCAACAGCACATCAAGTTCAAGATCGTCCTGCAAGTTTTGTCTGTAATTAAGTTGAGGTTCGATAATCCAAGATTGGCGTGTGGTATTTCCAATCGAAATCAATGAATATTCAGGACCCACTTCCCAAGCTGGGTCATAGACGGTAGAGGGTTGTGAACTACTTTCTTGGTGTTTTAGATCGGTGAAACCCAAGTTGGATTTGATTTCCATATTGGGAAGCAGTCGATAGGAAAGCATTAAATTAGAAACCAAATCGTAGGTTTTAGCGAGGAATTCTCCTTGTAAATTGCGCAATGGATTATTGAATGTACCGTTTTCCCAATTTAGGTTACCTTCTTCATCGTACAATACGGGTGCATTGGGAGCCAGCGTTCGAGACTCCACGGTGTAATCCTTTGCCGGTTGGTCGTTATCTTGAAGCGTGTATCCGGCCGCAAAGTTGGTTTTGAAACGTTTGTCCTCCGAAGTATGGTTTAAGTTGACGCGGATATTTCCTTTTTGGTAGTTGAAATCGCCGGGAAATACCGTGGTTTCTTTTCCGTAATTCCCACTGATCAGAAACTGGGTCAATGCGGAACCTCCAGAAATGGAGCTTTGCACATTGGTTATTTGTGCTGTTCCTCCTGTCAATTTCTTTTGCCAGTCGGTATACCGATTGAGATCCCAGGTACCATTCACATCGTAGGCATTGGCAGGATAGATGGTAACCCCATCGTTAGCGAAAGCCTCTCTACGCATCTCAAGATATTGTTCAGTCTTCATCAAGTCGGCAAATCGGGTGACTTGTGCCGTTCCACGGTTTAGGTTGAACGAGAAAGTTGTTTTACCGGCTTTACCTTTTTTGGTTGTCAGCAGCACTACGCCATTGGCGCCTCTTGACCCATAAATAGCCGTGGCGTCTGCATCTTTAAGAATCTCAATACTTTCAATATCTCCAGGGTTGATGTTGTTGAGGGGGCTGGTGGTTAATGGCATAACGGTCGCTGTATAGCCTACACCAATAGGATCAGAAGCATAGGGCACCCCATCGATGATGTAGAGCGGTGCATTTCCGTCGGTTCGTAAACTGTTTTGACCCCGTATTTTAATGTCGAAACCACTTCCTGCAATACCTGAACTTTGCACGATATTAACCCCCGCCATTCTGCCTTGCATGGCGGCCAATACGTTCGTTACAGGTTGCTTTTCAATATCTTTAGCCGTAATGCGGGCAATGCTTCCAGTGCGTTCTTTTTCTTTGACGGAATAGTAGCCTGCATTGACACGGACTTCTTGTAAAGAAGTTATATCTTCCTGTAATTGTATGTTGACAGTTTTACGACCTTTTATGGGAACTATTGCTGTTTTGAATCCTATGAAAGAGACTATCAAAGTATCTGTAGCAGTAGCCGAAAGGATGTATTGCCCGTTGAAGTCGGAGCTAACGGTATTGTTTCTTTTTCCTTTTATGGAAATTGTCACACCGGGTAAAGGGCTTGTGCCATCAGTGATGGTGCCGCTTATTTGGTTTTGTTGTGGTAGGGACTGATTTTGCCTCAGTCTGTTGTTTGCTTGAGCAGGGGTGCACCAGAGGTATAGCCCGATAATAAGCGGATACCAAAGTGCTTCCAAGCCTTTGTTTAATGAAATAATTTTCATAATATTGGTTTAGTTAAATGAAATGTGAGTTTTGTTTTGCTATGGTCCTCTAGTTCAGCTTGCCGGCGATTTAGGGGACTTTTTTTTTAAGGTGCAGAGTCTCCCCCGAATCTATCGGGAGGCGCAAAAGCACTAAGTTTTTGTTAAGCTTTTGTTATATCATAGGCGTTTTTTAGTTACGAGTTGATATTGCGGCTAAATAACCTGTATCTCAACTATAAAGCCACAGGCACATCGTTGCTATAAAAAGTATAATTATTCCTATTTGTATTTGTTTGTAGTATTTCAT
>Ga0209320_10000947_pt1 | contig 14960 bp, 18 predicted proteins | sample Rifsed13ft4_FD_184008 | JGI IMG/M metagenome (GOLD analysis project Ga0209320, IMG submission 184008) | Soil microbial communities from Rifle, Colorado, USA - sediment 13ft 4 (version 2) | ecosystem: Environmental > Terrestrial > Deep subsurface > Rock core/Sediment | place: Rifle, Colorado... | reverse complement strand
ATGCAGCTCAAGTAGATGCTGAGGAATTAAATTCAATTCTCGAAAAACTTGAGAAAAGAGAACTAATCACAGTGGAAGAAAAAAAGAGCTGGTTCGGTAAAAAAATAGAGATCAAAATCACAGAAAAAGGATCAAAAGAAGTAGAAGAGAGAATTCATGAATTACAAGGCAAGTGGGACCAAATGTCATTATTGTACAAAAGTGGAGACAAGCAAAAACTAAAGCAATACATGGATGATAACAAATCGATCCTTCCTATGATGATGTTCTTTGGAGTAATGGACATGATCATGTTTTCAATGATGTTTAGCATGATGGGCATGATGATGACAGACTATGTACCAACAGAAAGTATTCCAAGTGATGCGGGAGACAGCTCATCAGACGGTGGGTCGGACGGTGGTTCCGATGGGGGCGGTTCTGATGGTGGTGGATTTGACTTTGATGTCGGATTCTAAGTTAAAGTTGATATTTTATACTTGAAGTAAAGAACACATACAGTTGATTTATAGCTCGTATGACAATCCAGGGTTAGTCAAAGTATTATCATTTCTAAAATCACATGGTACAGAATATCTTTCAGGTCAAGATTTGAGCGATGTCTTAAGAATAAGCAGAGTTGCAGTGTGGAAGCATATTAAAAAAATCAGAGAGTTGGGGTATAAAATAGAATCAAAACAAAAGCTAGGATACAGACTAGAATCCAGCACAGATATGTTGCTACCATGGGAAATCACATCAGGATTAAAGACCAAAATATTTGGAAAGAATGCATATTATTTTGATACAATTGATTCTACTCAAAATCAAGCAATGAAGATGGCTTCAGATGAAGCAAACAATGGAACAGTGATAATTGCGGAAAAACAAACCTGCGGAAAAGGGAGATTAGGTAGAAAATGGATTTCACCTAAAGGAGGCATATGGCTTTCAATAATTCTGCATCCAAAATTTGACATATCAGTAATCACATTATTTCCAATAGCTTCTGCACTAGCATTATCAAATGCAATAGAAAAAACATTAAACATTAAATCAGAGTTGAAATGGCCAAATGACATAACAATCAAAGGCAAAAAAGTTGCAGGAATGTTAGTTGATGCGTCATTAGAGTCAAATAAAATAGAAAATCTGATTTTAGGTGTTGGAATAAATTTTGATGTAGACGTTAAGCAAATTGAAAAGATCTTAAAAGACACACCAAATTTTTATGGAGTCGCATCACTAAGTGAACAAAATAAAACAATAAAGCCAATTTTACTAGTACAATCATTTTTGATGGAATTAGAACATATTTACAATTTATTGAATGCTGGCGATACTGAAAAAATTATCAGAGACTGGACAAAAAAATCATCAACTATAGGTCAAAACATAGAACTAACCACAGAAGATGGAAAAATCAAAGGCAAGGCAATTAAATTAGATGATGATGGAGCACTAGTCATATCAGAAAATAAGAAAAACAGACGAATTACTTCAGGAGACATAACACATCTTACAAAATGAAATAAATAGAATGTACATTATTTTTTTGAAGATTTTCGTTTCATTCTCTTGTTTTTGGATACGGATGACTTTCTAGGAGATTTTCCATCTGAAATGAGTTTGGATTGCATCTTTAAGAGGTTTTTAAGATCATTTTGGATATCAAAAACCACTGCAATCATGTCTTCTAGTGCCTTAGAATATAGATTATACACAGATAGCAGTTCAGACTGCTTTTTAGATACTTTAGCAAGGTATTCGTTTGAGCGCAAAAGATTAGCAGCAGTAATTAGTTCAGGCATGTCTGAAATTGGACCTCCCAACTCATCTACTTCTAACTGAATATCTTGAATCTTCTTACGAAGTTCATAGATAATTTCACCTACACCAATCTCGCTCAATCTAAAAAATTGTATTTGTTAAAAGATTAAAGATTTACTAAGAGAATCAAATGGAGTTTTAAACTAAAAATGATAGTAAATGTCAAGAGATGTAATTTATAACAAAATAGAAATAAAATATATCTGAAATCAAAATATCAAACATATTGATGCGTGTTTTTCTAGGGGTAATTTTACTACTCTCTAGTTTCATTTCAGTTCCGGGGTTTGCTCAAACTTCAGATGATGCACAGATAATGTTCAAACAAGCCAACGAACACTTTGTAAAAGGAGAATACAATCAAGCGATTGTAATCTATGACGATATTTTAGAAATATCTCCGAATAACATATCCACATTAAAAATGAAGGCTATCGCTCTAAGTAATTCAGGGTATCACGAAAAATCATTAAAAGAATTCTTCAAGATCATTCAGTATAGACCAGATGACATCACAGCACTTACTGGGATGGGCATTGGATTTGGAAATTTGGGAGAGTATCAAGAAGCCAAGTACTATTTTGAGAAAGCAGTCAAGAGAAAACCAGATAGTGTTATGATCAATAATTATAAAGAATTTACAGACAAGGTGATTGCAAAATATCCATATATTGCAACAGAGAAACCAGATGGTCTACAAAAAGAAGAAATAATAAAAATTCCAAGTTGGGTCAAACTAATTGCAAAATGGTGGTCAGAAGGACAAATAGAAGATTCAGAATTTGCATCAGCGTTGTTATTTATGATAGAAAATAAAATTATACAAATTCCACCAGTAGAAACAAAATCAGAAACAGGAGATAAAATACCAGACTGGATACGAAACAATGCCGCTTGGTGGGCAGAAAATACGATAAACGATAAGGATTTTGTTTCAGGCATCCAATACATGATGGAAAAAGGAATCATAATTGTAAATATCAAAAAATCGCAAGAAGATGGTCATAAAGAAAAAGATGATGAGTTTTATTTGTTTGAAAAATATCTACGCAGTATTTCAAAAAACGTTTCAGATGAAAAAAGGTACATAGAAGATCCAAATCCGAGTCAAGAAGTAATAAAAAAATTCCTCAGAGACTACATAAAATGGAATTTTGAAGAAGAGGCAAAAACAGCATCCAGTAACTTTCCAGACCCCACATACGAAGTGATAGATGAGGTGTATGTTATTCATTACAAAGTTTTTGTAAATGAACAGCCAACAGGACTGCCATTGAATCATGTCAGTACATTGCAAAATTCATTTTTGTTTTGGGAAAATCAAGAATTAAGCACCAATGGACAAAAAGCCAGAATGGTATTTGAGATTACCAATCAGAAACAGGAAGCAAATGTTTGGGTTACATGGGTAGTACGAGATATAGGGCAGGGGGTACTCGGTCATGCACATTTAGGAAAAGGGGTAGTAGAAGTCACATTAGGCGATTACAACTGTGATGGAATCTTTCAGCTGTATGATGTAAAAACTGTGGAAAAAATAATGACGCATGAGTTGGGTCACTCAATAGGACTTGAACATGCATCTGATCCAAACAGCATAATGTATACTTCGTTAAAACCAAGTTATGCATATTGTCTACTAGGATAATTTCTCAAATTACAGAGGCAAAAAATTAGTTGCTCCTAATTGTTAATCATGATTATTCTGATTCTATAAAATTAGAATAAGCATTAGTTTAACCTACACACAATTAACCTGCAGAAGTTATGTAAAATGAATAATAAGCTAAATGCAGAATTTGCAATTATTATGCTTAAAAGTACAATTGTCTCAGGACCAAAATGTCCTTCATGTGGTGATAAAAAAATGGTAACAGATGAAACCACTGGGGAATTGTTTTGTGGAAGATGTGGCTTTGTAGTTTCAGATAAAATTTCAGAGACAGGGGCAGAATGGCGTTCCTTTGCAAATGACGATACAAACAGAACTAGAGTTGGTGCAGGAACATCATTGACAATGCACGACATGGGATTATCAACTGTTATCGGCGCTGCAAACAAGGATTCTACGGGAAAACCACTTACATCATCAATGAAGAGCTCAATTGAGAGATTAAGAACATGGGACAGTAGAACACAAGCACATTCTTCTGCAGACAGAAATCTAAGGCAAGCACTAAATGAAATGGATAAATTAAAAGACAAACTGGCACTAACAGATGCAGTAATTGAAAAAGCTGCGTACATTTACAGAAAAGCCATGGAGAAAAAACTCGTAAGAGGTCGTTCTATTCAAGGTCTAGTTGCAGCATGTCTTTATGCTTCATGCAGAAATACGGAAACTCCCAGAACTTTGGACGATGTTGCCAAAGGGATTAACATTAGAAGAAAGGATGTTGCAAGATGTTATAGATTAATTTTTAGAGAATTGGAATTAAAAATGCCAGTAGTAGATCCTGTGAAAGGAGTATCCAGAATTGCAAGCATCGCAGAATTAAGTGAAAAAAGCAAACGAAAAGCAGTTGCAATATTAGAACAAGCAAAAAAAATAGGCATGGTTGCTGGAAAAGACCCTATGGGAATAGCAGCAGCTGCATTGTATTTGGCATGCATTAGCACAGGGGAAGTAAAATCACAAAAAGACATCTCAATTGCATCTGGTGTCACAGAAGTAACAATAAGAAACAGATGTGCAGGTTTGAGAAAGATGCTTCAAAACTAGTGAGAAATAATGCTAAACAATGAAAATGCATGGTCAGATTGGCTAGACTTTAATGAAGAAACTATTTCAAAAATACCACAATCGCCAGGAGTCTATATGATGCATGCATCCATGAAAATTTTATTCATCGGTGGTTCTGAAAATATTAAAACAAGCATTCAAGACAAAGATGCAGAGCCGTGTATCTCAAGAGCGACAAGAGTAAGATACATGCAAACTTTATCTTACGAACAAATCACGGACGATTTGATTAAAGATTATCAAGATAGACACGAGGGAAAACGCCCTCAATGTATGTAAGCATTTAAAAAATTGAACATGCGTGCAGTTTTGAAAATTACAATGCAAAATCTTTGAGTCGACGATATTCCATCTTATCCCATGGATATACAATGTATTCATTGCCTTTTGTTTTTTGAGCATATACTAGTTGTTTCGGGTATTTTTTGCCTTGTCTTGCAAATAATGTTGCATACACAAAATTTGAAGGATCAGTTACTTTTGGGATTATTTTTTTAAATGTGTCACCAGAATCATAAATATCATCAACAAAAAGAGAATCAGGAGGAATTTTATTTTTATCGACAAGTATCGTGTCTATTCCCATGTGATCAGCCAATAGTCTTGCTGGAACTAGACCTCCACGGCTAATTGTAGAAATGCTTGAAAAATCTTTTGACAGGGTAGAAACTTTCTTTGAAAGTAATTTAGTGATTCTCTCAATGTCAGTCCACGTCACATTTTGAGAATCAGTTTTCATAAGTATCATTCACTTTACTAGAATCAAATTGTGTCATGAATCAAAAAGTTCCCAGAATAGATTTTTTGTATGGTGCAACAAGTTTAAGAATTTTAAAAGCAATTTTACCAAAATCTACTTCTTTTTCAGAAGAGACTAGCAAAACATCATCATTTGCCAAAGGAAAACTCATGACAATCACCTTATCTCTATAAGACATGGAAAAATGAACTTCACCAAATTCCTTGTCAAATTCGTGTCTCATACGAACTCTAAGTGCAAGTTCCATGAACATCATTTCGTCTTGTTTTTGGGATTCCAATGACAGCAGTCCCTGCTTCATACCACCTGCAACAAGATGTCCTCTACTATTGATAATTCGAGCAGACCTCATCTTGGGGTCTAGATTTGTAATTTTTTGGCATACTTTTTCAAGGTCTTCAGCATTAGTCATTTGTCTAATTAAACAAGCGATCTATTTATTGAGATCTATGGGGATAGTAAGCCGTGGAATCACAATCACCAAAAGACATTACAGATTATTACAAACATCTTTCCTTGTTCTGGACAGATATCATCCATCTAATGGCAAGCAAACCACAGGCCTTAACTTCGATGGGCCCTATGCGCGCATTTGCTTCAAATTCTAAGAAAATCTCAACTGAATTAATCCAAATTAATGAGAATTTAATGGAGTTTAACAAATTTGTAACAGAGTATTATAAGCAGTTATCAGAAACTTGGAGTGAAGCGCAAAAGAAAGTAAATGTGAAAGCACCTGATGTGCCACATGATGTAGAACAAATGGAGTCATTTAAGAGAATATGGATAGATATTTTTGATAATGATTTTACAGAATTATTTGATTCAGAAAAGTTTGGAGAGAATTATGGAAAGCTAGTTTCAAAAGAGCTTGAACTTACAAAACATTGGAATAACATCTCAAATGTTATTTTACAGTCAGTAAATTTGCCAAGTAAAGAAGAAATTGATGAGGTGTACAAAGAAATACACTCTCTTAAAAAAAGAGTGACAAAATTAGAAATTGAATTAAAAAAGAAAAAAGAGACAAAAAATGAAGGTAGTGTAAAAAATGAAAAGTGAGTCAAAATTTGACCCTAAGCTCATAGAAGAGTTGATAAAATTCGGCAAAAATATTATTGATGCACCTAAATTAGTTTCAGCCCCCGATGAAATTAGTCTAGAGGTAACTCCACATGACATAGTGCAAGAGATAGACAAAACAAGATTATTGCATTATAGACCACTCACAGAAAAACAACACAAAACACCATTGCTGATTTCCTATGCGTTGATTAACAGATACCATATTTTGGACATACAGCCAGAAAAAAGTTGGGTCAGAAATCTACTATCACAGGGGTTTGATGTGTACATGCTAGACTGGGGATCTCCAACAAGCATGGACAAGTATTTAGATTTTGATGATTATGTTAATGGGTATTTAGATAGTAGTGTAGAATTTATCAAAGACGAAACATCTACGGAAAAAATATCATTACAAGGATATTGCACTGGAGCTACAATAGCAACAGCTTATACAACACTGCATCCAGAAAGTGTGAAAAACTATATTGCAACAGCGCCTGTAATTGACGGATGGCGAGACACTACAGTAATCAGTAATCTAGCCAAGCACATGGACGTAGATAAAATGGTGGAAATCATAGGAAACATGCCTCCAGAATTCATGTATTACTGCTTTTCAGTACTAAAACCATTTGAGCAAGGAATTGAAAAATATGTGAATTTTTTCAAAAACATTGAGAATAAAAAATTCGTGGATAATTTCCTAAGAGTAGAAAAATGGCTAGGCGATACACCACCAATACCAGGCGCGCTTTTCAGACAATGGATAAAAGACATCTATCAAGACAACTTGTTAATTCAAAATAAAATGTATGTCGGCGGAAGTCACATAGATTTGAAGAAAATAGATATGCCAATATTCACACAAGTTGCAGTGGGAGATCATTTGGTATCGCCAGAATGCAGCATGCCTCTGCATTATGCAGTGGGTAGTGAAGATAAAACATTAAAGATGTACCCAACAGGCCATGTAGGCATGATTGCTAGTTCATTATCTCAAAACAAAGTACTTCCAGAGTTAGGAAAATGGCTTGCAGAAAGATCATAAAATAAAAAAATAAAAAATAAAATTTTACCACTAGTTGTTCTTTGTGGTGAATGCAGAGATCCAGGATTGTAGAATATTTCGGTTTAGATCAGCAAATGATTTTGCGTTGTCATTGAATGTTTTGATATTTTGCTGTGTTGCATCAATTGTTGCAAGTGTCATTTGGTTCTGTATTGAAGCTGCTTTAACAAATTCTTCTGTAGTATCATGAATTACTTTTAGTGTTGCCTGTGGGATGTCAGTTGCAATACCTGCTTTCTTTGCATATTCTTTTTGTAGTGCGATTGTAGAATCAACAATATTTTCATATGCGTGTAGATATTCTTGTTGAACATTAGTAATTGACTGATGATACTGTGGCACTGAATGTCTAATACCGGAGAATATTTTGTCTACGTTTTCCTCACAAACTGAAAACATATCTTTAGTTCCTGGTGTTTGTTCGTTCTTACTCATTGTTTCACCTCCTTATTTTTTGATTTTTTTGCGATTGGAAGGACTATGACTTGAACCAAGTCGCCTTCTCCTAATCCAAGTGCATTACGTTCTGCCTCTGGAATTGAAATTCTGCCATTACTGCTGACAGTTGTTTTGTAAGCACCCCAATTCATAAAAGATGGGAGCATTTGACCAATCTGAAACATTGTCTCCATGCTTTTGTTTTGCATAGAAGACACATTCTTCATTAAATCAGATTGTGCATTTCTGGTATTATCAGATACTTCTCTTAGAGTTTCTAAAGGATTGAATGTTTGTGTGTTCTGGGCTGCCATCAATAAGCCAAAGTTTTTCATAAATTCAGCTTGTGCACGACCGTTTTTTTGAATCCAATCTTTGAACATCTCTGAAGGATTAAACTGGTTATAATTACCGTTCATTGGTAATAGTGGGAACTAAATGGCATATAAATGAAGCTAGTGATTTGAAAGAAATTCCAAAACAACAGATGAAAAGGTATCAGGATCTTGAACATATGGGGTATGACCACATCCAACCATTATATGAAATCGGCAATCTGCAATATAAGATGCAAAACGTTCTGCGTGTTGAATTGGAATAACTGGATCTTTAGAACCCCAAATTACAAGAGTCGGACTCTGAATCATGTGCAGTTTAGGTGTAATTATTTCTGAATTCTTTAGCCCTAAAACAGTAGACATGAATGCCAATTTTGCATTTGGTAATTGCATTCTTTCAATAAATCCCTGAACAATTACGTCGTCAACTTCATTACCAGAAGATTCCATCAGTTCAAATGCATTTTTAGCATTTTGTTCATTTGGATATAATGCAGCCATTATGTAAGCATCTAATGCTGGAGTAGATTGCTTCATTACGCCTGCAGGGGATACAAGAATTAATTTTTCTATATTGTTTGGATTTGCAGATGCATACTCTGCAGCTATTTGACCACCTAAAGAAGAGCCAATAACATTAGGACGTTTGATTCCTAATGCATCAAAAAATTTCCCAAGAAATACTAAAAAGAAATCAGGAGTATAGTCCACAACGGGTTTATCGCTGTAACCAAATCCAATCAAATCAGGTACTATCACATGGTAATGTTTTGCAAAATTAGGAATTACATTATTCCATCTTTCAGCAGATGCACCCAATCCATGAACTAGAACTAGAATATTTTTTGAGTCACCAGACTCGAGATAACGAATCTTATTTCCATCCACTTGAACGAAATTTTCTTGCACCATTTTAGCGTCAATTATTTAGCTAGTTAAGTTTAGTTACTACTACCGATCAGTTGTTTTTATTACTTTTCTAAATTTTCACGCATGTGATAAGAGGGACTATGTTTTTTAAGATCAAAATAGAAAGTGGAATATGATAAATAAAAAAATCAGCAAAATCCTAGTTCCGTTGGATGGTTCAAAAAATTCCATGCGTGCACTTGAAATGGCAATATCCATAGCAAGGCAGTTCAAAGCTACAATTACTGGAGCCTATTCAATTAACATACAGCCACATTCAGAGTTTCAAGGAGTAGGCACTGCAAATAAAGAATGGAGTAATGAAATTAAAAAAATGATGGTCGATGCCAAAGCACTATCAACACAAAACGACATAGTTTTCAAAGAAAAACTTATGCGTGGAGATATAGGATATAATCTCATAAAATTGGCTCATGATAAAAAAGAAAATTTCAATCTGATTGTGATGGGATCCAGAGGGAGAAGTGCAGTAAGAGAGTTATTTTTGGGCAGTGTTTCAAACTATGTCATTCATTCATCAAAAATTCCAGTACTTATTGTAAAATGATTTTAAGATAGTCCGTGTTTCTGAAAATATTTTTGATGATATTCTTCAGCTTTATAAAATTCCGGTGCAGGGACAATTTCAGTTACAATACGTTTCTGAAATCTTCCTGATTTTTCTAATTCTTCTTTTGATTTTTGTGCAATTTTTTCTTGTTCTTTATCATGAAAAAATATTGCAGAACGGTATTGATTCCCAATATCAGGTCCTTGTCGATTCAGGGATGTAGGATCATGATTGCTCCAAAACACTTTGAGTAATTCATCATAAGAGATTTCATTTGGATCATATTCTACTTGGACTGCTTCAGCATGACCTGTTGTATCTGTACAGACTTCTTCATAAGTGGGATTTGTCAATTTACCTCCAATGTAACCTACTTGTGTTGATTTCACACCTTTAGTTTTACGAAGCAGATCTTCAACATGCCAAAAACATCCTGCGCCAAATGTTGCTTTCATGATTTAATAATAATTTTATCAGATTAAAACTATTTGATCAGTAATGAAATAGTTTAAAGAGTGTTTTCAATTAATTATTCAATTTCAATGATTTGTTCTTCAATCAAATATTCTAAAGAATTGACAAATTCTTGTTGTGAAATCAGATCATTTGCCCACCAATCAGCATTGTTTCGTATCCAATTTGGAATATTAGATACAAAGTTTTGTTCAGAATACTGTAAATTTGGAATTACAATGATGTTGTGCTCCAACATAAAATCCAATCCTGTAATAAATTCCGAGTCAGATATATCGCCTGTTGCCCACAATTCAGCATAGGTCTTGATCCAGTCAGGAATGTAAGATGAAAAACCCAATATGTCATAGATGGATTTTTCAGGAAATTGAGAGTCAAACCAAGACTTGTAGCTAGGTTCATTGTTGTATCGGTCAATATAGTATTGAGGAGAACGGTCTAGAGAAGGAAAATCAGATATTCGTATTTTAGGATTTTCAGCAAATAATTCATTTGAATCATCTAATGAATTATCATCATTAGTAGATACATCGTCATCAGAATTCATGGATGACTTTTGATAGGAAAATGTTTTTTCGAGATTTCCACCATATGACACTTTGATTGTATAAGTACCATCCTCAGGCCATGTTGGTCCGCCCACACGAAATGCAGTAGAGAAAGAACCATCAGATTTCGGCAATACGTTTGCAATTCCAGCAAGACCAGTTTCTCTAGGAGTAATTATTTGTAGTATCACAGAAGGAATAACAGGATCATAGTTTACAGTGCCTGAAATTTTAAGAGTGTCACCGTCATAATATATCGATTTATCTGTAGAAAAATTTTGGACAGAGCCAAACACTGAAATAAAATTACTAGATACAAGTAAGATTGAAAATAAAATCAGAAATTGCCTAATCAATACAGGAATAAAAAATTAGGGGATATTAAAGAATTTGTCAGATAGAAAAGAATTCCTAATTAACAGAGGTAAAAATTCCAACTACCTTCTTGGCCAAATTTTCAATGTTTGCAGAAGGTTCTGCAGAGATCAAAAGAAGAATTTGTGTAATGGGGAATGGAAAACTTACCAAGACGGCCTTATCACGTCTTGCTGCGAGGTAATTAATTGGACCCAAGCTTTCATCATATTCTTTTCGAATAGAAAATTTAGATACAAATTCCAAAAAAGAGTGCAGTTTAGTTTCATCGCCTTCATAAGGAGTGAGTCCTTCTTTAAAACCACCAGCGATTAGTTTTCCATCTTTATCTACAATTCCAGCAAATCTAATTTCAGGTTCTTTGAGGATCTGGGAACATTTTTCATTGTAAAGTTTGAGGGCAGTATTATTTTGAGCAGACAACGGAGTATAGTCAACATACCAAAAATAAAAACTTAGCCAATTACAGTTATCAAATTATCGGAATCGTCTTTGGAACTAAAATTCCATATCGGTCATCAAGTTAAGAGAATTTCTACAAGTAATTAATAAGTAAAAAAATACAAACAGATCTCAATGAGATTGCCAGTAGTGATAATTCTAGCAATAATAGGAATGGTAGTAGTTGGGATGCCTAGTGCATTTGCACATGATCCAGATTTCGAGATAAAAACTACAAAAGATATTCTAAAATTTTGTGAGTTTTTTTATGACGAGTATGTGTTTGTGGGGGTAGAAACACTTGCCGAGCAGCATCAGAATTATCCAAATCTTAGAGCATGTGTGATTTTGTATAATCATGTAGCTTGGAAGAGCACACACCCAGCAAGAGATATCGTGTTAATTGCAGAGATTGAAAAATACCTTGGAGATACGGAATACATCAAAGAGAGACATATAAAAAATTCAGACACAATGCCAGAGTGGATAAAAAATGATGCCAAAATGTGGGTTAGAGGAGAAACCACGGACATATTATTTGCATATGGGATTAGAACAATGCTAGAAGATCAGATTCTAAATCCATCTTTGAATAATACAGGCAGGATTTGCAATGATAATAAACTGTGTATTGGAAAATCAGATTTTATGAAATACTCATATTCGGACAAATATGGTCAAGACATTACAGAAACATACACTGTAGATTCAATTAGTGATGAGAAAATTTCAATAAAAACAGAAAAAATTTCAAGAGATGGAAAAGAGGTTGCAAGTATCAACATTGACAATTATGGAACGATTCCAGAAACTAAGAAATGTTGTGTGATATACAAATTCATATTTTTAACTCCAATTAATTTTGGAGATATGATCACTGCAGATTTGAAAGTGATAGGAGAAACATCATATGAATTCAAAGGTAAAACATATCAGGTATGGATTGCACAAAATTCAGAAAAACAAGACACTGTGATCATAGATAAAGAAACGGGACTTGTGTTCTCAGATAGTCATAAAGAAACAGGCATGACAATCAAATGGGAAAAAACAGAATTGACAGATACTAATATTTTTGAGAAAAAATATCTGACAAACAAGCTGGTCATACCAAAATGGTTTAAGACAGTAACAATGTGGCTTGTTGATGGTTTGATTTCTGAATCAGAATATCTAAAGGCAACAGAAAACTTGTTGGAACGAGGAATACTTCGTGTTTAATTTAGAACCTACATTTTAGAACAACATAATCAATAATTTTTTGTTCAGAAGCCTTTTTCATTTTAAGGATAGATGTGTAGAGTATTTTTTCCACATATCTTGGATATTTTTCCAATATTGATTTTTTTAATTCATTCCTATTTTCAACATAGTAATTTGCTAATGGAGCATAGACATTTTTTCCGATTAACGCTTCATCGTCAATTGTAAAGCCTCCAGACGTTACAAGTTTTCTTACATGATCTAATCCATAATGCTCTGAGGACCAAGTAAATTTCAAAATTCCCAATTTTGTAAAAGAGGCGCTTGGAAGAGTTACAGGCAATGCCAAAGTTAGTATTCCATTTGATTTTAAAATTCGTTTTGATTCTGAAATAAAATCTTTTAGAGGTTTGAAATGTTGTGAAGACTCTAATGCCAACACACGATCTACGGATTTATCAGAAAAAGGCAATTTTGTAGAAGTTGAATTTAGAAATTCAAGATTTCTTTGAGGTCCAGAAAAAGATAATTGGTCATAATTGATATTGACACAAAACAGATTTAGTTTTTCATAGTTATTTCTCCAAAAAATTGCAGGTGCAGATAATCCACTTCCAACATCAACTGCGTTTTTTGCATTTTCTAGTTCTGCCAATTTACCAAAATATGAACAGAGATTTTCTTGTGCATATACAGGCTCGGTTGTATTTTCCATCCAATAGCCGAAATTCAGCATTGCGCCGCCTGTTGCAAGTTGCATTATGGGAGAAAGTGAATTGTAGAGATTTATGACATCTTTCTCATTTTTTCTAATAGTCCAAAAAAAGGCATCAAGGGGGTTAATCAAGATCAAAAAGATTTTCAAATAGAGTTGAAATTAGATCTTATTAATTTCTAGGGTAAGCCTTCAACATCATCAACGCAGTGTTTATGGACCCACTTGTCATCTTTGTTTTTGGCAATCTCTTTGCCTAACTGTATTTTATCCCCACATGAAATACAAGAAGATGCAAATTTTGCTTTCATAGCATTAGATAACACATCAATGATAAATTTGGTATGTTGCAACAAGTGCTGACTAGAGATTAGCTCTATGTCGTGTTTACCAACAAGATATTATATTATTGTTCACAATATCTGGAACTTAAGTCAAGTTTGAATGGATTTTTACAAATGAAAGTCGCCAAAGAATTTTCAGCGAATAAGGGAAAGAAGTGATAAAAATAAGTAAGAGCGTATTATTTGTAAAAAAGATCAAATTTTGTCATATTTTGTTATACAATTGTTTTGTATAATTAACCAGCAGATCTATTACTAACTTGGGATCTTTTTATTTTAAGAAATGTCTGAGAACATAAAAAAATGGTGGGTTGGGCTCCCTAGAGAACTGCAAAAAGACATAGAATTCGAAGAGCACGAGAAGATTCAAAAATAGACACACACAGAACATACAAAATTTCAATGGAACAATAGTTAGAATTTAAAAAATATTCAGATTTAATGATTTAGGGATTATTGTTTTTGCGTTCTGCTTCTTTCTCTTCTTTCATAGCATCACGTTCTTCTTGTTTTTGCTCTTTCATAGCATCACGTTCTTCTTGTTTTTGCTCTTTCATAGCATCACGTTCTGCTTCTTTCTCTTCTTTCATAGCATCACGTTCTCCTTTTCTTTCTTCTCTCATTTGCTTACGTTCTTCTCTCTTTTCTTCACGAAGTTGTTTTTTCTCTTCTTTTAATTCCTCAGAAATAGATTTACGAAGTTCTTTAATTTTTTCTAGGTCAGTGTTAGATTTCAAACGGGATTTAATATCAGAGAGTGCGGCAATTTTCTCAGAAGCACCCACACCTAATCCTTTAGCTTCACGAATTGCAATATCCATGCTTTTTCTAAATTCTTTAAATGATTCCTTGTAAATTTTTCTAGTTTCTTTGTATGATTCTCTAATTTCATCGAGATTATCTCTACATTGTTTTCTTATTTCATCTCGTTGAGAGGGTTCAGCTGCAATCAAAGAAATTTGGCATTCTTTAATTACATTACGTGTCTCTTCTTTTTGTTCTTCAAACAAAGATCTTGATTCTTCAACAAATATAGTCAATTCTTCATGAATGTCTTCAGTTTCAGTTGCATTTACTGAAGTTGTTGTAATGTCAGTTTCAGTTGCATTTACTGAAGTTGTTGTAATGTCAGTTTCAGTTGCATTTACTGAAGTT
>Ga0209320_10000942_pt1 | contig 15012 bp, 14 predicted proteins | sample Rifsed13ft4_FD_184008 | JGI IMG/M metagenome (GOLD analysis project Ga0209320, IMG submission 184008) | Soil microbial communities from Rifle, Colorado, USA - sediment 13ft 4 (version 2) | ecosystem: Environmental > Terrestrial > Deep subsurface > Rock core/Sediment | place: Rifle, Colorado... | reverse complement strand
CGAGCCGCAGCTCGACGGAGACGTCGAGGTGATCGTCTGCGAGTCGGAGGCGAGCCCCGACGAGGTACGGCGGCGCTTCCCGTCCGCCCGCTTCCTCGAGCGGAAGGGAGCACTCGTGCCCGAGCTCTGGCGCGACGGCATCGAGGAGGCGCGGGGAGAGCTCGTCGCGTTGACGATCTCGTCCATGCTGCCGGCGCCGGACTGGGTCGCGACCGCGCGCCGGCTGCTGACCGCGGCCGACGCCGTCGGCGGCGCGATCGATCCGGCAGACGGCTTGCGAGTGCGGGACTGGGCGGAGTACTACTGCCGCTACGCGCGGGACATGCGACCGTTCGAAGAGCACGCGTGTGCCGATCTGCCGGGCGACAACGCCGTCTACTCGAAGGGAGCGCTCGAGCCGGTCCGCGGCGCGTATCGCGACGGCTTCTGGGAGCCGGAGGTGCACAGAGCCCTGCTGGAGCGCTCGGGCCGTCTTCGCCACGACCCGACTCTCGTCGTGTATCAGGGGCGTTCAGCCGGCATCGCGGCGTTTACGCGCCAGCGGCTGCGGCACGGACGACTCTACGGTCACCAGCGCGGAGCCCGCTTCAGCGCGGCGCGGAACGCGGCGGGCGTGCTCGGTGCGCCGCTCGTGCCGTTCCTGATGACCTTTCGCGTAGTGCGCCGTGTAACGCAGAAGCGTAGGCACCGTCTGAAGGCGCTCGTGGCGCTCCCGCTGATCTTCTACTTCAACCTCGCGTGGGCGGCGGCAGAGGCCAAGGGACACCTCGAGATGCTGACGAGACGTGAATGAGCCCTCGCTCTCTGTCGTCGTCGCCTCCGTCAACGGCTTCCCGTACCTCGGCGCCTGCCTCGACTCGCTGCGCAGCCGCGCGCCCGAGGCCGAGGTGATCGTCGCCGACTGCACGGACGACGAGACGCGGCGGAGAGTGAGGGAGGGCTGGCCGTTCGTGACGCTGCTCGCGTTCGACGAGCCGACCCCGATTCCAGCGCTCCGTGCCGCCGGGATCTTCAACGCCACCTCGCCCTGCATCGCGGTGATCGAGGATCACTGCGTGATCGTCGACGGATGGGCGACCGGGCTGCTCGGGGCCCAGGAAGCGGGCCGCCATGTCGTCGGCGGGCCGATCCGTAACCGGGCACGCGCCCGTCTCAGGGACTGGGCCGCCTTCCTCTTCGAGTACAGCGCCTTCATCGAGCCGGTGGAACGGGGGTCGGCAACCGACCTGCCCGGGATGAACGTCTGCTACGACAGGGACGCCGTCGGCGCGATCGAGGACCTCCTGCGCGAGGGCAGGTGGGAATCGTGGCTCCACCGGCGTCTGCGCGAGCGGGGGTTCGAGCTCTTCTGCGAGCCGAAAGCGGTGATCGAGCACGATAAGGATTTCGGCGTACGCGAGTTCGTCGCCCAGCGCTTCCACTATGCGCGGGCACATGCCGACATGCGCAACCCGGAGCTGGGCCGGCTACGCGTCGTCTATTTCCTCGGCTCGCCTCTGCTCATCCCGCTCCTCTACTGGCGTGTCGCGCGCAACGTCTTCCGCAAGCGCCGGTATCGGCTGGAATTCCTGCTCGGGACGCCGCTGCTCCTGCTCTACGCCGCCGTGACCGCAGGCGGCGAGGCGATCGGCTACGCGTTCGGCGGCGGCCGCAGTCTGCTCAGGGTGAGGTAGGAGGTGCGGGTCGGAGTCGACGGGACCGGGTGGGTAAACCGCCGCGGCCACGGGCGCTTCACGCGCAACGCCGTCGGCCGCCTCGTCGAGCTGGACGGAGACGCGACGTACGTCATCTACGTCGACGAGCAGTCCGCGGCGCAGGTCGAGCTTCCGCCACGGGCCGAACGGCGGGCGGTCGCGGTTACGCGCGCGCCGTCCGAGGCCGCCGCCAGCGATTCCCGGCGGGGCGTGGCAGATCTCGTCCGGATGACGCTCGCCGTCTCGCGCGACCGGCCGGACGTCTTCCTCTTCCCTTCGCTGTACACGTACTTCCCCGTCGTGGGCGTGCCGACCGTCGTCGGTGTGCACGACACGATCGCGGAGGACTTCGCGGACCTCACCCTGCCGACTCGTCGCGCCCGGCTCTACTGGTCGGCGAAGAGGAGGCTTGCGATGGGTCGGGCGACGAGGCTGTTCACGGTCTCCGAGGCTGCACGCGCGGCGCTGGTCGAGCGTTTCGGCCTCTCCGCAGACCGTGTCGCCGTCGTGCCCGAGGCCCCTGATGCGGTCTTTGGGCCGCGTGGAGCAGCGGATGTCGAGCGCGCGCTGGCCCCGCTCGGGCTTCGGGCGGGCTCGTTTTTTGTCTTTGCGGGAGGAATCAGCCCGCACAAGAACCTCGAGACGCTGCTCGAGGGCTACGCGGAGCTGCACCGGATGCCGAACGCGCCGCCGCCGCTGGTGCTCGCCGGCGATCTCGAGGGCGATTCGTACCTCTCGTCGGCTGCCCAGGTGCAGGCGCGGATCGCCGAGCTCGGCCTCGGCGGGCGCGTCCTGCTACCAGGGTTCGTCTCCGACGAGACGCTCGCGTGCCTGTACGCGGGGGCGACGGCCGTCGTCCTCCCCTCGCTGGCCGAGGGATTCGGGCTCCCCGCAGTGGAGGCGGCCGCATGCGGTGCGGCGCTCGTCCTCAGCGACCTGCCGGCGCACCGGGAGACGCTGGACGGCGCCGCGATCTTCGTCGCGCCGACCGATGCGCGTGCGATTGGCGCGGCGCTCGCGCGTGTCCGCGATGATTCGGAGCTGCGTTCCTCCCTTGGGCGACGCGCCCGCGAGGCCGTCGCCGTCCTCTCTTGGGACGTGGCCGCTGAACGGCTCCGCGGCTTACTAGAGGAGGCGGTCTCGGTGAGGAGTAGGCGTGGCTGAGGAGCGGCTCTCGTTCTGCATGGTTACGACCTTCTACCCGCCGTACCACTTCGGCGGCGAGGCGATGTACGTCTACCACCTCAGCAACGAGCTCGCGCGGCGCGGCCACGAGGTGACGGTCGTGCACTGCGTCGACTCGTTCAAGGTGCTGACGTCGGAGCCGCCGCGAGGCGACTTTCCCCAACCGTCGAGCGTGACCGTCGAGCGCCTGCAGAGCCCGCTGGGGCCGCTGTCGCCGGTCGTGACCTACGTCGCCGGAACGCCGGGGCTGAAGACGCGTCAACTGAAGCGGATCCTGGCGCCGGGGCGCTTCGACGTCGTTCACTTCCACATCGTCACGCTCGTCGGCGGCCCAGGCGTGTTGCGTCACGGGGACGGGATCAAGCTCTACACAGCGCACGATCACTGGCTCGTCTGCCCGATGTACGACCTCTGGCGGTACAACCGCGAGCTCTGCGATCGCCGGGAATGCCTGCGCTGCACGCTCTCCTTCCGCCGTCCGCCGCAGCTCTGGCGCTACACGAACTGGGCACGCCACCTCGCCCACGTCGACCTCTTCCTTGCACCGAGCCGCTCGACGATCGAGCAACATCACCGCCGCGGCTTCGAGTACCCGATGCGGCATCTCCCTCACTTCCTGCCGTTGGCGGAGTCGATCGACCCGGGACCTCTCGTTTCTCCTGAGCAGGATCGCCCGTACTTCCTCTTCGTGGGACGACTGGTCAGGCTGAAGGGTGTCCAGACCCTGATCGAGGCCTTCCGGCGCTACGACGCAGCCGATCTCCTGCTCGCGGGCGACGGGATCTACGGTGAGGAGCTGCGGCGCCAGGCGCAGGGGTTGTCGCACGTTCGCTTCCTGGGGCGCGTGCACCCCACCGAGCTACGCTCTCTGTACGCCGGTGCGGTCGCTGTCCTGATTCCCTCGCTGGCCTACGAGACCTTCGGCCTCATCGCGCTCGAGGCCTTTGCCCGGCGCACACCCGTGATCGCGCACGACCTCGGAGCCGTGCCCGAAGTCGTCAACGAGAGCCGAGGCGGTTTTACCTATGGCACTGTCGCCGAGCTGATCGACGCCATGGACACCCTGCGTCTCAATCCCGCCCTCCGGCGCGAGCTCGGCGAGCGCGGCCACGACGCCTACGTCCGCCTGTGGTCGGAAGAGCCGCATCTGCAGGCGTACTTCGCCACCATCGAGGAGGCGCGCGCTCTCCGGCGCGGCGTCCGGCCGTGACGGCGACGATGCGTCAGACATGAGCGGCCGCGCCCTGATCCTCACCTATCACGCGATCGAGAAGGGCCCGGCACCACTCTGTCTCGAGCCCGACCTCTTTCGCGTGCACCTCGACTGCCTGGCCGACGTGGGCGCCGCGACGCTCACGATCTCCGAGCTGTCCGCGGCGATTCGGGCCGCTGAGCTGCCACCTCGCGCGGTCGCCATAACCTTCGACGACGGCTGCGCGAGCGCCGTCGAGGTTGCGGCGCCGATGCTCGCCGAGCATGGCCGGCGCGCAACCTTCTTCTGCGTTGCCGGCTACCTCGGCCGCACGAATGAATGGCGGACGCAGCCGGCACGGGTCCCGCGGCTTGCACTTGCGGGAGCGCGCGAGCTAGCGGACGTGGCGGCTGCCGGCTTCGAGGTCGGGGCGCACGGCTTCGAGCACGCGCCGCTCGACCGCGCCGACTCGGCGCTCGCGCGCCACGAGCTCGAGGGAGCAAAGGACGTCATCGAGCGTGCTGTTGGGGCGCCGGTGCGGTCGGTCGCCTATCCCTACGGGCTGCTCCCGAGCGCGGAGGCCCGGGCGCAGGTCGAGGCGCTCTACGGCGCGGCCTGTGTGGGCGGGACGGCTCGCGTTCGTCCGGGGGCAGATCTGTTCGCGTTGCCGCGTGTCGATGTCCACTACCTGCGCCGACCCGCGCTCCTGCGGCGTGCGGTCGCGGGCCGGATCGACGGCTACCTGGGCGCGCGACGGCTCGGTGCGCGCGCTCGCCGAGCGTTTCGAAAGGACTCCCGTTGAGCGGCGAGGGTGACTCCGTGAGCAAGGACGTCGGCATCGACGCCCAGCGAAGCTGGCGCCTCATCGTGCGCAGGTCCGCGGCGCTGCTTGCGGGAGAAGGCGTCGCGCGGATCGTCGGCTTCCTCGTCGTGCTCCTCCTCGCGCGTCGCCTCGGCCCCGATGGCTTCGGCGTCCTCGTCCTCGGCCTGACCCTCGTTGCCTGGTTCACCTTCGTCGTGGACTCCGGCACCGAGCTCATGAACGTCCGCGACATCGCGCGCCGCCCAGACCAGTTCCGGCAGATCGCAGAGCAGGTGCTCGGTCTCAGGCTCGCGCTCTCGGTCCTCGCGGTCGCAGTCTTCGTTGCCGGGGTCGAGCTCTTCGCGAGGTCCGATTTCACCCGCGACACCGTCGTGCTCTTTGCCCTGCTCCTGCCCGCGATCGCCCTCAACCTGCGGTGGATGGTGCTCGGTGTCGGGGGCTCCCGGGCGGTTGCGACCGGGAACGTCGTCGGGCGAGTCGTCGTTCTCGTGGGCGCCGTCCTCCTGGTTGCCGACGCTCACGACATCAGGCGAGTGCCCGTGCTCGAAGCGGTCGCCGAGCTGACCTACGCGGCCATCGTCCTCGGGTTCGTCGGGAGTCGGCTCGGGTGGTTGCGACCGCGTGCCGACCTCCGCGTCTGGGCCTCGACGCTGCGCCAGAGCCTGCCGCTCATGATCAGCGGCGTTTCCCGCGCGATCATCTTTTCGTTCGACGTGATCGTGATCGGCATCGCGCTCGGACCGCACGACCTGGGCATCTACGGCGTCGCCTCGAGGCCGGTCGCTTTTGCTGCGGGAGCCGTCGGGCTCTTCTCGCTCTCCTTCCTCTCGGCCTTCAGCGCAACGGCCCAGCGCGATGCCGCGACCCTTCACGGACGCGCGCTTCGCACATCCGTGGCCTTCTGCGTGGCCTTCGCGGCCGCACTCACCGCTGCCGCTCCACTGGTCCCGTTCGTGTTCGGGAAACAGTACGCGGCGAGCGTTGCGGTGCTCGCAATCATCGCCTGGCGCATCCCACTCGTGGCGTTTGCCGGTCTCTACGCCGCGGTCCTGATCGCCGGCGACCGACAGAAGACCCTCATGTGGAACAGCATCGTGGCGGCGCCCGTCGTCGTCTGCATCGACATCGCGGCGGTTCTGGTCTTCGGCCTCCTCGGTGTGGCGGTCGCGAGCATCGTCGCCGCGGCTCTTTTCCTCCTTCTCAACCACCGAAGCGTCGTCCGGACTGCTCCCGAGCTCGGCGCGTCCTCCTCCATGGGCCTCACGCGCAAGTCCGCGACGGCGGCCGATGCTCCGTGAGGGTGGCGCCGCGGCGATGAGGCTGGGAGTCAACGGATGGCGCCTCCACGGCGCCCTCACGGGCGTCGGCCGCTACCTCTCGAACGTCATGAGGTATTGGGACGAGGAGGCCGTAGCCGGGCGGTTCGAGCGAGTCACCCTCTATACGCCCGCTCCGGTCGATCGCGAGGCATTCCGCCTACCGGCGACGATCCACGAGCGGGTCCTGAGCCCGCACTGGCGGATGCTCGTCTGGGAGAACCTTCGCCTCGGGCCCACGGTCTCGGACGATGTGCTCTTCTGCCCCTCGTTCTCGCGGCCGCTGTTCGCCCGCGGGCGCACGGTCGTCACGACGTTCGAGGCGACGGAGAAGCTCCATCCGAAGCTCTACCCGCGGCGGACGCGCGTACTCTACACGCCTCTCCATGGTTGGAGCGCCGGTCACGCGAGCCTGGTCGTTACCGCGACGGAGACGGCGAAGCACGACATCGTGCGCGCCTACGGCGTTCCCGAGGAGCGCATCCGCGTCGTCCCTCTCGCGCCCGCAGAGCTCTTCCGGCCGCTTGCGGACGGGGCCGCTCGTGAGACGGCAGCGCGCTACCTCGGTACGGAAGCTCCGTACTTCCTGTTCGTCGGCAAGCTCACCGCGCGACGCAACGTCCCCGTGCTCATGGAGGCGTTCGCCGAGCTGAAGCGCCGCCGTTCGCTTCCGCACAAGCTCCTCGTCGTCGGCCTCAACACGACGGGGCTCGACATCGACGCGCTGGCGGCGCGCTTCGGCATCGAGGCCGACTTCCGCTACGTGGACTACGTTCCGGACGTGGATCTCAACCTGCTCTACAACGGGGCGGAGGCTTTCGTGATGCCGTACTCATACGAGGCGCTGTCGCTGACCGCCCTCGAGGCACAGGCAGCCGGCACTCCCGTGATCACCGCGGATGCGCCGGGTCTTCGCGAGCAGACCGGCGGACATGGCGTATTCGTTCCCGACGTCGGCGTCGTGGAAATCGCCGAGGCGATGGATCGGCTAGCCCGAGACGCGGCCCTGCGGGGTGAGCTCGTCGCCAACGGGCTCGCGCACGCCCAACGCTTCACGTGGGAGCGTTGCTCGCTCGACACGCTCGCCGTGCTCGCCGAAGCCGCGAGGCTCCGGGTCCGCGAGGAACGCGGAGCAGCGAGACATGCCTGACGACGGCTTCGATGGGAGCAGTCTGGTCGTGACCGGCGGCGCCGGCTTCATCGGGTCGCACCTGACCGAGGAGCTCGTCCGGCGGGGGGCACGCGTCACGGTGATCGACAGCTTCGTGAACGGCCGACAAGAGAATCTGGCCGCGGTTGCAGACCAGATCCAGCTTGTCGATGTCGATCTACGAGACCCGTCGCTCCGCGCGCTGCTCGAGGTGCTGGAGCCCCAGGTCGTCTTCCATCTCGCCGGCTACACGTCCGTGCCCGATTCGGTCCGAGACGCACGCGCGGATTTCGAGCAGAACGCTGCCGCCACCTTCGCACTGCTCGAAGCCGTCAGAGCTCTTGCCACCCGACCCCGGATCGTGTTCGCGTCGAGCGCCGCCGTTTATGGAGAGGGGTCGGGCGCGCCCCTCCGTGAGGAGGATCCGACGGTTCCACTTGCCCCGTACGGCGTCAGCAAGCTCGCCGCCGAGCGGTACATGGACGTCTACGCCCGCGTCTACGGGCTGCGGACGGCGAGTCTCCGGCTCTTCCACGTCTACGGGCCGCGCCTGCGCCGCCATGTGATCTGGGATCTCATGAGCAAGGTGCACGAGAACCCGCGCGCGCTCACGCTCCAGGGCGACGGCACGCAGGTCCGCGACTTCATGTACGTCGTGAACACGCTTCGTGCGCTGACGCTCGTCGCGGAGCGTGCCCCCATGCACGGCGAGGTGTACAACGCGAGCGACGAGGACCCGATCTCGATTGAGGAGCTAGCCGGTCACATCTGCCGGCGGATGGGCGTCGCTCCCCGATTCTCCTATAGCGGAGCCGTGCGGCTCGGCGTATCTCAGCGCTGGGTGGCAGACGCGACGCGGCTGAAAGCGCTCGGCTTCGAGTCGCGCGTGCCGTTCAGCGAAGGCCTGGACGAAACGGTCGGCTGGTTCCTCCGCGAGGGCTCTCGTCTCACGGGCACAGGATCTCGCCGCTGAAGCCGCGATCGCGGAGCTTGGGCACGACCTCGTCGTAGTAGTTCCAGGCGAAGAGGATGCCCACGTCGGCAGGAGCCGGGTCGGCGAACAAAAAACTCTCGTCGACGATCGGGATGTGCACGCCGGGCAGGAACTTCCCGATCCGGAGGGGGTTCACCTCCGTCACGTACGAGACGAGGTCGGGACCGAGGCGGCAGTAGTTGCAGACGGTCGAAGCCTTCGCGGGCGCTCCGATGCCGACGAGCTTCTTCCCGGCCGAGGCGAGGCGGTAGACGGCCGCGAACAAGCTGCGCTTGCGCTCTTCGACCGCGGCCGTGAACTGCTCGTGCGTCTCCGGTTCGTAGAGGCCGACGCGCTCCTCGAGCTCGATCAGCTCATGTACTCCATCGGAGATCGAGTAGGCGCCGCGGTGACAGCTGAACACGCGAATCGACCCACCGTGGATCGCCGAACGCTCGACGTCGAAGACCTCCATGTCGTACTGGGCGAAGAGATGGATCAGCGGGCGCATCGAGTAGTAGCGCAGGTGCTGGTGGAAGACGTTGTCGTAGTGCAGCCGCTCGACCATGTCGAGCCAGTACTGATTGTCCGTTGCGAAGATGCCCTGAGGCGCGAGGAGCGCCTTGACGCCGCGCATGAGGCCGTTGAACTCTGCGACGTGCCCGAAGACACCGGCTGCCGAAATCGCGTCGGCGGCGCCGTACGTCTCGAGCACGTGCTCGGCCGTCGGCTCGTCGAAGAAGGCGTGCAGGGTCTCGATGCCCTGCTCGTTCGCGATCCGCACCGGATCGCCGGCCGGGTCGACGCCGAGGAAGCGCACGCCGTAGGGGACATAGCCCTTCAGCAGCGTTCCGTCGTTCGAGCCGATGTCCACTGCGAAGGAGCTCGCGTCCAGGCTGCCGATCTCGACGAGGGCGTGAGCGAGGCTCTGCAAGTGCCTCGTCGCGGTCTGCGTCGTCCCGCTCACGAAGGGGAAGTTCTTGTAGACGACCGTAGGGTCGACGACGTAGCCGAGTTGCGTGAGGCCACACCCGTGACAGTGATGGAGCCGCATCGGGTAGAAGGTCTCAGGCTGGTTGAGCTCTGCGCGGGCGAGGACCAGGTCGCTCACTGGCTGATGCCCGAGGTCGAGGCCAGGCACAGTCTCCTGGCTGCAGATCTGACACAGGACCCGCTCAGGGGCATCGCCTCCCGGCTCGCGCGCCGGAAGTCCCGGCGTGAAGCTTGCGGTGGTCTGTCCCGTCATGGGTGCCCGCCGAAGTAGCCATCGAAGGCGGAGACCACCAGCTCGACGTCCTCATCGCTCATGTCGGCGTGGCAGCCGATGTAGAAGGCGCGCTCGTTCAGCCGTGCGGCGACGGGGCACTCGGCGTCCAGGTCGCCGAAGAGCCGCCGGTACACCGGCTGGTTGATCAGGGGGAGCAGGTAGCGGGTCTCGATTCCGTGGGCCTCGAGGTAGGCGACCAAGTCGTCGCGCTCGACCGCCGGATCGACGATCACGAGCGGGAAGAACATGTAGACGTGCTCGGCTCCGGGCCTCGCGTGTGGAAGCTGGAATCGGTCATCGAGGGGGGTCAAGCCATCGATTAGCCGTGCAACGACCTCGAGTCGCCTGGCTGCCGCGGGCTCGCGCTGCTCGAGGTGGGCCACCCCCAGCGCCGCTTCCATCTCGGTGCAGCGGAAGCTGTGCCCGAGCCGCACGAAGGAGAACCTGCGGTCGGCGATCTCGAAGAGCGCCTCGCCCTCCGCGTCCTGGTCGTCGTCGATGCGGATATAGATCGCGTCGCGGCCGTGGTTCATGAGGCTCTTCAGGAGCTCCATCAGCTCGGCGTCGCTCGTCGTGCAGAGTCCGCCGACGCCGGTCGTGATCACGTGCGCGATATACGTCGAGAAGCAGCCCACGTCGCCGAGCGAGCCGACGGGTCGTCCTTTATACGCGGCCGTCATTGCTTCAGCGCAGTCCTCGACGACCCGCAATCCGTGCCCTTCGGCCAGCTCCATGATCGGGTCCATGTCGCTGGAGAGGCCCGCTACGTGGACTGGGATGATCGCTCGCGTCCGCTGCGTGATCCTCCCTTCGATCTTTGCCGGGTCGATGCAGTAATAGTCGGGCTCGACATCGACGAAGACGGGCTGCAACCCGTTGTAGAGGACGGTGTTCGACGTCGCCACGAACGTCAGCGCGGGGACGAGCACCTCGTCACCGTCACGCCAGCCGTACTTCTCCTTCAGGGCGGCGATTGCGATGTGGAGGGCGCTCGTGCCGCTGTTGCACATGAGCCCGAAGCGACATCCGTGCAGACGTGCGACCTCGCGCTCGAACCGGTCCATCATCGGGCCCGCCGACAGGCGGTTCGAGTCGAGCACTTCGAGCACGAGCTCCTTGGCGCGCGCGCTGATGCGGCAGTCGCCGATCCCGATCTGCGGCCGCCCCGTAGCGATCGCGTTCGGAGACGGCTTGCGCAGCATCGCCGAATAGTAGAGGGCGACCCTGATACGCCCACGGCGAGGGCTCTCCGGTAGGGCGGCCGCATCGCGTTGGACGTCTCGGCCACAGCTCTCTCTATAGTCCTCGCGATGGCGTCACCGACGGCGGGCTGGCAGAGCATCCGCGGACGGCCGATCGAGATCCTCATCCGGGAAGACGTCCATTACTCGTCGGGCCCGATTGCCGTTGAGATCTTCGACCAGCTCGGAATGGTGTCGCGTCTCGTGACGGAGAGGGAGGTCGATGTCTCGCCGGACCGCATCCTCTTCGTGTCCGGAAACACGCGCTCGTACAAGCGGACCCTACAGCGGGTTCGCTCGATCGCCCCGGTCGAGCGGCCGGGCGTGATCCTGTGGCACACGGAGCCGCTCCCGATGCCCCGCTCGGCCGGGCTGCGGCCCGAGCCGCCGACGCTGCGGGAGCTCGCCAAGATCGTGCTCCGCGACCGCCGCATCAACGACCACTACTCGCACGCACGTCACCTCAGGAGGCTCGCAGGCCAGGATGTCGTCGACGTGTTCACGGTGACGACCAAGTCGTACCAGGCGTACCTCGCGGAGCACGGGATCGCGGTCGAGCAGGTTCCCTTCGGCTACCACCCGAGCCAGGGTCGCCTGCTCGACCTGGAACGCGACATCGACGTGCTCTTCCTCGGCGAGTTCCGGATGCGGCGGCGGCGGCGGATCCTGCGGCGCCTCCGCCGAGAGGGGCTCGACGTCCTCGTGCTCGGCGACTACTCGAACCCGCGCCTCTGGGGGGAGGCCAGGACCGAGCTGATGAACCGGACCACGGTCACGCTGCACATTCCTCGCCTGGAAGGGCACTGCTCGGACATCCGGATGAACATGGCCATGTCGAACGGCGCGCTCCTGGTCTCCGAGCCGCTCTGCCTGCCCTATCCGTACCAGCCGGGTGAGCACTACGTCGAGAGCCCGCTGGACGAGCTGGCGGACACCGTGCGGCGCTACCTCGCGGACGAGGAGGAGCGTCGCCGCATCACTGCGACCGCCCACGCCTTCATCACACAGCTCACCCTCGAGCGCTCGTTCGCGCGTCTGCTGACGCTGGCGGCCGAGCGTCGGCCCGGGTGAGAGGCGTCCCACCCGACTACTACCGGCGGCTTCACGCTGTCGAGGACAGCCACTGGTGGCAGCTCGGCATGCGCGCGATCACCGCGTCCATGCTCGGCGCGCAGCTGCAGCGGCGCCACTTGAGGCTGCTCGACGCCGGGTGTGGGACCGGGGGCTTTCTGGCTTGGGCGGCGCTGCAGCCCGCGTTCGAGCGGCTCTGCGGCGCCGACGTGAGCAGCGAGGCGATCGAGCTGGCTCAGGAGACCGTGCCCTCCGCGGAGCTCCACGTGGCGCCGTTGCGCGCGCTCCCTTTCGAGGATGCGGCATTCGACGTCGTTGTTCTGAACGACGTTCTCCAGCACGTCGACGAGGACGAGTTGGAATCGAGCCTCCGGGAGGTGAGAAGGGTGCTGGATCGGAACGGGGTCGTCCTCGCGCGCACGAACGCCGGGCGCCGTGCGCGTCGCGATCGGCGCGACTGGCGCCTCTACGATGCGGCGATGCTGAGGCGGGAGCTCGAGGGAGCAGGCTTTCGCGTCGAGCGCTTGACCCACGCCAACGCGCTCCTGGGGGCTTGGGGCTCGTTGCGCGGGCGTGCGCCGGTCGCTCCGACGGCGACGAGTTGCGGCATCCCGGACCGGGCCGGGCGTCTCGCAAGTGCCGTCGGGCTTCGTGTCCTCGAGTTGGAGGCCCGGTATCTGCGCGGACCGCGGCGGAGCCTCCGGTACGGGCACACCTTGCTGGCGCTCGCGAACCGCGCCGCGGAGCGATGACGTCGACGCATCAGGATCCCCGGGGACGTGCCGTTGCGGACTTCTTCGATGCCGAGTCGGCGCGCTACGACAGGGCCTACGAGCGATCCGGTGCGGACGGGCGAGCGCTGCGGCGCCGACTGGAGGTTGCCCTGCGCCTCCTCGGGGACGGGCCCGGCGACGTGCTCGACGCCGGAATGGGAGGAGGCAGGCTGTGCGTTGAGCTCGACCGGCGCGGGTGGAACGTCGCGGGGATCGACATCGCGAGCGGCATGGTCGAGCTCGCGCGGGCCCGGCTACCGCACGCACGAGAGCGTCTGATCCAGGCGTCGATCGACGATCTGCCGTTCGCCGACGAGAGCTTCGACGCCGTCGTGGCGACGGGGGTGCTGGAGTTCATGGGCGCCGATCTGCGTCGAGCCGTGGAAGAGCTCGCCCGCGTCCTGCGCCCGGGCGGGATCGCGGTGGTGAGCTTTCCGAATCACAGGGCTCCTCTGCTGGTCTGGCGTGGTCGTGTGCTGTACCCGGCCGTGCGCGCGATCAAGCGTCGCGTTCGCATCGGGAACCCTCCGCCGCCGGACGCGCCGATTCTGCCGCTCGCCGCGCTCAGGGATGCCCTGGCGGCCGTCGGACTCGACATCGAGTTGACAGAGGCGCTGAGCGTTCGGCCGGTTCCGTCGAAGCTTGCGGAGCGACTCGAGAGGTCGAACTCGATGCTCGCTCGTCTCCTCGCGACTCAGATCGTGATCCGGGCGCGCAAGCGGTGAACGGACCCATACGAACCGGCGTCTGCCGCGTCGCCGTTCTGCTCTCCGCGGCCGCGCTTGCACTCGCTTCCGCCGCCGACTCCCCAGGGGCGAGAGGAGACGCGGGACCAATCGTCACCGTTGCCGGCACCGGCCTCCAGAGTCACTCCGGCGACGGTGGGCCGGCGACAGACGCCGCGATCGACCACCCTCGTGGGCTCGCTGTCCTTCGGGGAGGCGGCTTCCTCTTGTCGAGCCGCTCGCGAACACCGTGCGGCGTGTCTGGCCGGATGGGACGATCTCGACTGTTGCAGGGACCGGCAAGGCGAGATTCGCGGGCGACGGCGGGCCTGCCACAGCCACCGAGCTCAACCTCGTGCATGGCGTGGCGGTGCTGACGGACGGCAGCTTGGTCTTGGCCGACGCCGCCAACCACCGTATCCGACGCGTCTCTCCGAGCGGCGCGATCACGACGGTCGCGGGAACTGGGGTGCCCGGCTTCTCGTGCGACGGGGGACCGGCCGGCCCGGCCGAGATCCCCAACCCCCGGGGTGTCGCCGCTGGGCGGGACGATCACGACGGCGGCGGGGACGGGAGTCGCGGGCTTCTCGGGGGACGGTGGACCCGCGCTGCGAGCGGAGTTGAACGAGCCGAAGGCGCCGGCAGTCCTCCCCGACGGGTCGGGCTTCCTCGTCGGCGACAGCGCGAACAACCACGTTCGTCTCGTCCGCGTCGACCTACGGTCGACCCTCGTGCTCCGCGTCGTCCCGGCCCGTCTGCGGGCAAGGGCGGGCCTGGTGGCGGTGGTGCGTTACACGCTCTCTGAGAGGGCGTTGGTACGCCTGTTCGCCTACCGCCGGGGGGCGCTCGTCTTGCGAGTTTCGACGCGAGGTGCGGCAGGTACGAACAGGCTCCCCTTCGGACGCGGGTTGCAACCCGGCTTGTACGCGCTGAGGCTCGTGGCCTCGACGTCGGACGGGCGCGCTGCCCGCGCCGCTGCGTCGCTCAAGATCGTGCCCTGAGCGGCGACGCCACCTCGATCCGCTCGCCCGTCTCCGCCGAGCGGTACGCGGCCTCGATGACGGCCAGCGCGTCGCGGGCTTCCGTGCCGCTCGAGGGAGGCTCCCGTCCCTGCTCGAGTGCCTCCGCGATCTTGCGGAACAGCGCTCCCGTTGCGGCGACGCCGGGATTCCTTGGGTTGCGGGCGATTGTCTTGCGCTTCATGCCGCGCTCCACCCAGGCCGTTCCGCCGAGCCCGAACAGCAAGCGGATCCCGGGGCGCTCGGCCCGCTTCATGCCCGCCTGAAGCAGCACGCGCCCACCGTGAGAAGCCCGCAGGGAGGCGTGTTCGCAGTCGGCCCGCAGTTCGATGTAGCGGGTCCCGGCCCGGCAGAGTCGATCGATTGTGATCTGCGCCAGTCGAGAGCCGGCGAACTCGAGCGTGACGAGGTGGATCGCGTCGGCCCGGCGCTCCGGGTCGAGTCCGGCCGAGTGGCGTGCGTAGACCGCCTCGGGCCGCTCTCCGTAGAGATAGAGGAGGAGATCGACGAGGTGGACGCCGCCTTCGAACAGCGTCCGGTTCGGCATGGCGGCCCTCCAGGGAGTGCTCTCCTCCCACGGCGG
>Ga0209320_10000941_pt1 | contig 15012 bp, 14 predicted proteins | sample Rifsed13ft4_FD_184008 | JGI IMG/M metagenome (GOLD analysis project Ga0209320, IMG submission 184008) | Soil microbial communities from Rifle, Colorado, USA - sediment 13ft 4 (version 2) | ecosystem: Environmental > Terrestrial > Deep subsurface > Rock core/Sediment | place: Rifle, Colorado... | reverse complement strand
GTCCATAGCCGCCGCTACACTCGAGCGCCGCGTGTGCCCCGTGCCCCCGCACCTCAGCCGCGGGACTGGCGAACAGTAACATTCTGCTTAGATCGACGGTCTCGTGCTTGAGGCGGGTGGCTTGCGCTTAAGAGCCGTCGCGGAGCGCTGTTCTAAGGACCCAAGGGCCGTATGCGACGGGCTTCGCGCGCCTATTCGCCCCTTCCGCGACGAGCAAAAATAGATTACTGGAACGAGGTTTCTTCACAGACGTTCACGAGACTTGCGGTCGCGCCGTCGGATCGAGAAGAGTTCGAAGGCAAATCGAGCGCTCCAGCCAGGCGATCAGGTCGTCGACCTCCTCCTGCCCGGGCTCGGGGGCGCCGGGCGGCGGCATCAGACGGCCGCGAAGCTTCATGACGACGCGCTCGAAGACCTCGGCGTGCTGCGGCACGGATTCCGCGGAGAAGTCCTCAAAGCTCAGCTCGCCGGTGCGTTCGACGGAGTTGTGGCACTCGAGGCAATACGTCTGGAGCGTCCCCCACCGGGCCTCTTCGCGAGCGTGCTCGACCGCCCCCCACGCGAACGCGGCCAACACGACGCCCGCAACGGATGCGGCGGCGAGCCATTGATGGGATCGTCTCATTATGTTGGGGTGCGCCTTACTACACGGTCCCCGGGACCCGTGAGGCTAGTATAGATTAGCTGCGCTGCCGAGGAGCGGAACCGGCACGCCTTGCCGCCGCGGACCATGCATGGCCAGCGACCGTGCGGCGGCGCGCCGCGCGCTGGGCGATCGTGGTCAAGGACGATCTCAATGGCCGGGAGGTGACGGCTGGACCAAGCCCTTGTATCGAAACCTGCCGGCCTTCGGCTGCGGACGTAAGGGCGGTTATAAGCACTATCCTCTTGCGCCGACGACGACAGGCCGTATCGTGCGCGAGCCGGGTCCGGAAGCGCTATTGACAAGCTGTACGGTTAGGCGTCTAGTTGATGCGCCGCGGCTAAACCTAGGCGATGGCGTCACACAGAAGTCTCGGCAACAAACCAACTCCAAGACTAAGGAAGCCGTTATGCGTATCACTGCACTCGTGCCGACGGTCGTCATCGCGATGGGGGGAATCGTGGGTTCCGTATCGGCGGACGATGAATTCGTCACGTTGAAGAACGTCCAGTCGACTCCGATGTCGTCGAGCGAATTAGCCGCCGTCAAGGGGCAAGCCGCTCATTTCGCCACGCCATCGAGCAACGCCGGGCATCCGAACGGGCCCAACGCCAACGAGGGTTGGCACTTCGTCAACATCGTCAACCAGGACAACTGGGTCGATCTCGGCAACGGCATACTCGTCGGCCCCGGGTACCATGGCCTCTGCGGCGCGGCGCTCAACAGCCCCAAGATGTCCATCCCGGGACAAAATCCGATCACCGGTATCGGCGGGGGATGCTGAGTAGATAGCCGAGACAACGGACGGCGTCCCTCCACGGAGGGACGAACGGCGCTCCGAGCCGTCATGCGACGAGCGGGAACGGGCCCGTCACGTGCGCGCGGACCCGAGCTTGGGGGTCGCCAATCGATCGTGCGCTCCTGCGTGCTCGCCGTGCTCGCGCTCGTTGGGACGGTAGCGGCCGCGCAGGTCGACATCGGGGCCGGCTTGCGCATCGACTTGCCGGCGCGATCGATGAAAGACCTGCGGGATCAGAACCTCGTCAGGCAGCGGTTCGATTTCTCTTGCGGCGCCGCGGCTCTCGCGACGATTCTGCGCTACGGCTTCGGGGAAGACGTCGCGGAAGCCCAGATCCTGACTGAGCTGTTCGGCTTGTTGTCGGAGGAGGAGCGCGCGATTGCTCGCGAGACGGGCTTCTCGCTGCTGAACCTGCAGCAGATGGCTCTCGCGCGTGGCTACCGTGCGGCCGGTTTTCGCTTGGAGCCGAATCAACTCGCGATGCTCGGCGCGCCCGTGATCGTTTACATCGAGCCGCGCGGCTACCGACACTTCGCCGTGCTACGCGGCGTGCGCGGCGATCGGGTGTATCTCGCCGATCCGTCGCGCGGCAACATTCGCCTGCCGATGTACCGATTCCTCGACAGCTGGCTCCAGGCCGACGGCACTGGAATCATCTTCGTCGTAGAGCCCGAGACCGGCCTATCGGGCGACGTCATGCCTCTGGCCGTCGCCGGCCCGGGCGTGCCCCAGCCTGAGATCATGTCCGCCCGCGAAATGCTCGCAGTGGGCAACGTGCTCGCGCGTCGTGCCGAACTCCCGAGGTAGCACAGAGGCGACGATGACGACGCTCACACGACGGTTCGCTGCCAGCCACCCCCGAGGGTTCGCCGCGCGGTTTTCTCTTCTTTCGATCATTGCGACGAGCGCGGCCCACGGCGCCGAGCGGCACGCGTGCGAGCCGCCCGTGCTCACGTTGACCGAGGCCGCGGAGTTGCTGCGCATCGGTGCGGACGAGATGGCCGAGCTTGCGCAGCGCAACGAGGTTCCCGCACGCCGCATCGGCGCCGGATGGCGATTCAACTGCGCATCGTTGCTCGAGTGGCTCAATGGCGCCTGGACGCCGACCATTGCGGCCGATGCGGCGCGGGCCGAGGCGCCACGGTCGGTTGTGAACGAGGCGGCTATGCCTCTCACGCCGAGCGGCATGGCCGAGGCGACCGCAGGCGGACCGGCGGCAGGACCGAACGAGTCGACAACGCAGGCGAGCGGGCCGCTGGATGATGACGACGACGATGGCACTCCGATCGGCGAAGCCCCGGAAGAGCGGACGGCCGAGGTTATCTTCCTGCGCGGCCAGCGTGTGCTGCTCGGGCCCGGCGAAGCCGTGCTCGATTTCGGGCAATTCTATATCGAGCTCGACGGCCAGCTGCTCGCGCCGGTCGATGACGCAGTCGTTCTAGCTACCGTCGAGCGCGAAACGCTGCTGACGTCGTTGCAGGGCCGTGTCGGATTCGGCAACGAGATGGAGCTTTTCGTCGGAACGACGTACTTCAATCAAGACAGCGACGCATTCTTCGGCAACCGGAAGATCGCGAGCACGGACACGTCGGACTTCGGCAGCGTGAGCTTGGGCCTGCGCCGCACGCTCATGAGAGAAGGTCCGGGGCGGCCGAACATGATCGGCACCCTCTCGGCGAGCATTCCGACGGGCGATACGTCCCGCGCGCTCGGCGGAGGATTGGCTTTCGTCAAGAGCCTCGATCCGGTGGTCCTGTTCGCGAGCATCGGGTACACACATGTCTTCCGCCGGGAGTCCGCCGACCCGATGCGGCTCGAGCCCGAGGACCGCGTCGATGTCGGTCTCGGTTACGCTCTCGCGCTCAACGACACGCTCGCGCTCAGCATGTCGATTTCCGGGGCTTTCACCGCGGCAACGCGATCCGGAGGCAACGAGCTCCGCCAGCAGGAGAGCTATTCGTTGCGGTTCGGGTTGACCTCGTGGCTCGTCGGCGGCGTCTATATCGAGCCAAGCGTTAGCTTCAATCTAGGCGGTCCCGACGACAGCTTCGCATTCGGACTGACCGTGCCGTATACGCTCGGACGTTGATGCGCTTGCCGGGCTACAAGGCGGCAGCCGCGCGCTCGGCGCGCAGCCGCGACTGTGCGACGCGCCCTTCGCGCGACTCGCTCACTGTATCCGCCTCAATCGCCTCCGGCGCGCCGGCGCCCACCGAGGTCACGGTGCGGGCCTAGGCCTGTAACGACGAAGGCCGTTGTCTGCCGCCAGCGAATATCGAAGCTCCGGTCACCACCGCATCAGGTGCCCCTTAATCACTCGTCTGCTTTACAGCGCCGGCTGCTCTTGCCGAAACAGCGCCCGCCCTGGCTCGAACGTCTCCTTCGCCACCCATCCTTGACGGCGCTCGCTGCCGGATGCGCGGCGGCGCTGGCCCTTCCGCCATGGCACCTCTGGCCCCTATTGATCCCCGCTGGGCAGAAGGCCAGCCCGGCCGTCACACGAAAAGGCGATAGCATCGATGGAGACGAGAATTTGCAGTGATGACGCCTGTCAACGATAGAAAACGATTTCAATTTTGGGCTGATCGCCCGCAGAATCTGCGCGGATTCTCCACATTCGAGCAATGTGATGCGGCGCTCGCCGACCGTAGCCTCGCTCCCGACAACGTTTCGCAGGGATGCGGGAGTTCGAGGCGTATTTGAAATGTGGCCGCCTGGAACACGGTTTCCTCAGGCTGCAGTGCGAAGAGCGCCACGCCGAGAAGCTGGTCGCGTTCAGCTGTAAGAAGCACGGCTTCTGCCCGAGCTGTGGGGCACGGCGGATGGTCGAAACGGCAGCGCTGCTGGTCGATGAGGTACGATTGCCATCTGGGTCTCCTCGATACGATCGCTCAGGATTCGAGACCGAGTCGCTCGTGCCATTGCGCGAGCGATTCGTCCGGGTACTCGTCGAATCGCTTGTCGCGGCGGCCGGCGTGCACGGGCACCCAGCCTGCTTTCGATCCGAGCATGAGGTGCGTGCGCTCGGGCGCGACCGGCAGCTCAGTATCGATCGCCGACGCGAACGGATGCACGAGGTCGGGCCAACCGGGCGCCCAGAGCCAGAGCCCGCTGCTGCAGCGGTTGCAGAAATGCCGCTCGCAACTGCTCTGCGTGAAGCCGCCCTTGCCGTCCGGCACACGCGCGCGGTACACGGCGACGTTCTCGCGTCCCTCGACACGCAGCGTTCCGTAGTCGCCGCCCAAGTTGATGCCGTAGCCGCCGCTGCCGTTCGTTTTGCGGCAGATGGAGCAGTAACAGAGATTGAACGGGACGGGATGGGCGGATTCGACGCTGAATCGCACGGCCTGGCAATGGCAGGATCCTTCGAGCCTCATTGTGTGTTCCTCATCGTGACGAAATCAGGCGCGCGGCGTCTTCGACCGTGCCGCCGTCAAGATCGACGTGCTTGTTCGCAGCGCGCATCGTCTCGTCGTCGACGGCGCCCGCGAGTCCCGCAAGCGCCGCGCGCAGCCCCGGCAACCGCTCGGCCGCGTCCGGTGCCATGAGCACGACGGCGTCGTAGGGCGGAAGTGCGCCGGCAGTATCCTCGAGCAATGTCAGATCGAAGGCGGCGATCCGCCCGTCCGTCGAGAACGCCGAAATCACGTCGACGTCGCCGCCCGCGAGCGCCGCGTACATGAGCGTGCTGTCCATCGTCACGAGGTCGCGAAATGCGAGCCCGTAGCGCGCGCGCAGATCGCGCCATTCGGGCCGGCTGAAGAACTCATAGTCGCCGCCGATCGCAAGCTCGGGCGCGTGAGCCGCGAGATCCGCGATCGCGCGCACGCCGAGCGCCGCCGCGCGCTCACGCGTCATCGCAAGCGCATACGCGTTCTCGAAACCGAGCGCGGCCACGAGCTCGATTGCATGCGTGCTCGCAAGCCACGCCGTCACGTCGCGCATGACGGCCTCGCGGCCGGGATTGTCGGCGCGCTGCATGTGATTGGCCCAGATCGTGCCCGTGTAGTCGACGTAGCAATCGATGCGGCTTGCGGCGAGCGCGTCGAAAGCCACCGTCGATCCCAAGCTCTCGAGCGTCTGCGTGCGAAAGCCGGCCGCCTCGAGCTCGCTCGCAATGAGACGGCCGAGCACGTATTGCTCCGTGAACGTCTTCGTGCCGATCACGACGCGCGGCCTCGCATCGGCCGAGCCGCCGAGCAGCACGGGTGCAAGGCCGGCCGTCAGAAGCGCAATCGTCGCAAGCGCGGCCGCGCTCATGAGCGTGCGATCGCGTCGCGCGAGAGCGATCTCGATGGCGCGTATCAAGCGATCGAGAACGAGCGCGAGCGCGGCCGCCGCGATGCAGCCGACGAGCACGGCCGTGTAATTCTGTGTCTGTAATCCGCTGAAGATGTAGTTGCCGAGGCTCGTCGCGCCGACGGGCGTCGACAACGTCGCGAGCCCCACGACCCAAACGGTCGCCGTGCGAATGCCGGCTACGATGACGGGCAGCGCGAGCGGCAGTTGCACCTCGAGCAAGAGCTGATTGGGCGTCATGCCGAGGCCGCGGCCCGCCTCGATGAGGTCAGGGTCGACGTCCTCGATGCCGGTGACGGTATTGCGCAGCACGGGCAGCGCGCTATAGAGCACGAGCGCGATCGCGGCCGGCAGGAATCCGATGCGCCCGAGCACCGGGACCATGAGCGCGAGCAACGCGAGCCCCGGGATCGTCTGCACGGCGCTTGCGACCATGAGCACGGGCGCGCGCAACGCCTTGAGACGCACGAGCGCAAACGCGAGCGGCAAGCTCAGAGCGATACCGATCGCAAGCGCCGTCACGCTGAGCAGCAAGTGCCGGCCGAGATAATCCGGCAGGAGCTCGAGCTGTTGCGCGAGCGTCGCGCTCACGCGCTGGCTGCCACGCGCGCGATGCGCTCGGCGTGGCGCCTCGGCATGTCCATGAGCGCGCGTACGTACGGGTGCGGGTCGGCCATCAACCCACGCGGCGTGTCGTGGCCGACGATCGCGCCGTCCTTCATGACTGCGATACGGTCGGCGAGCAGCAACGCTTCCGTGACGTCGTGCGTGACGAGCACGACGGTGAGCCCGAGCGCGCGCTGCAGCGTCTTGAGCTCGAATTGCAGCTCGTCGCGCGTGATGGGGTCGAGCGCCCCGAACGGCTCGTCCATGAGCAGCACCTTGGCACGCGCCGCCAGCGCACGCGCGACGCCGACGCGCTGCTGCTCGCCGCCGGAGAGCTCGCGCGGATAGCGGCCGCGAAACTGCGCCGGCGGCAATCCGACCATCTCGAGCAGCTCGTCGACGCGCGCGGCGATCTCGCGCTCGGTCCAATGCAGCAATCGGGGCACGGTCGCGACGTTCGCGGCAACGTCGAGGTGCGGGAAAAGACCGACGCCTTGAAACGCGTACCCGATGCGCCGACGCAAGACGATGGGGTCGAGAGAGCGGACGTCCTCGCCGGCGACCGTGACGCGTCCGGCCGAGGGCTCGACGAGGCGGTTCATCATCTTGAGCGTCGTCGTCTTGCCGCAACCGGATTCGCCGACCAAAGCGAGCAGGGATTCCGCCGCGACCTCGAGGTCGATGCCGCGCACGGCCGGCGCCCCGGCGCCGTCGTAGGTCTTCGATACGTTCTCGAGCGCGATCACGTCCCGCACCATCGTGCAATCGGTTTCGAAAGTAAAGCAGCATACCGGCGGTGGACACGGTCGCTCGATATGGGCATCCTGAACCCTCGAACCGAATCGGAGGGATCCGATGGCCTCAGCGTCCAATCGGCCGGCGCAGTCGCGGAGTTCCGAGCTCGCCGAAAGCTACGTGTGCGTGCGGCAAGCGTCGATGGCCCTCATCGCACCGCTCGAGCCCGAGGATTGCGTCGTTCAGACGATCCCGGAAGTCAGCCCCGCGAAATGGCATCTGGCGCACGCGACGTGGTTCTTCGAGCGCTTTTGCCTGCTCGACGGCGACTCGTCGTACGAGCCCTACGACGAGCGGTTTCTGTACCTATTCAACTCATATTACTACTCGGTAGGCAAGATGCATGGCAGGGCCGAGCGCGGCCTACTGAGCCGGCCGTTGCTGCAAGACGTCCTCGCGTATCGCGATCGTATCGACGAGGCGATGCTCGCGCTCATAGCGGCGCGCGCGGATGACTCCGAGCTCGCGTTCAAGGTCACGCTCGGGCTCAACCACGAGCAGCAGCACCAGGAGCTCCTGCTCACCGACATCAAGCACGTGTTCTCCATGAACCCGCTCGCGCCTGCCTATGCGCCGCAGAAATCGTCGTTGCCGCCCGCCGAGACACGGCTCGAGTTCATCGCGCGTCCGGGTGGGCGTTTCGCGATCGGCGCGGACGGCGCGAGCTTCTGCTTCGACAACGAGACGCCGCGCCACGACGAGCTCGTCGGCGAGCATGCGCTCGCGAACCGCCTCGTCACGAACGCCGAGTACCGCGAGTTCATCGATGCCGGCGGATACGACGACGCCAAGCTGTGGCTCGCCGACGGCTGGGCGCGCGTGCAACTCGGCGAGCTCGAGCGGCCGCTCTACTGGTCGGAGGATCTCGAGACGGAGTTCACGCTCGGCGGCTGGCGAGCGATCGAGCCCGCGGCGCCGGTTGCGCACGTGAGTCATTACGAGGCCGATGCGTTCGCGCGTTGGGCGGGCGCTCGGCTGCCGCTCGAAGCCGAGTGGGAGCTCGCGGCGCAGAACTGCGACGTGCGGGGCAACACGCTCGACAGCGGGTACTTGCATCCGCTGCCCGTCGGATACCGTTCGGCGGCCGGAGAGGCTCGCCAACTCTGGGGCGACGTCTGGGAATGGACGTCGTCGCCTTATGTCGCGTATCCGCGGTTCACGCCGCTCGCGGGCTCGCTCGGCGAGTACAACGGCAAGTTCATGGCGAATCAAATGGTCGTGCGCGGGGGGTCGTGCGCAACGTGGGCCGAGCATCTGCGCGCGACTTATCGCAGCTTCTTCTATCCGCACGACCGCTGGCAGTTTCTCGGTATTAGGCTCGCGAAGGATTGGCAGTGAGCCTGCTCGCCGAAAAGACGGCGAACGTCTCGAGCCCCGGAGAGATGTTCGCCGAGGAGCTCAACGAGATTCTCGAAGGTCTCTGCGACAATCAGAAGCGGATTTCGCCGAAATATTTCTACGATCAGCGCGGCTCGGAGCTGTTCGACGAGATCTGCACCCTGCCCGAATACTACCTTACGCGCACGGAATTCCAGATCATGCGCACCCACCTGCCCGGGATCGCGGCACGCGTCGGACCCGGCGCTGCGGTCATCGAGTTCGGCGCGGGCTCGAACGTCAAGGCCAAGCAATTGCTCGGCGAGCTCATCGAGCCCGTCGCGTACGTACCCGTCGAAATCTCGGGCGAGTACTTGGCCGCGCAAGCCGACGAGCTGGCCCAGACGTTTCCGTCGTTGAGCGTGATTCCCGTCGTCGCGGACTTCACGAAGCCGTTCGATCTGCCGCGTCATCCGTCGGCGCCGCAGCGCAATCTCGTCTTCTTCCCGGGGTCGACGATAGGCAATTTCACGCGCGCGGAGGCGCTCAACTTGCTCGAGGTCATGCGTACCGAGGCCAAACCCGGAGGTGCGCTCCTCATCGGCGTCGATCTCGTCAAGGACGTCGACGTCGTCGAGTCCGCCTACAACGACAGCCGTGGCGTCACGGCCGAGTTCAACTTGAACGTGCTGCGGCACTTGAACGCCGGCGTCGCGGCGAACTTCGATACCGAGCACTTCCGTCACGAAGCCGTCTACGATACGGACCGCGACCGCGTCGAGATGCGCCTCGTCTCGACGAAAGAGCAGACCGTCACGATCGCGGGCGAGACGATACCGTTCGCCGCGGGTGAGTACATCATCACGGAGTATTCGCACAAATACTCGATCGAAGGTTTTGCCGCGCTCGCCGAGCGCGCGGGGCTCGAACCCGAAGCGGTCTGGACCGACGCCGAGGAGCTCTTCAGCGTGCACTACTTGACTGTGCCTTGAAGCGCGCGCTACGGACTTTGCGGCGCGTCTAAGGCCTGTCAGGGTCGAGGTCCGAGAAAGCCGGGCAACGCGGCGGCCTGCTTCACCCAGGTCGCCATCTGCGCTTCTTCGAGCTCGTCGCCTTCGTGGATGTCGAAGTAGCGCACGTCCTTGTGCTTGCTGGCGCCGGGCGGGACCGGTCGCAGCGACGTGCCGCGGAAGAAGGTCACCTTGACATAGTGGGTGAAGACGTGGAACGACAGGAACCAACCCTGGCCCGCGATGCCGTAAAACGGCGAGTTCCACTTCACGGCCTTGCGCACGTTGGGCACGTTGCGCACGATGAGCGCGTCGAGGCGTACCCCAAGGTCGCGCTTCCAGCCCGGCATCGCGGCGATGTACGCCTGCACCGGGGCGTCGCCGTCCGCCTTCGCGATGCGCGGGTTGCCGCCCGAGAGGAGGACGACGGCGACCTTCTCGCCTTTTCGCACCTTGATCGGCTTGGCCTCACTCGCACGTGGCTTGGCCTTCGGTTTCGCCTTGCCAGGCATGCGCTCGGGACGCGGCGGCGTCTTCATGATGATGGTGGCTCCACATTGACCTGAGGGTCTACCGTTTCTTCGCCTGCAGGCCATTCTGGGCTACCGCGGCCTTCACGAGCGCCTTGAACGCGCCCGCGTCCACCGTCTCCCCTTCGCGGATGTCGATCGCCCTTCGCATGTTTCCTTCCAAGCTGGAATTGAAGAGGCGCGATGGGTCTGGGATGCCGGCCCCCCGGGCGAACGTGAGCTTCACGACCTTCGTGTAGGTCTCCCCGGTGCAGACGATCCCGTAGTGCGACCAGACCGGGACCCCCGCCATCGCATTCGACGGCTTCCTCCATTTCCGTTCCTCGACCATCTCGGGGTCGGCTTCCAGGATCAGCGTCCGCATGCGGGCCAAGGTCTCCTCGCGCCAATCTCCCAGGTCGCGGACCCGCTGGTCGATGAGCCGGGAAGCGGGTTTTTTGGTCGCTCGCTCACTGCTCCTCATAACCTTCCCCCCGCTTGCACGAGACGCGCGCTTGGCCTTCGGCTTCGCCTTGGCTCCTTCCTCGACTCGCTTCATATTGCCGCTACCCGCAGATGCCTACGCTATTCAAGTAAACAGGGCCGAGCCAGGAGATAGGCTCACCGTTCCGGATCTCCGGATTCCGCGTCCTTCTTGAGTCGATTCGCGTTCTCGACCTGCTCGTGAGGTGGTGGTTGGTCCGGAAATGGAAATGCTGCTGCGGCCAACATGGAACCGGCCTTTGTGCCTTTCTTGGCCCAGCGAATTCCCCGAATAGCAAGCCACACAAGAACGAGAGCGGCAAGAATCGCAGCGCAAGTCCACAACAGCTGATCTAGGTTTTTCATGCCTGCTTCTACCGGTACATAGTCTATTTCATGCGTATTGCGCGCTAGCTTTGAATTGGCCGGCAGACGTTCAATCTATCCGCGCCAATACCTGCTCCAGGTTGTCAAAGAAATTCTGCCACCCGCCCTTGGCGCCCTGGTACGCCTGCCGCTGATCCTTCCGGAAGCCCGACTGCTCCATGCGCAGATGGGTCCCCGTGCTCGTAGGGGTGAGAGTTCAAGTGACGACACTCTCGAGACCATAGGCACCCCACGTGTAAGACAGTCTGCGCGAAGATTGAAACCGTGGCCCATGACGGGCTTGAAGTCGTTCTTCATGAGCCACTCCTCGATCAGGTGTGGTTGGGTGAGCGCGCGCCAGATCTTTTCCGGCGGAAAAGGTATCTCCCGTTCGACAACGACGGAGAGCGCTTCGGTCGCGGCATTGGTCATTGGTCGATCCTTTTGAGCAGATCTTCGAGGTGGTCGAATCGGCTTTGCCAGAACCCGGCCATTTGGTTTGTCCAGTCGATCAGCTGGGCCAAGGCGCCGAGCTGCGCGCTATAGTGCGTCTGGCGCCCTTCGTGGCGGTCGCGTACCAGCCCGGCCTGCTTCAGAATGCCGAGATGCTTTGACACGGCCGGTTGTGAGACCCCGGACTGAGCTGTCAGGGCCCCCACTGTCTGCTCTCCTTCGCGGCACAGTCGTTCGAAGAGAGCCCGCCGAGTCGGATCGGCGAGCGTTCTGAAGAGCACATCGTGAGCGTTCGGCATTTGGGATCGATAACCTGCCGGCTATTGATTGACTTATAAGCACTGAGATATGTGTGAGTTGGCGTCACTCGGCCACGACGTGGTTGCAATGGTCCGGGACATCCAAGCCGCGAGCAGGCGCCTGCCATCTGGAATCGCCCTGCGCGTTGCGGACTACGAGGATGCCTCAAAACCCTCCGGTAAACGCTAGAATACGCAGCGTTCCGCCCCTGTTTTATTCGAAGAAGCGCGTTTTATTGGAAGCGCCCTCAAATAAGGCAGGGCGGAACCCGCGCAAGAGCGCGGACTGTAAGCGTTTTTTCCGTGGTGATGTAGCTCAGACGGTTAGAGCGGCGGATTCATAACCCGCAGGTCGGTGGTTCGATTCCACCCATCACCACCAGTTACCTCAATTCGGCGGTTGCTCTAGCGTCCAGGCCGCATAGTTCCCGCCTTGCATTCGCCCTTCTTCACGTCACGCGCACTGATGACGAAGTAGTGAGTCAGGCCGCAGCCGGCCTCACTTGGGAATGAGGTACCCCGAGATCGTGATTGTGCACTCCATGGAGCTGAACGAGTCCTGCTCGCGAGCGCACTGCGCCCCGGTCCGTTCCCTCCGTGCCCTCGTGATAGAGCTTGACGAGCTGCGTCGCACGATACTCCTCGGCGCCGGAGTTGGTCGTCCCGTGGAACGTCATGGGCAGCAGATTCTTTGCTACAAATGTCTCAGAGATCGAAGTTGAAGCTCAGCTGATAACGGCGCCCCCAGGTCTCGTAGATGTTGTCGACCGCCTGCGCGCCGAAACGCCCGCCTCCGGTCGCCGCGATGATCGGCGGATCCTCGTCGAAGACGTTCTGAACGTTGAACGTCAACCGCCAGTTGCCGCCGCCGCGCGTCTCGCCCTCGTAGCCGAGCAGCAGGTTGGTCCAGGCCTGCGACTCGACGGTGTTATCGTCGATGTCGATGCCCTCGACCCAGGTTCTGTCGAGCAGCACTTCGTCGATGTAGCGTTCTTGAAGCTGCACGGACCAGGGACCGAATCTGTATGACGCCGTCATATTGACCGTCACTTCTGGAAACGTGGTGAGCCCTCGCGCCCCAGCAAGCTCATCGGGCACGCTGCCGGCAACCGTGTTCGTGCGCGTATCTAGCGTGCCGCCCAGGAGCCTGAGGCCGAAGGACTCGTTCGGGCTCGCGAACCAATCGACGTCGCGATTGTAGGCGATCTCGTAGTCGACGCCGCGCACCTTGGCCTGGTCGAGGTTCAGATACGGCCGGAATACCCGCGTCAGCGTGCCCGTGTTGTCGCGAATCACGTATTCGCAGAGTACGCCGTTGAGCGCGCACTCCCGGACGATGTCGTCGTCTGCGAGAGTCGCGATCGAGTCGGCGATGTCCACCTCGTAGCGGTCGACCGACATGCGCAAGCCCTCGGCCCAGCCCGGCTGATATACGAGACCGAACACGATCGTGTCGGCGACTTCGGGCCCGAGGTCCGGATTGCCGACCGCCGTCGACGTGACCACCACGTTCATCTGACCAGTCGCCTGGTCGGTCGTGATCGTGCCGCCGCCCGGCGAGTTGTCGAACCGCTCGGCAAACGTCGCCTCACGCACATCACGCGATTTCGTCGCCCGGAAGCGCACGTCGCGCGCTAATTGGAAATCGAGACCGGTCTTCCATGACTCGACGCGCCCGACGCTCGAGTAGTCCGACGAGCGGTACGCGAAGCTCGTGCCGAGCCGCTGGTTTTCCGACGAGGACTGCCAAACCGGCACGTTGACCTCACCGAACCACTCCCAGACGTCGTACTGCCCGGACAAAAGCGAGACGGTGGAGAACTGATGCAGATTCGGGCTGCCGCCGGACCAGGCCGAGGCGATGCCGCGAATGCCGAGCTCGGGCGCGTTGAACGGCGGGCCGAGCGTATCGACGTCGACGGGGAAGCCTTCGTCCGTGAACGACTGGTCGCGATAGGTCAAGCCCGTCGCAAGCGAGACCGGGCCGGCCCCCCACCCGTCGGAAATCTCGCCCGTGACCAGGAGCTCCGCGAAATCCTGCTCGACGACGCCGATGCCGTATTTCGGCGTCATGAGGTAGGCGGCGGCTTCCGGCGAGATTTGACCGTTGCCCATGATGTTGAACGGCACGCAATCGCTGATCGAATTGTCGAGACCGATCGGAGACGCGAGCGGAAGATTCTCGTCGCGCGAGCTGACCTGCCCCTGAATCGCCGGCGTTGCGGCGAGCTCGGCCGGTGTAGGGTTGTAGCGCTGCACGTTGCAGACGATCGTGCCCGTGCCGCGATCGGCCGCGGCGACGAGATCGATGACGCCGTCCATGTCGACGTCGCGCATGTCGCCATACACTTCGACGGCATCGATAGCCAGGCTGACACGGTCGACTCGCAACGAGCCGAACTCGCCCGTCAACTTCTCGCTTCGGCCCGACTGCCATGAGAACCGCATTTGCCAGTTGTCGTTCATCGCCCAATCGACGCCGAGACGGTACGACTCTGTGTCGAAGTCGTTGAGGGACACCCCGTTCGTGTCGACGTCGAGCACGCCGGGGTAGCTGCCCGCTTTGGAAATGCGAAACGAGCCGCGATTCTCCGCATCCATGATGGCCGCGACGCTGTCCGGCAGGTACGCATTCTGACGATATACGGTAGGCGACCAGATGCTCGACCACGTCGCGGCGCTCACGAACGACGTGCTGTTCGACTCGACGGAGCCGACGAGAAGATCCGCGAAAAGATCGACCGTATCCGTCAGCGCGAACTTGACGCTGAAGAATGCATTCGTCTGCTCGACTTCGGAGCCGCTCGGGCCGCCGAACTGCGTCAGGTGTGAGGTCAAGGCATCCGGGCCGCCGGAAATGAATGACGCGTCATTGAGATCGCCGTCGTCGAACGGCACGATGGCGCTGCCGTCATCCGTGAAGCGCATGCGGGACAGCGCGCTCGTCGGCGGAACGCCGAATGGGGGACCGATCCACCCGTTGACGTGCGTGGCGCGCGGCGCAAGCCAGGGCACGGTGATCCGCTGCGGATTCGTGCCCGGAGGATCGGACGCGCTCCAGGCCGGGTTTTGGAGGTATCCGGAGCGCCGGAACCAGCCTGGAAGATCGGCCGGGTTGCGATTGATTTCGTCGACGTGACGCGCTTCGATCGAGCCGATGATGTTGATGCGCTCCCCGATCTCGGTGCCGCCCGCGAACGAAACGTTCCAGTTCTTGCCGTCGTTGTTGAAGTCGTTCATGCCCGTGCCGGCGCCGAACGTGAGGCCCTCGTATTCGCGATTGAGGACGAAATTCGTGACGCCGCCGAGCGCATCGGCCCCGTAGGCCGCCGAGGCGCCTCCCGTTACGACATCGATCGAGCTCAAGAGCGCCGTCGGCAGCGTATCGACGTTGACCTGGCCGCGCTTGTCGGCCGGCGGGACGCGCGAGCCG
>Ga0209320_10000940_pt1 | contig 15013 bp, 9 predicted proteins | sample Rifsed13ft4_FD_184008 | JGI IMG/M metagenome (GOLD analysis project Ga0209320, IMG submission 184008) | Soil microbial communities from Rifle, Colorado, USA - sediment 13ft 4 (version 2) | ecosystem: Environmental > Terrestrial > Deep subsurface > Rock core/Sediment | place: Rifle, Colorado... | reverse complement strand
CGCGCCGTGAATCGGGCGCCCGACGCGCGCAGCGCGTGCTTCATCACGGAGAGCCAGCGGCGCGGAAGCCCCGTGGCGTCGAGGTCGTAGAACGTCGGGACGACCTCGTTCTCGAGGAGATCGTAGAACTGCCCCGCCGCCGTCGCGTCGGCTTCGGCGCTCGTCTCGCCCGATTCGGCGGACGTGATCGCCCAGCCGTTGTGCCCGTCGAATCCCTCCTCCCACCAGCCATCGAGCGTGCTGAGCTGCGGCACGCCGTTCAGCCCGGCCTTCATCCCGCTCGTCCCGGACGCCTCCATCGGCACGCGCGGCAGGTTGAGCCAGAGATCCACCCCCTGCACGAGGACGTGGGCCATGTGCAGGTCGTAGTCCACGACGAACGCGATGCGGCCTTCGAAGCGGGGATCGCGCGTCGTCTGGTAGACCTCCTGCAGCACCTGCTTCCCGGGCGTGTCCGCGGGATGCGCCTTCCCCGCGAAGACGATCTGCACGGGCCGCGCCGGATTCGTCAGGATGCGCAGCAGGCGCTCCACATCGTGGAAGATCAGATTCGCCCGCTTGTAGGTCGCGAAGCGGCGCGCGAAGCCGATCGTCAGCGCGTCGGGAGCGAGGAGGACGCCCGAGCCCACGAGCTGCGCCGCCTCGCGCGAGCGCTGCGCGAACGCGTGACGCGCCTCCTCGCGCACGAGCGAGAGCAGCGTGCGCTTGAGCCGCATATGCGCGCGCCAGAGCTGCTCGTCGTCCAGTTCGAGCACGCGCTCCCAGAGCTCCGGATCGTCCACGCGCGTCCCCCACCCCTCGCCCAGGTGGCGGTCGAGCAGGTCCATCACGGTGTAGGCCATCCAGGTCGCGAGGTGGACCCCGTTGGTGACGTGGCCGACGGGGATCTCACTCACGCGCAGCGCCGGCCAGAGCGACGCCCAGAGGTGGCGGGTGACCGCTTCGTGCGGCCGGGACACGCCGTTGACGCGACGGCAGAGGCGGATGGCCGCCACCGGCATGTGGAAGAGCGCATGGTCCACGGCGGGATGACGGCCGAGCGCCACGAACCGCTCACGGCTGATCGCCATCTCGTCCCAGATCGGCCCCGCGCATTGGGCGACCTGCTCCGTCGGGAACATGTCGTGACCGGCCGGCACCGGTGTGTGCGTCGTGAAGCTGCTCGTCGCGCGCACCCGTTGCACCGCCTCATCGTACGGCACGCCGCCAGCCACGAGTTCACGCACGCGCTCGATGAGCATGAACGCGGCGTGCCCCTCGTTGGCGTGCCACGCCGCGGGCTCGATCCCGAGCGCGCGCAGCACGCGCACGCCTCCGACGCCGAGCAGCCACTCCTGCCGCAGGCGCAGCTCGGGACCGCCCGCGTACAGCTTGCTGAGCAGGCCGCGGTCCTCGTGGTGATTCTCCTCCAGCTCCGTGTCGAGCAGATAGACCGGCACGCGCCCCACCGCGAGCCGCCACGCCCGGACGCGCACGTCACGCCCCGCGGTGCGGACCACCGTGAGGTACGGCTCCCCGCGCGGGCCGCTGATCGGCTCGAGCGGCGTCTGGCGCGGGTCGAGGTGATCGTCCACGTCCTCCTGCCAGCCGTCCAGGCGGATGCGCTGGTCGAAGTAGCCGCCCCGATAGAGAATGCCCACGCCGACGAGGGGCACGCCGAGGTCGGACGCCGTCTTGCAGTGGTCGCCGGCGAGCACGCCGAGACCGCCCGAGTAGATCGGCACGCTGTAGTAGACCCCGAACTCGGCGCAGAAGTAGGCCACCGTCCGGCCGCGGAGCGCGGGGTACGTCGTCGCGAACCAGGTGAGATCCGCCGATTTCTCGGACGCCAGCCAGCGCATCACCGCGTCGTACCGGGCCAGGAAGTACCGATCGGTCGCGCATTGCGCCAGCCGCTCCGCCCCGACCTCGCCCAGCATCCGGAGGGGATCGTACCGGTTGCGGATCCACAGGTGCTCGTCAATCGAACGGAAGAGCGCGCGCGCCTCGCGATTCCAGCTCCACGACAGATTGCAGGCGAGGTCGGCGAGGCCGGCGAGGCGCGGCGGGAGAAGCGGGAAGCTCGGTGGCATTGGGGAGGTGTGCTCGCGCGGGGCGCCCGGCGATGTAGACGAAGAAGGTAGCGTGCGAGGCGCGACGCGGGAAAGATCGTCGGCTGCGGGCGCGTGCTCGTCGGACGTTCCCCTACGCGCGCCGGGGAAGCGTCCGCCTTGACGGACGGGCGGCGAGCGCCCATGCTGGCAGATGGGGGAAGGGGTTTCGCGCGAAGCTCCCCGGCGGAGGGACGCTCCATGAAAGCCCGCGACATCATGATGACGCATCCGTCCGTGGTGACACCGGACGACACGATGGCGGCCGCGGCGCGGATCATGCGCGATCGCAACCTCGGCGTGCTTCCCGTCATTGACGATCTTCTCAGTCGTTGCCTCGCGGGCATCCTCACCGACCACGACATCGTCGTGCGGTGCGTCGCCGAGGGGCACGAAGCCGGCTGCCGCGTGCGCGATCACATGACGACGGCACGACTGGTGTGGGTGGACGCCGACGCGGACGTGAGCGAGGTGGCGGCGAAGATGGAGGAGGCCGGGCTCCGGCGCATTCCCGTGCTCGACGAGGGCCATCGTGTCGTGGGCGTCGTGGTGCTCGCGGACCTCCACGTGCGGGTCCGGTTGAGCAACCCGGTCCTGGTCGAGGAGCTCGAGCAGCACCTCTATCCGCCGGGCGCCGCGACGACCTGAACCCGGCGCGGCGGCGCAGCGGCGCGGCAGCTCGCCGCCCGCCGTTGGCGGCCGGGAGCGCGCGGCGTATTATCGGTGCACGGACGGACGCCGTCGCGAGGCCCCACTGACACGAGGAGACTGACGATGGGACGAGGTGACCGCCGTTCGCGGCGCGGGAAGATCTATCGCGGCACGTACGGCAAGCGGCGGCCGCGGCCGAAGCGGAAGAAGAAAGGAGCGAGCGCCGCCAAGAAGAAGTGAACGTCACGGCGGGCGCCGCCGCTCACGCCCGCTCGATTCCCGCCCTGCCCCGCCGCACCACCCACGCGCTCGCCGTCTCCACCGGCGCACCCGGCCGCGAGACGAACGGCACCGTCCGGTAGTCCGCGCGCCACTCGTCGGGCGTCACCGCGCACGTCACGTAGCCCCGCCGCGCGTTCTGCCACTTGAGGTGCGGGTTCTCCGGCATCGTGCGCTCGTTCACGTTCTGCGAGCGGTCCGCGCCGTCGCCTCCGGACGAGATGCTCGTCCCCACGAACTCGGCGGCGACCGCCGGCGCGCCGGGCCGCGTGAACCCGGCACGCAGCTCGTTCACCCAGTTGGAGTGGATGTCGCCGCTGAGCACGACGGTCCGGTTGGGCGCGCGCTGCGCGATCGCGCCCAGGAGCCGGTCGCGCGCCACGGGGTAGCCGCCCCACGCGTCCATGTGGCTCCGCACCTGCTCGCCCGGCGTGTCGTCGAACGGGGCCATCATCACCTGTTGCGCGATCACCTGCCACCGCGCCCTGCTCGTGGCGAGGCCGTCCACCAGCCACTGCTCCTGCGCGTCGCCCAGCAGCGTGCGCGTGGGGTCGCCCCAGGTGCCGCAGGGCACCACGCGGGTGCCGTCGCCGCACGCCTGATCGCTCCGGTACTGGCGCGTGTCGAGCACCCAGAACCGCGCGAGCGCCCCCCAGTCGAGCGCGCGCGTGATGTTGAGATCGGCCCACGACCGCGCGCGCGGCACGCGCACCGGCTGGTGCTCCCACCACGCCTGGTACGCCGCGGCGCGGCGCGCGCGCATCTGCTCTTCCGACTCGAACTCGTTCTCGCCGACGAGCCCGGCGTAGTTGTTGTCCACCTCGTGGTCGTCCCACGTGAGGATCCACGGGCACTTCGCGTGCGCCGCGCGGAGGAGCGCGTCGGTCTTGTACTGCGCATACCGGATGCGGTAGTCGGCCAGCGCGATGCACTCCGGGTTGGCGTGGCGGCGGACGCGCCCGTCAATCGCCGCGTATTCATAGATGTAGTCGCCGAGGTGCGCGACGAGGTCCAGCTCCTCCGCGGCGAGGTGCTGGAACGCGGTGTAGAGCCCCTGCTCCCAGTGCTGGCAGCTCACGAAGGCGAAGCGGAGCGGTTGCGTCGCGCCCTCGGCGGGCGCGGTGCGTGTGCGGGCCACCGCGCTCACCGCGCCTCCGGCCGTGAACCGGTAGAAGAACCAGCGGTCCGGCGGGAGCCCCTGCACGTCCGCGTGGATGCTGTGTCCCAGCTCCGGCGCCGCCGTGGCGCGGCCGCGCTGCACGACCTTCGCGAACCCCTCGTCCTCGGCGACCTCCCACGTGACGACCACGCGGTCGCCACTCATCCCGCCGTCGGGCTCGAGCGGCTTCGGCGCGAGCCGGGTCCAGAGCATCACGCCGGTGGGCGTGGGATCTCCGGAAGCGACGCCGAGCGTGAACGGGTCGTCGGCCAGGAGCGGGTGATGCCGCACGCGCCACTCGTTGGGGACGGCGGCACAGAGCGCGGCGTAGCGGGCGAGGTCGGCGACGTCGGCGACGAAATGGCGGCGATCCATGGGTAGGTGCGGACGAGGGTTGCTCTAACGTACACGCGCGGCGCCGCGTCGCACCGTCACGAGTCGGTCACATCGGGTCCCGTCGGAACGGCGCGCGCGCCCAGACCACCTTCCCGCCCAGAATGGTCAGCACGGCCTGCACGTCCTTGATGCGCGCCGGCGTAATCCGGAAGAGATCCTCGGAGAGCACGGTGACGTCGGCCAGCATGCCCGGCGCGAGCTTCCCCTTGATCCGCTCCTCGCCCGCGGCCCAGGCGGTGTTCACGGTGTACGACCGGAGCGACGTCTCCACGTCGAGCCGTTCCTCCGGGAACCAGCCGCCCGCCGGCTTGCCGTCGAGCGTCTGCCGCGTGACGGCCGCGTAGATGATCTTCATCGGGTCGGCCGTGTACCAGCTCGCGTTCGTGCCGGGCCAGTCCGAGCCGAAGAGGAGCGGCACGCCCGCCTTCCGGAACGTGTTGAACGCGTACGCCCAGCGCGAGCGCGTGCCGATCCGCTCTTCCATCCACCGCATGTCGTCTATCGCGTGGTACGGCTGCACCTCCGCGATCACGCCGAGCCGCGCGTAGCGGCGCGCGACGGTCGAGTCGCGGATCACCTGCGAGTGAATGATCCGCCAGCGCCGCTCCGTCGGGCCGTTGACGGTCATCACCTTCTCGAAGAGCGTGAGCAGCGTGTCTATCGCCTCGTCGCCGATGGCGTGCACGTGGGCCCAGTAGCCGGAGGAGTCGAGGCCGAAGAGGAGGCGCTCCATGTTCCCCGGCGGCATCATCCCCGAGCCAGGGCCCGAGGTCGCCCCGGTGTTCGTCGAATCGCGCCACTCGCCGCGCCGCCCCGAATGCAGTTGCGGCTCGTAGAACCGCGCGGTCGAGTTGCCCTGGATGCCGTCCACGAAGCCCTTGAGTCCGCCGATCCTGAGCAGCTCGTCGCCGAACCCCATCGGCACGCCCGCCATCCGGAGATCGTCGTACTTGTCGAGCGTGGGGCGCGCGTAGACGCGCAGGGTGAGCTCGCCCCGTGCCTTGAGCGCGTGGTAGACCTGGAGCTGCTCCGGCGGCGTGATGTCGTGAATCCCGGTCACGCCCAGCTCGGCGAGGTGCGTGAGCGCCGTGCGACTCTCGCGGAGCCGCTGCTCAAACGACTTGGGGGGGATCGCCGCGCGCACGCGGCGAAGCGCCTCGCCCGTCACGCGCCCGGTCGCCGCGCCGCCCTCGCACTCCAGCCCCTGCACGGGCGCGGCGCAGGAGAGCGCGGCGAGCACGAGCGCCCGGCCGTTGGCGAGGTACGCGCTCCGGTCGAAGCGATTGATCAGGACGGGCGTGATCGGGGTGATGGAGTCGAGCATCGCGCGGTGCGGACTGAAGCGCGCGCGGGACGGTGCGGCACCGCCCGCCGCGCCGCGCCCCGCTGCGCCGCGCCCCGCCGCGCCCGCTGCGCCCGTCGCGCCCGGCGAGTTCGCCGACCATTCCTCGTATGCCCCCCAGTCGCCCCCCGTGATCCAGGCACCGACCGGAAGCCGGTCGCGCGCCTCGCGAAGGCGCTGCACGAGCGTCGCGGCGTCGCTCACGTCGAGCAGGTTCGCGCCGAGGAGGAGCGCGCCGGCACTCGCGAAGTGCGTGTGGTCGTCAATGAAGCCGGGCGTCGCGAAGCGCCCGCCCAGGTCAATCACGCGCGTGGCCGGCGTCCGGTGTCGCTCCATCTCGGCGCTCGTGCCCACGGTGATGATCCGGTCGTTGCGGACCGCGAGCGCTTCCGCCCACGGCCGCGCGGAATCACCGGTCCAGAGGCGGCCGTTCCGGAGAATGAGATCGGCGGGCTGCGCAGCGAGCGCGAGCGGAAGGCCGCACGCCGCGAAGGCGATCAGGACGCGTCGGATCATCGGGCGCTCGCGTGGAGGAGAAACCGCCGGAGGGCACGCCATGCTGGACGGGGCCGCGCTTACGGCACCACCGTCCGCGGCGGACGCGCCGGCCGCGTGCCATTCATGCGCGGCCGTGGCCCGTTCGCCACTTCGACCGTGAGTTCCCGGACGTAGTCCGTGACCTTCGCATAGTGCGGGTAGTCAATGAACTCCGGCTCGTCGGTGCGCTGGTGATAATCACCGTGCAGCCCGGTGAAGAAGAACGCGATCGGAATGCCCGCCAGTGCGTAGTTGTAGTGATCGCTCCGGCCGTAGATGTTGTTGTAGCCGGACCAGGCGATCGTCGAGTCGAACTTGTAGTCGAGCGCGAGCGGCGTCGCCCGCTTCTGGTTCACCGCGGTGACCATCTCGCCCAGGTCCCGGGAGTCGAACGACGAGCCCACGACTCCGAGGTAGTCGGGCCCGCCTCCCGGCAGGTCTTCGGCGCGGCCGCGGCCGATCATGTCCATGTTGATCTGCGCCACCACCGAGTCAATCGGCACGGTGGGATTGCGCACGAAGAACGCGGAGCCGACGAGCCCGCCCTCCTCGCCGGTGTGCCACACGAAGAGCGTGGAACGCTTCGGCTTCACCCGCATCGCCTGGATCGCCTCGGCGATCTCGAGCATCGCCATCGAGCCCGAGCCGTCGTCGTCGGCGCCGTTGTTGATCGAGTCGAGCCGCGGCCGCGGAACCAGCTTCCTGATGCTGTCCATGTTCACGCGGATCGTCGCGAGCTGTTCGGGCGTGAGCTGGATCATGTTGTTCGCGAGCAGCATCCGGTTCCGCGCGTTGTTGAACGCCTTGAGCGAGTCCCGGTCCACGGGCGTGTTGAACCCCACGTGATCGTTGTGCGAGCCGATCGCCACGTATTGGTGCTTGAGCACCGGATCGCTGCCCGGGATGATCCCGACGACGTTACGCGCGAACTCGCTCGGCAGCTCGACGTAGTCGAGCGACGCCGTCACGGTGCCGCCCCTCGTGCCGGCGGTGAGCCCGTCCACCGCGCGGCCGCCGAAGAGCCGTGAGGCCGCGGCCCGCGTCAGGCGAATGACCGCCTGCGGCGCCAGCGCGTCCACCTGCGCCCGGGCGAGCGCGAGCGAGTCCACCGGCGCCGGCGCGGCGGCTCCGCGGCCGCCGGCGCCGCGGCCCCCACGCCCGCCGCCGCTCTGCGTCGCCACGGTCGGTGTGTTGAGCGCCACGCGCTGTGCCGGCGACAACGCATCGAGGTCCATCGTCGCGATGGCGACCGCCTCGGCGAAGCGCGCGGGACCCGCCGGGAACCCGCCCCGCCCGCGCCCGCCGCCGGCCGCGCCGCGACCCGCGGGCTGCGGTGGCGCGGGAAAGAGCACCACGAACTTCCCGGCCGCCTGCGCGGCGGTGATCTGGGTCGTCGTGTCGCCCGCGGTGCCGCCGAGAATCACCTCGGCGTCGCTGATGGGCCGGGGCGCGCGCGTGCCCGGCACGGCCACCCACTCCTCGTTCCACGCGAGCGGACTGCCGCTGGCCGTCAGGCGTGAGTGGTTCGTGAACTGGCGCAGGTGATATGGCAGCACCTGGAACCAGGTACCGTTGTGGCCGGCGGGCTGCACGCCGAGCCGCTTCAGCTCGGCCGCGATGTACGCCGTACCTTTCATGTTCCCGACGCGCCCCACCTGGCGCCCCTGCATCGAGTCGTCCGCGAACTGGTAGAGCCGGATCTGCAGGTCGCGCGCGGTGATGGCAGCCGTGGTCGGGGCCGGCGTCATCTTCGGCGGGTTGCCGTGCTGATTGAGCCGGCCGGGCGCCTGCGCGAGCGCGGACGTGAGCAAAGCCGAGGAAACCGCTGCGATCGAGACGAACGACACGTGTCGCATCCGAACTCCGTGATGAGGGGTCCGGGAATAGTCTGGCGCGTGGGACGGGGGGCGCGCCAGTGCCGGGGCGTCCGCGCACCAAACGCCGGGCGGCCGCGCGGTTGCCCGCGCGGCCGCCCGTGAGCCGTCTCGGGTGGGGAGCGCGAGCCGGCTACTCCTGCGTCACCGCCTTCATCGCGCCCCGCGCGTGCTTCTTGAACCAGTCGCGGAGATAGAGCTGCGTGCGGATGTAGTTCGACGGCTTGGAGCCCGTGCCGTGCCACTCCTCGTTGAAGCGCACCATCGCGGTGGGAACTTTCCGGATCTTGAGCGCCTCGTAGAACTCCTCCGTCTGGCTGATCGGCGTGCGCAGGTCGTTCACGCCCGTCATCAGCATCGTCGGCGTCGTCACGTTGCCCACGTACATCAGCGGCGACCGGCGCAGGTGCTCGGTCGGATCCTCCCACGGGAACTTCTCGAAGTTCCGGTACCAGCCGGGACCGTCGGTCGTGCCGACGAAGCTGATCCAGTTGATCACGGGGCAGTTCGACGACGCCGCCGCGAAGCGGTTGGTGTGGCCGACGATCCACGCCGTGAGCACGCCGCCGCCACTGCAACCGTAGACGAAGAGGTTCTCGGTGTCTATGTAGCCCTTGGCGATCACTTCGTCCACGCCCTTCATCAGGTCGTCGAAGTCCTTGCTCGGATACGCGTTCTTGATCGCGTTGCCGAACTTGCTCCCGTACCCGGTGCTGCCCCGCGGGTTCGTGTAGAGCACCACGTACCCGTTCGCCGCGTGCTCCTGGTAGGTAAAGTTGAACCCGACGTTGTACATGCCGTGCGGCCCGCCGTGGATCTCCAGGATGAGCGGGTATTTCTTGTTGGGATCGAAGTCCGGCGGCTTCACGATCCAGCCCTGGATGCGGAAGTTGTCGAGCGACGTGTACCAGATCTCTTCGACCTCGCCCAGCTTCTTGCCGTGCAGGACGTCGCCGTTCACATCCGTGAGCTCCCTGATTTCCGTGGGGCGCCGGAGGTTGAACGTGACGACGTCGGGCGGGTCGTTCGGGGCCGACCGCGTGCCCACGGCCGTGCCGTTGGCGTGGATGTCGGACACGTTCAACATGTGCTTGCCGTCCGTCACCTTGCGCGCCTGCCCGCCGAGCGTCACGAAATGCAGGTTCTGCGACCCCTCTTGCGACACGCTGAAGTAGATGCCGCTGCCGTCCTTCGCCCACGTGAGATTCTGCGGCGAGCGGTCCAGGTCGAGCAGAAGCTTCGAGCCCGACCCGTCGCTGTTCATCAGGTAGAGCTTGGAGTCGGTCCAGGTGTCGGTGGTCCAGTCGTAGCCGGTGTAGGCGATCTGCTTGCCGTCGGGTGAGATCGAGGGACTGCCGTCGGGCCCCTTGCGGGTGGTGAGCTGGCGGACCGCGCCGGTGTTGACGTCCACGGCGTAGACCTCGGACTCACGCCACTCATACTCGAAGTCGGGCACGCGCGGGCCCGCGCCGTAGACGAGCGACCGGCCGTCGGGCGTCCACTGCGCCGCCGCGGCGCTCCACTCCCCGCTGGTGATCTGTCGCGGCGTGCCGCCGTCGGCGGGCACGACGAAGAGGTGCTGCACCGCGTCGGCGGTGAAGCCCTGGCCGTCCTGGCGGTAGTCGAGCTTCTCCACGACGCGCGGGGCCGGCGTCCACGTCGCGCCGCGCGGCCGGAAGGCCGTCGCCTGTCCTTCCGCGCGCCAGCCCGGCGCGGTGCTCGGCACCTGCATCGTGAACGCGATCTGCTTGCCGTCGGGCGACCAGCGGAGGCCGCCGGGCGAGGCCGTCACGCGCGTGACCTGCGTGACCGCGCCTTCGGCGTCCATGTAGCGCACGAAGATCTGCGGCGTGTTGTTCGGCTCGCCCTGCGCGGTGTACGCGATGCGCGTGCCGTCCGGCGACCAGATGGGCGCGCCGCCGTCGAGGAGCTTGCGCGGCTTGGAGCCGTCGGCGTTCATGATGTAGATCGAGGACTGCCGCCGGTCGTTCAGCTTGTCAATCCAGTTGCGGGAGTAGATGATCTGGCTCCCGTCGGGCGAGAGCTGCGGATTCCCGACGCCCTCCCACTCGAGGTAGTCCGCGAGCGTGAGCCGGTTAGATGGCTGGGCGGCGAGGGCCGGCGCGAACGCCAGCACCGCGACGAGGGCGAAGAGCGGGGAACGTCTCATGGAGTACCTCCGGCAGGCAAAGAACAGAATGCAGATCAGATTCCGATAATAGGGTTACGCCGTCCGGCACGCCAGCGCTCGGCGCAGCGGTCGGGAGCGCGCCGCGCACCGCCGACCGGACGAGCTACACCGGCGTCGCCGCCGTCTCCCGCGGGAACTTGAGCCCGCGCTCCACTTCGTCCTGCGCCGCGAGCAGCCGCTCGACGCCGGCCGAGACCTCGACGGCGAGGCCGATGTGCGTCGTGAGGCCCTCGACGGTGCCCGAGCCGGCGTGGAGGCGCAGGAGATTCAGGCGAATCGTCTCCAGCGCGCCCACGGCGTCACCGAGTTTGTCATGGATGAGGTCGCGGTCGGCGCGCACCGCGGCGTACTCACCGGTAGTCGCGGCATCACCGGCATCCGCGAGCGCTTCGTGCAGCTCGTCGTGGCGCTTGCGCAGGATCTGCGCGTCGTCACGCAGCCGGTGGATGATCCCGGGCAGATCGCCGAGCGCCTGCCGTGTCTCCTTCGGCAGGGAGTCGTAGAGGTTCTCGGCGGCCATTCCGAGCGAGAGCTCCGTGGCGCGGTGCGTCATCGCGGTTCCGAGCACGCGGTGGCCGAGGAGTCTTTTCGCGACGGAGAACGCGAGTTTGCCGATGCGCCCCATCCAGAGCTTCGCCCACATCTCGGTCGAGACATCACGGCGGCGCTCGAGGAGCGCGAGAGCGGCCGTCGTCGCCGGGATCGCTGTCAGCAACGCGATCAGGGCCGCGTACGAGGTGAGGTTGTTCACGAATCTGAACGCCGCCGGCGCGAGAGGATTGGCAAAGGTGAGCCAGACTACGACCGGGAGCGAAACTCCGAGCACCGGCCACGCGATTCGAGCGGTGCTCGCGAGCACCTTCTCGAGCCGCGTAGGTCCGCGTCCGTGTTCGATCGCCAGCTCCTCACGGGACTGCTCGATCTCCGCCTTGAACGAGGGGCCCAAGTCCTCGCGCGCGAAGCCGAGCAGCATCATGCGCCGCGCCGCACCGACGAAGTACGCGAACGGTCCCGCCGTCATGCCAAGCGCGAAGAGCCCGAATCCCGCTGCGTTTCCGTAGAAGGTCGCGAGCCCGACCGACACGCCAAGGAGCACCGGCGGATAGGCGAGCGATCCCCCGCCGTCCAGCCGCCCGTTCCGCTTCACGAACGCCCTGATCGCCGCCGGCAATTCCCGCCGCTGTTCCAGCGCCACGCCGAGCTGTTCGGCCAGCGCCTCCGCGCTCGCGGGCCGGTGTTCGGGCTCCTTGGCGAGGCACCGGTCCACGAGCGCCGCCAGTTTGCGCGGCACCGCGAGCCCGAGCGACGCGAGGGCAGGCGGCACCTCCGTCACGTGTTTCGCGAGCACCTCCGTCGCATTCTTCCCCTCGAACGGCAGTCGCCCCGAGAACGCGTAGAACGCCGTCGCGCCCAGTCCGTAGAGGTCGCTGCGCGGGTCAATCTCCGTCCCGAGCGCCTGCTCGGGGCTCATGAACTCCGGCGTCCCGGTCACGCCCTCGCCGAGCGAGTCGCCCGCGGCCGCCGCAATGCCGAAGTCGGCGACGAGCGCGCGCCCCGTCGCCGCTTCGAGGAGGATGTTGTCCGGCTTCACGTCGCGGTGCACGAGCCCCTGCGCGTGCGCGTACGCGAGCGCGAACGCCGCCTCGCGGAGCACGCGCGCGCCCTCGGCGGCGGGGAGCGGCCCGCGCGTCCGCACACGATGCGCGAGCGTCTCGCCGTCTATGTACGCCATCACGAAGAACACGAACCCGCCCACGTCGTCCACGGCGTGAATCGGGATGATGTTGGGGTGTGACAACTTCGCGGCGAGCCGCGCCTCTCGCAGGAAGCGCGCGCGCAGCGCGGGGTCGCCCGAGCGCTCCGGCGGCAGGAGCTTGATGGCCACCGGGCGGTCGAGGTGGACCTCGCGCGCGAGGTACACGATCCCCATGCCGCCGCGGCCCAGCTCCCGTTCAATCGAATAGCGGCCCGCCAGCGCGAGCTGGAAGGAGAGGAAGAGCGGATCCGCGGAGGGGCCGAGCTGGGGCATCCACCAACTTACGCACGACCACGACACACCGCGATCCGCATCTTGCGCGGGAGGCCGGCGCGCGGCAACGTCCGCTCCTCCTCTCCCGAGAGACGTCGTGAAGCCGTGATCATCCGCCGGAGCCTTGTCGTTCTCGCGCTACTCGTCGGCGCCGCCTGCAGGGACAGCACCGCCCCTCCCAAGCCGAGCGCGCTGGTCGTGGTCTCGGGCCCGCCCGGCTCGTCAACGGTGGGCAGCCAGATCGCGACCATCTCCGTCACCGTCAGGGACGAGAAGGGAAACGCGATGGCGGGGCAGCCGCTCAGCGTGAGCGTGAGCGGCGGAGGGACCGTCACCGGCGTACCGGGCAAGACGCAGGCCGGCGCGACCGCCGTCGGCACATGGACGCTCGGCACCAGGGTGGGGACGAACGCGATGACGATCTCGTCCGGCACCTTGCCCGCGGTGACGCTGACGGTCGTCGCGCAGGCCGACGTGCCGGCCGCGTTGCAGGTCACGCAGGGCGCCGGCCAGAGCGCGAACGCCGGCGCGCCGCTCGCGCTGCCGCCGGTGCTGTCCGTGACCGACCGCTTCGGCAACGGCGTGCCGCAACAGGTGGTCACCTTCAGCGTCGTCGCGGGAGGAGGGAGTCTCGCCGGCGGCGCGACGGTGACGAGCGACACGAACGGGGTCGCCACCGGACCGACGTGGGTGCTGGGGAAGCGGAACATCCCGCAGCAGCTCTCCGCGAGCGCCGCCGGGTTCACACGGACCATTGACGCCACGATCAGCACGGCAATGACGGTGACCCTGCGGTTCTTCGGCGCGATGACCGATGCACAGAAGGCGGTCTTTCAGGGCGGGGCCCAACGCATCAGCGCGCTCATCACGCGGGGCGCGGACCCCGTGCAGGCGGATGCGTTTCCGATCGCCACCGCGTGCGACGTGTCCGGCGCGGCGCCCCTCACGGAACTGATTGACGGCATCGTCATCTACGCGAGCATCGGTCCGATTGACGGCGCGGGCCAGATACTCGCGCAGGCGGGGCCGTGCGCGTTCCGCGAGGCGGAGGCGCACTTTCAGCCCGCGATCGCGACGATTCTCTTCGACGTCGCCGATCTGGCGACGCTCACAGGCGGCGGCTCGCTCGAGAACGTCGCCACGCACGAGATGATGCACGGCGTGGGGTTCGGCACCTTGTGGCAGACCAATCTCCTGCTCGCGGGCCTGGTCAACGTGGATCCCCGGTACGTCGGCCCGAACGGCATCGGCGGCTGCCGGCAGATCGGCGGCGTCACGACCTGCGCGGCCACGGTTCCCGTCGAGAACACCGGCGGCGCGGGCACCGCCGGCGGCCATTGGCGCGAGACCGTCTTCGGCAGCGAGATGATGACCGGCTTCCTGAATCCGGGCGCGAGCGCGCTCTCGCTGATGTCCATCGCCGCGATGAGCGACCTGGGCTACAGCGTGAGCCTCACGGCCGCGGACGCCTATTCGATCCAGGCCGCGTTGCGCGGCGCGGTCGCCGTGCGACTGCTCCCCGACAACTGGGAACAGGTGCGGATGCCCGTGTCACCGATGCAGCTCGAGCGTGCGGGGGGATTGCTGCGGATCAGGCGCGGCCTGCCGAAGTAGCAGCGAGATCGGCCTTCACCGCTGGTACGTGCCCACCAGCTCCGTCTGCGCGAGGATGTGGCCCTGCATCGCTTTTTCCACCGCACTCTTGGTCGGCTTGCTCAGCCCTTCGAGCAGGGAGTCGAGCGCGAAGAGCTTGTGGAAGTAGCGATGCCGCCCGACCGGAGGGCAGGGGCCGCCGTAGCCGGTGCGCTTCCAGTCGTTCACGCCCGAGAGCGCGCCGGCGGGCGGCGTCTTCGCGGCTTCGGGAATGCCGCTTTCCCCGGGCGGGATGTTGTAGAGCACCCAGTGCACCCACGTCATCTTCGGCGCGGCCGGGTCGGGAGCGTCGGGATCGTCCACGATGAGCACGAGGCTCTTCGTCCCCTCCGGCACGCCGGTCCAGGCGAGCGGCGGCGAGACGTCCGCGCCGTCGCACGTGTAGCGCCTGGGGATCGCTCCGTTGTGGGTGAACGCGGACGACGTCAGGATCATGACCATCGTGGCCTCCTTCTCGTGACGACTTGGCGATGCGCGATTGCCCGTCGGCGGCCTACCCCTTCGGGCGCAGCAGCTCCTTGAACGGTCCGTAGTCGCGCAGCGACTCGAGCTCCGGGTCGGCGTGGAGCCAGATGCCGTAGCCCACGCCCTCGCGGTGCGCCTGCTGCAGGAGCGCCACGGCTGCGTCCTTCTCGCCGAGCAGCGCCGCGATCCGGGCGCGCCATCGGGTGTGCCGGCCATTCAGATACGGGACGTCGAGGTGCTCGAGCTCGACCGCGATCGCGCGCGCCGCGTCGCGCTCGCCGCGGCGCGCCGCGAGCACGCCACGGAATCCAAGCCCGTCGGCGGCGCCGAGCGCATCGCCCACACTC